>JAABUY010006483.1_pt1 | contig 11436 bp, 12 predicted proteins | sample 5560271 | NCBI WGS metagenome assembly JAABUY01 (sample SAMN10711886, study PRJNA513374) | rock metagenome | isolation source: Antarctica rocks | place: Antarctica: Victoria Land, University Valley
CAGGCGCGACTGCGCCTCCAGCTCCGCCAGCAGGCTGGGCTCGCAGTACGAGAAGCCCTGCGCACCAGGGTCTTGGTCAGGGTTTTGGCCTGAGGATACCAGGCAATGACCAAATTTTGATGACATGCACTCCGGCCATGCCATGACATAAGCCCGACAGTCAGGTGCGCGCGACGCGCAACGGCCGCCGTACCCGGCTCCAGCAGGGACCGGCGCGCTGCTGCAGAGCCGGAGTCAGGCAGCCGGCGCGCGTGTCCGCACCTCGAACGCGGCGTGGGCGGCGGGAAAGCCGTCGGGCACCGGCGGCGTGCCGCACGGCGAGTCCTCGGCCGCCTGGTCGGTCCAGATCTTGTCAAAGTTCTCCACGCTGTCCACGTGGTTGACGCTCGGCCGGAACGGCGACGGCATCTGCGCCGCCGCTCGCCGCTGTCATGCTTCCTGCCTTCTCAGCGCCGTTTGCACCAGGAGCAGGCATTGGAAAACACGCCTTGCATCATGCCGTCCGCAGAGAGCGCAGGACCGGATGCAAGCCAACCGAAGCAGGCGCGCATCCTCGCGCAACGCTGCGCGCGGCTTCTCCGCACAAGCTGCCTCACGCGCGCCCGGCGGCCGCCGTCGCAGCGCGCCCTGGACGCAGAGCACCGGGTGCCGCATGGCAGTGTGCAGCGCGGCACGGATATAGGGCATGGGTATTTAGGGCATGGGGGCCCTGACGCGCCTCGCGGCGCAGCAGGCGCGCCCAGCAGATGGGCCGGAAGAAGGGGTGCGCCATGACGGCCTCGGAGCCCTGCAGGCCCGCGCCCAGCCGCCTGCCTGGCTCGCGCTCCAGCAGCGCGCGCAGCAGGCTCTGCGCGGCGCTGCTCAGGAAGGCTGCGCGCGCGCGCGCGCGCGCGCGCGTGAGCAGGGCTTCCAGCACCCCACAGTCCCTGTGGCATGCAGACACGCCCCGCGCGCAGCTTGTGGGCGCCCCGGTAGGTTCTGACGCAAAGTATGCACTCACAGTCGCTCTGACCAGCAGGCAGGCCGCGCCGGGCGCTTCGAGGCATCTGCAGGCCGTGGGGCAGGGCGGCCACAGACCACAAGCTGCAAAGCAGCAGCGCCGGGCCGGCCGGGCGCGGCGGGGCGGGCGCGGGCGCGCACGCGGCAGCTTGAGGCGCGCGGTCAGGATCTGGCGCTGCAGCTGCGCGCGGCCCCTGGCGCGGAAGGGCGGCGTGCCGCACAGCATCTCGTACAGCAGGATGCCGACGCTCCACCAGTCGACCGCCTTGCCGTGGCCCTTGCCCGATACGATCTGCGCGGCCGCGCAGGGCTGGGGTCGTCGTGCCCCAGGAGCAACCAGACCGCCCTCTGACGAGGCTCGGCCGACGTGGTGCGCGCCCTGAGGGCCAGTCAGCGGGCGGGCTAAGCCACAGGGCAGCCGCGTCGGCTGGCCGAGGCTCCGCCTCGGCGCCGAGCGCGCCGTGGGACTCAGCCAGCCCGCAGACTCGGCCACAGGGCAGCCAGGTCAGCTGATCATGGTCTCCTAACCGCTCACCACAGCACCCTTCACGCACAGTGGGGCGGCTCGGCGCGCGCGTCGGGTGCCATGCACTCCATGATAGGGCATAGGATAGGGCCGCGCGCCTCAAGCGCCACGCATTCCATGGTAGGGTAAAGGGCAGGATTGCGCTCTCGTGCGCCGTGCGCTCCATGACAGGACAGGGTGTAGGGTAGGGCCGCGCGCCTGGGGCGCCGTGCACTCCGTGACAGGGTTTACGGCGGGGCCGCGCGCCTCGGGCGCCATGTACTCCATGGTGCCGATGAAGCTGTTGGTGCGCTCCTCCTCGGCCAGGCCGCCCTTGGCCAGGCCGAAGTCGGTGACCTTGATGTGGCCCTCGCTGTCCAGCAGCACGTTCTCGGGCTTGAGGTCGCGGTGGATGAAGCCCAGCTTGTGCAGGTGCGCGACCGCCAGCACGATCTCGGCCGCGTACAGGCGCGCCAGCTGCGCGCGGCGCGCCCAGCGGCGCCGTCAGCGCCCTCACTTCTCGACTCGCATGGCTGCTTACTTTGGGGGCGCGGCCTCGTCAGCGCGGCCGCGGCCATGCAGGGGCCCGGGAGCGTCGGGGGAGACGCTGCCCGGCGGCAAGCTGTAAACAGCCATGGTGATTTTGGCAGACTGGTGTGCTTTGGCAACTTAATTGCCTTTGTCTCCGCCCGTCAGGAGCTCGGGCCGCTGTCATCGCAGCCTCGGTGCAACCCCCATGTTGCTTCGCAAGGGTGTGCCAGCGTGCACGCCCGTCAACAAGCGGCAGCCGGCAAAGCGGGCGGCGCGCGGCGCGCCTCCTCGTCAAAGATGCCGGCGCGGTACAGGTTGAAGAACAGGTGGCCGCCGTTGATGAAGTCGAGCACCAGGTAGAGCTTGGAGGACGTCTGGAACGAGAAGCGCAGCGTGACGATGTAGGGGTGGAACACGGCGGTCAGCACGTCGCGCTCGGCGCGCACGTAGCCGCCGTGGTCGCGCGCCAGGATGCGCTCCTTGCGCATCACCTTCATCGCGTACACCTTGCGGTTGTCCAGCTTGCGCACCTGGAACACCTGCGCGGCGTTATTTTGGGGTTAGGGTAGGGCTTGTGCCGCTGAACCCTACCCTCACCGCGGCCCATTCGCACTCTCCATGGTCTGCCCCTCCACCGTCCAATCCGTCTTGCTGCACGCCCGCTCGGCAGCAAACGGGCATGTCCCCGCGCCTGCGTGGTCACGACGCACCCCGTCGCAACTCAAACTCGCTGCGCGCTGCACGTCCCGCCCGCTGCGCGCCCGGCGCTGGCCCGGGGAGGAGGGCCGCCGCGCGCCTTGCCGAACGCGCCCTGGCCGACCACGCGCAGCAGCTGGAAGTCAGCCGGGCCGACCCGGCCGGCCGCGTCGCCGCCACCGCCCTCGCCGCCGCTCTCGCTGCCAGTGCCCTCCGGCGCGGCCTGCAGCGCGGGCACGTCGACGCACGGCGACTCCACCACCAGCGTGGCCAGCGGCGGCGGCGTGCGCGGCGCGGGCGGCGCGGCAGCGGCCGCGGGCGCCGGCGCCGGCGACGGCGCCGGCGACTCGGCCGGTGTCGCCTGCGCGGCCGCAGCGCGGGCGGTCGGCGCGGCGCGAGGCTGCTCGGCCTGCTCCAGGGCGCGCCGCTTGCTGCGATGCGCGCTTGCAGGCGCTGGCTCTGCTGTGGTCACGCGCGTATACGAGCGGCGCCCGTGCAGGCCCGTGCGGCCTTGTGCAAGCAGCCGCGTCCAGCGCCGCTGCAGGAGCGAGAGCGGAGAGCCAGGCAGCAAGCGCGCAGGACGCGAGTCAGGCGGCGTGCCGGCTGCCATGGCGACAGCGCCAGCCTCGCGTGCACAGCAGTATGCCGGCCTGCGCCCCACCAGAGCAGGGCAAGGCTCCTGCGTGCGCGCACCGCCGTCGGCGTCGCGGCGTCGCTCGGCGCGAACACATCATCAAACTCCAGCTCGCCGCCGCCAGCGTCGTCTGCAGCGGGCTCCCGCGCGCCGCCCCCGCACTCGCCGGCGCCCCGCTCCTTGCCCCGCTGCTCGACAGCCTCCGAGACCATCGGCACCTTGAGGCTGGTGAGCGCTTGCGTGCACAGCTCCGCGCCGGGCGCCGCGCTGACGTACGCGCGCGGCTGCGCCGCCGGGATGGCCAGCCCGCCGGGCACCCACTCTGGCGCAAACGCGTTGAGCTGTCGGTGCGGCATCGCGCCGCGCCGCGGCCTTGCAGGCCACGCAAGCGCGCGGGGGACGCCGCAGCGGGTGTCGGGCTGCAGCCTTAGCCCTCGCCTGCCGGCAGAGCCGCGCAGCCCAGCAGGAAGCGCTGCGGGGGCAGGCACAGCGGCTGCTGCAGCGACCACGCTCTCATGCTGAGCGGCTCACGGCTGTGACCGGGGCGCCTGGTTCGCCAGAGGTAGCCTGAAACGCTGGGTGGTGCCTCAGGCCAGGCTGTGGCATAAAACTGCGGTAACCTGCCAGGGTGTCGCCAGTGGACAGCCACTGTTGACAGTGCTCCGCGCTCTCTGTCAGCCTTTCCTACCATCCTGTGTGACCATTTAATTATCAGGGGGCACAGGAGGCCATAGGCACATTGGCTTTGCTCACGCTCCTGGGCTCTTGGACAGCCTGCGTACACCTAGCTGCACGGGAGCCTGCCTCGCACTTGCCTGGCGTACAGTGTCCCTGGCGTGCAAACGCGCCTGGCAAAAACCGCTGATGTAGACTTATGACTCGACGGCGATGACTCCGTCTGAGCGCCCGCCGCCCACCGCCCACGCATGGCCACGCTGCGGCACGTGCTGCTGCTGCAGCGCGACGTGCCGCGCGCGGCACGCTTCTACAGCGAGGGCCTGGGCCTGCCGGTCGCGGTGGTAACCGAGCGCTGGGCCGAGCTGCGCGCGGGCACCGCGTCGCTGGCGCTCAAGGCCGTGGACGGGTGCGCACGCACGGCTGCCTGAGCCCGCACCCCCACCCCGCCTCCCAGCCACCGGGGCACAGCCTCGCTTGAGGCTATGGGAGGGTGAGCGTGCACGCTGACCGAGGTCCCCTCCCCCGTCCTGTCTGCGGCCTGGCCGCACCACAGGGTGGGGCTAGCTGCTCGCTCACAGAGCTTTGATGGAGCGCAAGGCTGCGCGCCGGTGCGTGGTGCGCGCGCCTTCCCTCTTGCACTGTTGCTCCTGGTGTGGAAGGGCGGGTGGGTCAGAGCCGGCAGTGTGAGCCGCGCGTTAGATGCCGTTAATCTGTGCGTGTGCAGGGGCCTTGCGACGTATCTGCCTCCCCCCTTCCCCTGTCTCCCCTCAACCCTGCTCGTGGGCCAAACCTGATGCATTGTCCCTCGTGCTTGGCAGCGGGCGCCATGCAGGCATGTGCACAGGCGGCCGCCACATGTCAGGAACTATAGTCATTGCAAGTGACATTTGTGGTGTAATTGATCAACAGGGTGGGGGCCACGCAGGGAGGCCTACGCGAGCACCGGGTACTCGCCCTTCCTGGCCTTCACGGTGGGCGAGCTGCAGGAGACTGTGCAGCGGCTGCTGCGCCTGGGCGCCACCCTGGACGGGCCCATCCGGCACCTGCCCGACGGCAAGGCGCGCGGCGCCCTCCGCACCCGCGCTCGTAGTGCTGTCGTGCGGCAAGGGCCCTGTGTCAGGTTGGCGCGCTGCTGCTCGACAGCGAGGTGCCCGCCTGCTGCGCTTGCGCTGGAGTCTGATGCAAATGTCAAAGCAAGCATGTATCGAGGTGTGTGCCGGCAGGAGCAATGCCTGCACTTGCAGGACCGGGCTGTGCTGATGCATACACACTGAAGTGTAGACGCGTGCCAGACGCGTGCTTGATATTGGCAGGTGGCGGCATTGAGGGCTCCGGACGGCCAGATGCTAAGCCTGTACGAGCCTGACGGCCCTGACGCCGAGTGAAGGCACTTGGCTGGAGGACCATGTAAGCCTGCTGTGGTCTGTTGACGTCAGCATCAGTTCATTTCTGGGGGTGCTCTGCTTGACAGTTTGTAATGGCTGTGACTGCGTGAGTGCGTCTTTCTGATAAGTACCATGATTGCGCACTATACTCACTAAGACTTCGAAGAATGCTGTACACGCACGAAGAGCCTTGAGGAGGTCCTTGATACGGCATGCTGCTGAGAAAGTTTCAAGCTGCAGGATGAAGAGATTTGCATGCTGCTCAGGCTGGTGCAAAGGCTATATGAAGAAGTGGGTGTTGCAGGAACAGCAGGTGAAACTGGTTTGAACTTCAAATGGCGGTGCCGTGACGGAGATAACCGCTGCCGATGTAACGCGGACCACCGTTGGCCAATCGCTAGCATAGCGGTCTTCGGGTGCTTCCCCCGGCACAGCGTCCCACAGGATTGCCCGCTGCTGCACACCATCAATGGCATGAGCCCTGTGCGCGCTGCCAATATAGACGAGCTGCGGAGGAGCCGGAGCTCACAGCCCGGCCGTGCTGCTGACTCACGTAGAAGCGCGGCGGCCATGCCGCAGGCCCGCGCACCAGTAGCACAGGAGCCGCGCGCGCCGGCAAGCACCTGCTGCTCGTGTAGCTAAACACTCAAATCACTGATTGTGCAATTAAGCTTTCCCGTGCTCCAGCGTGCTCCAGCGCGCTATAAGTACGTATACAATAGAGTCCTGCAAGGCCTGTGTGGCTGTGCTGCTGTCACGCCTGTTTGACACAAGGCCGGGGCGGTGCAGAAGCGCGGCAAGGCCGCCAGCGGCGGTGGTGGAGGCGGCAAGGGGCGGCCCCAGCATACCAGGAGCGGGGCGGGGGCACCGTGGTGGGTGTATGTCGCCGTGCTGGTTGCGGTGAGCGCCTGGGCGTGGTCGATGCGCGGCCGGGTACGCCGTCCCTCCCGCTCCCCTGGTGGTCTGCGGCACGCAACGTGCACCGCTGCCACCACGCGCCAGTGCTCTCCGATCTTCATACGGCACCAGAGCTGTGCTCCGATGCATCCCTGGCCCCTGTGCCCGACTTCGCATCAGTGAACGCGCTGGCACCCCCGTAGCAGCTCACCCATGCAAGAGCACTGCCAGCCTCCTGGCTGTCACCCCGCTCCGGCCTGTGCTTGCGGGTCAGCGACGGAAATCAGGGCGCTACTGCAGCGCTACCGGCGCCGCTGCTTTTGCGCTGGTTTGTGTGGAGGAGCGCTGAGCCGCACGACGCCGCTGAGCAGGCGCGCGGGCGGCAGGGCATGGAGGCGCTCCGGGGCGGCATGCAGGCGGTGAACACGACGCGGCTGGAGCAGGACTACGGCGTGCGCGTGCCGGTCCTGCTCAAGTCGGCGGGCTTGCCGCCGCGGCCGGGGCGGGCGGCGCGGGACCGCGGCCTCCGGCCCAAGCACCCGGCGCGTGGCCGCCCCCGAGTCGGTGTCCAGATGGGCCCCGGGGCCGCCTGCTTGGCAGGGGCTCTGTCGTGCGCGCAACCAGCGCTGCGGCCACTGCCGCACCGTGCACGGGCGCCACCGCGCCGCCCAGTAGGCCGGCCTGCTTGGCGGTGCTCGGCCGCGTGCGCGGCAAGCCCCGCGGCTGCTGCTGCGCTGAGCGCGGCGCCGCGTCGGTCGACAAGCGGGCGCAGGAGTGCGGTCAGGCGCAGGTGCTCATTGCCCTAGCCCTGTCTAGGGCTTGTGAAGAGCGGCGCCTGCATGCGCGCGCGCCCAGGTACTCATCGTGCCGGGCTTCGTGACGACGAAGCTGGAGGTCTGGCAGGGCGTCAACTGCTCGACAGAGGCGATGCGGTGCGCGGCGCGGCCCTGCGCACCGCATGCGCCGCAGGCTTAGCAGCACGCTGGCGTCCTCGCAAGCAACTGAAACGTGCAATGCACCGCGGCCGAGAGAGTGGCAAGTGAATGGCGCTGCAGTGGCAGTCTGTCGAGCCTTATGTGCTGCGGAGTGCATGGTTGCGCACTTTTGGTTATCAACTGTTTTGTCAACTGCTGATGTGTTTGTCTCTATGCATTGCCTGTGAGACAAGTGAGAGGAACAACGTATCTTTATCGGCCTGGAACATTGAAATGTATGGCGTGCTCGTGGCTCAGCAGTGCAAGCTGGCCTATGTGCCTATCCAGGGCATCGCCCGGCTCCCGCTGCCGGTCAGCGGGTCGCGCCCCACCAAAGCACCCCCACGGCCTGCGTGCAGGGCGCGGATATGGGGCAGCGCGGGCATGCCGCGCGCGCTCATGGCCGACAAGGACTGCTGGCTGCAGCTGATGGCGCTGGACCCGGTGACGGGCGTGGACCCGGAGGGCACCCGCCTGCGTGCGCACGAGGGCCTGGACGGCGTCGACTTCTTTGTGCCGGTGCCCCCGCCCCCGTTTAAACCTACCCTGTTCCCCCCCCCAGTGAATCCAAGCCGGTCTTGCGCCGAGCCTCCCTGTACAGAAAGCGATGCCGGCGCGTGGCCCCTCTGCGTGAGGGGGCAAGGGCAGGGCCGGAGGGCGCTGCAAGGGCTGGGCGCGGATGCACCTGGCGGCGACGCGACCGAAGCGAGGGGGGCGCTGTAGTGTGCGCGCGCGCGCAGTCATGGTGCGGCCTGCTGCATGGCTCATCTGCAATTGGACTGGTGGCTCATCTGCGATCGGCCCGGTTGCACGCGGGGGCACCGAAGCAGGAGCGGTGCAGCAGGTCATGGTCTTGCAGGCTGCGCAGCTCTGGTCGGCGGGGGAAGTAGTACAGCGAGAGTGGGCTGCGGCTGACGCTGATAATGGGGAGCCCTGCGCGCGGCAGGGGTACTACGTGTGGGCGCGGCTGATTGAAGCGCTGGCCGACCTGGGCTACGGGCCCAACAACCTGGTAAGTGGCCCGAGCCATGCGCTTGCAAGCCGAGCCTGGAGCTGTGAGGTATGGTGGCTTCAGATTCAGGGCAGTTTAGGCTTTAGTGGTCGCGGGGCTCTCATGGGCACGATCGCCTGCGTCAGATGCGCGGCGCCGCTGCCGTGCCGCCAGCCTCGTGCCGCCGCTCTGATATGCTCGCTCACCAGGGCCGCGAGCGGCATGCTCCGGACGCCGCTCACTGCGGTCCACCGGCCGGCCGCACCAGGCCGCGCGTGTCGGCTGCGTGCACTCGCAGGGCGCACGCGTGCCTGCGCGTGCCGGGATTGCAGGCGTAGTCCTGCATTAATTGCGCAGCGGCACAGCTCGTGCGCACCCTAACCCCATACACCCTGCAGGCCGCGGAGAACTACGACTGGCGGCTGAGCATCGTGGATCTGGAGCGGCGGGACCACTACTTCACCGTCCTGCGCAACCGCGTGGAGCTGCTGCACCAGATGAACGGCGAGAAGGCGCGCCCCGCGCGGCCCGCATTTTCTGGGTAACCCCACCCGCGCGTGATGGAGGAAAATGCGGACAATTTGCTTGCCAGCCCAGGTAAGTGCATGTGGTGGATCCAGTTTTATTCCTTAGTTGCGTCATGTTTTTTTTTTTTTTTTTTTTCACCAATGCAAGCCTGTCAGCTTTGGCGCCTTGATCATGACAATCAGATACGGAGACAGCGGCTGTAATCGCTGGTCAAGGACACAGCCTGGGCGCCACCGGCCTAGGAGCGGCGGCTCACACAGCGCTGTGGCGCGCGGCTGCACCAGGTGGCCGTGCTCGCGCACAGCTGGGGCGACAATGTGTGGCGGACGTTCATGCGCTGGGCGAGCGTGGATGACGCGGGCTGGGTCGAGCGGCACGTGGCGGCGTACGTCAACATCGCGGGCACCATCCTGGGCGTGTCCAAGTCGGTCACGTCGCTGCTGTCCGGTGCGCGCCCGCCGCGCGCCCGCCGCGTCGTGCGCGGTCCCGCCGAGCCTACCCGATCTATCTGACCAGGCGGCGGCGTGCCTGGCGGCGGCGTGCCTGGTGGCGGCGAGCCTGGCGGCGGCGTGCCTGCTGGCCCTGGTGCCCTGGGATTTACAGTCGACCCTCGCCAGGACGCAGGTTTTCCCTGTGACTCTCGACGAATCGCTGGCAGGCGGGTCGCTGACGGCGTGATTGGGGTGCGGCGTGATTGGGTACAGCGCAATAGGAGTCACTTGCGTGTGGGCGCGCCGCCATGCGCGATATAGCGCTTAGGGCGCGGCGAGCTCACGGGGCCCGGCTGCGTTGCGCGCGCGCACAGGCGAGACGCGCGACACGGCGGTCATGGGCCTGGTCGGCGACTTCCTGACCGACAAGTTCGTGCCGCGCAGCGAGCGCATTGAGCTGTTCCGCACCTGGGGCTCCGGCCTGGGCATGCTGCCCATCGGCGGCGCGCACGCGTGGGGCAACGCGAGCAGCGCGCCCGACGACACGCCCGAAATGATCGCGCGCAACATCACGCACGGGCGCGCGGCCCTGGGGGCCGCCCAGGGAGCCCGCGGGCGCCCACGCACGGCAGCGGGTGTGCTCGGCACTGCACCTCATTGGCGGGCGCTTGTCACTGACGAGCCCATATGTCTCATGTAGGTGTGCCCATGGGCAGCAAAGGCTGGTAATCGAACGCCCTTGCAGGCAGCCCGGCAAGCCTCAATCAGGGCTTTAAGTCGAGAGCGAGTCGAGTTGGGCGATGAGTGGTGGGCTGAGCACTGTGAATACATGGCCGCGCGCGCGACATGCGTCGCCGCCGCGAACGCAGGACGTTCCTGACGGAGGTGCGCCTGACGGAGACGGAGGCCTCCGAGCGGCGGCACAGCAGCCGCTTCTGGCGCGAGAGCCTGCCGGGGCGCCTGCTGGGCTGGGTGCCCGGCGTGAGCGTCGAGCCCAAGGGCGACGTGAAGAAGGCGCGCCGCGCTGCCGCTGGGGTCGCCCAGCGCCTGCCTGCTCCTGGGTGCTCAAATCTGCGTCGCTGGTGGGCTGCTGAATGCCGCGCAGGGCGGCTGTCTGCCTCGGCGGCTGCATTTTGTTGCGCACGGTCGTTGGCGCTGCATGACTGCATTACATTTTGGTTGCTGGCTCATTCGCCAAGGCGGCAACATGACGGCTGTCTGCCGTCGTGCCATGCGTCACCACATGTTTCAGTCGGCCATGGCCCCAAGGTGCCTGCTGAGACATGTGGGTCGAGGCCGGCCTGGCGCGAGCGGCGGCTGGGCGCCCCGGCGCAGGAGCTGCGGCACCACGACGCGGCGGGCGCGGTGGAGGCGCTGGTGGACTCGGCCGGCGACTCGCCGTTCCGGGAGCGCGTGGTCGCGCACGGCGCCGCCTTCGGCGACGCCGCCGACAGCAGGCGCGCGCGCCGCTCGCGGCGAGGCGCGCGCCGTGCAGGTCATGCTGACGTGCTTTTCCATAGAAGGCGGCCCCTCAGAGGTGATAGGTATGGTTGCTTGACAAGTTGGCAAAACATGGTAGTACTGAAAGATCCAAGTAGAAAGCGACTCGCGCAATTGACAAAACATGTGTCTGACATGCTTTCAGCGTATGCATCCGCCGCCGCGCGCCAGGTGCGAGCTGGACAAGGACGACGCGGCGACCTGGCACGTGGACCCGCTGCGCTGCGCGCTGCCGGCCGCGCCCTCGCTGCAGCTGTTCAGCCTGTACGGCGTCGGGCTTCCCACCGAGCGCTCGTACCAGTACATCAACTACGTGACGCCCAGGGCGCGCGCCCTACCCTGCTCTGCTGCCCTGCTGCTGCGTAGAGCAGGGTAGGGCACGGCGCATGCGGACGGCCCCGCTCCTCTGCCTGCGTGAGCCCATGAGATTGGAAGATGAGAGCTGGACTGACTCATGCGTGAGTGGCAGGGAGCGGAATCGCTTCTGCTTGGCCCGGGGTGGGGGTCCTCATGCAGCGGCACAGCAGAAGCCGCTGGACGCAGGCCGGCCTGCGTCCCCGACCTGTGCAGTCAGTCGATCGAGGCTGGCAGGCAAGACGAGAAGGCAGCGAGGCCGCGTGTGCGGCCCTGCGACGACGAGGACACTCGCGCTGGCGTGCACAGTGGCTGTGCCTATCTGGGTCACGC
>JAABUY010006488.1_pt1 | contig 11426 bp, 10 predicted proteins | sample 5560271 | NCBI WGS metagenome assembly JAABUY01 (sample SAMN10711886, study PRJNA513374) | rock metagenome | isolation source: Antarctica rocks | place: Antarctica: Victoria Land, University Valley
CCATATCTGGGCCAAACCTGGCTAGCTCGCTGGTTAGCCCTAATCATTACGCAGGGAACTCGCTAGCGTTCACTGCGAATTGATTAGGGCTTCAGCCTTGTACAGCCTTGGTACGCTCGTAACAGATCTCTTCATCTAAATTCTAGCTTATCAGTCTTTTTTTGATGCAGCATTATCAAATCTTGAAGCTGATGATCAATTGATTTAACGCTTCGATCATATCTAAAGATCATGTCTTCTTGATGTTTCTGTGATATCGTTCTCGCATAGTTGTGAAAATCAGATCTAAACCGTAAATACTTTCATACTTTCACAGCATGAGTGATAGAAGTACAAAGCTCGATTACTCAATTGAATACATTTCGTTCAGGCAATGTCAACAAGATAGAGATAGTGAGTGTGATCTTCTGAATCGAATCAATGATGATTTCAGTTGAAGACATTTCTAGATATTTAATAACTCGAGAGTTTACGGACTTCGTGACCCTGTTCAGAACCTGATCTCAATCAACATTTTCGAGTGATTTTCTTAGTACATTCTTCAGCAGTTTGTTGAATACTTTCATCATGTCAGTGCTCTTCGAGAAATCAGACAAGCTATATGATATAGAGACGTCTTTGAATTTCAGAAAGTTCCTGATCATGAAATTATCGAAATGTTGATCTCGATCACAATATATTGCATAAAATCTGCGAAATCAGGTAAAGATCTTTTTTAGAGACTCAATCACATCAGGCGCGTTAGCCGAAGACGTGGCAAAAGATATCATCTTCTTACTGAAATAACATACTACATTAAAGATGTATTTATTTTCTATCTTTGTTTCAGCAAGCGAATCTATGAAGTTTATTCCTAGTAGCTGAAATAAGAAAGATACTCGAACTGAATTAAGTAATTGTGATCTGATTGCGAGTTCATGACGAACACATTCTAGATAATTGACAATGTACTTTTTAACGTTTTCGAATTGATTTGATCAATAGCATAGTTCTCTTAGCCATGCTAATGTGCCTGTTTTGGCTTAATAATCAGCTTGATCGTGTGTCTCTAGTAATATCGGAAGTATCTTTGCTTTTGAAATACATGATAAATACTGGTTTCTATGATAAATTCATAGAATATCGTTTGTCACACGATAGTTTATGATGTTTCTCATCACTTCGATGAAGAAAATAAAGGCTGAATTCATGAGAAACTCATAGATATTCTTAAATCAATCAGAGCTTTTATAGATCTGTTTCTAGAATATTTTCTCAAATGACACAGTTGTCATTAATTCAAGACCGAAAACAGAAGCATCATTAATAATTTCACGCTCTACAGCTTCTAAGCGATCATCTGAATTCAATTTGGTCAGAAACTTTTCAAAACCTTCTTTTTCGTCTTTTTATATTCATTGCTTTTCTCGTTCTCTTAGCTGTTCTGCTATCAAAGTGCTTCTTGTATTCTCGTTTCAATCAGACTCGAATAAAGTTTTAGACAGATTGTTCGCTATCTTGTTTCTAGTTCTCAAAATGTATTTGATAATCACGTTTAGTCGACGCAATTTATCTGCTCAATTATCATAAACATTTTCATGAGCGTCTGCTTCTATGAAGTGTGTTAGAGATCTATGATTCGTGTGAGTTATGATCGATTGGTATGAATGCTTGCATAGATAATCGTACTTCTTTAGAAATGTGACGATGGCGCATAGTTTCTTTTTATACGTCGGGTAGTTACGCTGTGTGAGATTTCATGAAAATAAATCATAGATGATAAATATCTCAATCAACGAATCTTCTTTGTCCGAGCCTATCGATGCTGCGTTCTGAAATTGTGTAATAGCTAATTCTGCTGCTTGGTTCGATACGTCAATGTAGAAGTGAACAGGTAACTTCAGGTTTACTTCGTGCATGCTGACTTTGATGACGCATTTTATTTGCAGAATATCAAAAGATAACTGCTCAACTGATCTTCACTTTCATGAAACTTTACCGATTAAGCGAGACAAAGATCTCGCTAGTTTCGCAAAATTCTTGATTCATCTTCTAGTAAAGTCAACAACTTCTAGAAAGAATCTTACTTCAGTTTAATTTCTTGATGCTTTTCAGGCTACTATTTTCTCTATTCTATCTTCTAGAACCTGAATGAACTCATCGAATTACTTCGAGAGCTTTGATTGATCTTTTGAATAGTTTGAACTTTTTAAAAGAAAGCTTTAGCTTCGCTCACTCAATTCTCGAGAGAAAGTGATGCCTGAGAAACTGATATTGTTTCTCGAAGTTCTCGAATTCTTCAAAGAAGTCGTTCATGTAGAACGTCAACGAGGGCAGAGTGCTTGAATTCTCAGAGTGCAAAAGAGAAAGCTTCTTCATTGATGAAGGCAAGACTTCGAAGACTCTGTATATCGCTTTCGTCATTGTGAACTCGACGGATTAAAACCCTTGCTGCATTCTAGTAGGCTGAAGCTGGTCGATTCCCGAAATTGTGAACGCAAAATAATGTCTATCTTCAGCATGCATATCAATAATTAGATATGCATGCTTAAGGTTCGCTGTCATTAAGCATTCATGCCTCGGATCTGTCAGATTATCATGAACTTTGCTACTTAGTTTTATGAAAGTATCAGATAGATCTTTCGTCACTCTAGAATAGTCGAAGATGATTCTCGATTCATCTTTCGACGTAGAATTCGCAACTTTGTCTACTATGACTGCTCTTGCGTTTCAGCGAGACAAGCGTTCATTGACTGGCTCAGTAAGCTCATAGATGTCTTCTTCAATATCATTCTGAATAATCTTTCGTAATCATTATTCAGAGTGAGCTGACCACCTTTTTTGAGTTAGATTAGATGTTGACTTTGTTTCTTTCGCTATTTGTATTCTATGAGTAATTAGGTCTGTACATGGCAGATTATTCAAATCTTTTTCATCAAGATGTCTATAGTGATATAGCAGACACAAAACTTTGTGCCTGACTTCTTCAGACGAAACAAGTGATTTCAACTTTAGTTTTGCAGTCTCAGCTCATATCTTTAATACATCGGAAGCGACATGAGTGTCAATGCTTGGTCGTTTCACTATTTTGTTTGAAAATGAATGTAGCTTTTTATTTTTATCTCTTTTTGTTTCCCTATCATAAACGAAGGTTTCGAAGATAGTAAAGACATTGTTAGATCATTTTGATCTGCTAACAGAAAGCGTCTGTGCTTTCGTAGATTCTGTATGTTCTGAAGAGAAATCATAGATAGTCATTATCTGATCTATCAATGAGCGAGCATTCTGGCGTAGCGAAATTGAAGGGAGAATGATCGAATGCTCTGACAGTTTAAAGTTCTGCTTAGAACTTATTGAAAAGATGACTTCGGATCTTCAATCTTTGATAACTCGTTTACTATCAGAACTGAAAGAGCTTTCTGAATCTGTTTTCACATAAGCTGCGTTTCAAGTTTGCTCTTGCTTTGTCTGCAGCGATGGCAGATTTGAAATACATAAGTAGATTATGCTTCTCACAAAATACTAACTTCGAATTGATAATCTCACGAATATTTTCTATCAGAATCTTAGAGTTTTGTATGACAATAATGACGTTTACGATTTAGAGTCATGAAATTCTCAGTATAAGACTAAGATACTCTTGTTTATCTTCGTTCTCTGTGGTGAGTTCTGAAGTCACGAAACATCGTATCTTTCTTCAAACTTCTTTCACACCAATATCTAGTCAAGTTCAGTCATGAAAAACAATCTCACGATAGTTCGCAGTACGCATCGATATTCTAGTTTAGCAAATTCAATCTCACTTAGCGAGTGTGACTGTAAGTCTAGATGCTTGATCAGTTCAGTTGAAATCACGTTCATGTTTGATCTCTGATTCGTCTGAACATAGAACTTATCGAGATGCACGATAGATTCGTCAGATTTTTTAATGGAACAGAGAATTCTGAATGCTTTATTCTTATCGATCATTGTGCTTAGAAATCATGTGTTATGTTTCGCTTTCACTGAGGAAGCTTGCATAGTTTCTTGAGTGAACTGATTCTGAGATTGAGATTGAGAATATGTCATAGGCGAAACCGAGAGATCAACGCTCACGCTCGACTGCATAGATTGAATATTTTGCATTGACTGAAACACAGTAGAAATGATCTGGATCGAAGGTAATGTTGTGAGCATCTAAAGCATTTGAGACATTTGATCATCATAGTTGAAATCGAATGTGAGAGCAAACTGAGACTTAAGGTTTGATGATTCTTGCTGAGTCTGCGATGATTGCTTTGCCTTTGATTTTTTCTTTTTGACTATATGAGTGCAGAGTCGTTTAAGTTTTCTGCAAACGGCAGAAGATCAGATGATTAGGTTCATTCAAGAGATATCTACTTTGTTTCGTTGTAACATCTCTTTAATAGATATTAGAAAGTCATACCTTTCTATGATATCGTTAAACATTTCTACTAGCGGCTGTGGTTCTGTTCTCTTCTCTACACGCTTTTGTCCTTTCTTTTTGATACGATCATCAGTGACTGTCTGAAACTGAAACGACTGTTGAGGCTGCTGTAGCTGTTGAGGTTGCGGTCCTGAAACTGGTTTCAGGTAAGATCTTTTATTTGAACCAGAGTTTTTCTCATAGAAAGTCTCTACTGCTTTGACTTTCGCTGGTTTCTTTGTATCATTCTTACCAGCTTTTAGGTTAGCGCACTCAAATTCAACTAAACTAGAAGAGAATGTAGATGAGATTATAAGCTTTTGACTGAGGAATCTACTCACACTAGACGATTGATCTGTTTCATAAGCTGAAACGTTTTCGTCGTAAACCTCATATTAGGTCATCACAAAGTTGAATTGAGAACTTTCCTTAAATACTATGCTTTTCAAATATGACTGTTTTTAAGCTGGTAGCACATTATTCTTACACTTCTTACTGACGTGATTTATGTGTTTGCATCTTACGCATAATCTTTCTTTCTGATAGAATCAGATTCTTGTTTCATTTACTCACTGATTCTTAGACGTTTTTCTGTTCGATAGGTTCTTCGGCAGAACATACGGTTCGAACCTTTTTGCTAAAGGCTTAGGTTCTATGTTGACTCTATCTAAATTTGTCATTAAAGCTTGTTCTTCGTTCTCTGATCTGTATGTATTAGACGCTCGGTTTCCGACCTCTGGTCTGAAAGTGAGAAGGATAGAGAGAGAGATAGAATGAGACTACGAAGGGTTCGAGTAAAAGATTTATTCAGATGCTTTATTAGAAATATCAGTAGAATAATAGACTGTTATAAGAGCGTCAATTTGATTTCTAGACATGTTTCTCTTCGCTAGATCTTTGTAAAATGTAAATTGCTTTGATTTTATCTTTTCTTCATAGATCTTCTGAATTTTCAGATTGATTCTTCTGATCTCTTCTGTCAGATTGTATACTGACTTTAAAGATCTATCAGCGGCAGTCATTTCTCTGATAGCTTCTTTTCGTACTGTATGATCTTTTATTTCTTTAATGAAGGCTCTTAAGATCGTATCTAGCATGACAGACTTCAATAACGTAAGAATAGTAGAGAAGTTAGATGCTGGTCGATTCTTAGCTCTCACGCGTTGCATCAAACTAGTTATTCTTTTATAGAAAGATAATAATGTCTCATCGAAACGCTGATGCAGTTTCGCTAGTTCAACATCAAAAGAAATTGAAGAGACTTCAATTGCTTTCAATGGTTGAAAATGTTACGATTCTATGTTAGGCTAACATGACCTGGTCCAGATCTGGCCCAGCCTTCATATGAATCCAGACTATTCCAGACTAATATAGGGCTAGCTATGATGTCATGGAAACCCTGCATCATATGTGTAAGGCGCCAACCCTTTCGGGCCTAGCACAGGGCTGAGGAACACACATATAAGAACCGAGTTCTTTCCTGTAGATACTTTCCTTCCTTAGCATTTATCTATTAGTTAAATGACATCCATATGACTCGCTCTATGCTGGCCCTAACAGAAAACCGCTCGCACATTAGAAATCTAAATTTCTTCAGATTCTGGGTTGTTGAATCTTCGATGAATAAGATACGTACTGCGTCTGGATGTGACTTCGCCCAGTCTGCGACATCGTCCGTCAAGAGCATGTTCAGCGAGTTCAGAAAGGTGAATGACTTGATCTCGTCATCTATTTTGTATGAAGAGAACTCGTGGTCTAAACGCTTCAATCATCTAGAAGCTGATATCTTATCGATATCTGAAAAGATATCGGAGAATAAGAAAGTTGAGCAGGTTGATTGACTTGTCATATTGATAGGCGTATCGAAAGTAGGTATTGAAAATGTAGAAGAACTTTGAGAGCTATCAAGAAAGAATTCGGCAATGGGTAGCTCGGAATTGTTTGAATGGTAGTATCTAGACAGCTCATTGAATAGGTTCGTCAGGGTGAAGGTAAAATGCTTAGAGTATCGAACAAAAGGAACAAGGACTGATCGAATCAAGAACGTAGTGAATCGAAACACACACGGTAGAACAGGAACAAGAACTAATCGAACCTGGATAGAATCTAAGACAACAACTTCATTACACAATAAAACCACTTTCTGAATACAAGACTGCGAAAGGTCTCGTGCTCGTTCATCAGATGATATGAAGCATAGAACTACGATCTGCAGGTAGTAAAGAACAGGCGTGTCATTTTCTAGCTGAGAGCTTCGGAACTAAATAGTAAACGGGTGGGAAACCTGTCTAATTCTTCTCATTCATTCACTTTCAACCTGAATACGTCATCACTTCTGGTACGTCATCACTGGACAGATACTGCATGAGAAACAGCAGGTGACGCTTGTGCTCAGGCGTAGTCAAAAACGATATAGAGAGGTAAGAATAGATGCTGCATGACGGCAGCGAGCTTAGAAAGGACTAAGTGCTATTACAGTGTGTGCGCTTTGAGAGCTTTCTCAGCAAAGCGTTGATCGCTTGTTAGAACAGATACAAACGCGAAGATTAATCGAGGTCGACTAAGTGCAGTCAGCAAGCATTGACGATCTATTACAACATCGATTAATTATCTAGAAGATTCTCACAGCGCAGGATATTTGCAGTATTCTTAGAGAGTCTCATGGCTCGTTGCTGTTCAAGCTTTCTATCTCGTCGATGAACTCACATACGAAAGTATCGTTGTCTTGATCAAGCTTGATCATCATTCTTAATAGTGTGCTCATAAGCTCTTATTATTGATGTATGTCTCTTTCGCAGCATTCATGTCTCTGATAATCTGTCATCATCGAGTAGTATTGATCTTCATGTGATCGGGGGTGGTGTCAACATCCGGGAGAGTCATCAAGTACTCAAGCATCGAAAGAAGCACGGCTTACAGCAATGCTAGTAGTTTTGATGTGTTATCAATTTAGTAGTCATGGAATCGGTAACGGCAAGATAGTCGCGCCGAACCATCGGCTACAGGCGCGGTGTGTTGAAGCTCGGGTTGGTGCCTGGTCTGAACAGAAATTTCGATGAAGAAAATAGGTAGAAGGAGAGCTTTGGCAGAAGACCTGTTGCCGTCTTATCGGGTCGCAGGCGTTAACGATTCATAGCATCCTCCTTTCTTTAGGCTGTTATTCAGCAGCTGACAGCCTCTCTCTTGTCGTGTATAGAGGCATGTATTGGAGCTGAAGTCGAAGGCCATGCTGAAAAGCAGTTAGTGGCTAAGTATGACGACTTCAACAATGGATAGAACAAGTTGATGCTAACAATTGTCACGTTCTCTTGAATGCGATCTATTCGAGGACGGAGGCGTGCTGCAAACCGGGCAGACGGAGGTGAATGTGGAGATAGAGGATTTTCAAGAGGTTGAAGGGTGCGAATTGGTTCTCGATCCAGCTTGGCCCGAGAAAGAGAAGCTGGACCGGCATGAGGATCTCGCGGCTAAAAGCCTGTGTGGACAAAATTCGGGATTCCAGAATCCATCAATAAGGAAAAGGTCGGCATCTGACTGATGATATGCGCACATCTGATCGTACTATAAAGTCGACGGCGGCATTTGGCCGGATACATACAACTATATTCTAACAATCATAGAAAACGTTCGCTTATTTCCGGTGGGAGATGGTCCGTGGGAAGGGTCGGGCCGGGCCGCCGTGAGAGGCTGTTGAGCCTCTTCCACCAAGGGTTCTTCGACAAATGGACTGAATGCCTCGGAATAACAAGCTCATCTGACAGCTCGATGCCTTCTCCTGTAGATGTTCTGGTAGGGGCTCCGATACAGTGTCTGGTTAAAGAGGGAACGAATGTGGTTTTGGACTAGCGAACGATGATTTGCGCGAGGGATTAAATGGAGTATGAGCTCGATGCAGTCCTCTCTTTCAACCAGATTGTTAGTTCCTTCAACATGCTCGGGCAATTTATGCACCTGAAAGCAATCATCCATGCCGTTTTCGGAGCCTTGGGACTAATGGTGGCCACCACTATGCAACGCCAACGCCAGCCGTCGCCTGGCATGCACGACCAAAATTTTTCCTTTATGCATATCTGATTGCGAATTTCTTGCCTCTCTCACTAGACAATATGAAAATTACAGAAGAGGAGAAGAAGGAGGCTTTACAGATACAAAGAGACGAACAGCTTCGCCGCCGCGGATATAGGCGCTTACAATGCTATGATTGCTGCGCGATGAGAAGAAGAGTGGCGCTCAGTGCGAACAGGCACAGTTCAGTTTGCTCCTTGAATCATCAGTTCTGCAAGCAGGCCTTTCAGTACAGAGAGAGCTCGTGGATTTTGCCTATACCGTGGGAGCAATATGCATTGATCCACGGTACTACTGTCCCTACATCTGCATACTTCAATATCGTCTAGTAAGATGTCTTCAGCTTCAACGGGCTCTGCGTTTGGCTCTGATCCCATGAACAAATACTCGTTCTGTACCGCCGGAGAAGCGTCATATCGTTGGATTCAATGCCATCAGAGGAGCGAGCGAGCCATCAGAGAATCCGCCGAGTATTCAAAGCAACGATTCATCGTTGGGTTCATCTTTTAGGCCTAAATCATCTTTGAGCTCGAGACAGCATTCTATGGTAAGCCCTACAACTAAGCCCCGTACGTCTTTTGATCGTTGCTTCCGAAGGGAGCGGAGCCCTGAAGAACATCTAGGAGGGTGGATTGTGGCGTCGTGGACGGTCAAGTAGCCCGACACCACTATTGATTGGTGGAAGTGGTGTATTGCGGCTTCTCTTTGTAGGCCAAAGTGGATTATACAGAAGCAAATTCTATTTTGCTTCTGTACAATTCACGTGGTGGGTCAACATGGCATCGACTACTTCGGCAAGAAATTTCATAGGTAATCTAGAGGTCGAAAGGGTAGACCAGAGGGTACCTCCGTTACCGTACGGAGTACACCACAACGGTTGCTAAAGATAGCTCACAATTTTCCCATGCGGCAGAAGCAAGCACACCAGCAAAAGAGTTTACTCAGCCGCCTCGCCCGTCTCATTATTGTCCTCCAACACATCCGTCTTGTATTTGCTAATTTCCTTGAAAAAAGGAATGAAAGCTGGGACGAGCGCTGTAAGCTACTGTTGAAATACCTCTAGCGCCAAGCCGGCTTCGGCCGGAGCGGAAATAACTGTACTTTTATTATTTTATACCCATCGATGCTGTTACCTCGAGGACAGTTTAAACCCCGTTACATTTTACACTCCGGGCTGGCAAGACTCTCACCTCCACGTGGTGCCGGCTGGGAACCTGATAACAATTGGTTATTGTTATCAGAGCTAAGAAGAGTCACGAACCCGACGATACACAGCCGAAAACGCCTATTAACGATCTTTATCGGGCGAAGTGCGACTGTTACAACGATCATCGAAGCCACCGGGACAAGGGGCAAGATACTGCGTCCTCACCACACGACTTATATACCTCAATGCCGAAGTTCTATCGATAGGGACTCTCAGCGAGCTTCGACGGTTAAGCTCTCGAGGCTTATTCGACTGCGTTTCGTTCAAATCACTGTTCTGTTGGGAAAGAGGTTTTGTCAATAAACACACTATATGGGCTATAGAGTGGCCTTCGGTAGAAGTTTGGCTCTTGGATCTAGCGCTCACTACGATGGAAGGTATAAAATTTAATTGGAAAGTTGGAATGCTCAGAAAGAGGGGAATCAAGACTTAACGACGTGTCGTTTGAGAGCCAGGGACTGTGCAGGACTGGATCCAATTGTCAGTCTCCCTCATACGCCTCTATACCTAGAGACATCGATGCATTTCTACAGTTTAAGGTTTCCACCGATTGCAAAAACCGATGGTTTTTCGTTTCCGTGGGGCTATTCTACAAAGGCCAGCAATCCTGGAGTACTGAAGGAGGGGGTACGAATTGGAGGAATCTCGTGTATTGAGGACCTGTCTTGAGGATGGTACAGTTCGGTGGCGATTGTATAATCTGTGGGTAACTAGGCCTATATATTTAGCGAGTGTCTATTGTAGCGTTAGCTTCGCACTTGAGTCAATAAAAGAACTACTATTTTACACTCCGCTTAATACCATCGATTCTTCTCAGCTCTCAGCTTTCGACCAGGCTTGTACTGGTGAATATGACAGTCACTTGTCGGGACTCATTCTACCAAGCATTGGTAGATGCTCAAGCAGGAAAAGTAAGTTCCTACTGCTGCTCGATTGTGCCTAGCACTCGATGTTATCCCAATCACTATTACAAAATGTGAGCTCGTGAAACGATGGAGGGTATAATCTAGGCTTCTTTTGTAAGTCACTCCTGTCTTATGAATCTCATGTCGAAGGTATCAAGTATGGCTGATGATGTTTCACTCAAGGTGAACGAAAGTTAATAAATCGTCTTCAGTTGGTTTACGAATCGGCTAAAATGTGAATGCACTTTGAAACAATTCTATTCAGGTACGGGGAAGCTTTGGTGGGGATGTCGGTGAGGAGTTCTCGTTTCAAGAAGTCTTCTTGCCTATCTCCTCCACCGAATGCAGTCTTCTTCACTATTTACGGCAACATCTCCTTTATCTCAACACGAGTCAAATAAACCCCCTCTCCGTGTTTTACTAGAAGAAGACAATTGCAATTTGTTCACCCTTTCCTTTGATTCTCTATCTACATAAGGCAGTTCCCCTGTAAAATGAAAGAGGAAGACGTCATCAACACCTCTTAAACACCTTCATCGTCAGTATGTTCAATGAGAGAAACACGCGACCAGAGTCAAATGCATGCGCAATCTTCAAGATCACTTCTGATCGACCAGTTGAAACATCTATGGGAGTGCTCCAGATCAGGCTTTACAAGTGACTTTGCCTGAAACAAGGTGTACACCGCACTGAAAAAAAGGCACAAAAAATCCGGATTAATCTTTACAAGCTGCATGAGAAAGGCTGAATAGTTATAGGGACGGACATACACATTGACAATCCCTCCCGATCTGATTTGACCAGAGTCGCTGATCAGCGATTCACACAAGCACACCCAACAAAG
>JAABUY010006490.1_pt1 | contig 11424 bp, 10 predicted proteins | sample 5560271 | NCBI WGS metagenome assembly JAABUY01 (sample SAMN10711886, study PRJNA513374) | rock metagenome | isolation source: Antarctica rocks | place: Antarctica: Victoria Land, University Valley
GCGAGGCGGGCGGCGGGCGGCGCGGCGGGCGGCGCGCCGGGGGCCGGCGGGGGCGGCTGGCCGGGGCGGGGGCGGCGGGCGCGGGCGGGGCGCGCGCCTTGTCGAGCACGAACGCGAGCGGCCAGGCGAGCGGCAGCAGCGCCACCATGAAGAACTTGATGAGCCAGGACGTGTACGCGCCCAGGCGCAGGCCGTGCCGCGAGCAGATGGACTGCGGAATGATCTCCGCGAACACGACCAGCAGCGCGGTGGAGATGAGCAGGCCGGCGATGCCGGTGGTCACGTTGGACAGCAGGATGGACAGGAACGCTGCGCGCCGGGGCGCGCTCTCCAGGGTGAGGCTAGGGTATATGGTGTAGGGTACATGGTGAGCCGCGGGGCGCGAGGCCGGGTCAAGGAGCGAACGGCCGGCCTGTGCATGCGCCGCGCCGGGCCCGCGCGGCATGCATGTCACGGTGGCAGGGTGGTGGGTGCTGGACGTGGCCTGCCCCCGTCAGCATCCGCTGTAGCGACGGAACCAGAGCCGCGGGTGGCACAGGGCGGGTGCGCATGCGCTCAGTGAGTGTTGCCGCGCGGCGCGCGCGGCGTGCCAGCGGGCGGGGCTGGACGCCTGTCGGCAGGCAACCTGCCAGGCTGCTGAGCAGAGTGTGACGAGTCAGCAGGCCGGGAGCGACCGAACGTGAGGCCTCTGGCGAAGTGCTAGTGGGCCTGCTGTCACTGGGACGCCTACCTCCACAACAGAGCTCGGCAAGGCCCCGTTTGCAACATCAACCGTCCAGGTCCCAGGCCGCAGGCGGGCAGGCTGGACGCCGGGCAGAACAGGGGCAAGCCTTGGGAGGGGCGCACAGTTAGAGACGGTGTTGCCGATGAGCAGCGTGCACAGCAGCAGGTTGCCGTGCTTGCGGATGGGCGCCACGATTTCTGCCGGCCAGTGCCCCAGACGTCAGCGCCCGCGCCCGCCCTCCAAGCAGTAGCGGCCGCTGCCTAGGGACAGCCAGTGTCCGTGCATGCAGCAGGCATCAAGCTGGCACGCCCCGAAGGAGTGTGCAGAGCAGGCATCGGCACGCCCTTGACTGCGAGCGCGCCGGGGCGCACCGGCATACTTGCGCTCCTTCGGGTCCTCCGAGGCCTGCATGACTATCTCCAGGCCCACCTTGTCCAGGCTGAGCAGCCCCAGCGTGGAGCCGGCGAAGAAGGCCGAGAGGCAGACGACGAAGAACGCAATCACAAGCTGCGCCTGCTCACGGGCACCGGGGCCAGTGAAAACACAGTGGAGCAAACAGGCTGTCGCAGGGAAGGCCGAGCACGCATGTGCGCATCGAAAGCAACGCATGGGCGGCGTGCACGCGCACCCATAGCTGCAGGCCAGGGAACAGGTCAGACGCTGACGGCTCACCCATCAACCAAGGCTTGGGGCGCGGAGCGTACGCTTGTCTGAGAGAGCAGCTGCGGTCCCCGCTGAAGCCCTGCGTTGGCTGATTTGCTCCGCAGCGGCGGGCGGGGCATCCGCTGGAGTTCTGGTTTTTAGGCCTGCAGCGTCCACTGCCGTCCTTCCCTCTGCACAGTTTTTCCAGGACGCAGTGTAACATGCGTGGTGCTGCTACTGGAACCGCTTCTGTGGCTACGCTCACACCCGCAGTGGGGCGGACCAGCAGCGGCACTGCCCGCGGGATGTGCAGCAGCGAGTTCACTGCCTGTGCAGGCAGACACAACTGGTTCCTGAACACGGCCTATTCGTCTAGTCTACCCGTTCCTGCGCACAGCGGGCCTGTGGGGCCGTGCGCCTGGCTGCACGAAGAGCAGTGGACGGCCTGCTCGGCGTAACCCCTGCACGGCCCACAGCAGCGCCAAAGCAGCGCGCCCCGCACAAGGCGCGCGCCAGTGCGTCCAGCAGGCGCCCAGGTCCCCGGTCCAGGTCCGCGGCCCAGGTCTGTCGTCTGCGGTCGGCGCGCTGCAGACCGTGGCCCAGCCGCGCCGGTCGAGCGGCCCGCGGACACCGCAGCGGCAGCACGGGCGGGCGCCCCCCGGCCCGCCGGCGCGGCCCGGCTCACATGCCCTGCCCGACCAGGTAGTCGCCCAGGTTCTCGACCACGATGTTGCCGTCGGCGGGCTGCACGCCCTCGCCATACACGCCGATGACCAGCGCGGTGGTGGTGGCCTTGATGGTCACGCCCTCCGCGCCCTTCTTGCCGCGAATCACGGCGCCCTGCTCGCCGGGGATGACCAGGTACTTGGTGAGCCCCAGGTGCAGCCCGTGCTGCGCCAGGCTCATGTTCGCGGCCTCCGACTTGAGCGCCTCCACGATTTTGTCCACCTGCCGCGGCCCCGTCGCTCGCGCGCGTGAGGCAGGGTCCAGGGGCCGCGTATGCAAGGCTCACAAGCTGCCTGACACTGTGGGCTAGCGGCAGCGCCCGCAGCCCCTCACGCAAAGGCAATTTCGAAGGCGCGGCGCCGCGGCCTGGGCGCGCACCTGCTCGGCGGACACCTCGGGGAACCCGTCACTCTGCGCCCACACGCCGCCGTCCTGCCCGACTATCGCCGCGCTGGAGAGCTGGCCCCCGTGCGGCAGCTCGCACAGCAGGTGCTCGTCCACGTACGACTGCCAGCTCATCGCGCCTCCCCGCGCTCCTGCGCCCTGCGCTCAATACAGGTCCGCCTCTCCTCGGCTCCTGGCGGGTCGTCAAAGGCTATACCACTGGAACTCCTGCCCGGTGGTAACCAGCCTAACTAGGCAGGTGAGCAGAGCCCAGCTTTCAGAAAGCCAGAGCAACCGTCCCTCGCGCCCCAGTGCCCTGCCCGCGTATTCAGTGTGCCCTGCCGCGCTGCAAGGGCAGTCAAGCGGCTCTACATCAGGGGGAGCGGCAGACGGTGCGCCGGTGGTGCGGCGCCCGGCCGCGGCCGGGATGGGCCTCCTCGACCGCTACGGCGCGTGGGTGCGCGCCAACGCGGCCGCGGTGCTCGCCGCGGAGGGCGCGCTCTCCTCGCTGACATGGCTCGTGCCGGACCGCTTCTCGGACTCCGAGCTCGCATTGGAGGCGCTCAACTCCGCGCTCGGCCTGCTGAGCATGTACCACAGCCAGCTGCTGGCCGAGCCGGCTCCCGGCGCCGGCGCCGGCGCGAAGCAGCCGGCCGCACTGCCCTGGCCGCTGTGGCTCGGTGCGCTGCACCAGGCGCGCGCCCGCCGGCGCGCCCGGCGTTCTCAGAGCTCCTGGCCAGGCCCAGGTGGGGCCTATTGGTGTGGTGGTGGGCAGAGCACCCCCTCGCGCCTGCCTCTCTCTCTGTCAACACCAATCATTATCAACACCAAGACGCGGTGCACGCAGGCTTGCCGGCTGTTGTGGCGAGCGGTGGCTGCGTTGCGCTCACGCCGCTTGACGGCGCTGTCTGCGGCGCGCAGGTGGAGGTGCTCGTGGAGATGGGGGCCAACAGCCAGGAGCGGCGCGGCCACGTGAACAAGTACATGCCGCTGGCCGTGCTGGAGGCGCTCAAGTGCGCGCCAGCGCCGCCCCGCAGTGTCCTGACCCCCTGTGCTGCTGCAGGGCGCTCAAGTGCGCAGCAGTGCCGGCTCACAGTGTCTGAGCCTCTGTGCTGCTGGAGGCGCTCAAGCGCGCGCCAGCGCCGGCTTGCAGTGGCAGCCATGCCACTGCCCAATCCAGCAGCGATTGCGGATGCAGCAGCAGTGGCTGGGCTCCTCTGCTGCAGCGCTTGAGCTCCTCGAAAAGCACATCGGCTCCATACCTACCAGCCTCATACCGCGCGCGCGCGCGCGCATGCACTCCCGCTGCAGCCTGTTGAGAAGCTGCAGCCGGGGTGTGCGAGAGGGACACATGCTGTACAGCAAGGACGCTTATTACATTGCAATGCTTGCATCGTGCGCGCTGGCGTCTGCCGGCGACCCCTGCCCTGGCATCGAAGCCTGGTGCTCCGGTTCCGCAGGGCGGCGCTGCGCCTGGCGCTGCTGTACCGCGTGGCCGGCAGCGGCGGCCGCATCCTCACCAACGGCGGCCTGACCGACGACCCGGCGCACAGCGGCACCGCCGCGGCTGCGACGCCGCAGGCCCGCGCGCAGGCGCGTGCGGCAGCGCGCAGTGGCACTCCGCACGCACGGGCTAGCTCGGCTGCTCTGCATGCCTGGCGTGTGGGTGTCTGCGCAGTCAGGCTGGCAGCATGGCCCCACATGTGCCAGGATTCTGTAATACACTAATGTGGGGTGCAGTCTCTGGCAGCGAGGGCGTCTTGCTGCAGCCTCGGTGCCAAGCAGGCCTTGAGGCGCGGGTTATGAGGGACACGGGCCGGCGCGCGCGCAGGCCGTCTACTCGGCCTTCGCGCGCTTCCGCGAGCAGCACAGCCTGCCCCGCGTGCCGCAGTACGACCGCGCGCACGCGCTGCAGCGCCTGAGCGCGGGGCACATAGGCCCGCCGCAGGAGGGCCCCCAGGGGCCCTACGGCCGCGACGACGGCGGCCCCGGAGGCGGCATACCTGTCGGGCGCGGCAGCTGCGGCAGGATTGCGGAGGAGGACGAGGATGAGGAGGCGGGCGAGGGGTCGTGGCCGGGCACCCGAGAGGCAAACGACGCGCACGAGGCGCGGCGCGCGCGCGCGCGCGCCGCGGCCGCCGGTGCGCCTCCCGTGCGCCTGCAAGGCGGTGCAGCAAGGCGTGCGGCACCAGGGGCCCTAAGCTGGTTGCGCACGTTAGTAGACGCAGGGGGCGTCGCTTGAGCGTGCGGCCAGCGGCCTGCTGTTGCTCGCAGCTGAGCGAGGACCAGGGTTGCGACTGTGCAGGACTGTTGTGAGCGCTCGGGGTCGCAGGTGAAGGCCAGCAGCGCAGCTGGGACACCGGCATGCGAGACCCCACGAACAAGCTTGGTGCCACTGCACTTGCTTTATGGGCAACGCATGCTGCAACCATGAGCCATGCTGCTGATGTCAGGCCCGTCATCGTTCACGCCCGTGCCTGACAGACATGGCAGCCTGAGTACATATGACAATACGCGGCGCCCGCTGCGGCAGGAGAGGCGCTGCCGGCGAAGGCTGACATGCCGCGCTTCTGGTGGGACATGCCGCCGCTGAAAAGCGCGCCGCTGGGCGCCGCCACGGCGGCCGCCGCCGCGGCCGCTGCCGCCGCCGGCGGCGCGGCGGAAGCGCCGGCGCCCGGCGGCGCCGGCGAGGCGCGCGCGGGCGATGATGCGGCTGCCGCGGAGGCGGCGGCGGCGCGCGGCGGCGACGCCGACGATGGCTGCCACTCGCCCGGCAGCGCCAACCGCCAGCGCCTGCTTGCCAGGGTGCGCAACGCGCGCGCAGCTGCCGGCACTGCTTTGCATGCACAAGCCCCATGCGTAAGGTCCATGGTGTGTCTGACAGCGTGACGCGTGCGGCCGCCGGTCTTGCTTCCGATGTACAGGCCCGTTGACTGGGGCACAGTCTTTGCATCAACGGCGTGCCTTGATAAGTTGCGCCAGGCATGCTGGCGCCGTGGATGAGAGGCCCGGGGCAGCGGACCCGGCGCCAACACCGCAGCTCGCACCCACGAGTCAACCCGAGGGCTTGCAGGGCGCCCAACGTCTGAACATCGGCTGCCAAACCCAGCATCCACGGCGCTCGTGGCGACCCGGGCGCCCGCGCGCGCAGGTGGAGGCGCGCGCGGCGGCGGGCCAGGCGCTGGGCGCGCAGCTGCTGGCGGCCGGCGAGCTGCTGCACACGCTGCGCCCGCTCCTGTACGTGCTCGCGCTGCGCCGGCGCGGCCCCCGCCCTCGGCCCGCGCCCCGCCCCCCTGCGCCCCGCCCTCCCGCGCTCGCTTGAGCGGTGGGCCGCGCCCCGCCCCTCCTCCGCGGCGGCCGCGCAGGCCGCCGCACCTCTGTGCAGTGCAGCGTTCATCGCGACGCCCTTCCTGCTGTGTCTGGTTGCCACCGCGGCGCTCGCTCCTCGTGGCACAAGTCGCCCCGCGCCCGCCTGTTTCTCCCGCGCCCTGACCGGGGGGCGCGCGGGGCCAGGTGGGGCCGTGCAAGCTGGCGGCCGTGGGCGCTGTCGCTAGCGGCGGACCTGCTGGCGGCGCGGCTGCTGGCGGCGGGCGCGGCGGTGCAGCGCGGCGCTGCCGCGGAGGCCGCCGCGGAGCCGGCGCTCGCGTTCGGCAGCGTGTCGCTGCTGTACAGCCTGCAGGCGCACAGGCGCGCTGCGCCTGCCGCCCGCCGGCGCCCCTGCCGCGCGGCGTGCGCTGCACTGCGGCACTTCCATGAGCTTGACTTGCTGGAGGCAAGTGGGAGGAGAGTGGATAGCCTTTGGTTGAGGTGAAGTTGATAGGGTGAGCTGGTATTGACGAATCAGCGACTTGACGGCATGCGCCTGCCCGCGCAGTCGCCATGCACAGGCTGAAAGAACGCCAGTGCGTTTACTCGGCGCCCGGCACCCGTGCTGCTGGCCGCTCCAAGCTGCCTGCGAGCTGAGCAGCACGCCCGGCGCCCTGCGCGTGCTGCTCCCAGCTGCCTGCGGCGGTGTAGCATGCGCGGAGTCGTGCGGTTGACAGCGCTGCCGCGGCGCTGGCGCGCAGGTGGACGCCGCTGGAGCAGCGCGAGCTCGGCCGGCGCCGCGCGCAGCTGCTGCTCTACGCCCTGCGCGGGCCCTTCTTCGACGAGTACACGCGGTGTGCGCCCACACCGCCGCCGCGCCGCCGCGCGCTCGGCGCGGGGTTTGCCTGCGTGCGCGCCTCTGGCTCATGCAGCGCAGCCAAGCGCTCTGTCAGTGCTGCGAACCTGTGAACCGTGCCAGCACTTACCATGCGGAGTGTACCAGGGCTGTGCCGGGCCGCCTCTGAGGAGTGTTCTGCAAGCGGGTGTGCTGTGAATGATGCGGGCCTGCGACGTGCAACGGGGTGGGCCCCGGTCTGCTTGGACGGCGTCGCCTGCTGCGGTCCTCCCTTACCAGTGCCTGAATGTCGCGCGCGCCCCAGGCCGGCGGTGGAGACAGCGCAGGTTTGGCTCAGGCCGGTGCCGCTGCTGGGGTCGCTGGCGGGCAAGGCGACCGAGATCCTGTACGGCATCACGAATTACTACACCTACACATCCGCCTCGTAGAGGCTACCCCGCCAGGCATCCACAATCTCCACTCAGGCGCTCGCCGGGGGTGCAGCTTGTCCGCAGCACAAGTGACAAAGCTCAGCCCTGTGCGTTCACAGTGGAGGAGCGCATGCATACTCGAGCGGAGGGGCCAAAGGCAGCGCCGCAGGCACGTCCGCAACGTGAGGTCACATCCGCGCTGGCGAGCCGGGAAGCGGAGCTAGTGTGCCTTTGCAGCGTGTGGGCTGAGAGATTGCGGGTTTACTCGTAACTCACTGAGCGGGGCTGTGCGGTGTGCGCTAGGGCCGTGTCAGCGAGGGATTGAAGACCAGATCGTTTGTTGCATTGAGACTGGAGGATTAACTACATGAATACAAGCGTACGGTCTTTCTTCCCGCATGTGCCAGGCTGGTGACGCGTGCTTGGCTGTGCTGCAACACATGACGAGGAGCAAGGATTGCTCTTTGCTGCACTGGGCCTGCTCTCCTACGTGTCGCGCAGCGCGGACTGCGCTTCCTGCGGGAAAGTATATGCCGAGGGCAAGTGTTAGCCTGCTGGGGCTGTGGGTGTGGTGGCTGTATGGTGAGACATGGTGCCTTTGTTGTCCGTCCTGTACAACCTTTGGCGCTGGCGACGAGGCAAAGCTGGATATAGCATACATGAGCGCGAGAGGAGCGTGTTGGCATGGGGGTTACTGAGTTGATGCATCCCTTTTGCCCATCCCATCAAGCTGTGTACAAATGTGCGGTCTGTGACCTTCTCTTGGGGGATGAATTGGTGACGGCTTTCTATGTAACTCTGGACGTCTCGTGCCATGCGTCTTTCACTGTATGCTGATTCTGATGAGAAGGAACAGAACGGCTGCTCGCCCAGCCGGACTACCACAATGGCAGTGTAGGTGTTTGTGGTGACAGACGTGACAGACTGCTGGTTGAAATTCAGCGTAGCAATTGCTACTTTTTTGCTCAGGTCGTCGTTGCACAGGCTGTTGCATAAAAAGGTTGTCTGCAGGAGAGTTGATGGCACCTGTTACAGATAGCCCGTGTGCTGATCTCACACCTCACCTCATGCGTGCCTAGTCAAGGCCCCGACCATCCTCACAGCGGCGGGTTGCCAGGTTCCAGGTAAAGTGACAAGTCAGCAGGGGTGCACAGCCAGCGCATGCTGGCACGGAGCCTGCATGCTTCCCACATGTGGCGCGCGCAACCGCACATACGCTACCGAGCGCGGGAAACGAGTGCAAGCACAGCAGCGCGTGCGAGCAGACCACCGATGGTGCCCGCACGCCCGAGCGTGCAGGGCTAGCGTTTCATGTCAGGGGGCGGGCCCGGCCGGAACAGCATCGCCAGCGCCTGGCCACCGCTGACCTCCCAGGACTCGATGTGGCGCTCGATCTGGCGCGCGCGGCGCGCCTTTCTCACGCCTGCCCGAGGCAGCTGCCGCGCCATGCCTGTTGGCTCGAGCGTTGCACAGGCGGCACCCGCGCGCCTGCAGGCAGCGCCGTGGAGGATGCCCACGGCCCTCAGCAAGGACTTCAAGCACTGCTGAACCCCACAGACGTTCACACAGCATCACAGCTGCACGTGCGTCCTGTGACGGCAACAGCACGTGCATCCTGTGCTGGCAAGCGCAGCAGTCGCACAGAACAGGCGCGCCTGCAGGGACGACGCGTCCAGCGTGTACGCGGTCGCGCCGAGGATGTCGACCAGCGGGCGCCACGGCAGCCGCAGGCGCGTGACCAGGCGCCACTCCGCCTGCTGGCGCCCCCGGCTGCGCTGTCAGCCGCGCGGGCGAACCAGGATGCGGCAGGCGTCACAGCTCCGCACTCGCACTGTCCGTTTTCTTGTTGCCTGCTATTGACACTTGCTGCCTACTGTTGACACTTGCTCACCCTCATGGTGAACCAGGATGCAGCAGGCGTCAAAGCTCAGCAATTACACTGTCTGTTTTCTTGTTGCCTACTGTTGACACTTGCTGCTTGCTGCATGGTACGCTCGGGCTCTGCCACGGGCTTCACCCAAGAGCCTGCCATGTGACAATCGACGCCGCTGCGAGCAAGCACAGGCTTCGCGAGGGCAGACGCCCGGCCTCCACACTGGCGAGAAGCATGTGCGTGTGCACAAGCACCACGCGTTGTTCATGCGCTCGCGAGCGGGGGCGGGGCGGGGGGGCGCTCACGCGGAGCTCACGCGGCGCGGGGCCGGCCGCAAGCGCCAGCAGCTCTATCCGCGGCTCCTCCAGGAACGGCACCAGCAGCTGCAGAGCGACAGCCACACGTCCCACCCAGAGCTTGGCACCACAGCCCTGTGTCACGCCTGCTGCGAAAGCATGAGCATGAACCTGTACCTCCGCACCTGCAGGTTGCTTCGCCACCTCTGCACATCGCGCAACCCTCAACGCACGTTGTTTATTTGCAAACCTGGTGCGACGATCTCTCGACGGTGCCGTGCCCATACCTGCAGGCCACTGAAGCTGACAGTGGGGTCCGCAAAATAGCAGTTTGGCGCATAGATGCCCTCGCATATGTCCCCTGGGCAGCGTGACGAAAGCTAGGGCAGGCCCATAGAGCTAGATGTGAGCTGTCACGCGCGTGTGAGCAGCAAAGGTAGTTAGTCAAGCACAAGCGCAGGCGCAGTTGGACAGCAGCTGGGCCGAGGCGCACCAGTGACAAAGTAGGCGTGCTGCTCAAAGTCGTCCCGCAGCAGCGCCATTAGAGAGTCGATATTGCGAGCGCCGTCCAGGCGCCGTGGCGCGGCTGGCTCCTGCCTGCGGCTCGCAACCTTAAGAAGAATGCCTATACCTGCCAGGTGGGCCTGCCGCAGCAGAATGCTCGTGTGCACCTGCTGCTGCCGCGACCGAGCCGCAGCAGCCCTGTCATGACGCCCACCGCAGCCTGCACAATGGCAGCGCTGCCTGCGGTCTCTGCTGCACACCGTGTGCAGGTCCAGCGCCGCCGCGTGCACCGGGCAGCATGGGCAGGAGCGCTTGAGGCGCCAACGGCCAGCTGAGGGCGGAGCAGCGGGCGCTGCAGCAGCAGCTGTGCCATGGAGTGCAAGCTTGGCCGCAGCAACTGCGGACTGTAATGCCTCAGGCTCGTGAGAGTGTTTTGTATACGAAGGACAGGCTACAGAGACTGTAGCGGGATGAGTGCAAAGGTCCGGGTCACTTCGAATCCTCAATCCTCAATCTTCTGTTTGCGTCTCTTGCTTTTCTCTCGTCCGTGTGAAAGTCAAGCCCTTGTATAACCTGAGCACGGCACGCGCAGGCCTGCTCCCCAGCAAGGAGGCCTTCCTGCAGTGAAGGGCCGCTCTGCTGCTGCACCCAGACGAGCCATCATCCAGCCCGCAGCGTCCTGTGTCGGCGAGAGCGCAGCGCGCCTGCAATGTGTGCAGCGACGCACCAGAGCTGTGTGCCCGCCTGCCCCGACCTCAGCTTGAGCCGTGCTACCTGCTGCTGCTGCGAGTGTTGCGGCTGCTGCTGTTGAGGCCCCGGAGAACTTGGAAGGGAATACCCGGTCCCCTTCGTCCTGGCCGGCCACCCCGGCTTGGCGACCATGAACGCTGCCGGGTCACCCGTGACGGGCAACAAGCGGCTCAGGTGTGCTGTGCTGACCGCCCCGCGACACCTTGCCTGACCTCCGATCGGCACGTGCTCCCGTGGTCGCCACCGCTTGCAGGCTCTTTTCTCACCTGGACCGCCTGTTGCGTGCTCAGGGAAGCCGGGGAAGGCCTGGCGCTGCTGGCAGAGCAGGCACTGCCGCCGCGCGTGGCTGGAGCGCGCGCCTCCAGCTCGAACCATGTCATCACGGAGCAGAAGCGCCGAGACCGGATAAACAAGGGGTGCGCTGCTGGTGCTGCGGCGCTCACAAGCTGTCGCAGGCGCTGTGGCACACGCTGGCCGCGGGCTGCTGAGACCGGTGCACCTGGGGCGCGCAGCTTCGACAAGCTGCGCACGCTCATCCAGGTCGAGGTCAAGCTGGACAAGGCAGCGTTCCTATCCGCGGTTGTTCAGTACATCAAGCAAGTGCAGGTGCGGACCTGTATGCAGAGTGCCCTCAGCTGCACCTGCGTAGCACTCTGCATGAAATGCGTCGCCTGCTGGGCAGTGGCCCACGTTGAGCTTGGACGTGCGAGCGCAGGGCGTGCTGGGCGACCTGCTGGTCGGCACGGGCGCCGAGGCGCTGTCCGACGAACGCAAGTGGCAGATACGGATGCTGCTGCCGCGGGACACGCTCAAGGCGCTCGCGCAGACTGCGCCTGGGCAGGCGGCTGCTGCCCCGGCGCCTGCCCCCGCTGTTCCGGCGCCTGCGGCGCCGCCGGCTACTGCGCCGGCGCCCACGCTGGCGCCTGCGGCGGGCGCTGCGGCGGCGCCTGCGG
>JAABUY010006491.1_pt1 | contig 11422 bp, 9 predicted proteins | sample 5560271 | NCBI WGS metagenome assembly JAABUY01 (sample SAMN10711886, study PRJNA513374) | rock metagenome | isolation source: Antarctica rocks | place: Antarctica: Victoria Land, University Valley
CACAGTAGTTTATGGAAAGAGAAGCGGTCTTTGAATACGCCCGGAAGTGTTCTTTGGGCAGGAACCATGACAGTCCCCCCTTTTGAAACGAAAACGTGGGCGACCTCGTCGCCAAGAAACAGGGGATGTAGAGAAGAAAAGGCCTCCGGAAACTCTCTGCGAAATCGTCTGCCAACTCGTGGGATGGTTCAAGGTTTTTCTGATCTGTCCTTAATGGAGAACGACCTGGCTCCCGGTCAATTTCTTCACAACGGCCGTAGAGTTCCTTGCGAGGTTTTGGATTTGTCTCGCAAGAATTGTGAATACCGAAATTGGTAAAGGCATTTAAGATTGTTTATTTAAGCCTGTTAATAAACTGTACGCCTTTCGTTGAAAGAATTCGCCGTTCTCGAACAGTCCATTGCTTTGGCGAGAAACATTTATTGGGTCCCGTTGACGCGTCTCTATCTGGCTGGAGCATAGAATGAGTTTAATCGTCGAACGTCGGGCTCGATCTTCCTTTCCTCAACCAGTATATCGCCAATGAAGCTGCCTTGGAAGCTTTGCTGTTATTCGCGCCGGTGAAGGTTTTGAACGAAACGTTTGTGCCCACGAAATTGCCGGCGAGAGGACTTTCTTTCTTTCCAATATTCGAACAGCTTCGCATTCTTCTCGAAGTCTAGATGATTGTTCTGAATCTCGTAGTTGAACTTTTGGTAACTGAGCTGTGTCGATTGAATTGGTCTGACTACATCTGTCAGGAAGTACAGATTTCATCAATTAGAAATCTATGTTTCTGATCACTTGCAAAAACCTCAAAGGTTATGAATTTCAGGTCTCTGAGCGACCTAGTAGTGAGTGCAGACTGCAATGCTACATCTTTGACTTTCAGTTTTAACTTAGACTCTAGTCGCTTGACATTGTTCACTCACGCCTGCGATATTATTCAGTTGACATGACTGGTGAGACTGTTGATCACAATATTTTTGAGCTTCTTCTTGAATGTGCTCGCTTGAAAATTGACGTTCGATCATGACAGAAGTTCCTCAACTTTCAATGCTTGCTTCAGTTCTGTTCTAACATTATCAAACTCATCTTTTGTCAACTCAAAGATCTTCATTATCAATTTATTTCTCATATTCTTCTGTTCGCTAGCGTATCAATCTGACGTTGACTGATTTGATTGCACAACAAGAGAGAAAGAACTTTCTGTCATTTTGAGTCTCTGCCATCGTCGCCGTAAAGCTCGGTTTTAATCATTGAGGTGAACATGAGCTTCGGACCACATCAATGCTTCTTGCTTTGTTTGCTATGCTGATTCTGGGGCAAAGGATCGAGCTATGTGCTAGGAATAAGTCTGACATTCTAATTTAAAGTGCAATAATGTTTCTGTCATCAAGATTCGCAGTTCAGTTATGAGAGAGTTCAACGACTTTGAAGTCAACAGTCAAAACTCGAGTGAGTGTTAGATCATTTATACGAACGCTCGCTGACACTTGATGCATGTCGACAAAGTCGATCTTCATGAATAGAGAATAATGATCATATTTATTGAAGATGACATCATCGTTCTTTGAAACAATGGACAGCTTGTGATGAATATGCAAATCATATTGCTGATAGTGAGAAGTATTGTATTTGATATTGAGAGAGACGCGTGCCTCTTTTATGACTTTAGACTGCATGACATCACTCATCTTCAACGTCATCTTCGAAGATTTCTCACGCTTTGCGGACATGTCCAAACGCTCTGGCGCGATTGCGGCTCAGTCGGCTTTTAGGCGCAGACTCCGCTGTATTGGCTCGTGTCGGTTGTTATGTTTCTGGGTCTTTGCGTATACATGGCTGATTAACGATGCTAGACTCGATGTTGAAAGACTTTCCGATACTTGTTGTACTCACCGAAGTAGGGATTGAGACAAGGACTCTTCTCAGCGTCAGTCAATAATCGTACTGATATATAGTGATGAAGTCATTTAACTGTTGGAAATATAATGAACCATAAGTTGGGGGGGCCGAGGAGGCAACAATGTGCCTCCAAATCCATCACGATACCCGGACATGCTCACCCTCGAGACGGACCTCTTCTAGATCAACTTCCTTGACGGCGAGGCTCTCGAAGCCATTCTTACCGTTTTCTTTCGACATTCTTTCCCTGACGGTCTACTCTTTCCTATTCTCATTGATTGGGCTACCTGTACAGGAGACAGTTCCATATTTCTTGCTGTTCTGGTACCCGCAGCAGTGCCACCAAGGCTAGCTAAAGGGAAGACAGGAGCAGCGGAGAGGCCAGAAGACGACCCGCTGGCAATTGAAGCCGCAGTTCCAGCTCCTGACGATCCAGCAGGGTTATCCTCGACGTTATCGAAAAAGCATTGGCCGCTTGACCACAGCTTTCGGGGGCGGGGATGGAGATGGCGAAGCAACGAGGCTTCCTTGACTGGAAGTGCCATCCGGGGTTCCAGATCCCGAAGGTATTTTAGATGAAGTGAATGGCCCTGTGCCTACCTTTTCCATCTCGTGTTCTTTGACAGGGAAGAATATGGTAGCGTAGAAGGGGTTCTGCTTCCTTGGGCAGATATTGCTCCGTGGTTTCTACTCCCTCTTTCAGTTTCGGACGTGGATATATACGCTTTTGTGATGTCTAGACATCTGCAAGAATGCTAACAAGGTAGGAGTGTGCTCAGGTACTCTTCTCGAGGTGAATTTGATTGACAAGATCAGATAGCACATCGATCTCTGGCTGTAACTCTTCGACATAGCGAAAGTATATTCGCAGGACCCTTCAAATACTGCGGGAGTTCATTCTTTCATAGGTTCACGCATACTATGCTGACTCCCATCTTTTCGCCCGCTTTAGTTATTTTGTTTCTGGCGGCCAGGAGCCACAGCCTCGCCACGACGACCACACTGATGCTTAGCCGGTCGTTCTGGCTTCGATTGTTGATCATCATCGTCGTCTTCAAGTAATTGTTGAATGCCTCATCTTCTTATAATGCTTTGCTTTGACTACATGTGATCCTGAGCGTTGAACTACCTTTGAACTTCGTAGTTGCTGCTTCAAATGTCTCATTGTGAGTTGGCGAGAGTTTGACAGTTTCTGTTCTGGGATGTTGATTGAAGGCTGAGACGCAGTAGTTGATTTCTTTGCGTCTTCGATATCAACAGCATCAGAACTGCTGGCTAAATGGGTGGTAATAGTGGGGTTCTGTGATGCTTTGGTGGTTACAGCAGCGCCGCCGGGGTGCCTTTGTTGACTTTGGGATAGTCGTTGCCTCGACTCGTGGCCGCTTTGATTCGCATTGCACTTGCTTTCTCAGTTGCACTTTTCATTTCAACGTGACCGGTACCGCATCTTCTTCCTTGGTACCCATATCATTTCCTGATCATACTTCGCTCTGGCTCCGAGTAGCCCTAGACTTCGTGCCTGGGACGGGAATCAAGAAGACTCTTTGCTGAAAATCAATTGTAAGGGCCTCTTGGGTGTTGACGACAGCAGCATCCATCTGAGAGTGAACTGTGTTTGTTTGCCCAAAGTGATACTTGCTGGTTGCGCTGCCGAGAGCTCGGATTCTGTTTAAAGAGTAGAGCAGGCGGTGAGATCACCAGGGACTTGTTGGGCGGCCATGTTGGCTAATGCATCTTCTTCCGTTTTGTTAATCTTCTAGTGGAGCTTACTTGAAGCGGTGTAACAATGAGCTTCGGGGGCTGCAATAACTATGTAGGAGCATCCCATAGGCTCACATGCATCAATGGTCCTTCGGTAGCCTCGTGGGTGACATCTCGAAGAGTCCATGTCTTCGGAAGCCCATGAACCTCTACAACACGTCGCTGTTTTTCTTCAATCTCGTTCCATATTGGTTTTTCTGGGGCCCTTGCATTCGCTTTCATCACATCCTTGAGGTCATAGTCCAATATCAGCTGTGCCGCGCAGCGGAAGCGTAACAGTCCCATTTGCTATTCCAGTAAAGAGCTTATATATTCTTCGGCGCATTCGTTCTCTTGTAGGATGACTTGCTTTCCGTATGCTGAATTCCAGGACTCTGCGTTTCTGACCAGGCGAATATACCACCGATATTCCAGATGTTGGGACCCGAAAAAGCGTCTACCTCTGACGCCAGTTGCGCCCAAAAATTCCTGGGTGAATTTCTTGCAAATTTCTTATACAGAGCCAAGCTCATTCAGTTTCCGTTATACTTCGCGGGTGTATCTCCATCCTTTCGACAGATGCTGCTACTAAAGTATACCTGCAGCATACTATGTAGGATGCTCCAGTTCTTGAAGGGTGCATCCGCGAAGATTGACTGAAATGATTTGGGGGCATAGCAATAGAGATAGACGGTAAGAATTTGCGGAAAAGTTATGCTGATAAGCATATAATCCGGTTGGTTGAAGAGAAAACATGCAGAAAAGTGAACACGATACTGTTCTGTGTAGTATAAAGTATGGTTATCCCATCAAGAAACGAAATTTGCTCGTTCTATCATTCTGCAAGAAGACGGAGAAGAAAAAAGAGAAAGAGAAGAAAAGAAGCCATAAAGCATAAACTGATCGTCATATCTGGTCTCGACGATATAAAAATCACCGCTGACATCATCGGGGTCCATTTATGTTGGTAGGTAGCCCGGCCTCGACTCGCTCATCGATTCTTGCCACAAGTACATCGTGAGGTTCGACTCCCCTTTGGTTTCGAGCGAGCTTCGAAGTGCGTTGAGAGAATATGATGGATTTATGAAGTGTATTAAGTGTTGACGGAAGCAACACGAGTCCATGCTGTCAAAAGAACCAAGAAAGCAAGGGTAAACTAATGTGGCAGCTGAACTTATCGTAGCTGGGTATGTTCCACAGGACTATGCGGAAAGCAGGGAAAGCCTCGCGGGGTATCGAAAGCCACGGAGTGATTCGAAAATGAGCGGCGTGCTTTTCCCAGACTGACTGGTGTCGAGAAGAGTGCTGTTCGACCCTTGGACGTGGTATAGTTCCTTTCTAGCTTTGAAAGCTTGTGATTCGGTAGGAGTAGCTATATTAAGCCAAAGTAATGTCGTGACGCTTGGTCTGCAGCACTTTCACTCCTGGATATGTCCTTTACTTTGTGAGTGCGACGGGTCTCGGACTTCAGCCTCCAACAATGAATTAGTAAAGCTCTTACTTCGTAGTAGACGATCTATAAAGGTAGGGGATCTTGCCGCTTGCTTGCAGCTTTTTCCTTATCCAACCATACCATTGATCTTTTGAAGGCCCTTAACCCTTGGATCAAAAGCCTTGGGTGCTTTTCCCGAGGGTTTTAGGCCTTCCAGCTCTTTGAGCTTGGTTTTTTCGTGGTGGCTGAAGATGAGTTCCTTGGCGTTCCGCAAGTGAAAGGGAATGCAATAAGGTCTGCGACAGTGCCAAATGCACCCATCCCATAAGAGTTCTTATGGCATCTGTGTATGGGCAGAGATCTGGTAAGATTGTATTGATGGTTCCTTGAGCGGAAACCCTATTTAGAAAATTGGGACTCGTCTTCTGTATATATTAACCGTAATGTAAATATATAAAGTATATCGAAAGACCAATGTTTCTACAGAAGGGAAGTAGGCTTTATATATCCACAGGAGAAAGAAAACATGAACACACTATCGATAGTGAAGGTAGCACATGATTGCATCTTAGGTGAAGCGACTATCCATAGAGAAAGTTCCATGTCAAGTGCAAACCAGAGTGATTTACTTTGTATGAGGTGCTGTGCGAGATGAATTAAGGGAATTGAAGCAGAGGGTGAAGCAAATACGAAGGAAAAGAAATAAAGGCTATGGGTGCCTCTACATTTCTCATCTTTTCCCTGCAACGGATATCCCCCCCACAAAAGATCTTCCACCCACCACATGCTATAGACTTCTATGATTAGGATTCTGCTGTCTGGCTGCGGTTTGCGTGTAAAGCCCGTGGAAACCTCAAAACCGCCAAAGAACGGGATACTGAACGACCGCAATGAAGCACGGCGAGGAAGGGGCGTGCAAGATCGGTGAATGCATGATCTGCGTCCTGTTTGGATGGAAGAAGTTGCGGGAGGAAGATTTCGCGACTGGATACTTAGCAGTTGGTGTTGGATTAGATGATGTAGGAAGATGGGGTTGTAGTAGTGAGAGTCCTAAGGTTTGTTGGCTAAGGGGTCGTGCATGTTCTGGGATACAGATAGTGTTGGAATACGAGGTCATATGGGGGCATATTGATATTTTGGTTGTTGCTCTTAGGAAGTTAGGAGGCTATCTAGGAGGTGGAAGGTGAAATCTCTACTAGCGGGCCCCAGCCCTACCAGCCCTATGAAGCGTAGGCTACCGACTCCCCTATTTCCAACAAACTTAGGCCCTAGAAACCGCCAGGGGCCACCGAGTTTGCCCAAAAAAATATAATATATATTTGTAGTTCAAACGGAGTCGAGGCCCAATAGGTTGATGTTTCGCGGAATTAGAGTCGTAGCGAAACTCATATTCTATATCTCGCGAAACGCGCAGATACGTATATTGCGCCCACTATCATTTTCACACTTGAAATTGAAGAAGAGCAGGTACATGGTTTGAAGACGGCGTAAGGCGTTGGGTTCTCGAGGATGTGTCTTTGTCACGCAGATTTGTGAGAATCGTTTCATGCACACACGTTAAGTCATCGCGACAGATTTTACTTATCAAAGCACAATAAATGTCATGTTCTGTCCACGACTTCGCACACTGTCGCCAATCGGCGGCGTTCTAACCCCATGTCACCCATGAAACAGTGGTTGGGGGGGCCAAGGGCTCGAGCCTTATGGGGCTGACAAAGCTGCAGACCGCGGAAGATATTCGACATCCTTGGGCCCAAGAAGATCGACTACTTATGTCGGTAAGATAGGCAACCGCGCAAGCTCACCGGGGCCATGCAGCCCTTGAAGCCCTTGAAGCTCTGGCCGCATCCGAAACTCTTTGGCGATTGTGCATTTCGGTGGGGGCTGCTGTTTTGAAAGTCGCTCCCAATGACTTTAGAGATGGGCCATAGGTAGCGATGGACTTTCGACGCAGGGAACGACATGCTTGGCGACTTCATCTTGAAGTCGGTCTGGGTGCAACGTTCGCACCATCGTGGCTTCTCATCTCATTTCCAATTTGCCCAATTCCCATGGCCCCATATCTTGCCCGGGTGCCGGGTGTGCATCTCGTCTTCCGTCTCCCTTGTATGTCGGGACATCGTTGACGGCTGAAGAAGACATACGCGAGTGACTTCCTCATCCACGTTCAGTGCGCGGTATCACGTTTGCAGGCTTAGAGAGCCTGCTCTCTACTAGGTCCAGCGTGTATAAAGCCGCATCCTCTCGCATGTCAAACGCTTTACCAATGACAACATCCTGACCCTTCAGTATTCTTTCTGGTTTCGTCTTTGAACCACCCTTCGGTCTCTACCGCCATTTCGTCGAATCAAAAGTAGATATCTCGACACTACATCGCATCATGCATTCTTCTGTCCCAATACTCTTGGCCTGTGCCATCGCGCTCATTTCTCCTTCAACGGCGGAGGTGACTGTCCACCATACCACTACAAAGACCGTCTTCAGGCATGCTTGTCCCAACACCACGCTTCACACTAGCGGCTACCCTTCGGCTTCTACAAACAGGCCGGCAACCACATCGTTCAACTCCACCACAAGGGACTTATGTCCGTTAACCAGGAATACAAATTTGTTCGTGAACGAAACCATGCCATCTCCCACCGGTACCGCGGCCTGTACTCTTCCAAGCGGCTTGGGCGCAAACTGCATGGAGACCCTAGAGTGCTGTTGGCCTCTGTGGTGCGACGTATCGCTGGGTGTTTGTGGGTGCCCGGGCGAGGGAAGTGCTATCCCACCTCCTTTCCCAACCACATCGATTACTTCGATATCCTCCAAGGCCCCGCCCTCTCCCATCGGTAATTGCACTCTACCAAGCACCGTTGGCGCGGACTGCGGCCACACCGGCCAGTGCTGTAGCCCTTTGTGGTGCGATAAATCTACGTACCTTTGCGCCTCTCCAGGTTGGGGAAGTGGCCTTCTTCCTCCCCCAGGCGGATCGAGTATTTCTACATTCTCCACGGCCCTGTCCGCTCGCAGCGGTGGCTGCATTTTCCCAAGTACCGTGGGTGCAGACTGTAGTGGTACTCTGGCATGTTGCAGCCCTTTGGAGTGCGACTTAACAACGAAGCTTTGCGTGCCTTCTCGGATCGCATCTCCAGTTGCGAGCTCCTCTTCAAGTCCACCCTCTCCCACTGCTTGCAGCGATCCAAACACCGTCGGTGCCAGCTGCAACGTCACCGGAGCCTGCTGTGCCCCGCTTTTCTGCCAGTGGAGCGACTACACATGCGTAGATCCCACCGCTTGCAGCAATCCAAGCACCGAACCGATGACCATCGGTGCCAACTGCAGCAGCACAGGATACTGCTGTAGCCCGCTCGAATGCTCCTACTCCCGTGGCAACACTTGCATAGACCCCAACGTTTGCAGCGATCCAAACACTGTCGGTGCCGACTGCAGCAGCAGCTACCACTGCTGTAGTCCGCTCGTCTGCGATGGGTTTACCAGCACTTGCAGAGAGCCCGACGGCTGCAGCTACCCAAATACCATCGGTGCCGACTGCACCAACACCCAACGCTGCTGTAGTCCGCTCGTCTGTGATCGGTTTACCAACACTTGCAAAGACCCTAACGTCTGTACGGATCCAAGCACCATCGGTGCCGACTGCGGCCTCTCTGGTCACTGCTGTCCCCCGCTTGTATGTGCCGGGCCAGAAATCAGTTGCATTGACCCTAGCTGCACCGACCCAAGGACTCTCGGTGCCAGCTGCAGAGCCACTGGAAGATGCTGTCCCCCGTATGTTTGCGATGCTGGTCAAACTTGCATACCAGCATAGATGACGACGTCGCTTACAGTCGTTGTGATGGGATTAGAAAACAATTATTTCAACAAGTGTTCGAGATTCATCATGCACAATATCGTTGAAGGCAAAAGATTGACCAGCACGTTCAGAATTTGTCGAGAACCACATCAAGATTAGCTGTAAAGTCTCAAATAACATAGATTATTTACCAATCAGTCGCGTTTCATCTTGTCTGCCCGTCTCATGTCTAATTTAATAGAATTAAAAGCTGCCAGTACAGACTCGAAATAGATTAATATACTGCAACGATTGTGTCTATGACAACACAAGATATAAACAGAAATGATTAATGATCTACTATCACTAGACTGAGGTCTGATTCTAGACTCGGCTCAGCGGATCCTGTTGTGCAGGGGTCATGGCGACCTTGCAGCCGTTCTTGCTGTCAGAGGTAATTCTATACTGCTCCACGAATTCGAGCACCGGGTCGCGATTTTGGACGCTGCGAAAATTCTGCACAATCCTGGCAACAGTATACCTTACCTGCATCAAAGCCATCTGCTGCGCTGGGCAGACACGCGGCCCACCTATAAATGGCAGGAAGTCCCACGAGCCAACATGAAGCGCCTCCCATCTTTCAGGACGAAATGTCCCGGCGTCTTGTCCGTAGATATCAGGGCGCCTGTGTAGCGCAAAATAATTGAGTTGAACCGAGGTACCTTTCCGGACGTAGATCGGTGAAATCCCTGACTGGCCGCCACCAGTAGGAAGGACTGTGTCATGGAGAGCAATCCTGGCACTCTGTCCCACAACTGGAGTCAGTCGAGAGGTTTCCAACACGACGTTACAGAGGTATTGAAGGCTCTTCAACTCCTCGCAGCTCGCTTCTTTCAAGTTGACTTGAAGGATCTCCTGACGAAGCTTGGCGTAGACCTTTGGGTTGCGAGCAAGATTGAAAAACACATTGGTTAGGAGCACAGCCGTGGTATCATGAGCGGCAAGGAAAGTGTTCAATAACTGATTTCGGATGTCTTGCTTGTCTTTGGTTTGTTTGACGAGCTCGTCGGCCAAGATGTATCTACGGCGCTTGTCAGTACCTTGGGAATCGCGGCGATGGATGGCCCGATTGACGTATCCATCGACGAAATCGCGTGTGATTTTAGCCGCCTGCCAAAACTTCTTGTCGTGGGTGAAAACCATCCAGTAGGGGAGCTGCGTCCTTTTGCCAATACCTGCTTGGCCATAGTGAAAGGCCTCGAGGAAAGCCATGGCAGCTTGGTTCGGAGCAGGTGTAAGACATTCGACGGACTCGCCGAACAAGAATTCAGTGGTGAAGTCTAAGATAAGACGAGCAAACAGGGGCTGCAGATCCACCGTGGATTCGTCGTTGGGTATCAAGTCGAGAAATCTAATCACATGAACGTCGAATGAAACAAGATCTGAGATCTGCTCTCTTTTGAATAAAGGTTGAACCATATCTCTCGAGTGTCTCCAGAATGCACCATCGGTGTCCATGACTCCTTTGCCTAGGAATGGTTCCCAAGAGGGTAGTCTTAGCGGCTGAACGCCCCAGTTCTTGAAATCAGTGGCGAAAATGGCGCGAAGGTTGTTAGGGTCGATAGTAAATATACGGGTTTTACCTAGAGCCATAGACTGAAAGGTGGATCCAAAGGCTTCATGCTGCTCTTTGAACTGCGCGCTGCGTTGCCCTCCCGCGTATGATTTGAACATTCGAAAGGCGACATCAAGTCCAAATAGTGGATCTTTCTGTGGAAGAGAGCGAGGGGGCTGGCAGCCACGCTCATGAATAGTTTTCTGCCGAATGAGATATCGTCTAGCTGCTGCAAACCCGTAGAGGGTGAGAACGAGAGATAGGCTCAGGGCAATTGTGGAGTATTCTAACATGGCTGCAAACAAAGATCGCTGGGGAGTTCGTTATCGACTTGTCTGAAAATGAGTTATACCGAATACTAGGAAAGCTATCTGAGCGTCGAGATTTCTGTACGACGGTAGAGCAGTGACATTGACAGCTCAACCATCGCATTTTGCCAACTTAACTTCTGTCGGTCGAATGTCATACGGATGTAATTATGGTGTGAATTCAAGCTGACTAAGTATCGATAAATACCTTCTACTCCAGTGGGTATGTACGTTACGCTACTTTCTAAATATTACACATGTAAATACATACGATAGGTCTTCTCGATGGCGTGGTCGAGCAGTCGTTCCTTGACTTCACTAATCCTGAGCGTTACAGCCAATATGCATGAACCAACAAGGACGCAGATGAAATGCAGGTCGTGGCCCTAACGTGGACCCCGGATCGATGATCCTTTCCTAAAACGCAACCTCTTCCGTATCAAGGGCAACATACCAAAATACGTGTCGTTGAAATCAAGAGATTTATTCGATATAACATGCTGAACGTGTAATAAGGCTCTGCCACGTTTGAAACAGAAAACCATGTGTATTATCTTACATGCTTCTTTAGGTCCTTTACCGTTTACAAATTCTCGACGCGATTGATCGTTTGTAATCTATTCACTTTCCTGCAGATGAGCTAGGCTAGGGCTTCACCCTTCTGA
>JAABUY010006493.1_pt1 | contig 11421 bp, 10 predicted proteins | sample 5560271 | NCBI WGS metagenome assembly JAABUY01 (sample SAMN10711886, study PRJNA513374) | rock metagenome | isolation source: Antarctica rocks | place: Antarctica: Victoria Land, University Valley
CCCGCCCGCGTCGCCGGACGCCGCTGACGCGCTCGGCGTCGCCGCCGAAGGCGTGACGGCGCTGCTCGCTGCCGCGCCGGCGCCACCGGCGCCGGCGCCGGGGCCGGCGCCGGCGCCGACGCCGCCGCCGCCGCCGCCGCCCACAACGTCGACGTCAGCGGCGTCGCAGCGCGCGGGATCGGTGACGGCAGGCGGCGGCGGCGCCGCGAGCAGCGCCCGCGTGTGCGCATGCACGGCCTCGTCTGCAGGGTAGGGTTCGCACACACAGCAGGGCTTTCCCAGCAGCGCCTCCTGCCACGCGGCCCAGGACGCCAGGCCCTTGGGCGGCTCGAGCGCGGCGGCCGCGCCGTCCGCCGCGCCGGCCCACGCCTGCGCCCGGCATGCCTGCCCGGGGCGAGCGTCGGCCCCCGACACCGCCAGGGACGCCTCCAGGGCCGACGGCGCCCCGCCAGCACCCCCGGCCCTCGCGCTGTGCCGCTCAAGCCAGGCGTGCACCTCTGCCAGCGCTGCAGGCGCTGGCTGCGGCGCAGGCGTCCGCCCCTCGCTGCACCCTGCCGCGCCGCCCTCGCGCCCTGTCGACTGGGGCGCCGCGCCCAGGGGCGGCGAGCACGCCGGCGCAAGTGCCGCCCCCGGCCCATCCTCGCGCCCCGGCTGCGCCGCGACGCCGCCGCCAAGCGCCGCGGGCGGCCGGCCGGCCGGGGGGGCGCATGGGGGGTTGGGCTGCCCAGGGTCCTGGCCAGGGCTTGCCGGCGGCGCGTCCAGCGCGGCCAGGTGCTCCGCGAGCAGCCGCACGTCCTCCGCGGCGCACGCCTGCGTCGTCCACAGCAACACACCCTCATGTTGTATACACAGGCGCCGGTCATGGCGGTAGCCAGACAGCCGTTGCGCCGTTACAACATGTGTTAGGGCGGGCGAGCGCGGGCGCCAGCCCGCAAGTCCGTGCTGCACTGCAAGACGCGAAGCAAGATATCGCGTCCAGCTGTGCACACGACGCGGGCGGGACGAGGGGGTCCGGGCCAGGACCGCTCGCACCTGCAGGAGGCTGGCGCTCCCAGGGTCTGGGGCGGCTGCGGCGCTGGCCGGAGCGGGGGGCGAGGCCACAGCAGGCGCCGGGCCTGGCATTCCCGCGCCCGCCGCCGGCGCCGTGGCGCAGGCAGCGGGCGACGGGCGCAGCGCCTGCGCGCCACGCGGCGCCCTGTTTGGCCGCCTGGCCAGGGCTGGTCGGCCCGGCACTCTGACACTCGCTTGGACGCCCGACGCGCTCGGCGCACCACTCCGCGGCTCCATGCAGAGGTCCAGCGGGTGTCGCTGGGGCGCCGTGCAAGCCCCGCTGGCGTACTGCAGCTTTCTGAATAACAAGTCTACAGAGTCAACCAGGTTAACGCAGACAACACACAGTAAGCTGTCGATCTGGAGGCTGGCAAAAGCGCAGCGCTGCGCAGACACACCCAAGCTCAATCCTGCCACGCGCGTTTTGCGCTTAGAGTGCCGAGTGCAGCACACTGACACAAATGTTGTGCTATTCCTGCATGTTTGGTGACTGGAGGCCCAGGCGGAGCGACGCACCGTGCCGACGCCCGCCTGCGCGCGCAGCTCCGCGACGCGCTCGTGCGCCGGCGGGCGCGGCCAGCTGCCCGGAGCGGCTGCACTGCCAGCGCCCACCGGCGCCGGCGCCGCCTCGCGCTCGCCGCCGCGCGGCGGCCCGGCCGGCGGCACCGCGAAGATCGGGTCGGCGAGCGGGTCGGCGGGCGCGCCGATCAGCTCCGCCAGGTCCTCGCGCGCCACGTCCCGGAAGAAGCCCTGTGCCGCCGCCCGTGGATCCGCTCACCAACGGAGGGAGGGCGCCGGTCGGGCCGGGATCAGGCGTAGAATGCGGAACGCGCGCCGGCGCGCGCAGCGGCGGGTGGCGGGGCGGGCTGTGTACGCGGAGGGGAGGGGCACCTCGGCAAAGTGCCAGAAGGCGGAGGTGTCCGGCGGCCCGGCCAGGATGCCCTTAACGGGCAGCTTTGTCTTGCCCTCCCGCCCGCGCTGGCGGCCGTCCCGGCCCTCCGCCAGCCGCTGCGCATCCGCGAACGAGAGCGGCGGCAGCGGCGCGCACTCGGCGCGGCCGCGCAGGCTGCTGCCGGCCACGAGCGCAGCCAGGGCCGCGTGCTCGCGCGCGCTGCCCTGCAGTAGGGCCTGCAGGGAGCGCCCGCCGCCGCCGGGGCTGGCCTCCATGCCTGCTGCGCCGCCCCGCAGCTGCTGCTAGGCCGCCGAGCGCCCCCCGGGCCGCGATGCGCTGGCAGGCGCGCGCCGCATCGCAGTGCGCCGCCGCCGCACTCGCCGCTGCGCTGCTTCAGAGCAGATACAGGTTCTCGTTGGGTGAGCACGCAAGCGAGCTACGCTTTCTGCGCGCGCAAGGTGGCCATCACCTCGCGTCGCACCAGCTTCCCTTGATTGGCTTTTCGATCGATAGATCAAGTGTGCGCGATGTTACATGCAAGGCTCTGCGCCTGTGATCGCAGCGCACAGCGTGGTCGCAACACACAGCGAGGATGTTCCCTGTCAGCGTGTGTGCTGAGCTTCGTCTCCCTCTCGGCAACTCACCGGTGGCTCTGCTGTTCTGGTCGAGCGCCAGCGCAGTAGCGTGGCTCGTTGTCGAACAGCTTTTCCTTCACACTCACAACGAGCAAGGCCAGCAGAGGCCGGAAGGCATGAGCCAGAAGGCATGAAGGCCTCAGCGCACAGCGTGCACACCAGACGAGCGCCAGCCCTCCTGGCTCTGGCCGCACATGAGCGGCGCACTGCGCACCGCGGCAGCGCCGCGCCTGCGGAGCGCGACCGCCTGCCTCCTGGCGATACCACCGGAGCCGGTCAAGTACATCTACTTCGCCGGCTTTGTGGGCAGCGCGGCCGCGTCCTGGCTGCTGCGCGACTTTGGCCACAGCGTGGTCGGCCGCGCCGGCGCGCTGGCCCGGTGCCTGGACTCAGGCATACAGGCGTGGCCCGTGCCCCCACCGCTCTCTATTGCCTTCTCGCCGTCGGTTAACAGTTGAAGAAATAATTGTTTCCGTCCATTTGCGCTGGGCCGTGAACTCCGTTCGTATGGCAGCCTCGACCATGGCCGCCTACAATCATTTTGAAACATTTGCCACGGCCTGCAGGCGGTCTGCGTCGGCAAGGGCGCCGTGCTGCGCGTCAGCTTTGGCAATTTCCTCTTCTTCGGCGCGCACGCCTGCGCGCTCCTCGGCGTGCACCAGGTACATCAAATATTAATACAGGCACTGGAGCGTTGCCAGCGTATGTGGTGCGAGCTGCACGTTTTGGGCGCACCTTTGTGCTGCAGGGAGTGGTGCTCTGCCTGTGAGCTTCAGGCCGCCGACCAAACACATCTCTGCGTGTCCGCCCTGGACCCCAGACGTAACAAGTCGCAGAGGGCGCGGCAGGCGGATGACGCGCGCCTACTGCTGCACACCGGCCTGTGGCCGGCGCAGCTCGCCGCGTGGGCGCTGCTGGTCGGCAGCGCGTTTGCCATGCCCAACGCGGTCGTGCTCGGCTACGGGCAGGTGCCGCCACATGCCAGCCCTACCCTGTCACTGCAGCACCCCAGCCCTACCCTGTCATCTGAAGACAGGCTCGGCCGTGCACGGACACAACAACCCTACCCTACATCAACCCTATGCACGGACGCGGCGCTGCCGCGGCGCGCAGCTGGCGCGCGTGCTGGCCGGCGCGTTCCTGGTGCTGCAGGCGCTGCTGCTGCTGGACTGCGTGTATGCGACCTCCGAGTGGCTCACCGACCGGCCCGGGCCGCTGCGCATGGCCGCGCTCATAGCGGCGCGCGCAGCCGTGCGGCTGCGGTGCATATGTCGCATGCAGTGATTTGCGCCGCGCCTGCACCACATGCGCCTGGTAGAGCCACAAGCTCCATGTCATGCAGTTTGCTGTGATTTACGCACAGTATAGTTCGATGCATTGCATGTAAGGTCTACACCTAAACATATTGCCGGATAGCCAACTGTGGCTGAGTGCCCTGCACATGACTGACCCAGGGCACTCCCCCACCATGAGCCGATCGCATGCATGGGTGCGGCAGCCCGCCAGCCTCGGACACTGCCGTGGCGGCGCTGCGCCAAGCGCGCGCTGCCGTGCATGCAGGGCGCTGCGGCTCTGTATGTGGCCGCGCTCGCGATCCTCGGGCTCCTGCTCCACCTCTAACCCAACCCCCTTACCTACCCTAACCCTTACCCTGCGCTGCCATGGACGCAGGGGGCTGTGGTGCTGTATGTGGGCGCGCTCGCGGTCCTCGGGCTCCTGTTCCACCTCTACGCGGCGTCTCCCAGCTGCCGGCTGAACATCTTTTTCATCGCCTGGACGCTCGTGCTCGGCATCGGCTACACGCTGCTATCGGTGCGCCGCCCGCCCAGGGCAAGCAGTACATCTTAGTCATATTAAACGCGGTGAGCAAAAATGTCTCCGACAGCTCTTGAGCTGCAGCAGCATGTCCAAACAGTGCGGCCATGGTACGCCCGCATGCCGAACACAGCACCGAATAGGAATTCGGAACAGCCACCCCACATTGAGCTAATGCAGACATGACTGAACTAATCAAACAAAGATATCTTAGCAGCACCCGCTGCATGTCGGCGCGCCTGAAGCCAGCGCTCGCCGCGCGGCTCAGTGCCGCCAGCGCAGGTCGCGCCATGCCGGGCGCCGAACGCGGGGCTGCTCACCGCGGGCGCCGTCTTCGCCTACAGCGTGATGCTGCTGTGGGGCGCGCTCGCCAGCGAGCCGCCTGACGGCCTGTGCATCCTACACTCTGGCGCTGGCGGCAGCGGCTTGAAGGCGCGCATCCCCTTCGGGGCACGCGCGCGGCGCGCGGGGCGCTGTCCGGCGTGAGCCAGCAGCTCGTCAGTGGCCTTCAGCGGCACCTCTAGATGCGAGCCGCTTCAAGTTCAGCGCAGCGACATGGCTGGAGCAAGCGCACATCGGCTTCAAGACGCCGCCAAGCGCCCTGACATGCTCCGCACTGCAAGGCAAACTCCTCGACCATGCTCCAAAACCCCGAGGGCGGGCATCGCAGTGGGTCCCTTGACCAGGAGTCTGTGCACACATATTTGTCGAGGTGTGCGCCCTGTGCCTGACTCTACCCTGTGCAGATCGCCGGATTCTTTGCCGCGCTGGCCGCGGTGCTGGTGTCGACCGTGCGATCGAGCTCGGAGAGCGGGTCGTTCCGCGTCAGCGTGGCCGCGCCGCACGACGCTGCGGAGCTGCCCTACCGCCCCGACTTCTTCCACTGCGTCTTCATGCTGGCTTCGGCATACCTGGTGCGTCCTGTGTTGCGTGGCTCTTGAGCAGCGCCGCGTGCGCTGCAGCGGCGGGCCCTTGCGGCCTTTGCGTCAGCGGACTCTGTTAAGATGAGGACGCCAGTCCGCGGCCGCAGCATGCTTGCATGCCTCTGTAGCACTGCTTGACACATCAGGCCTTACGGCAGCGGGAAAGGCCCCAGAGGATCGAGGTTTCGGCGCGCGGCAAGCGCTGAGGGCCGCATCCGTCGCTTCCCATGGCCTTCACCCTACCCTAACCTTGGCCGCTGCAGGCCTCACCAGGCTGCTCCCATGGCGCGCAGGCGATGCTGCTGACGGCGTGGGACCTGACGGGCGTGCAGCAGGGCGAGTACGCGCTCGATGGCGACAGCTGGGTCAGCCCCTGGGTCAAGATGGCCAGCCAGTGGCTCTGCGCGGCCCTGTACACCTGGAGCCTGCTCGCGCACCACGTGCTGCGCGGCCGCAGCTGGGGGTAGCGCGCGGCGCGGGCGGGCGCGCTCTTGCTCCAGGTCCCGGCGCAGCGGGCCTGCATGCTGGTTTTCTTGCTCGGGCAGTCTGCGCGGCCGATGCCGCACTGCAGGCGCTGCTCATGCCTTTGGGGTTGGGGCGCATGCCTGTGAGGAGCGCGCGACTGTGATGTGACACAGACCTGGTCTGCCCTGACCAGTCTCGCGCTGTGCCGCTCCTTGCAGGTAACCAGGCTCTCTGTTAAATGCCAGGCTCCTGCACGGCAGCCCATGCACGAGGTCAATGACGCCCTGCTGCCACCCCGCCAAGTGGACCTCGCTAACCAGCACGCATGCGTTGGAGCCCGCTCGCCCCTAGGCCTTGTGCCCGCGCGCCGGCGCCGCACCGGCGCGCGCTGCGGCCGCGGCCTACTTGGCAAACGGGTTGGGCAGGCTGAAGCCGGACTTCTTGACCTCCTTGTCCACCTTCTTGGCGGCAAACGGGTTGGGCAGGCTGAAGCCGGACTTCTTGACCTCCTTGTCCACCTTCTTGGCGACAGACTTCGCCGCCTGCCGCCGCCCGCGCGCGCAGCGGCTCAGCAGCCAGCGACACGGCACAGCGTCGGGGCGCCGCTCAACCTTCCTGCAGCCACATGCCGGCCACGCGGTGGCGGACTTGGCTGCCTGTCGCGCTCTGCGCGCACAGTGGCCTGGCAGCCGGAGCGAAGGCTCGGTCAAGCCCCTCGGCGGCCCACACGTCTGAATTAGAAGCATGCTTACGCATGGTGGAAGTCACTGCATGACCAACGGAGTCAACATCGATAAGAGCATGTGCTGTGCTGCATTCACGCTGTTCAGGCGCACTCGCCTCAGCAGCATCTTCTCTGGCGGAGCGGTCCCGGGCCAGACCCCGCCAGGCACGGAGGACGTGTCAGGCGCCGCTCGCGCTGGGGGAGGGGGGAGGCAGGGAGCGCGGCGGCGGCGCGCCTTCTTGGGCGCGCGCACGACCTTCTCGAAGCCCTGCTGCAGCTTCTGCTCGTACCCGGCGTAGTCGCCGGAGTCCTGCTCGACACGCGCGCGCGCCCAGTCAGAGGCCTGCCGCTCTCTCCCTTGGGTGAAGGAGGGGAGCGGGCTTTGAGAGAACAGGGAAGATGGCCAGGAGCGCCAGACAGCACATGCAACGCTGGCGCAGCGCAGCCCGGTGAGGCCAGCCTGGCACTACTTTCGCAGCTGACCACGCGCTCAGACACCACGCCTGCCAGCACTGCAAGCAGAGCACGGACAAGCGCGGGGCGGCCGCGCAGCGCGCGAGCGCGGCGTGGGCGGGGCCGCGCGCGCGCGCGCCTTCACGACCGAGTCCCGCATGAACGCGCCAAAGCCCACGTCCAGCTTGCTGAGCAGCACAAAGCCGCCCCCGATGGTCACCACCGCCGCTGCGCGGCCCCGACAATGTATTTCCGTAACTTTTTGGCAAGTCTGCATCTACACGGAGAAAACAGAGAACTCATTTCATTGAGCCCATGTTTAAGACATCGGGTTAGAAATGTCACAACTCGTGCTGGCCGGGCGGCCTGTTCAGTAAGAGGCTCACATTCGCATGACCTGGCAGCTTTGCGCGCGCTCAAGGCCGCTTGGGGGAGGCGCGCGCGCGCGCGCACCCGGGATGGCCAGCGTGCCCAGCGTGAGGCCCAGCGACGGCGCCTTGAACGCCGGCAGCGACGGCGCGCCGAACGACGGCAGCGACGGCGCGCCGAAGGACGGCAGCGACGGCAGCGAGATGCCCGCGCCGTCCGCGGCGGACTTTGCTGCCCGCACCGCCTTGGCCGGCGCGAGCTCGTTCTGGAACACCTGAGCGGGCGCGCGGACCTGACGGCGCATGCTGCACCTGGCCATATGCTCAGGACAGTGGTAAAAGCGGACTCAAACCCGTGCTCGCCCATTGACAGTAAGACACTGTGCCGGCGGTCTCCTCTGTGCCGCTGGTCTGCTCTGTGGCCAGAACTGGCGTCACGCAGGTCCTTGCTTACGTTGAAAGGCTGTGCGCCACCATCGAGGTCTCCCATAACGGCGACAAAGCGTGGAGAACGTTGCAAAGCCGCGGCGGCCTGTTGAGTTTGCCGCGTGGTAGGGCATGCGCAGGGCGCGCAGACCGCGCGACCGGTCTATCCTGAGCTGTGACTGCGAGGGGACCAAGGCGGGTGGTTGCAACAACTTGCTGCGTGGTAGGGCATGCGCAAGGCATGCAGGCCGCGCGGCCAGTCTATCCTGAGCTGTGACGGCAAGGGGACCAAGGCGGGTGGTCACAGCAAGGCCAAAGGCGGCGCGCCTTCTTTACGTTGGGCTTCTTATCGAAGACCACGCCTGCGGACGCCGGCGCGCAGTTCAGCAGCGCCGCCGCCGCCAGGCCCGCTGCCAGCAGCTTCACGCCTGTCACGGGCTCGCCTGCGCGCTCGCCGCCTCTCTGTGTGAGCGAGCAAACTCGCCGGAGCGGTTGACTGCAGGCGCGCTCGCGGCGCAACCGCTCCCTGGTGGCCGCCCAATGGTGGCCCTGTGTCTTGCCCAACAGAGGGGCGAAGCTACATACAGCGGTTGTGTGATACAACGAACCTTGCGTGGCGTCCGCCCGGCAGCGCAGCACCACGCGGCGCGGCACGCCCACCCTGCCGGCGCGCGCGGGGCGCGCGCCCACAAACGGGGCGGTGGACAGCATCATCCTGGCACCCGGAGTAAGTGCACGATCAAACCTTTCAGAGGACGGGCCGCGGCAAGATGAGAGGCAGATAGCAAAGCTCCCCGTATTTCACGGTACCGTGCTCTATCCCAGAGGCCAGAGGCTGCAACATCTCTATTGAGGCCTTCTCCACTCTGCTGGCCTATTTTTTGCCGAAGCTGCCCGTTCTGTAAAATACGCATTGGTTCGAGTGCTGCGCTGCCTTGCTCTTCTGGGCGCAGCGCGCGCACTGCGTTCAATCCACTAAATTGCACTCCTAAGAGCTTAAATATTGAGACAAAGAAGATTGCAGGCCTAGGCTTGCAGGGAGTGGGCCCCATAGGCAGCCCAACAGCCCTGCTAGCCCGCGGATAGCCGAGGATTGTCGCGAGTTTCAAGAAGGTGGGACGGCAGGCAGGGGCAGGTACGATCGCCTGAGCGGCTTGCTTGCACGGAGCTTCCCGATTGTCTCAACGAACGCGCCAGGCCTGCGATGTTTGGCGATGATCTGTGCATGTTCCGAGATCACTGCCTGTGCAACCGAGCCCACAAGATACAGGAGCTTGCAGAGGCCAGCATCTGCTTGACCACGCCTCTGCGTATGTGCTGCTGTGCAGTGCGCGGGAGCTCCGGCATTGGCGCTGTAGGGCCATGGCTCAGCCTGCTTCCCGCCACACTTGCGCAAACAGCGTGCAGGCCTGTGACTGGCCACACACACTGCTCCGCACGGCCGCAGGCTGTGTTCTGCCTGCGAAGAGGCGCGCGAGGTTCTGGGCGCGCGGTACGGCTGCCACAAGCTGGCAGGCGCACGCGAGCTGCGCGCAGTCGACGCCGCCGCGGTCAGCGCACACGCATGCGTGTGGGGCAGCCGCGGCGCTGGGACGCCGGGCGCACTGAAGCCTGAGCCCGGTACCAGTGGCTGCCCGGACCTGGAAGGCGGATTGGAGGGGCTGCTCACGCGCGCGCTGGATGCCGAGCGCACGGCGCGGTGCGGCTCGAGCGCGGCTGGCTGCCGGAGCAGCTGCAGCGGCGGTGCGGCCAGGGGCGAATCGCTCATGCCCATGACTGAGGCGGAGGCCCGCGGCTCGAGCGCGGCCGGGTGCCGGAGCAGCTGCGGCGGCGGGGCGGCCGCAGGCGACGCGCTCATGCCCATGACTGAGGCCGAGGCCGACGCTTACGATGCTAGCGAGGACACCGCGGAAAACACGCTGACATACCTGACGGCGTGCGGCCTGTCCGTGGGCTCGGCACAGAGCGCGCAGACGGGCGCCGCGCCGGCCGGCGCGCGCCGCCCGGCGCCCGGCTCTGGCGCCCAGCCGCCGCTGTGTGCCAGCCAGGGGTGCCCGCGTGGAGGGGCCAGCGTAGGGGGCGCGCCCTCGTGCGACGGGCCGCCCCTGCTGGGTGGGTGGGACGGTACACGAGCAGGAGCAGAGCCGCACGGCAATGGCCAGGGGCACCACGGCGGCCAGCGCGCCGGGGCCGTGAGGCCGTACATTGGGTGTCCCCTGATGGGGACCCTCGAAGGCGCCCGCCTCGCTAACGCAGCTGACGGCGCCGCGGTCTGGACGGCGAGTATGTCCACGGGAGCGGCGCCTTCGCGGGCGCAGGCCATGCTCGCCGACGAGGCGATCCTTGCTGGCTTGTTTGTGGAGCCCATGAGCGTAGGAAATGCTGCAGAGTGTAGCGGCAGCGAAGGCAGCGGCGGCGGCGGCGGCGGCGGCGGCGGCGGCGGGACCCTGCTGCTGGGGCAGGCCCCGGAGGCGCCATTGCCCTCAGCGCCCTGCGCCGTCTGGCGCGAGGTGCTGCAGCCCAGCGGCGGGCTCCTCGAGGGTCTGGACCCCGCCACGCGCGCGCTCGCAGGCCAGGGGCTGGCAGAGTCGCTCGGCGCGTGCCGCGGTCTGCCTGAGTCGCTGCCGGTGCTGGGCGTGCTCGACCCGCGCGCGGCGCTCGCGCACGGCGGGCCGTTGGCCCCCTCGCCTGACGGACAGGAGGGCTGGGCTGTGGGGCCTCCGGAAACCCCGCCGGGGCTGGAGCCGTGGCCGGCGGGCCAGGCTACGCCGGCGCTGCGCCAGTCGCGGCTGCAGCTCTCGCTCGGCATGGGCCTGGGGCTGCGCCTGGACCTGGGCGCCTGGCGCTACGGGTCGGCGCAGGGCCCGGGGAGCAGGTCGCCAGGCAGCGCGCGCGCAGCGGGGCCCGGCGCGGCCGCGCCTGCGCCGGGCCAGGCGGCGGGCGCGGGCGGGCAGGGAGGCGGGGACAGGCGCGCGCCGCGCGCGCCCGCGCGCCCGCCGCCGGGCGCGCGCATGAAGCTGGAGGCGCGCGATGCGGTGCGCCGCTGCCCCGCGGCGCGTGTTTGCATCCGGTGCAGCCCAGGCGAAAAGCCTGGAGCTCGCTGCAGAGCAGCTGGGCCAGTGGATGCAGAGAGTGCTGCCGGGCAGCGCACCCGCGGTGCCTGTCTCTCTGCTGGTGGTATGGTCGGCATGCAGCTGCCGCTGTCTGAGGCGTGTTGGCATGCTGACGGAGTGAGGCGCTCACACAGGTGCATCGATGCTTACGCATACAGCCGTCCCATGTCCTGGTGATCACAGGTGGCCACACATATGAGTGAGAGCCTCCTCCTCTCTCAGCTGGCAGATGTGGGGGTGCCGGCGCGCAGGACACGACGGGCCTGGCGCGCCGCGCCGGCATCACCGCCGCGCTGCTGCAGAACGTGCCGCGCGCGCAGCACGCCAGCGCGGCGCCCGCAGCGGGCGCCGGCGCCAGCACGCGCCCTGGACGCGCCGGCGCAGCGTGCGAGGGCGCGTCGCCGCGCAACGCCGCCTGCGGTGCTCCCGCATTCCGCACGCGCGGCGGCGGCGGCGGCGGCGCCGCGCCGTTGGGCGAGGAGGGCAGCGCAGGCGTGTCTGGCGGGCGGCAAGCACCTGCCGGCGCACATGGCGCGACCCCGGGGTCGCCCTCTGTA
>JAABUY010006494.1_pt1 | contig 11420 bp, 13 predicted proteins | sample 5560271 | NCBI WGS metagenome assembly JAABUY01 (sample SAMN10711886, study PRJNA513374) | rock metagenome | isolation source: Antarctica rocks | place: Antarctica: Victoria Land, University Valley
AACATGCTGCAGCAGATGGGGCCGGTCAGCGCACTTGTAGCGGTAGAAGCCCGGCGCGCCGGTCGCCGGGCGCAGCTCCCGGTCGCCCGGCCGCACGATCTGCACGTCCACCGAGAAGCCGTCGCCGGCGCCGGCGCTGCCCGCAGCCGCCCGGGGCCCCGGCCCTGCACCCTGCTCGGCAGCCTCGTCAGCGGCCTCGGCCTCCGTTACGGGCACATCCTGCTCGTCATCCAGCCCGCCGTGCTCGGCGGCGGCGGCCACGGCTGCCACCGGCGCCGCAGCGGCATCTTTGCCGGCTGCCACCGGAAGTGCGCCCTGCACCGCCAGGGCGTCGCCCTCGCCGGCCTTGGCTGCCGCCTCTGGCGCAGCCTCATCGGCGTCCGCGCGGGCGTCCGCTGCGTGCACGTCCAGCTCCGCCGGCGCGCCCTCGTGCCCGTGCGCGGCAGCTGCGGCCGCAGCGGCCTCGCCGGCGGCCTCGCCGGCTTCCGCGGCAGGTGCGCCCTGCTCCTCCGTGGCGCCCCGCACAGCGGGCTCCGCCTCGTCGGCCTCTGCGGCGCTCTCGCCCGGCGCAACCTCCTCGCCCGCCGCCCCATCATTGTACAGGACGTCGATCTCCAGGTCCTCCTCCGGTTGGAGCACGCCCCCGTTTCCAGTCTCGGCCCGCGCGGGCGCAGGCTGGCTGGCGCGCTCGCCGGCGGCGCCGGCAGCGGGCTGCCCCGTGCGAGCGTCGGGCGCCGCGGCCGGCGCCGAGGCCGGCACGGCGGCCGCGGCGCGCGCGGGCCGCGCCGCGGGCGCGCGGCCCTCCAGGCGCCGCTTGAGCGCCTGCAGGCTCTCCCTGCGGCGCAGGGCCGGCTCAGACTGCGCTGTCTGAGCTCGTGGTGGGGACTGACGTTTATTGCATGCAGGATCCTCCCGAGTGCTGTCAGGCAGCAGGACAGCTGGACAGCTGGACAGCAATACAGCATTACAGCACGGTATCGCGCGCTGTGCCAACGAAGCACCACCGCTGGACACACGCAGTCACCATGCCACACAAGGCAAAGGAGAGTCACAACAGCAGGGTGGGCCTGGAGTGACATGAGGCAGCGCTGCTGGGTCGCCAGCGTGCGGTTATTCCACGGGCGCGAACCGGGCATGAGGCGGCCTTTCAGCAGCCGTAAACACAGAGATTGATCTGTGTATAGGATCATGGCCGCAGGATCCTAAAGGATGGGCGCATCCGCGGATCATGGCCGCAGCGGGCAGGGTTTTGGGGTTGCACACCGTGTGGGCGTGTCGTCGCCGCCGGTCTCGCTGTCGTGCTCCACGTCCACGGCGAAGCTGTCGGCGCGCTCCTTGGCGGCGCCGGTCCCGCCCGCGGCGGCCTCGTCGAGCATGGCCTGGTCGGCGGACGCAGGCGGCGCGGGCGCGGTGAGCGGCGGCGCCGCGACGGCGGCGTCGACTCCGAGGCGGCGCTTGAGCGCCTCCAGGCTCACCCTGCGGCCCAGCGCAGGCTCAGGCTGCGCTACCTGAGCTTGTGGTGGGGACTGCCGCTCATCGCATGCAGGCTCCACCGGAAGCGCTTCAGGCAGCAAGATGTGCAGACAGCAGTACAACAACCCTGAGAGACTTGGAAAAGGATCACAAAGGGCATCGCGCCCGCTGCCGTTCAATCGGCCCGTCTAGGTACATGCAATCACAATGCTACATACACCAAAGGATCGTCACTGCAGCTGGGTCGGGCTGGGGTGGCGTGAGGCAGCGCTGCTGGGTGGCCAGCGTGCGGCAACTCCCCGAGCACGAAGCCCGCATGAGATTGCCTGCCAGCAGCCGTGCAAAGAGCATGCGCATCCGCAGACCAGGGCCGCAGCGGGCAGGGACAGGTTCAGGGTTGCGCACCGCGTGGGCGTATCGTCGCCGCCGGTCTCGCTGTCATGCTCCACGTTCACGGCGAAGCTGTCGGCGGGCTCCTCGGCGGCGGCGGGCCCGCCCGCGGCGGCCATGTCGGCAGGCGCAGGCGGAGCGGGCGCGGTGGGCGGCAGCGCCGCGGCGTTGGCCTCGCCTTCGAAGCGGGGCTTGCGCGCCTCCAGGCTCACCCTGCGGGCAGCTTGCGCTCAACGCCTCTTGCCCCCCGTTCCGTGCCTGCTTTGTAGAGCACCAGAAACGCTACGCTGGCCCTCGCTAAGGCTCCAGGCCTCCACTCAGAACGGCTGGCACATGACCGCGGCCCATGCCCTTGCGCCACCCACAAGGCTCCAGGGGGCTGCCCCAGCACAGATCCAGGGTGATGCGAGCGTCGTGCGCCGTGCAGCCTGCGTCGCCCGGCTCCCCCGACACGCCGCTGCTGGGCACGGGCACAGCACATGCGCGGCCGCGCGCACCGGGGCGGCATGTCATCGCCGGCAGCCCCGCTGTCGCGCTCCACGTCCACGGCGTAGCCGTCCTCGGGGTCCGCAGCCGCAGCGGCCCCGCTGCCCAAGGCAGCTTTGCCGCCGCCGCTTTGGCCGGCGGCTGCAGGCGGAGCTGGCGCGGGCGCGACGGCGTCGCCGCTGCCGCCCGTGCCGCCCAGCCGGACGCTGAGGGCGCTCACGCCCTCCCTGCGCGCGCGGCAGCCAGGCGACTGAGACCTTGGCCGGAGCTGCGCATAGCGTCGTGCGGCGGTGAAGCACCTCTGCTCGCTCCAGGCAGCCAGCTGCCTGTTGGTGTGGTTTGTCGCCGGGCAGCCATGACGGGGGCCATGCAGTGAGCTCAGCGACGAGCAGCCTGAGACCCGCACCCATCGAGAACACAGAAGTGCAAGAAACAGGTGCGCCAAGTCCGGCGATCAATGCGCATGGCGCCATGCCACTCGACACCTTTGGCAACCTGGGTCAGCTTCGCTGCCAGGGGACGTGTCGAGCAGGTTGCCGGGCCCGTTCCCACAGCCCCACTGCTCGCCGCGGGCCGTCAAGCGTTGAGGCAGGTGCGCGGCGCACTTTGAGAGGGCGTCATCGCCGCTGAACTCACTGTCGTGCGCGCCCTCGGCGGCAGGCGCAGGCGTCGGGGCCTCCGGCTTGACGAGCGGCGGGAGGGCGTCCGGCACGCCCTGCGCGCGGCGGGTGGTCAAGAGCTTCTGGGCGCAGGGCGGGCGCGACTCGCGCGCCGTGCACAGCAGCGCCGTGCACAGGCAGGTGCGCCCGGACGCTGCTGCTCTCCATGATGCAGCGCGGCCGCACGATCCCCCGCCAGCGCCAAGCAGGGTCTTCTCTGAAGCGCCTGCAGACTCAGAGAGACTGCATGGTGCAGCCATGGGCGGCACCAACCTGCAGCAGCTCGCGCGCGCCCGCAGCAGCGCGCGCGGCGGCGGCGGCGCCGTCCAGCGACGCTGCGCGAGCGGCCTCGGCGCCGCGCGCGGCGGCCGCCGCGCCCGCAGCGGCCGCGGCTGCCGCGCGCGAGTGCGCGCAGGGTCAGCTCAGCCTGGGGCGGCGGCGCGTTCTATTGCTCCACGCACTGGCGTGCAGACACATCAGAGCAGCCGTATGCCTTAGCGCAGGAGCGGCTTTGCAGGCAGGGCCACAAGGCAAAAGCTTTCTGGCGCGAGCGCTGGCCAGGGGGTGGTTCCTGCAGGACCACCAGCGGCCTCCTGTCCCCAAGGCCCTCGTGGAGGAGGCCCATGACGCTGCAAGAGCAGCCGCCATGCGGGTGCACTTCAGCCCAGCGCTCCTGGCTCCTGCGCACGACGCACCATCCGCGGCGCGTGCGCCCGCCCACGCGGCGGCGTCGGCAGGCTCAGCCTCCGTGGCGCCCTGGCGCGCTGCCCCGCGCGGCCCCGCCCCGGCGCTCGCGCGCGCGCGCTGCTGCTCGGCCGCGCGCTCGGCCGCGCGCTCCTGCGCCCAGCGCCAGCTGCCCCACTCCTGCGTGTGCTCCAGCTGCTTGAGGCGCGCCTGCGCGCGGCCCAGCTGCGCGCCCAGCTCGGCCGCCCGGCCCCGCTCGCGCTGCAGCGCCGCGCCCGCCTCGACGCGTGCCGCCTGCAGCCGCTCGTCGGCCTCTTGCGCTGCACCCTGCAGCTCCGCCCGCAGCGTCTCGGCCTGCTCACGCGCGCCGGCCAGCTTGTGCTGCAGCGCGGCCTCCCCGCACTGGGCCCGCTGCAGCTGCGCGCCCGCGGCGTCGCGCGCGGCGCGCAGCTCGGCCAGCTCGCCCTGCGCGGCCTCGAGCTGCGCGCGCGCCTGCTCGCGCGCGGCGGCCGCCGCCTCGGCCCGGCTCGCCGCGGCGGCCAGCTCGGCCGCCAGCGCCTCGCGCTGCTTGTTGGCGCCGACCAGGTGGTGCCCGCGGTCGGCGGCGGCGCGCCGCGCATCGACGGCCTGCGCGCGCGCCACGGTGGCCTCCGCGCGCGCGCGTCCAAGCTGCGCCTCGAGCGCGGCCGCGCGGCCGCGCGCAGCGCCAGCCTCCTGTGCTCTCTCATCTGCCCTGGCGGCCGCCGCTGCCAGCTCAGCCTGCAGCGCGTCGGCCCGCTCGCCGGCGGCGCGCAGGGCGGCAGCGTGCTCGGCGGCGCCCTCGCCCGCGCCCGGCGCCGCGGCGGGCTCGGCCTCCGGTGCGGCGGCGCGCGCGCGGGCGGCCTCCAGCTGGCCCTCGCGCGCGGCGGCGGCGCGCTGCGCCTGCATGAGCTCCCTGCGCAGCTCGCGCGCCTCCGCACGCGCCGTCTCAAGCCGCTCCTGTGCAGGGCCGGAACGTCGCTCAGTGCTGGGCAACGCCTGGTCCACGGCCGCTGACGCTGCCGTCGCTGCCTGGACACATGGGAGCATGTGCAGCCACAGAGAAGCGCGGTCAAGGCGCCTGCAAACATAATCTGCGGAAACTTTGCGTAGCATAGCGCAGTGGCCGGCCGCGACCACCCCGACCGGGCGACGGAGCCTGCAGCCGCGCAGCTCGGCGGCAAGCGCGAGCAGGACAGGCGCCCTTATGCGCACGCGCACCCGCGCGTCAGCGGCGTCCTGCTCGGCGGCCGCGCGCGCGGCGGCCGCCTCCGCCGCAGCGCCGTTCGCGCGCGCGGCGTCTGCGCCGGCCTCGGCGGCCTGGGCCTCCAGGAGCGTGACGCGCTGCTGGGCCGCCTGGAGCAGGCGCTTGTGGCCGACGGACGCCTGCCGCGCCTCCATGACGTCGGTGTGCTGCAGCGCCCGCCCGCCCTCCATCCGCTCCTGCGCAGAGCCGCGCGGGGCCTTAGGCGCCGCGCAGGCGCCGCACGGCCTTTGCAGCGGAGGCTGCGTGCGCCGCGGGGCGCGCCGCTTGGCAGCAGAGACGGTGTTGAGCCTGTGTTGACAGTGCAGGGGGCGCGCAGCAAGGCGGCCTCAGTACGCCCTGCAGAGGGGCGAGGAGTGAACAGCACCGAGCAACCTCAGCCACAGCATGCACAGGGCCCTAGACGTGCCGTGCGCCCCTCGGCCTCAGTTGGGCCCAGGGAGGCGCGCGCACACCCACGCCTCTGCGGCCTTTGCTTCAGCGGCTGCGCGGAAATCCGCAGTCTCCGTCGCGGCGCCCTCGCCCGCGCCGCCCGCGCGCCCGGCGGCCCCGCTATCAGGCGGGCCGCAGGTGTCCTGCCCCCGCTCGGCAGCGTCCCGCCACGCCGTTAGCGCTGCTGCCGTGCCGGCGGTCGCGCACGCGCTCGCGCCGCCGTCTGCGCCGCCCGCCGGCGTGCCGGCGGCCGCCTGAAGCGCCGCCGACAGGTAGGGGTTGGTCGCGCGTGCGGCGGCTAGCTTGTGGGCCGCGGCCGGCGCGGCCGCGGGCGGCGGCTGGGTGGCTGCTCGGGCGGGCGGCGCCGTGAGGTTGGCCGGGCTAGCGCCGGTGGCGGCCGCGGCCAGCGCCGGCGCGGGCGCGCCGCGCACCAGCTGCCAGCCCTCGCGGCCCTGCAGCGGCAGGCACCAGCACACTCCTCACAGGGTGGGCGCGCCAAGCGGGACACGCACAGCCCATGACGCCTGCGCACTGCAGGAGCTGCGCCCTGGCGCACCGCACAGGGCCGTTGTGTGTCCCACCGCACACGCACGCTGCATGCAAACGGCCCGTCCGGCACAGGAGCAGTGTGGGCATGGAGAGTTGCCAGCGCTGGACAACAGGGCCAGGCATGCAAGTCCATCTGGTGACCTCTCCTGGTCACACACAGGACACGGTATGGGCCGGTCCTGCGGCGCTCACCAGGCGCGCCGCCGCCAGCCGCCGCAGGAGCAGCACGAGCGCGCACGCGCCCAGTGCGCCCGCCGACGAAAAGACCGCCTGGCAGCGCGCGCCGGCAGCGCGTCAGCCGGGCGCCGGCGCCGCTGCCCATGCCCACACATGGAGCGCCGCGTCCTCACATGCAGCCAGCCCGACACCGGCGGGATGGCCGCCGCTGCCTTCCGGCGAGGCCGACCCATGCCTTCACTGTAGCGAGGCGAGTGACTCATGGGCAGCAGAGCCGCTCATGGCTTTGTGAGCGAATGGCATGCAGCGAGGCGCGTGCGCCATGTGTGAGCGCACGACATGGACCGGGTCCACTTGTCGAGGCTGCCAACCTCGCCAGGCGCGCAGAGACTGCAATGCAGGAGCCCTGGGCACGCACGCGCGCCCCTTATCCCTAGGCCCTTAACCCTAGCGCGCACCAGGTTGAACAGCGCGTTGCCGGCGCGCGGGTGCGCCAGGATCCAGGCGCGGACGGGCGCGGGCACGGGCGCGCGCGCGCGCAGCAGCGGGTAGCGCAGGGCCACCCACGCCCAGCTGCTGGCCAGGCAGCCGCGGACGACCCTGCGCGGGCGCACAGCGCGCTGTCCATCAGCGTGAGGAGCCCTGCTTGCTGGCGCTGGCTGGGGCCGGGCAAGGGTGCCGGTTGCGGCGCTGGTGGCTGCGAGCTCGCGCAGCGCGGACGCGGGTGCATAGCTGAGCGGGGGTGGCCCTCTGCCACGGGCGTCTGCAAGCAGTGGCGTGCCGCTGCTGCGGCCCTGCTACAGTCCCACGCACACAGTTGGGAGTCGTGGACGCACCAGCCAGCTGGACCTGCTGCTGCTGCAGGTCTCACAGCGGCCACAAGGGCTCCACCAGATGTGTGCATACGCTCGCTGCACACACCACCAGGACAGCAGGCACACACGCAGTCCGAGCGCGCAGCTCGGGGGCCTGGCTGCCTCTGCAAGCATTGCACCCTCAAAGCAAAGACCTGCGCAGTGGATCAGGTCAAGCACTGCCACGCGTGCGGACTGCCCAGCTTTGCTGATGGCCAAATGATAAGCCAGTGCCACGAATGCAGGACGGGCGAGGCGGGGCTGCTCACAGGAGCGTGTAGACAGCGCAGGCGAGGACGGAGGCCTTGCGCCAGCGCGCCGCCGGGGTGCCGCTCCCCGCCTTACTGTGCTCGGACAGCGTACGCCGCCCCGCCAGCGATGCCAGCGCAGGCCCGACGAGCGCCGCATAGAAGCCCAGCAGCAGCAGGCCTGCCGAGCAGAGGCCAACGGCGTCAGCCTCCCGGCAGTGTAAGCAAGCGCAGTGCATGGCTACCCACTGGCTCCGCGCCGGTCATAGCCAGGCGCCTGCCGAGCCAGGCGTGCCGGCAAGCGTGCAAGGCCTTGCGCTGACGTGCTCGTCTCCTTCCACGCTGGGGCATGGCACTGCGCAGACATTCGTGCGCGGGGCGCGCCTTTGCCGTCTACGACGCGCGTGGCGAGCAGGGCGGCCGTGGCGGCCAGGGCAAGCGCGCGGAGCTGCCCCGGCTGCGGCAGGACGCTGTCCACGAGGTCCTGGGCACTGCGCTGCCCCTGCTGCCCCTGCAGTGCCGGCCCGGCGCTGCCCAGGCCTGAGGCTTGGGCTCCCGCGCTCGCTTGAATTGCCGGCCGCAGCGGGCCGCGAACGCACGGCGACGCATACCGTAGGGAGCGTCTGGCTGGCGCAATCCGCCTGCGTTTGCATCCTGCATCAGTGCACGTTCGGTGCGCCCTGCTGTCCCAAGTCCCTGTCACGTCTGAGGCAGGCACGCCGTGACCCAGTGCAGCGCATGAGGCAGTGCAACTAATGCAGCGATACTGACTCACTCTCGTGCAGCGAGGCAGCGACTGAGGCTCATGTTGATGACGCAGTGTCAGGGCATGCACACGCAGATCAAGCAGAGGACAGAGGACAGCAGGCACACGTTGGACGTAGGTGTGTATCAAACGCGCTCACCGTCTGGGAAGGGCGGCCACGAGCGCCCGCGGCGCCTGAGCGGGACACCTTGGCGCGAGCGAGGCACGGCAGGGCAGACTGGGGCGGGCCACGGCGGCCATGGTGGGTGCCGCTGTGCAGACAACAGCACAGGCTGCACACTGGGCTGGGGACAGCATTGCACTCAGAGCGCTTTGCCCGCCTTCCTGTGCAGGGCCACAGCAGGGTTGTGTTCAAAATATTTTCATTATTGCCTTGCTTTTGTAATGGGGTGGAGGATAGTCAAGATGCTTAGATGAAGTTAATTTGATCACAACGCGGCCCTTAGGGCCGCGGCCGTAAGGGGCCAAGTTTGGCCGACACACGGTTGTAATTCATTCATTCAAGGCCTTCTTACATGTACATCTGGACCTACACGGGCGTCCGCGCTCATAAAGGGACGCATTGCACACTGACAGACAGCAGCAACGAACTCGCACTCTATTCAGCGACCAACCACCTGCCGCTCAGGCTGCAGCTTGTCGCGGGCTGAACCTGCCCTTTGCGGGCTGAACCTCCTCTGAGCTCAGCATAATGCATAGACTCCGCCCGGGGCCACCCAGGTCACAGGGAGCCCTTGAGGTCGGAGGACAGGGCGTCCAGGGACGGCGTGCCCTCCGCGGCCTTCGTCGCCTGCGCCCTCCGCAAGCAGCATCAGGCCAGGTTGCGCATGCGCCGCAGCACCAGCCGCCGCGCCTTGAAGCAGTGTCAAGACCCCACGTCTTGCGACGGTTGGCACTGGGTGCGTGGGTACGCTGGAAGAGCGCGCGATGCGCCCTGGGGCAGCTCAGAGACACACCCTCCGGCACCGCCGGCCAGCGAACACAGCCTGGGAGCCTGACCGCAGCGCAGTCACAGCAGGCTTGCCCCGGCGGCGGCTTCACGGCAAGCAGTGCCACGCCTCCTCGCTGGCAGGGAGCAGGCAGAGGGCGCACCGCCGCGAGCGAGCCGGGGTTGCTCTGCCCCTGCTTGAAGACCCCGAGCGTCACAAGAGTCACCGCCGCTATGGCCACAAGCAGAACTGCGAGCCCCGCCGGCCCGCCCAGGCCCTGCCGCGCCGCTTTCTCGGACGCCGGGCTGCTCGAATACAGGGACCGCGGCTCCGTGCCTGAGGCGCGGCGCGCGACGCAACCGTCAGCAGCCTCGCGCTGACAGAGCTCCTTTTCGGCAGGCGCATGCTTGGTTCGCGCTTCCGCCCTGTATGCTTTGTCAAGTCACTGGAAAGTACCAGGGGCCCCCACCGAAGATGTTGGCTTTCCCGCTGTTGTCCTGCGCGCACAAAGGGGTATCAGCAGGATGAGAGAGGTGATGCTGACAGGTTTGCCTCAGTCGCTGTCCGTACCTCTGAGACAAAGCCGCGTGCGCGCTCGGGCTTCCTGCGCACAATTCGGCGGCAGTGTCAGCGTAAATGGCGATGGGGCTGACGCCAGGACAGAGTCAGCAAATGCAGGGGGCCCCACTTCTCGCGTATTGTGCGCATCTGGCGCGCCCGCACACGCAGGCTCCGCCTACCCGCCCGCCTTGTGGTGGTGCAAGCGGGGAAGGCGATGCTGAGCGCAGCGCTCATGGTTGCGCGCTCTCCTCAAGGCAGGGGCAGGTTGTGCAGCGCTCCGGGTCAGCTGAGCTGGAAAGGCGCGCAGGTTCAGAACAACTTTACAGCATCTACCAATCAGGGCCTTCAGAGTAGCTGAAGGCAAATGCTACATTGCAGCATGGACCCTGAAGCTTGCTCATACCCTCTCTCCACTGCATGCAGCAACATCGACAGCACAAGCGCGATGCAGGTGCAGAGGAGGCAGCACCAACAGTGCATGCAAGGCCTCCGCGCTAACACCAGCCCCGCAGTTACAGCAAATGCAGCACTGAGCCCTCCGCCACTGACCCGCTCGCCGTGCGTTTGCCCGCCGGAGCCCCTGAGTGTGCCTGCTCCAGCGGGGCGCACTCGCCAGCCCCTCCCCCACTGGGAGACCAGCATGTCAGGGACGGATAATAGGCCGCGCGCGCCAAAACGTGACGGCGAGCAGGGCCGGGCCCGCAGGCGCAGCGACAGCCTGCAGGCCCGCACCCGACCCGCAGCGGCAGCGCAGCCAGCAAAGGCAAGCAGGGAACATCCCGAACAGAAAGACAGCAGCCCCGGAGGCTCGAGCGCCCCGAGTGAACAGTGCTATCTATGCAGGACTCTGCTAAGGGTGCTGCGAGACGGGCAGCCGCGGTGCCCCCTGTGACGCGCCCGACGGCCTCAGCGGCTGCGTGGGTGCCAGGAACCAACTCCATGCCTGCAACTGATCCTAGTAGTCTGTGGCAGCAGCCCGGGTGGGAGCGCCGCCCAGCGGGCAGCCGCCTGCTATTGCCGCCACTACGTGGGGGAAAAACCAGCTGGTACCGTCAAGCGCCCTGCGGCACGCGCACGTGTGCCCGACATGAGGTCTGGGCAAGCCACGCCGCGTGCTGGCAGTGCGTCAAGCCATCTAGCGCTACTACAAAAGCCACTGCGAAAGCAACGCCTCACCGCCTGTGTTATTGCGCACGGGGCAGCTCACGCGCCGCCCCTTTCCTCTTACTGTCTTCCCGCTCCATGTGCGCTGGCAGTACTGCTGGCGGACCTAACCTAAAGCCTACGGCCAGCGCCCCAAAGCGCCCCAGGACGTCGAGCGACTCAACCAAACCCCCAAAGTGCCCGGCGTCTCAGCTGGATGAATGTCACATGCGCCCCGTTTACATGTCAGATTCTCTTTCTACAGGCCGACGGCGCTGCGGCAGCCGAGGCCGCTTCGCCGTGGCCCGCCCTGCCACCGGTGCGCAGCGACAGCGCAGCGCCCCCACCGATGTCCCCCTTGACTCTTCTGCCGGGGGCGCAGGCCCGGCACGGAACCCACCCAAGCAGCCTCCCGCTCATGTCCCGCTCGGCCCCATGTATGTGTGCGCGCGCCACAGGCATATTTATCCAGCGCCCCCCGGGGCCCCGGGTGTTTCATCCCAGCACAGATGTATGATGCGCAGACAGCGCGCCCGCGTCCCCAAGCGTATGCAAGCCTATTAGCGCGGCACACGGCATCCCCCAACCGGGTGCGCCGTGTGCGCAAATGGGGGTGGTGCCGCCCAGCGGCTGGTGCTGGGCAGCTGCGCCCCCGGCCTTTGAGAGGGCGGGGAGTAGGGCGGGCTGACCGCGTGCGGGGGCGCGCGCCCCCGCAGCAGCCGCCCGCCGTCATACAGCAGCGGCCCGCCGCTGGGGAGTGGGCTTGCGTATAAATACTGGGCGCTAG
>JAABUY010006500.1_pt1 | contig 11413 bp, 13 predicted proteins | sample 5560271 | NCBI WGS metagenome assembly JAABUY01 (sample SAMN10711886, study PRJNA513374) | rock metagenome | isolation source: Antarctica rocks | place: Antarctica: Victoria Land, University Valley
TCCGGCGGCAGCAGGCGCGCCACCACGCGATCCTTGTAGGGTTGTCCGTATCGAGCCAATGCCAGTGTCCTGCGCCCCAGGGTTTGCCAATCCTATCCGGGCGGCAACTCCTCTGACACAGGGGGCAAGCAAGCCACCTGGAACGTAGCAACGACTGGCCCGGTCACACCGTCAGACCTGACCCACCACCCCTTTCAAAACGGGCTTTCAGATCCACCACCCCGGAACCCAACAAGAGCCAAGTCCATATGTCTTTGTAATCACGCTCGGCTCTCAATATATGCCAGAAAGTCCCGAAACACGGGCCTTTCAAGGATGGAGCCTACAGGCACCCGCTTGCCAAGAACTTTAGTCAGCCGCGACGCTGCCCGGATAGCCAACAGAGAGCTGCCACCGATCTCAAAGAAGTTATCGTTCTCTTTAACACCGCCGCGAGATAAGATCTCACACCAAACTTCCAGAACAGCGCTAGGTACTGTTTGTTCAATATCTCCAGTTGGAGACCTATCGTAGTTTGCCGCGAGATGAACGAGTGCAGCCTCGTCAGTTTTACCTGACGGTGTAACAGGGAAAGTCTCTACCGCGATCAACGCAGCAGGCAGCATGTAGCTGGGAAGGTGTGTCTTGAGAGTGGAAAACATTTCTACGCGAGAAGGTAAACTATCTTCGGCGCGCTCAAGAAACGCGAGTAGGCGGTGCTGTTCAGGTGAACCGTCAACAACTGCAACGACATTTGCAATTCCGAAAGCTGATGCGATGACCGACTCAATCTCCGAAAGTTCAACTCGATACCCGCTGACTTTCACCTGTCGATCCATGCGACCGTGATAGAAAAACGTCTGCGCGTTATCGATGGAGCCGAGGTCGCCTGTTCGGTAATATCGCTCACGCTCCATGCCGGCTCGTTCAAGATGAACAAACTTCCCTGCGTCAAGCGACGGGTCTGTGTAGCCAACGCAAAGGCCAGCTCCGCCAATCAAGATCTCGCCCTTTGAACCAGTCGGGACCTCACTCAGGTCCGCGCCTACAATCCTCATTTTAACTCCAGGTAGGGCGTTACCAATGTTGGGGGTGTTGCCTGTTATGACAGCGACCGAGGCATTGACTGTAGCCTCAGTCGGACCATAAGCGTTTATAAACGTCGGTGTTAAGATACTGAGTCGCTGCCAGAGTGAGGCCGAGATCGCTTCTCCACCAACGATGCATAGCTTAATCTGCGCACTTACTTGGCTCCAGAGCTCGCAGCTGGTCATTCTGTCAAGAAGTACCGGAGTTGTGTCCAGAACCGCAATCTTATTTTGGAGGATGTAATTGCACATCAGATCCGGATCACGCCTAGTCTCGTCGTTGATCAGGTGCAAGCTGTATCCTAGCCATAGATTAAGGACTCGCTCGATAGAGGCATCAAACGTTAGCGGCGCAAAAAGCGTGGATTCCACCACGGCGGACTTAGGAAAGACTTTGGAATACACCACTTCCCAGTGAGCTCGAAGCAGGTTATTAACGGAGTACTCTTCTACCAAAACACCTTTCGGTTTCCCCGTAGATCCAGACGTGTATATGACGTAAGAAACACGTCCCTCGGCGCTCGCTGATGGAGAAGCGACGGTTGAAGACCGATTACCCTGTTTCAGGTCAATATCCATGACGACGCAGTTTGGACCTCGATCTACTCGAAGATTTTTGCTCGAGATTTCAAATGCTGAGTTGGAGTCAAGGGATATAAAGTCAACTCGTTCTGAGGGCCAGGTAACATCAACGGGAACATAGGTCAGTCCTGCAATCCAGGTTCCTAGCATCAGAACAAGCGACTCTGCGGATCTGTCAACATGTACAACAACCCGATCTCTACTATCGCGCCGATGCAGCTTTAAACGTTTCGCTACGCGCTCCGCAGCTTCCCACAGCTGCGAGAACGTAACTCTCGTTTCACCGGAGATCACTGCGGCGCGCTCTGGAGTTTCTCGTACAACGTTCAGAAGAGAATTTAGAAGCTGGCCTTCATTCACTCGTTCTGCGTTATCGACCAGTGCCGGCATATTTATCTCCGTTCCGCTATTTGCGCTTCGCTATAGTTGAGCGAGTGGGTGGTTCCCGTTTGCAGCCGCGATCATTGCATACAAGCTGTATCCGTCTGACGACTCTTACTGAGGATTGGCCGCGCGACCGAGAAGCGAAGGGCTAGTCGCTCCGAACCTCTGCTGCTGCGTGAGGATATCCAACGCGAGCCCGCGGTGCTCGAAGCACTCAGCAGTTTGCGCTATCTCGTGATTTGCGGCGTGGCCTAGCACGTCATGCTCGAAGACCAGCTGCCGTGGCTCGCCGTCTACGATCAGGCGCGACCCTGATTGCGCGCGGGCGCTTCGAAACGATGAAATCCTGCGCGCAGTGTTGTGTCTGACGTCGGGTCGCGCCGATGCCTCGTGGGGAGCCGCACTACGCGCCAAGCGCTCGAGCATGGCTAGCGCACGCTGGTGCTCGGTGCGTCCCCGAACGACATCGATAATCGCTGCGCGCCATCGCGACCTTAGCTGGGGCGGTGTAGCGCTCGACCTGTGAGAGCGTGGACTTGACCGTTCTGGACCAGGGTCACACCAGCGCACGCGGGAGAAGATGCGGGTGCGCACATCTTGTAACTTGGGGTGAGTAGGCTGCTCACGCCCACGCACGGCTTCATACTGCTGCTTTGTCATTGGGTGACTGAGCGCAGCCTCACCTTGGTGGAGCGCTAACACGGTCTTGCTCGCAACTACGGGCACCCGCCCGCGCCCCTTGTTGGCCAGCAAATGGTCATTTTCGTCATCCTTTTGCTCCGAAGAGCCACGCAGTTAGACACAGTCCATAACGGCACCTGAAGAGAACTTCGGTCGCTTTTCGAATTGTTCACGTTTAACGGTCAGGACCGACGTCGCTGAAAGAGGTCGACTGGGCCATTGCAACTAGGACTCTCCTCTCACCTTCGAAGGGCTCCCTTCCATGGCAGACCTGCACGTTATCCAGTATCATCAGGTCGTTATCTCTCCAATCAAACGTGCGGGTGTTTCGGCTATAAGCTAGGCGTATCTCATCGAAGTAACTGTCGGGTATCATCCCCCCGTCCCCGAAAAAGCAGTGTCGCGGGAAGCTCTTGGCATCTAACAATACCTCTAGCTCTAACCGCACATCTTTCTCCATTTGTGACGCATGGAACAAATGTGCTTGGTTGAACCAGACCGGCGACTGAGAATTTACCTCGGACACCGTAGCAGGCAATACTTGTCTAGTGCGAAGGATGTCATCCTCAAGCCAATCGAATTCAATCCCGTTATTTCGGCAGTAGCCTTCGACCTCCCCTCGATCTTCGGTCTGGAAAGCCTCCTGCCACTGCATTTCCAATCCGCCGCCATAGTTACGAACGTACATGATTTGCCTACTTTCGAACTCTGACCGTATATTTTCAGAAAGAGCGTCGTAAACAGACTTATTCGTCGCCACCGGGGTCGCCCCTCCACCCTGCGCGGTTTTCACGCACCAAAAAGCGATACGGGCTGGCCATCGTGTCTGGAAGGAGTTCTCGCTGTGAAGCTGTATCGACTTTCTGCTGTCGTACTCGGTGGATGAATACACTCGGTCGGCATATTCCTTGCGCTGCGTAGATCTTTGCCGGTAATTAAGAGATTGCCCGCACATTCCCTCGAATATTCGCGAGAACTCTTCTGGGGTCGTGATTGAGAATCCACGAAGCAGGACTCCACCATGTCTCACAAGCTGTTCTCTGATGGGGTCTAGATTGCGCTCCAAATGTGTCATTGTTTCCCTCCTCTCAAATGGAGCCGGCTGGATCACAGGGAGAAACTCTATGTTGTTTCCCTGCCTGTCCTGGGTATAAGCTGCGTTTAGTTGCTCTCCAAGTGAAAATGTGGCTTTGAGGTGTGCCATTGCTTGTCTGCCTTTGGTTAGGTTTGCGCGGATGTAGACTGTTCTGACTCGCAGAAGGAAACCAACACGCCGAGCTGAGTGCTCTCACTATGAGAAGGATCTGTCTCTATAGGACGGTGCTGCTCCCAATGCGTCAACCTATCAGAGGGAAAACCCCAGGGCAATCGCATATGGGCTTGCTGGGACGCGATCGGGGTTGCGGCGCGGCTGGTAGGCGGATTTCAAGGGTGGGGTTCAACTCCGAGGCCGCCCGATGGAAGACTTTGTCGCCTGCTTTGCTGAGGTCGCCGACCCGCGGCAGGAGAACATACGCCACAACTTGCATGAGCTTCTGATGATCGCGTTGTCCACCATGCTGTGCGGCGGCGAGGATTGCTCGGACATGCCTTTGTTCGGCCAAGCCAAGGAGCCGTTCCTCCGACAGTTTCTGACCCTCAGGCACGGCATTCCCAGCCACGACACCTTCGGCCGGGTGTTCAGGCTGCTTGATCCCGCAGCGTTCACCGCCTGCTTCACCCGCTTCATGCAGCCCTTCGCCGACACCCTTGAGGGTGTGGTGGCCATCGACGGCAAGACGTTGCGGCATTCTTTTGATCGCGCGTCGGGGCTCTCGCCGCTGCACATGCTGCATGCCTGGTCGGTCGACCAGTGGCGGCTGCTTGGGCAGTTGGCAGTGGACGGCAAGTCCAACGAGATCACCGCGGTGCCCAGGCTGCTGGAACTTCGTATCCATCCGGCGAGGACCACAGCTCAGCTGGTTGACTTGCGCTTGACCGATGGTTTGCGCGTCCATGCCTTGGCGAGTGCGGCGACAGCCGCTGCGAGAGCCTCGACGGCGACGACCTTGGGATCGTAGTTCCTGCCGGCCCACACCTTCATGTCGGCGTGGCTCTCGTGGTCAGGGTCGGCAAGAGCCTCCAGGAACTCGTCGTAGCCCCATGGGCCACCCACGTCCTCGGGCGGGCAGCACCCCCTCGCATCGAGCAGCACTGGATAGGCGATGCCCGGCACCGCCTCCGTGACGCGCTCGACCTTGATCGTGTGCTCCCAGCCGTCGCCGAAGTCGTAGAGGTACTTGATCGTCTTCGTGCCGACATCCTCGAGCACGTCGATCAGGCGAGCCTTGCGCGCATCGAGCGGGCCATCACCGAAGTCCGGGTCCGGCATGCCCCAGCCGACGCCGCCGGCCTTGATCTCGTAGAGATGGCTGTCGGTCCATCCCAGCGCCGCCTGCAGCACCAGGTGCAGCCGGTCGAGCCGGATCGTCAGCGGCACCTCGAGCCGGCGCTGCACGGCGGGCTTGACGTCGTCGAGCGTGACCTTGAGGCGGGCGATGCTGGTGGCGGTCATGCCGCCAGGCTACGGCGCTCCGGCTGTCGCGCCCAGTTCCATGGCAGTAGCTCATCGAGCCTGCGGGCGGGATGGTCGGCGATCCGGCCCAGCACGTTGGCAAGCCAGGCGCGCGGGTCGGCGTCGTTCAGCTTGGGGGTGACGATCAGGCTGTAGACGGCCGCGGCACGCTCGCCGCCACGGTCGGATCCGGCGGACAGCCATGACCGACGCCCGATGGCCACGCCGCGCAGCGCTCGCTCGGCCGCGTTGTTGGTCAGGCAGATCCGCCCGTCATCGAGGAACCGGGCAAAGGCTGGCCAGCGCCTGAGCATGTAATCCATGGCCCGGCTGATGTCGTTGTGGCGCGACAGCCGCGCCCGCTCGGCGCGCATCCAGGCCTCCAGCTCGGCGACCAGGGACACGATCTGCTCTCGCCGCGTCGCCAGACGCTGCTCGGGCAAGAGGCCGTTGATCCCGCGTTCGATGTCGAAGATCGCGTCGATGCGGCACACCGCCTGCAAGGCGATCGGCGCCTTGGCCGTCTCGGCCAGCACATAGAACTTCCGACGCGCATGGGCCCAGCAGCCCGCCTCGGTGATCGGGCCCGGTGTGCGCCCGGGCGCATAGAGGTCGTTGTATCCGGCATAGGCGTCTGCCTGCAGGATCGCGGCATAGCGGGCCAGGTGCTGGCGCGGGTGCTCCCCGCCTCGATCGCGGGAGTAGTGGAAGATCGCCGCAGGCGGCGCCGGTCCGCCGAACGGATGGTCGTCGCGCACGTAGGTCCACAGGCGGCCGGTGATGGTCCTGCCTCTCGCCAGTATCGGCACCGTGGTGTCGTCGCCATGGATGCGCGCGCCTGCCAGCACGTGCGCCTCGATCAGCGCCGTCAGCGGCGCCAGCACAGCGGTGCAGGCACCAACCCAGTCGGCCATGGTCGAGACGTCGAGGTGTATGTCCTCACGGGCATAGGTCTCGCTCTGGCGGTTCAGTGGCAGGTGCTGGCCGAACTTGGCTTCCAGGATCATCGCCAGCAGCTCCGGCCCGGCGCGGCCACGCGCGATCGGGTGAAACGGCGCGGGCGGCTGGGTGATGGTCTCGCAGGTGTCAACGGCGGCTGAATTCTGGTCCTCCCGCAGACGTGGTGCTGCAGGGGGATTGTACCGAGGCGGGAGATCGTCCACTGACGTCGGCTTTGCAGCTGATCATGGTGTGCGCTCGTGTCCTCCTCTCGGTTCTGCCTCGTTCCCGGCTCGCTGTCCGTCCAGCAAGTCCTACCCACGCCGGATCACGTGACGATCCTGGCCCAGTCCCGCAGCGAATACGCCGCCTGTCCTGGCTGCGGCACCCTCTCGCATCGTGTGCATAGTCATCGCGCCCGTGTGCTCCGCGACCTGCCCTGGCAAGGTCGTCCGGTCTCGCTGCAGCTCCGGTCCAGGCGGTTCCACTGTGTCCTTCCGGGCTGCTCGCATCGAACCTTCACCGAGCGCCTTGGTGATGTCGCACGGCTGCATGCCCGTCGGACCGAGCGCGTCAGCGTCCTGCACCGCTGCATCGGGCTGGCCATGGGCGGCGAAGCCGGCGCGAGGCTTGCCGAGCGCCTGGCCATGCCCGTCAGCGCGGACACGTTGCTGCGGGCGGCGTGCGCGGCCGGCCGCGACGCCACACCGGCGCCAACCCCGCGGGTGTTAGCGGTCGATGACTGGGCCTGGCGCCGCGGCCATCGCTACGGGACGATCCTGGTGGACCTTGAGCAGAACACGGTGGTGGAACTGCTCCCCGACCAGAAGGCGGAGACGTTCGCCACCTGGCTGAAGGCGCATCCGGGGGTGGAGATCATCGCCCGCGACAGGGCCAGCGCCTATGCCGAAGGGGCATGCGATGGTGCTCCTGACGCCGTCCAGGTTGCCGACCGGTGGCACATGCTGCGCAACCTGGGCGACGCGGTGCACAGGGCCGTGGAGCGTCACCATGCCACGGCCAGGCAGGTCGCTTCGGAGATGAAAGGCCTGAGCCCCTCTGCTCCCTCGGACAGTGCCGCTGAGAAGAGTGTGCTGGCGGCCCCGAAATCCAGAAAGCCCGGAGCATCCAGCCTGAGCAGGAGAATGACGACCTTCGCCGAGGCGACGCGCCTGTCCAAGGCGGGCGCCTCCATCAGCAGCATCTCCCGACTGCTCGCGGTGGACCGCAAGACGCTCCGCCGCTGGATCAGCACGGGCGTGCTGCCGTCCTGGCAGCAGCCGAGCCGCGGCCGCATGATCGAGCCACACGTCTCGCATCTGGAGCGTCGCCTGGCCGAAGGGTGCCGCAACGCCGCCCTGCTGTGGCGCGAGCTGAAGGCGCTCGGCTTCCGAGGGCGATATACGGCGGTCAGGACCTGGGTCGGCCAGCAGCGTCCCGCGGAGACACACGCCCGCCTGAAGCGCGACGACGGCTCAATCTGGGCTCCTCCTTCCACTCGCCGCGTCGGCTGCCTCGTAATGAGCGAGACCGTCCCTGCCGACGCGCAGGACGCCAGCTTCATCACCGGCCTGCTGGCGAAGGCACCGGCCCTGGCCGACACCGTGGCCGCGGCGAAGAGGATGGCGCTCCTGCTCCGCCACAAGAGCACGGAGTTGCTCACCGTGGTGCTGGAGGCGGCGAGCCACACCCTGCTGCAGTCGTTCGTGGCGACGCTGCGCCGGGACATCGCAGCCGTTCAGGCATCTCTGGACCTGCCCTGGACCACCAGCCCTGCCGAAGGACAGATCAGCCGCCTCAAGATGATCAAGCGCACCATGTATGGACGCGCCGGCTTTCCTCTCCTGCGCGCTCGCGTCCTCCATGCCGATTGACCCGATCGGCAGCACCACGTCTGCGGGAGGACCAAATTACGAGCGCCGCTTACAGCAGGCGCGGCAGACGAGCTTCTCGCGCACGGTCTGGATGACCTTCCACTGCCGCGGGATCACCTCCAGCGTCTCAGTCACGCTCTCGCCCAGCTTGGCCAGCGTGCCCTGGCAGCAGGGGCAGGTGGTCGGGCCCGCGATCACCACGCGCTCGCGCGGCAGATGCGCGGGCAGAGGTCCACGCACCGCCCTGTGCCGGGGAGTGGGGCGCCTGGCATCGCCCACGGGCTCGGGTTGCCTGGCCTCGTCCTCCGAGCCATTTGCCTCCAGCTCCTCGAGCTGCAGCTCGAGCTGGTCGAGCAGGCGGCGGCTGCGCTCCGAGGTCGGGCCGAACCGGTCGCGCTGCAACCTGGCGATCATCAGCTTGAGGTGGGCGATCATCGCCTCGGCGCCCGCGGCCCGCACCTCCGCCTCGTGCCTGGCGGTGCGCTCGGCCACCAACGCGGCGCGCAGCGCGTCGATGTCGTCGGGCAGGGGTTCGGTGTCGGGCGTCACCCAGGGAGTCAATCACGCCCTGAGCGGCTTGTGTACCCCCCGCAGCCCGTCAGCCAGCCGCGTCCGGTCGCCACGTGCGCTGCGGATTTCGCCAGTCGATCCCGTCCAGCATGTATCCGAGCTGGGAGGCGGAGATCGCCACGCATCCGTCCGCGGGCGAGGGCCAGAGAAAGCGGCCCCGCTCCAGCCGCTTGGCATACAGCGACATGCCGAGCCCGTCGTGCCACAGGATCTTCAGCAGATCGCCGCGCCGACCACGAAAGACGTAGAGGTCCCCAGCATGCGGATCGCGCTCCAGGGCTTGCTGCACCTGCAGCGCCAGGCCGTTCATGCCGCGGCGCATGTCGGTGTGGCCGTGGGCCAGCCAGACCCGCGTGCTGCCGGGCGGCACGATCATCGGCGCACCGCCGCCATCACCCGACGCAGGGCCACCAGGCCGATATCCTCGCCCACCCGGATGCAGGTGCCGTCCGGCAACGCGATCTCGATCCGGCTTGCCTCGACCATGGGCGCAGACTCGCTCGAGAACGCGACAGGCGACGCGATCAACGCAACGGCTGGAGGCGGCGGGTCGGCCACGATCCGCACCGGCATGAACATGGGCATCGGCTCTGCCGCCAGCGTGCCGCGGCGCACCTGGCGCCGCCAGCTCCACAGCAGGCCCCGGCTCACCTCGTGGCGACGGGCAACCTCGGCGAAGCACGCTCCGGGCTGCTCGACCTCGGCCACGATCCGGAGTTTCTCCTCCAAGCGCCACCGACGGCGACGCTCAACCCCGGTGATGATCTCCATCCGCATCCGCCCGCCCCTGCCCTTAACGACGCTCGTACAAGCGCCCTCAGGATCACCCATCACCGCCAGTCCGGGCAGGCGTCACTCACCGGGTGGATACGGAACTTCTGTCTCTGAAGGGGTACATCGTCACGGCCGACGCGCTGAACTGCCAGCGCATCATTGCCGCAAAGGTGGTCGAGCAGGGGGCTGACTACGTTCTGGCGCTCAAAGGCAACCAGGGCAGCCTGCACGACGATGTCCGCCGCTTCCTGGCCGATCCACAGTGTCCGTCTTGCGCCACCCACCGCACCGTCGATGGCGAGCATGGCCGCATCGAGACGCGAACTAGTACCTCTGCACAGTGGTTTTGACCGGTTGAGCATATCCAGGATTGAGCGTGGGCAAGTCGGCGTCGGCCACCTGGACGGCGATGCTCCGGGCCGTATTGGGCTGGCGTGAAATAAGCCCGGCCTTTTCGAGCGTGAGCAGCATCTGGTGGACCGTGGGTGGAGTGACCTGGAAGAACCGCTGCATGTCGGCCTGGGCCGGCGGGCGGCCGTTGACTAGCGTATAGGTGTGGATAAACGCGAGATACTGACCCTGCTTGGGCGTGAAGCCCGGTCCAGAACCATCGGCGGCTCGCTTCATCCTTGTCCTCGGAAGCAGGGGACCGGCGATGAATATACGCTACCGCGTGGAACTGAACGAGGCGGAACGTGCGCAGCTTGCAGCGCTGCTAAGCGGCGGCAAGCATGCGTCGCGCAAACTCAAGCGGGCGCAGATCCTGATGGCGTCCGACGCCGGCATCGCCGACGAGGATATTGCAAACAGCGTCTCGGTTGGTGGCTCGACGGTGTATCGAACCAAACGGCGCTTCGTGGAAGGCAATCTGGAGTTCGCGCTGAGCGAGGAAGCGCGGCCAGGGGCGGCCCGCAAGCTGTCCGGCAAGGAGGCGGCGTTGCTGGTCGCGACCGCCTGCTCGAGCCCGCCACAGGGACGTAAGCGCTGGACACTGGACCTGCTGGCTGGCGCGATGGTCAGGCTGACGCAGCATGAACGGCTGTCGCGCGAGACGGTGCGGCGGCGCCTGGCCGAGGACGACCTCAAGCCGTGGCGCCGGGACATGTGGTGCATCCCGCAAGTGGATGGCGCCTATGTCGCGCGCATGGAGGACGTGCTTGACCTCTATGCCGAGAAAGCCGATCCAAAGCGCCCGGTCGTGTGCTTCGACGAAAGCCCGACCCAGTTGATTGGCGAGGTGCGCCAGCCGATCCCGCCCGCTCCGGGCCAGCCTGAGCGCTACGACTGCGAGTATCGTCGCAACGGCACGGCCAATCTGTTCGTGTTCCTCGATGCCCACCGGTCGTGGCGCCATGTGGAGGTGACAGAACGGCGAACCGCGCGGGACTTTGCCCTGTGCATGCGAGATTTGGCCGACACGCACTATCCAGAGGCGAAGCTGATCCGCGTGGTGCTGGACAATCTTTCGACCCACACCGCCGGAGCCCTGTATGAAACGTTCCTAGCGCCCGAAGCCCACCGCATCCTGCAGCGGCTGGAGTTCCATTACACGCCCAAGCACGCCAGCTGGCTGAACATGGTAGAGATCGAGATCGGCGTGCTGCGCGGTCAGTGCCTGGATCGCCGCATCGGCGAGCGTGACGTCCTCATAGCCGAGATCGCGGCCTGGCAGAAGCAACGCAATGCGTCAGGCGCCCGGGTCAAGTGGAAGTTCACCACCCAAAAGGCTCGAACCAAGCTGGCTCGCGCCTATCCCGACACCGCCAACAAGTCATAATCACTGTGCAGATGTACTAGCTTGGTGTGCGCCGATATCGACTGGCTTCAGGAGCAACACGCCTGGCCGGGACTGGCAGCCATCGGCTAGGAGCGTGTCCCGGTAACGTCTGGTGTGCTCGGCTTGGCAAGGGGAGCACGAGGTGGTGGCGGGAGGGACGGCCTCCCTCCTCATGCGGCGGTGAGCTTGGTGAGGTTGTGGGCGGTGCAGA
>JAABUY010006505.1_pt1 | contig 11405 bp, 11 predicted proteins | sample 5560271 | NCBI WGS metagenome assembly JAABUY01 (sample SAMN10711886, study PRJNA513374) | rock metagenome | isolation source: Antarctica rocks | place: Antarctica: Victoria Land, University Valley
GGGTCACAGACACTGCCACGCCCATCACACGTTCTCCTGACCCCAACACGGGAACAGCGAATCAGATCAGAACGGTGATGGGAACCCCAACCCCGCCAGAGTCAGGCCTTTTGGCGGTTGGTATGAGCAGAACCCAGTCTCGCCTTCCGACAGGTCAACGTCGAATGCCGCTGTCACCAACTGGCAGCGCAGCATCAGCGGATGGCGAGGCCGAGCGGCCTGGTGTTGGGCGGCAGGGGCAGCGTGATCGTGAGATTGTCGAGTGCGGTGAGCAGTCCGCTTCGTTCGTCGATCCGCAGGACATGGACCTTGCCGCTTTTGCCGACCGATGCCGCGTTGTTCTCCTGCTCGAGCACGTAGAGGAACCGCTCCTCCGGGTCGAGCGAGATCTCCTCGTAGCCGCCGACCCCGCCGGCCGCGAGATGCTGGATCTCGACCGGATTCGCGGGATCGGAGCTGTCGTAGACCGACACCGACTGGTCAGCCGTGTTGGAGGTGTAGAGACGCCGGCCGTCACGCGAGCTGCGAATCCAGCACGTGGCTCCGCCGGAGTTGCTCGCCGCGCGGATGAACCGGAGCCTGCCTGCGTCGTCCCAGGTGTAGACGCCCACCTTGTTGAGGGCGGGGTCGGGATTGGCGAACCCCACGTAGAGATAGGGGGCTGCGGGATGCGTCCACAGCCCGAGCGGCAGCGCCTGCGTCCCGCTCACCAGCGGCAGCGCGACCTTGTCCGCGGGGATCAACCGACCGTCCGGAGCCTGGTAAAATGAGAGAAGGTTGCCGCCGCCGGGGAACTCCGCTGAGAACACGAACGGTCCGGTGCTGGTGGTCAGGGCCTGGGTCGGGTTCGACCCGGCCGGCAAGGTGGCCGACGCGTACGGCTCAAGGGCCAGCCGCCCGTCAAAGCCCACTCGCGACACGCTCAGCTTCGGCAACGCAGGCTTGCCGCCGTTGGCCGTGGTCTGGGCGGGGTCCTCGGCGCTGTCCACCGTGACCAGCGTGTTCCGGTGCAGCCCGAGCGAGACGGGCGTGCTGCCCCCGGCGGCGAACGGCGATCCCGGCAGCGGCGTCGGCGTGCCGTCGCGGTCCAGACGCAGAGCGGCGATCGTGTTGGAACCGCCGTTGACGGCGTAGAGGATGCTGCGGTCGCCGTTGAGGATCACGTTCTGGTCGTTGTCGAATGGCCCGAGCTTGAAGCTGTTGTCGTAGTAGCCGGTCCCCCCGGTGAGGAACGGTGAGCCGATCAGGGGATGGAGGCTACCATTGAGGCCGATGCGATAGGCAAGAATCGCATTCTGCCCGGCGCGGGCGACATTGCTTTCCACATAAAGCACATGGCCAACCTGGCGAGCGTGATCGTCCGCATCGCCGGGTGGCTCGCCCTGCGCTGCCGCCAGGCTGGGTAGGGCAACCGTAAGCGCTAGCAGTGCCGCAGCACCTGTCCTGCGGCGCCGGGCAGGTGATATCAAGAGGTGGGCCATGGCGCGGGTCTCCGTCGAGGTTACCCAGGCCTTTCGCCGCCGATCCGTCCTAGGTTACCTGCCGTGGGATGCCGGCCTGACAGCAGGCAGGACCCGGTGCGGTCCAGACCCGCCAAAGGCTGGTAGTGGGTCGGCGTGCCCTGCGCCGCCGCAAGATCGAGGGACTCCGGTCACCGCTGCGCTCACGGCTGCTCCCGCATCGTAGTATCTCTCGGGAGAAGCTGCCGGACTGTCTCGGCTTCTTCCGGTTCGTGCACAACACACGCCATAGAGGCAAAGACCCCTCGGTGCCCTCATCGCGCGGCTGGTTGAATGACGTGCTTCTTACCATCCCGGAACCCGATAAAAGCCAACGGGGAAACTTCAAAGCGGAGTGTTCTGTTCGCGCCGACGCGGAGGGCCAAGCATGTGACGTCGTGACGCAGCCTGGGCGGGTATTTGGACGCCGATGTGGCTTGGCGCCACGCTTTCTTGCGTCTGATCCCGCTGCCACGTCAGAACAGCGCGCCGCGGGTGCTGACCGGCCACAGGCACTCGACGTGGTCGCGGCGGATGCCAACGTACCAGTCGTGCAGGTTGACCGTGGGGTCGACGTGGCCGGGTACAATGCGGATCTTCTCGTCTACTGCCGGGGGGGCCGCCTCGCCGTTGACCTCCAGGCGCCCGTGCTCGTCGTTGGCCTGGAGGCCGGCGCGGGGGGCTGGACCGTGGTCACGGCGGCAGGGACCTGGCGGGCGCGCACGGTGGTCAACGCCGCGGGCGCCTGGGCCGACGCGGTGGCCGTCATGGCCGGGGCGGCGCCGTGCGGGATGCGGTCGATGCGTCGCACCGCGCTGATCGTGGACCTGCCGCCGGGGATGGACGCCGCGGCCTGGCCGATGGTGATCGACACCGACGAGACGTTCTACTTCAAGCCGGAGGGAGGACGCCTGCTGCTGTCGCCCGCCGACGAGACGCCCATGGCGCCGTGCGACGTGCAGCCGGACGAGCTGGACATCGCGGTGTGCGTCGACCGCGTGCAGCAGGCGGCGGACCTGCCGGTGCGCCGCGTGGTGCGGTCCTGGGCGGGGCTGCGCAGCTTCGCGGCCGACCGCACGCCGGTGGTCGGCTTCGACCCGGCGGTCCCGGGCCTGTTCTGGCTGGCGGGCCAGGGCGGCTACGGCATCCAGACCGCCCCGGCGATGGGCCACCTCGCCGCCGCGCTGCTCGCAGGCGAGGGCGTGCCGCAGGACCTCCAGGCCCTGGGCGTCAGCGCCGCCTCGCTGGCCCCCGGGCGGCCCGGCCTGCGGCCCGCGAACGCCGACAGCGCCTGGGTGTGACCGGACAGGCAGGCTTGAGGCTCCGCCCCATCCGCGGAAGGCGAGCCTGTGGGATCCACCTGCTTGAGGGACGGGTTTCCAGAGGCCCCCGGCCTTCGGCGGGTCCGGGCGGAGCCCAGCCCTGCTTGCCGACAGGCCGGCACCCGGGAGCGTTGGCGCAAGTTCGGGACATAGGACACCCGGCCGCCCCGCGCGGGCCCGGGGGACGGAGGGCGACATGCACGACCTGCTGATCCACGGCGGGCGGGTCATCGACCCGCAGACGGGGCACGACGCGGTGGCCGACGTGGCGGTCAGCGGTGGCCGGATCACGGCGGTGGGCCACGTCTCCGGTGAGGCCGCCCGCACGATCGACGCCTCCGGGCTGGCCCCTGGACCGGCACTTTCCTAAGGAGTGGATTCCAAAGGCCTGCCTTTGGCGGAGTTTGAGGCAGAGCCTCAACCTTGCTTTCTTTTCCGACCGCTCATCATCAACGGCCGCTGGTGTCATGCCACCCGCGCCGTGCTGACCGACAACGGCATGGCTTTCGCCGACCTGCCCAGGAACCGGAACGGGCCGACCAGGCCATACCATCCCTGGACCAACGGTCAGGCCGAGCGGGCGCGGCGGACCGTCAAGGACGCCACCATCGAGACATCCCACCACCCCGGCCTGGAAAGCCTCAAGGCGCACGTCATCGCCTTCGTGTCAGCCCGCAGCTTCGCCAGGCATCTCAAGGCACTCAGGTGGAAGACGCCCTTCGAAGCCGTGTGCCACGCCTGGAACACCACCCCAGACATCTTCAAGCCCGATCCCCGTCACCTCACTCCGGGACCAGACAGCTGGCTCGGCTCGAACTGAGGGAGATGACCTACGGCTGGAATATCGAGATGCAGATGCGTGCCGCGCGCGCCGGCCTGCGCATCCTCGAGGTGCCGATGCCTTATCGCCGGCGCGCCGGCGGGACGTCCAAGGTCGCCGGGTCGCTGACGGGCACGTTGTTCGCCGGCAGCCGGATCTTCTCGACCTTTGTGCGCGTGGCGCTCGCAGGGAAGGAGTGAGCGCATCGCATCCCGCCGTCGGCTGCACCCTCGCGCGCCGGCGCAGCACGACGGAGCGCGATCTGTCAGCCTCGCAATGCAGGTCGCCGACGCTGCCGGTCCTGCTTGACATAGCAGGCGAGGCAGACCGCAGGCGCTGGGAGTCGCCGGCGCGGGATTGGGATTGCCGCGCCTTGGTGGCTCTTCCGCGCTTTGCGTGGATCATGCCGCCATCGGAACGCGCCGTCGCGGCAGGTCGAAGCTGGCACGGCCGTAGCTTTGCCGTTCCGGCGGTTTGATGCGGTTGATCCGGCCTTCGGCCTGTCCGCTGCTCCACGGCCGGGTCACGGCGGCGCGCACCGCGGCGCCGTCCGTCTCCAACCCAGCAGCGAACGTCGCGATGGCGGACGCACCGCACGACACCTCCGCCAGCAGGCGGGCCGGGCGCCCGAAGCTGATCGCCTGCGTGACGTGGAGATGAATGACAAGCGCGCAGAGCCCTCGCCCGAACGGCGAGCCAGGCCCGAAGCCCTCCGGTGCCGGAACGGCCACGCGCTTGCGGCAGCGAGTTCGCCCTCACCGTGTCGGGCGCGATTTCAGGCCGCCGAGGATCGAGCCCTCCCAGGGAGGTGAGTGGTTACTTGCCCGTTGGCAGGCTGTTGTCAGGATACGGTCTTAATCACGCCTTTATCATTCTGTCGCTACTCTGCCCGTCGTGACAGCACGCGCCAGGCGGATTTGCACACGAGAGGGGCTGCATGAGGTCGCTCAATCGAGGCGAGCGCGCGCGCGACACAGCGCTGCTGCGCTACAGCACCAGCCTCGGCCAGCTCGCCGAGCGGCGGATGTTCCACGCCTCGCTCACGGGCGCTCGGCGCGAGGCGGAGCGCGAGGCGTTCGAGGCCAGGCTTGCCAAGCGCGAGATCGAAGCCGTTGCCGCCTCGCTCCGCCAGGAGATCGAGATCCGCCTCGGCACCCAGTCGCGTCTTGCCTATCTCGCCACCCACGATCCGCTGACCGCGCTGCCGAACCGCGTCCTGTTCGGCGAGCACCTCGGCGAGGCCGCGCGCGCCGCCCGCGACGCCGGCCACAAGCTGGCCCTGCACTACCTCGACCTCGACAACTTCAAGGACGTCAACGACAGCTTCGGCCACGCCGTCGGCGACACGCTGCTGCAGCAGGTGGCCGCGCGCATCCAGGACGAGCTGCGCGGAGGCGGGACGGTGGCCCGCATGGGCGGCGACGAGTTCGCGGTTCTGCAGATCGCCCCGCGCCACTGCCACGATGCGCGCGCGCTGGCCGAGCGCATCATTGGCAGGATCGGCGAGCCGTTCGACATCGAGGGCCGGCAGATGTTCGTCGGCGCCTCGTTCGGCATCACGCTGTATCCCGACGACACGCCGGACGGGATGGACGACGCGTCCAACATCGTGGCGCTGCACCGCAACGCCGACCTCGCGATGTACCAGGCCAAGGGAGACGGCGGCAACCGCTGCCAGTTCTTCGACGATACGCTGAGCCGCCGCGCCCACCGTCGTGCCACGCTGGAGCAGGCGCTGCGCGAGCCGGGCCTGCTCGACCAGCTCCAGGTGGTGTACCAGCCCCAGGTCGACATGCGCCGCGGCACCCTGGTCGGCGTCGAGGCGCTGCTGCGCTGGAACCACCCGGCCTACGGCGCGATCTCGCCCGAGGAGTTCATCCCGCTCGCCGAAGCCTCCGGCCTGGTCGGCAGCATCGGCACCTGGGTGCTGCGCACGAGCTGCGTCCAGGCGGCGATGTGGCGGCGGGCCGGGCTGGCGCCGTTCACGGTCGCGGTCAACGTCTCGGCCGCCCAGATCCGCGACGGCCTCCTGCAGGACCTGGTCGCAGACGTCCTCGCGGAGACCGCGCTGCCCGCCGCCTGGCTCGAGCTGGAGATCACCGAGACCGGGATCATGCGCAACACCCACGCCGCCACGCAGACCCTGGTCGCCCTGCACCAGCTCGGCGTCGGCCTGTCCATCGACGATTTCGGCACCGGCTACTCGTCGCTGAGCTACCTGCGCCGCCTTCCGGTGGACCGGATCAAGATCGACCGCAGCTTCGTCGCCGACGTCACCACCAGCGAGGACGCCGCCGTGCTCGCCGCCACCATCGTCCGCCTCGCGCACAGCCTGCGCCTCCAGGTGGTCGCCGAGGGGGTGGAGACGCCCGAGCAGGCCGAGTTCATCGCCGCCACCGGCTGCGACTACGCCCAGGGCTACCACTACAGCCGCCCACTCGGCGCCGACGACGTGCCGGCCTACCTGTTCCGCACCTCCCAGCCGAAAGCCGCGCCATGAACATGACGATGCTGGCCCCGCCGAGGCACGACGCGTCCGCGCCCGCGCCTGTCCCGGCCGCCGCGCCGGTCGCTGCGACCCTGCCGCGCGAGCGCGTCCGGGCGGGCCGGGTGGTGTCGACCTCCGGCAGCCACGTCATCATCCTGCTGGCTCCGGATCCGCGCACGCTGGCGATGGCGCAGACGGGCTGCCTGGTCCATGCCCGCGGCCCGAACGCCACCGTGTATGGCCTGATCGAGGGGCTGAGCACCCCGATGCCGCTGCCGGCCGGGGACGAGCAGGAGCTCAAGGTCGCCGAGATCAGCATCATCGGCGAGGTGCCCGACGGCGCCGGCCCGCGGGTGTTCCGCCGCGGCGTGTCCAGGCTGCCCTCGCTCGACACCCACGTCTACTTCGCCTCCAGCGAGGACACGCTCGTCGTGTTCGACCTGCCCAACCGGCAGTCCGTGTCCATCGGCACCATCCATCAGGATCCGCTGGTTCCGGCACAGGTCAGCGTCGACGACATGCTCTGCAAGCACTTCGCCATGCTCGGCACCACCGGCACCGGCAAATCCTGCGCGCTCACCCTGGTGCTCAAGCGCATCCTCGACCGCAGCCCCAACGGCCACATCCTGCTGCTCGACCCGCACGGCGAGTACGGCCAGGCGTTCGGCGAGCGGGCCGAGCACCTCACCGCCAGCAATTTCCGGCTCCCCCACTGGCTGTTCAACTTCGAGGAACTGGTCGAGATCATGTTCGGCCACGCCAAGGGGGGCATGGACGCCGAGATCATGTGCCTGCGCGAGCTGGTCCTTGCCGCCAGGCTCGCCCATGCCGGTCCCTTTGCAGACCGCAACGGCATCACCGTCGACACGCCGGTCCCCTACATGATGAGCGATGTCACCCGGTTGCTGGACGTCGCGATCGGCAGCCTGGAGAACCGCGCCAGCATCCCCGCCTACCTGCAGATCCGCTCGCGCATCGCGATCCTGCAGAACGACCGCCGCTTCGCGCTTCTGTTCGACACCGGCGTCGTGGTCCGCGACATGTTGGCCGAGCTGCTCGGCCGCATCTTCCGCATCCCCACGAACGGCAGGCCGCTCGCCGTGCTCGACCTCGCCAGCATCCCGTCCGAGGTGCTCAACGTGGTGGTTGCCGTCATCTGCCGCCTCGCCTTCGACTTCGCTGTCTGGGGCGGCCAGCGCGCGCCGCTGCTCCTGGTCTGCGAGGAGGCGCACCGCTACGCCCCCCAGGATGTCGCCCTCGGCTTCGAGCCGGCCAAGCGCGCGCTGGCCCGCATCGCCAAGGAGGGCCGCAAGTACGGCATCAGCCTCGGCGTCGTCAGCCAGCGCCCTTCCGAGCTCGACGCCACCATCCTGTCGCAGTGCAACACCGTGTTCGCGTTCCGCATGTCCAACGAGCGCGACCAGGAGATCATCCAGGCCTCGCTGTCGGAGGCTTCGTCGGCGATGTTCTCCGCCCTGCCGTTCCTGAGCAACGGCGAGGCGATCGGCATCGGCGAGGGCGTACCCGTGCCGATGCGGCTGCGCTTCGCCACCCTGCCCGACAACGAGCGCCCGCGCAGCACCTCCGCCTCGTTCTCGCAGCGCTGGCACAGCGCCGATGGCGAGGACACTGGGCTCGACCGTTTCGTCCACTCCCTGCGCGACCGCAAGGCGGCCAGCACCGACGGCGCCTAGCAGGCTGTTTGATCATGCGATGCGGTATTCGGGCCGCTGGTGGGCGCGCAGCAGGCGGGGGCAGTTGGCGATGCTGACCGCGCCCTCGGCGGCGGCCGGGCTCTGTTCCAGGTTGCGGGTGAGGCGGTGCCAGCGGTTGCTCAGCGTGCCGAACGTCGCCTCGATGCGCCAGCGCAGCGGCAGCGGCGGCAAGCCCTTCACCCCCGCCTCGCGCGTCGTGACCTGGACGTCCAGGTCGTGCTCCGCTGCCGCCTGCGCCATGCGCGGACCGACATGGATGCCGTCCACCCTGGCGCGCTCGATGGACCAGCCATCCTGAGGGGCACGGTCCAGCAACGCGCCCACCGGCTGCGTGTCGTGCGCTTTGGCGGCCGAGACCAGGGTGGCCAGCACGAAGCCGAGCGAGCAGGTCAGCACATGGCGCTTGATGCCGCGCACCAACTTGTTGCCATCGACCCCGCGCGGCCCCTTCTGCGGGCCGGAGGTGACGCTCTGGCTCTGTCCGGGATCGCCGTCGTCGGCTCAGCTGCGCGGCCCTGCTGCGCCCGCACCGCGCGCGTGAGCAGGGCGGCGACGTCGGACCAAAGGCCGTCGGCGCGGAAGCGGTCGTGCCAGCTCCGCACCGTCTGCCAGGGGCCGAACTCCCTGGGCAGGTAGCGCCAGGGGCAGCCCGCCTTCTCGAGATACAGGCAGGCGTTGACCCTCTCGCGCAGATCAACCTTCGGCGTGGCGCAACTGCGCAGGACCGGCTCGATCGTGCGCCACTCCGCGTCCGTCAGGTCGCTCGGGGTGCGCCGACCATCATCCTTGTATCGCTCCCGCGCCACGCCAGTCCGCACCGCCCATCTCCTTGCAACGGGGTAACGCCGGACCGGCTCACCCGGTCAAACAGGATCCTAACGGAAATCGCGACCCCGCCTACACTGGAGACAAGGCAGCCTGCTCTTACGCTCTTGCGATGCAGAACATCAACAGCTCCAACACTTGGTTCTGCACCGATCAAGGAGTTTACAAATGCACGTCCACACGTTCAGGCCCGAGGTGAAGACCAGCAATACGTGCAAGGACAGCAGGCAGCAGGCAGCCGAGAAAGCACCCACCAAGAGCGTCGCGTGGCGCGCTGGAGCCCCGGTGGACGGCCGGAACTGACGAAGTGGCCTTGTGGTACACATAAGCGGACAAAGCTGGAACAGTGTGTCCCGGAAAGCCGGGCAGACCGGGCGCTTGCCTGAATTATACTTCTCAAGGCTGCCAGTCGGGTATGACGGAAAACGCCTGGTAATGCCGCAAAGATTTACACTGCATAATGCAGAAAATATGGCATTCTGGTTTCCATGGACATTTTCTAAAGCCCGGTGACTATTAACATAGTATAATATCACAACGATTTGGCGCAGGTGATGTTTGTCGAAGAAAGTTCAAGAATACGCCGGTCGGCGACTGGTATTGCAGGCGGGAGCGCCGCGCCCATGACGGCAAGCAGCGCCTCGGCCGCGCGGCTCGGGTGGCGTTCGCGGTGGTGGAGCGCCCGGAACTCGCGTACCGGCAGGTCCATGGGCACCTGATGCAGCAGCCCGGCCTCAAGACTGGGCGCCGCGACTGAGGCGGAGATCACCGTGGCGCCCGCTCCGGCCTCCACGGCGGCACGGACCGCCTCGTTCGACGGCAACTCCAGCGACCGGAGCAGCGTGTCGGGCGCGATGCCCAGGCGCCCAAGCGCCGCTTCCAGCGTTGCGCGCGTGCCGGACCCCCGCTCGCGCAGCACCCAGTCGGCACCGGCCAGGTCCCGACGCGACAACGCGTCACGACCGACCCAGGGATGGCTGTCGCCGACCACGAGCACCAGCTGGTCGTGCGCCACCACGGCGCTGTCCAGGGCAGGGTCGGCCACCAGCCCCTCCACGAACCCCAGTTCGGCCGTGCCCGCGCGTACCGCGCCGGCGACCTGCGCGGTGTTGCCGATCCCAAGCCGCAGATCGATCCTTGGATAAAGATGCCGGAACGCGACGATGTGGCGCGGCAGCCAGTAGGAGCCGACGGTCTGGCTGGCCTGCACGGGGAGGCAACCGCGCAGCAGTCCGCCGGTCTCGACCAGCATCAGCTCGGCGGATTGCGCCCGGGCCAGCACGGCTCTCGCCTCGGGCAGGAACAGCGTTCCCGTGTCCGTCAGCTCGATCCTGCGTCCGACACGGTGGAACAACCGGACAGCGTGGCGGCTTTCAAGCGCAGCAACGGCGGAGCTGACCGCAGACTGGGCCATGTGCAGGGTTTCGGCCGCTCGGGTCATGTGCTGGCACTCCGCCACCGCCACGAACACCCTGAGCTGATCGAGCGTCATTGCCGTGCTTTCAAGGGACTGGCGATGTCGGGCGGTGATCGCCCGGAGGCAGCCGGGAGCCAGTCTGCCAGAAACCGGCAAATTGATCTATGTAGTCGATCGTTCCAAGCGGAAATGGCCGTTGGCCCGATCGGCGCAGTGGCCATAGCGTTGCCGTCCAGCAACCAGGGCCATTTCCCGTGTCGAGCATGCCTTACGCCTTTTGCCTCCTGCCGGGCGTCCTGCTCTGCGTCCTGGTCACGGCGGCGGCGGCGGCGGTGCAGCGCGTCGAGGTGGGGTTCGCGGGCGAGCCGTACCTCGACGCGCTGGTGCTGGCGATCCTGCTGGGGGTGGCGATCCGCACCGCGTGGGCGCCGGGCGTGCGGTTCCGGGCGGGGATCGGGTTCTGCGCGAAGGCGTTGCTGGAGGTCGCGGTGGTGCTGCTGGGCGCGTCGGTGAGCGCGCGCGCCGTGCTGGCGCTGGGGCCGGCGCTGCTGGGCGGGATCGTGGCGGTGGTGGCGGTGGCGATCGCCACGAGCTACGCGATCTGCCGCGCGCTGGGGCTGGGACAGCGCATGGCGATCCTGGTGGCGTGCGGCAACTCGATCTGCGGCAACTCGGCGATCGCGGCGGTGGCGCCGGTGATCGGGGCGGACGGCGAGGATGTCGCGTCCTCGATCGCGTTCACCGCGGTGCTCGGCGTGGTCGTGGTGCTGCTGCTGCCGCTGCTGGTGCCGGTGCTGGCGATGTCGCTGACGCAGTATGGCGTGCTGGCGGGGCTGACGGTGTATGCGGTGCCGCAGGTGCTGGCGGCGACGCTGCCGATCGGGGCGCTGAGCAACCAGGTGGGCACCGTGGTCAAGCTGGTGCGGGTGCTGATGCTCGGGCCGGTGGTGCTGGCGCTGTCGCCGCTGACGCGCGGGCTGCGCGAGGAGACCGACGAGGCGGCGCCCGGCGTGAGCGCGGGCGGGCGGCCGGAGCGGGGGCTGCCGGAGCGGGGACGGCCGGGGCGGGGGCGGCCGGGGCTGCGCGAGCTGGTGCCGTGGTTCATCGTGGGGTTCCTGGCGGTGCTGGCGCTGCGCTCTGCGGGCGCGATCCCGGCGGCGCTGCTGCGGCCGCTGGCGGTCGCGGCGAACCTGCTGACCACGGTGTCGATGGCGGCGCTGGGGCTGGGGGTGGACGTGCGCGTGGTGGCGCAGGCAGGGGCCAGGGTGGCGGCGGCGGTGACGCTGTCGCTGGTGGTGCTGGGGGCGATCAGCCTGGGA
>JAABUY010006508.1_pt1 | contig 11402 bp, 11 predicted proteins | sample 5560271 | NCBI WGS metagenome assembly JAABUY01 (sample SAMN10711886, study PRJNA513374) | rock metagenome | isolation source: Antarctica rocks | place: Antarctica: Victoria Land, University Valley
CGTCCCCGACCAGCACTGCCTGACCTCGCCTCGTTCTCAATCGCACCGTCGAACTCGGCCTTGCCGCGGATCGTGGCGTGGCCGTGGATCACTGCGCCGGGTGCGCAGAGGTGCCCGCGCTGCGGCGGCCGGCGACGCCGGCTGCCTCCGCTGGAGCACCTCGGTCCCCGCCCAAAGAGGTTCCCGCCCGCCTTGCACTCGCGTCGACATGCAACCGCGCCAGGAAGAGCCCACACGTGAGGCGGCTGCACGAAAGCTTGACAACGTCCCACTAATGACCGTATGTGGGACAGTCCGGCGGGCAGAACGCTTATGCAACCCGGCTCAGCTCAGATGGCCCCGAGATCAGCGCCCGTACGCTTGTGAACAACGGGCAGGCTTCGGCCACGGTGCATGACCTTGAGCCGCCCCAGCACTCGATACTCTTGAGTACCCATCCTGCCGCTGTGGACCAGCACAGGGATTAGACTGCCAGGTGGAGATTCCCCAAGCAGGTCGGCGCCCGCCTGCAGTTGGTCAACAATCCCTTGTACGTGTTGGACGCGACTCTTCAACTCCACAGCCAAGTAGCGCACGTGCCTTCGCGGCCGTGACCGCTTGATTAGGTAGTCGCAGAGTTTGCCTGCGAGGTTGTGATTGGTCTGGAGACTGGTCCCCGAGATTATTACCCAGGAGACAGCCAGCCCGCGATCGTCTCGAAGAGGTGTCGCGGCGCCTGTCCGTCCTTCGCTGACCGCCCCTGACGTGCACTTCGGACACCAGGGAAGCCCTTCTGGCGGGACGTGCCCTGTCACGCCTCGCCGACCAGACTGAGTTGCTGGTCGACCTGCGTCTCGTAGAGTGATGCGGCGACTGCCGCAAAGGAATCGTCGGATATTCCGTCGACTGGATCAATCTCGAGCGGTCGAAGACGCGAGCCGTCGACTCCCTTTTCCATCCAGTAAGCGCTCGAACTGGAAGACGCCTCGATGTCGCCGTTGATCACTCGACTCCGGAGTAGATTGTTGACCTCCGAGACGAAGAAGTCGCTGTGCGTGGTAACGAAGACTAGGACGCCGCTTTGAGCAAGTTGGAAGAGCACCTTCGCTAGCGTCACCTGCGTTGCTGGATGGAGGTGACTCTCCGGTTCCTCAATGAGTAGAAGGTCGCCGGCTGCAATGGACCGTTGCAGAAGCAGCACTATCGGCGCAAGTTCCGAAACCATGGAACTTGTCCTGTGCACGGGATAACTGCCATGCGCGTCAGTGAACTCAATCTCCGGGTAGCCCGTTTCGGTGCTCACCTGGCGGACGGAGCCAGAAAGCACTTCTTGCTCAATCTGCTTCGCGAACTTAGCGAAAGGTGCGCGCTTCGGCTGACTGAGCAGAATCTCGGAAACGAAGTCGGCCACGACGCCCGAGAGGCTCGGCATTGAAACCTCACCGAGACCTACCATAGGGCTCCGTTGGAACATGGCAGCGGCCACAAGCCGATGACTCTGTAGCAAGCCAGCCCGCGCAGCGGGAAGGTAATGAGCGCCGGCTGGCCACGAAGCGAAAGTCGCGGATCCGACTTGATTCACAAATTCGAACGCGATGTATCTGAGCTCAGTGGTCCGGTGCTCGTCGGGCGGGCCTGGTAGGCGCAAGGCGAACAGTGGCAGACGGTCCGGATCGACCGTGACAGTCTCGATCACTGCCGCGGTAACGCTGGGCTTGTCGCCCCGCAAGCGGATGGTCACCGTCCAGGCCGGCTGCTGTGACTCCACGATAATCTTCAGCGGGAGCCTGCGTCCCGTCTCCAGATCGTGCGTCGCTACATCCGCGAGCGTCGCCCCCAAGCCTACTTCAAGTTCCTTAATGAATCGACGACCGAAGTCCTCTATCACGGCCTTCATAACCGGTTCGACTTGGGCTCTGATAGCAGTCAGTAGTCGTTCCTGCGCGACGACAGCATCGGGCGTCACGTCTAGTGCTCGGATTACGCCGTCAACCACAGCGCTTCCGCCAGCAGACTGACTCGCCCATAGTGTCCCGGCGCTGCGGGGCCGTGATGCGAGGGCAGCACCCACCTTCACCGCCGCGTACAGGGCCGTCGCGGCCGTTGACTTACCTGAGTTGTTGGGTCCCATGATCATGGAAAAAGCTGTCGTTGTCAGACTGGCATCACGGACGAGGCCCACGTTCACCAACCTGATCAACACGGCGACTCGCCTTCTTCGCTTGACTCGGAGCCATAAGAATACGGGTAGCGCCGGCCGTCGATGCCAGGAAACATCCTTAACAGCCAACTTCATCCTAGAGAGCAGGCTACTGTGGCTTCCTGAGGGCACCTCGCGTATACCTCCGCGCCAGGGGCCGGTAGGGACCTTGCGGTCGTCGTGCGCATAGACGGGGCAGTCTCGACCTCAGGACGTCCAGTCCCTGAGCCGGTTACGCGCGCCACGAAGACGTCCCGCAATCGCTCGTTTGTGGGCTGGTCCGAAGTTGGCTCGACGGTCAACCTGATGCGACCGGCACCTGAGCGTGCCGTGAACACCGGCCGTGTAGCGCGACTGGTGTCCGGAACTTACGTCCCGTGATGGGCTAGGGCGGGACGTTTGCGTTACGGTCCGGGGCATGCAGCATCTGCTGGGCTATGCGCGGGTGTCGACCCTTGAGCAGAACCCGGACCTGCAGGTCGACGAGCTGATCGCGGCGGGTTGCTGGCGGGTGTGGACTGACCGGGCGTCGGGGGTGCTGGACCGGCGGCCGCAGCTGGACGAAGTTCTGGAGCAGTTGCGGCCGGGGGACACGCTGGTGGTGTGGCGGCTGGATCGGCTGGGCCGGTCGTTGCGGCACCTGATCGAGGTGGTGACGGGGCTGGACAAGCGGGGGGTGGGGTTCCGGTCGTTGCGGGAGAGCATAGACACCACGACCGCCGGGGGGCGGTTGGGCCGTCGCGGAGTCCGATGGAACGACAGACCGCGTCGCGTGGGTCTCGATGACCGAAGCGCTCGCGCTTCCGCTGATGCCGATCGTGCGGGCTTTGCTGCTGGAACGCCAAGCGCCCTTGATCGAACAGCCGAGGACCCCGGCCGCCGTAGCGCCGAACGACTGAAGACGGCTAACCGGGATCAGGCGGCATTAGCCTCCTCCTGTGACGACGCCCGGAGCGAAGACGCACCTGCGCATCGCGCGACCGAGCCGCGACTTGGCGGCCGCCGAGCGGTTCTGGGTGGACGGTGTGGGACTGGAGGTGCTGTACCGCGCCACCGAAGGCCACCGTCTGCTGATGGTCGGTTGGCAGAACGGAGGCTGGCATCTCGAATTGGTTGAGGACAGCGACCTCGAGCCGCGTCCGACGGAGGAAGACCTGCTGGTTCTCTACCTCGGGCAACCGCCCGCAGACGAACTGTTGGCGCGGCTGAGCTCTTCGGGAGGGCGGGAAGTGCCCGCTCGCAACCCTTACTGGGATGAGTGGGGCGTGACCTTCCAGGACCCCGACGGGTACAGATTGGTGCTGTCCCACCGTGACTGGTGAAGCGAGCCCTGCGCCGGCTATGCGCCACTCTCCTCGGTGAGATGCGGCGCGACCCTCGGCCGCCGAAGCTCGAAGAGGCGGCGTTCTGGACAGTCCGGCGACAGGGCTACGGCGGCCTGCCGCGCTTCCCATGCCGATGGCTCTATCGGGGTAGAAGTTCCAGCCAGTAGATGTAGGCGGGTTCGTCTCCGTGCACCTTGGGAATTTCACCAATGATTCGGAAGCCGACGCTTTCGTACAGCAGCCGGGAGGGGCTACCGGGCCATGACCAGGTTGAACATCATGGCCCGGTAGCCGTCGTGAGAAGCCTGCCGTAAGGAGTGTTCAAGCAGGGCCCTGCCGAACCCTCGGCGTCGAGCTTCTCTTGCTACCAGGTAGCCGCCCTGCGCGACGTGGGCCGCAAATGCGGGGAAGTTCGTACGTAGGAAGTATCCGCCGACCGTCTTGCCGTCTTCTTGCGCGACGTAGACGGCTCGATCTCGGATCCAGCCCTCCTGGAATACATCCCGGAGGGGACGGTCCTTGCGTGGCTCCGCGCCCCCATCCGCCTCGACGTCGACGAACACCTCGAACAGGGCCTCAATGTCCTCCGGCGTCGCCGGGACGATGCGGAGTTCTTGAGAATCCTTGATCGTTGTCACCCGTGGAAAGTAGCGGAGCGGGGAGTTTCTCGTGGGCCTTGTCCGCGCGGATCTTGCCGCGCGAGTGCATCACCCACTCGGCCACCTTGGGCAAGAACTCATCGATCAGCTGCGGCCGGGCGGCAGCCGTGTCCAGCTGCCCACCGGCCTCCCGCGCGGCGACGTACCTGGCGACTGTGTGATGCGAACAGCCCTCCAACTCGGCGGCATCTCGCAGCGACCCCGTGAGGTCGAACGCTTCCAGAACTTCCATGATCTCCCCTGCAGACTTGACGGTGTTCCTCCTCGAGAGCGCGGGCACTTCAGCACCGCAAGCGCACTCGGGGAGGGACGCAAACCACCGGAGGTGGCCGGGCAACGCGGTCGTGTCGGGCAGATCCCGTGACCGTCAGCGGGCAGTTCTCATGGCCGCCAACGGGCAGAACTCGTGGCCGCCTCCGGGCAGAATCCCGTGGCCGCTGTCACTGAGCGGGACAACAAGTCGGACGGGGCTACTGCGACGACCGGTCGAGTTCCGACTCTCACCCGGCCGGGTTGCGAGGCGGTGGCCCGTGCGTGGCCCGTGCTATCGCCCGTACTGCGGGCCACGGGTGGCCGGGCGTGTTCAGCCGTTGGCTTGCGGGGGCGGGCCAGATCTGGTCAGTGTTTCTACTGCAAGCCGCTGTCAGTACGTAGCCGCATGACCCGCTCGGCCTAGAGGGGCCGCGAAAATAGGCGGGTTGCACATCGACATCAACCCCACCGACCGCGACCAGGACGCCGAGCTCGAGCGCCTCCTGGAGATCGGCGCGCGCCCGGCCGATATCGGCCAGACCGGCGAGGAGCAGTGGCACGTCCTGCTCGACCCCGAGGCGAACGAGTTCTGCCTCCTGCGACGCCGCCTGAGCTGAGTCCCCGCCTGAACTGATCGGCCCGCCCGTGGTCAGGGGATGCTCCTTTCGAAGGAGTCGCGGGTGCGTTGGTCGCAGCTGAGCCTGACCACGGCGATGCGCCAGAGGGCGGCGTTGGCGTTGAGGTCGCCGCCGCGGTTGAGTCGGTGCCGGTTGGTCTTGCCGCTGCTGGCCGGGATCGAGTCGTACGCGCCGGAAAACCGCCAGGGGTGCAAGCTCTTCGTGGGTTCGGATCAACGCCCTCCGCCGCACCCGCCGGTCAGCCGCGCAGCGACTGCTCCGACGCGGCGTCGAACACGTGCACCTCGTCGGCGGCGGGCACCACGTGCACCACCTCGCCGCGCTGCAGGTGGGACCGCTTGTCCAGCCGGATCGTGACCCGGTGCTGCGCAGGCGTGTCCGAGTCGTCGTCCACGAGCGCCACCGGCGTGCCGTAGACGAAGGACTCGGCGCCGAGCGCTTCGACGAGGTCGACGCGCAGCGCGATGGCGTCCGGAGACCCCTCGCCGGCGAGGTGCCAGGACTCCGGCCGCAGGCCGACGACCACCCGGCCGCTGCTGCGCGCCACCACGTCCCGGTCCAGCGGCACCTTCGCCCCGTGCAGGTCCGCGACGCCGTCCTGCACCGACGACTCGATGAGCGTGATCGCGGGCGAGCCGATGAACGACGCCACGAAGACGTTGACCGGCCGCTCGTACAGCTCCTCCGGGGTCGCCGCCTGCTGCAGGCTGCCGTCCCGCAGCACCGCCACCCGGTGGCCCATCGTCATCGCCTCGACCTGGTCGTGCGTGACGTAGACCGTCGTGATCCCGAGCCGGCGCTGCAGGCTGGCGATCTGCGACCGGGTCGAGACGCGCAGCTTGGCGTCCAGGTTCGACAGCGGCTCGTCCATGCAGAAGACGCGGGGGTTGCGGACGATGGCGCGGCCCATGGCGATGCGCTGTCGCTGGCCGCCCGACATGGAGCTGGGCTTGCGGTCCAGGAACGTCTCGAGCTCGAGGATCCGCGCCGCCTCGCGTACCCGTCTGTCTATCTCTTCTTTCGCGACCTTCGCGTTCCGCAGCGCGAAGGCCATGTTCTCGAAGGTCGTCATGTTCGGGTACAGCGCGTAGCTCTGGAAGACCATCGCGACGTCGCGGTCGCGCGGTCGCACGCCCGTCTGGTCGTGTCCGTCGATGAGGATCCGGCCGCCGTCCACCGGTTCCAGCCCGGCCAGCATGCGCAGCGTCGTGGACTTGCCGCAGCCGGACGGCCCGACGAGCACGAGGAACTCGCCGTCTGCGATGTCGAGGGTCACCCGGTCCACGGCAGGGGTCTGTCCGCCCGGGTAGGTACGGGTCGCCTCGTCGAAGAGCACTGTCGCCACGGGTCACTCCTGGTGCGCCGCCGGGTGAGGCCGGCCGCGTGGCCAGCCTCACCCGGTGTTGCGGGATGGGGGATCGTCAGAGCTTGGGCTTGATCTGCCGATCGATGACCTGCTGCGTCTCGTCGTTCAAGCGCTTGAACACGGTGGCCACGTCGGCGCCCTGCACGATCTGGTCGAGGGCCTTGCCGATGCGCAGACCGCCGCCGGGGGTGAAGACGCGGGCGTAGTCCTGGGACCGCGTCTGGGGGAGCTGCTTGACGGCGGTCGCGGCGTTCGGGTTCTTGTCAAGGAACGCCTTCTCCGCGGGGTTCTCGAGGGCGGACGTGCGCACCGGCATGTACCCGGTCGCCTGCGTGAAGGTCACGGTGCTCTCGGCGCTCGTCATGAAGTACAGGAACTTCAGGGCGTTCTTCTTGCGCGCGTCCGACAGCTTGGCCGGGATCGCAGCGCCCGCGCCACCGGTCGGGCACGAGGGCACGCCGGCCGGAGCAGGCAGGAACGCGGTGCCGATCGGGAACTTCGCCACCTTCGCGACGCCGCCGAGCGAGCCGGTCGACTCGACCATGCACGCGGCCAGGCCCGCGCCGAAGTCGGTGGCCGGCGCCTTGGTGAAGCGCGCGACCTTCTGCTTGGCCAGGTCCTGCAGGAGCTTGCCGGCGGCGATGGTCTTCGGGTCGGTGAAGGTGGCCGTCCAGTCCTCGGAGTAGGACCCGCCCTTGGACCAGACGACGCCCTGGAAGTACCAGTCGAGGTAGTTGGACCCGTCGGCCAGGATCAGGCCGGTCTTGTCGCTCCCGACGGCGGCCTTGATCTTCGGGCCCCACGCGAGCAGCTCGTCCCACGACTCGGGCCCGCGGTCGGGGAGGCCGGCCTTCGCCCAGAGGTCCTTGTTGTAGTAGAAGAGCGGCGTCGAGCGGGCGTACGGCAGCGCGAAGTGCTTGCCCTTGAACGTGTAGTCCTTGTACAGGCTCTCGACGTAGTCGTCGGTGCTGAGGTTGGCCCCGCTCAGGAGCTCGTCCAGCGGGCTGAGCTGCTCGTTGAGCGCGAAGTTGAACCACGTGACGTCCGAGACCAGGACGGCGTCGGGCAGCTGGCCGCCGGTGAGGGCGGCGTTGAACTTCTGCGCGACCTCCTCGTAGTTCTTGCCGGCGTCGGTCAGCTTGACCTTGAGGCCCGGGTTCGCGGCCTCGAACGCCGCGATGAGCTTCAGCTCGGTGTCCCGGGAGGAGCCCGGGTGGTTGCTCCAGAAGTCGATGGCGCCGCTGGCAGCGGTCTTGCCTTGCGACGAGCTCGAGCTCGAGCCGGTACCGGCGCAGGCGGTGAGACCGACGGCGGCGGTGGCCGCCCCGGCCAGCCCGAGGAAGCGGCGTCGCGACAGGTCGTTCATGGCGTGTCTCCGGTCTCGATGGGGATCCGCGTCGCTGGTGCGAGCGGACAGGTCAGCTCTTGACGGCGCCGGCGGTGAGGCCCTTGAGCATCTGGCGCTGGAGGACGAGGAACAGCACGAGGATCGGCAGCATGGTCAGGATCGTCCCGGCCATGACCGGTCCCCAGTTGGTGACGCCCTCGTTGTTCTGCAGGAGGGTCAGCCCGACGGGCAGCGGAGCCGTGCGCTCGTCGTCGGACATAAGGAACGGCCAGAGGTACTCGTTCCACTCGTTCACCACGGTGATCAGCGAGAACGCGACGAGGGTGGGCCAGGACATCGGCAGGACGACGCGCCAGAGCAGCTTCAGTGGCCCCGCGCCGTCCATCCGCGCAGCCTCGATGATCTCCCGGGGCAGGGACAGGAACTGGTTGCGCATGAGGAAGGTGCCGAAGGCGACGCCGGCCAGCGGGATGATGATCCCCTGGTAGGTGTTGCGCCAGCCTAGCTGGCTGACCAGCGCGTAGTTGCTGATCACCGTGATCTGGTTGGGGACCATGAGCGCCGCGATGACGAACAGGAACACGGCGTTGCGCCCGGGGAAGCGCAGGAGCGACAGCGCGTAGGCGCTCAGCACGCCCAGGACGATCTTCGCCGAGGAGATGACGAACGTCAGGATCATCGAGTTGCGCAGGAAGTCCCAGAACGGGATCTGGGTCGTCAGGTAGCGGTAGTTCTCGCCGGTGAGCGGCTGCGGCAACCACTGCGCCGGGCGGACGTAGATGTCCGGCCGCTGCTTGAACGAGGTCGACAGGATCCAGAACAGCGGTACGACGACCAGCAGGACCACGACCAGCATGCCGAGGTAGCCCGCGGTGGTGCGCGCAGGACCGCCGGACTGCAGCGACGACTCCTCGGAGGCGCGGCGCCCCCGCCCCCGCCGGCCGGGCGCGCCGGCCATCGCGATCGTCACTCCTGCCTCCGGTCCATGACCCGGACCTGCAGCACGGTGATGGTGAGCAGGACGACGAACATGATCGTGGCGACCGTGGCTCCGTAGCCGGCCCGGTTGTTGACGAACGTCTCCTGGTACACCTGGTAGACGAGCGTCGTCGTGCCCGTGCCGACCGGGCCACCCCGGGTCATGACGTTGATGATGTCGAAGACCTGCACCGAGTTGAGCAGCACGGTGATCGACAGGAAGAACGTCGTCGGACGCAGCTGCGGCAGCAGGACCTTGCGGAACCGCGTCCAGGACGACGCGCCGTCGATCTCCGCCGCCTCGTCGAGGTCGGCCCGGCGGGCCTGCAGCGCGGCGAGGTAGATCACGAACGTGTAGCCGAGGTTCTTCCAGATGTAGGTGACGGTCACCATGAACAGTGCCCAGCCGGAGCGCTGGTAGAAGTCCGGCACCTCCCTTCCCACCCGCGCCGCCAGGTCGCGGATCAGGCCGAAGCTCGGGTCGAAGACGAACTGGAACGCGACGCCGAGCGCCGCTCCCGAGACCACGAACGGCGCGAACACGACGGACCGCACGACGTTGCGGCCGCGCAGCTTCTGGTCCAGCAGCATCGCCAGCGCCAGGCCGAGGACCATGGACACGACGACGGTCGTGAACGTGAAGACGACCGTGTTGCGCACGATCAGCCGGGTGTCTGGCCGACTGAACCACTCGGTGTAGTTGCGGAACCCGATGCCGCGGGCGACCGGGTCCGCGAGGTTCCAGTCGGTGAACGACAGCCGGATGTTGTCCAGCAGCGGGCGGTAGGTGAAGACGGCCAGCAGTGCCAGGTTCGGCAGCAGCAGCGCGGCCGCGAGCAGCCACTCGCCTCGACCGCTGCCGGACCGCCGAGGCGGCCGTCCCACCGCCTCGGGCGCAGGAGGGCGGCGGGCCGCTCGTGCCGCGCCCGCGACCACACCCGCGACGCCCGGCCCGCCGGCGCCGACCTCGACCTGACTCACGGACAGGAAGCTAGGCCCTGCGGCCGAACCGCGCGCTGCCGGTACGTGAACGGCAGGTCGTCGAACGGCAAACGGCGGGCGAACCCGGCCATAAGAGCGCTTCCGGACGGGTGGCGCTCCTGCCGGTCAGCCATGTACACCTGTCGCCACGTGACTGAGAGACGATGGGGCATGGCCTCGCCCGCCGGCGCCAGGCGTTATTCGGCCTTTCCGTCGGCCAGCTCGTCACAAGACGTGCCCGCGATATGGTGCAGGGCCGGTTGAGGGTGGTGTCCGGCGGAGCGGCGGCCACCGCGCGGCCTTCGGGCGTCTCCGATCCGTCGGCGTTCCAGTCGTTGTGCTTGGAGGCGTACGAGGCCTCACAGGTCGCTCGTGGCTTCAGCCCGGTCACGATGGAGAACTGGAACGCGACCTTGGGGCGCTTCCTGACCGCATGCGACCGTCCGGCGTGGGAGGTCACCCGCGAGGATGTGGACCGGGTGGTCGCCGGGCTCGCCGGGCAGGGCCTTGCTGCCTCCACGCGACGCGGCTACGTGCAGGCGTTCAAGGGCTTTCACGCGTTCTTAATGGCATGCAAGAGCGCTGAGATCGGGTCCGTCTTCGGGGTGCGGCTGGTCGACCCGATTGATGGGTTCAACGCCGCCAAGCACGTTGGGTCGGAGGGTCGGACTCGCCGTCGACCAAGGCGCCACCGGCCCCGGTGCGGATGGAGGACTTCTTTGACTTCTTGAAGGACCGGATCGCCACCGCGCGCAAGTACACCCCGGCTGGTCGGGACTACGCGCTGTTCCGCACGTTGTATCTGGCCGGGCTCAGAGCTGAGGAAGCGGCGTCCTTGGACATCGCCGATGTGCACTTCGGGCGTGGGCCGTTTGGCAAGCTGCACGTCCGGTTCGGCAAGGGCGCCAAGACCTCAGGCCCGCGCCCGCGCTGGGTGCCGATGCTCGACGGGATCGATCTGATCTTGCGCTGGTACCTGGACGACGTGCGTCCACGGCTCGGCGACGGCCCCGCGCTGTTCTGCGACGAGGGCGGCGGCCGCATCCACCGCGGCACGATGCGCAATCGGCTCGCCCACCTACTCGAGTGCGAGGCCGCCGCTGTCGACGACGACGCGCTGGTGAGGTTCAGCCCCCACGGGCTGCGACACGCGTGTGCGACCCGCAACTATGAACGAGGCGTCGACCTCGTGGCGATCTAGCAGATGCTCGGGCACTGGCATGTGGGCACCACGATGCGTTACGTGACGCCGTCGGCGACCTTCATCGAGTACGCCCACCGACGGGCTGTCTCAGGCACGCTGGCCAGCTTCGAAGGAGACGGCCATGGAGATTAGATGGCGGCTGCGGATGGCTGCCGCGCAACGCGAGGTCTGGACGGGCGCGCAGCTGCGACGGCTGCTGGCCGAGCGGGCAGGGCTGCAGATGTCATCGGCGTCGGTATCGGCGCTGTTCAGCAAGCAGCCCGCGCAGGTCAAGCTCGAAACCCTGGCGGCGTTGTGCACCGCGCTGGAATGCAGCCCGACCGACCTGTTCGAGGTCGACACCACGCCGGTCACACCGGTGGCCACGCCGAAACGGATCCGGCCAGAACCGAAGGCCGCCCGTGGCCGGTCGATGCCGCCGGCGTGAGTCGATACCCCACCTGCCGAGACTGCCCAGCGCCCGTCAAACTGC
>JAABUY010006509.1_pt1 | contig 11402 bp, 10 predicted proteins | sample 5560271 | NCBI WGS metagenome assembly JAABUY01 (sample SAMN10711886, study PRJNA513374) | rock metagenome | isolation source: Antarctica rocks | place: Antarctica: Victoria Land, University Valley
AGCTCAGCTTGATCTGGCGAGTTTATCCTAGTTGAGAAAACGTCCACGAACGGAGCGTAAATGGTTGCTTTCCGGTTAATGTCATGCGGCTTGGTTCAACTTAGAGCTTCTCATGCGTAGCCCCTGGGCGCGCTGGATGCCGAGATCCTGGTCGAGGGTGCTGACGCGGGCATAGCCGTAAGCTGGCATGGGAGAGGGCTGATCTGTCCTGATAGGGTCTAGACCCGCTCAGGCTACCGTCTCGGAAGCCTGGGAACAACCCATGTGAGACGCGCTTTGGTGTCTCATGCAGGCGTGCTGCTGGAGTAGACCCTAACAAGGCTATTCGGAAAGGGCCTAATATGGTGGCTGCTGCCGCAAAAGCCGCTGGGGTGGCATTCGCGGCCTGTGATGCTTCGCTGGATCACGCCAGGGCGCCCAGCACCTGGCTGGACGACCAGATGCTTGCCGTGAAACGCCTGCCACTCCGGTTGCTCGCGCCCGCATACCCTGTTGAACTCTGGATGCGACAACGGGACCTGACCAAAGATTTCCGCTGCCAGACCCCTCCCAGCACCGGCTACCTCACCGGTGGCGCATACATTAGGCCGCCGTTCTTCCATTGTGCGTTCAGACCCCTTGGCAGCCCCAGCAGCGAGCCGCTCCCCATATTGCGGTCAAAGCTCTCGCCATAGTTTCCGACCGCCCGGATCACCTTGACGGCCCAGTCGTTCGTCACGCCCATGCTCTCGCCGAAGGCAGTACCGACGCCAAGCAGGCGCTGGATGTCTGGATTATCCGATTTCAGCATGGCATCAACATTCCCCTTGGTCACCCCGAACTCCTCGGCGGCAATCATCGCGATCAGCGTCCAGCGCACCAAGTTGAACCACCGGGAATCGTTCGAACGCACGCTCGGGCCGAGAGGCTCCTTCGAGATGATGTCTGGCAGGATGCGCACAGACTCTGGCTTTTGCAGGGTTGCCCGGATGCCGGCCAGCGCCGACGCATCGGCCGTGTAAGCGTCGCAGCGCCCTGTCTGGAAGGCGGAGAGCGCTTGCGGGAGAGACTCGATGAGCACCGGCTGCAGCTTGATGTGGTTGAGCCTCTGGAAGTCGCTGATGTTGAGTTCCGTCACGGTGCCCGGCTGCAGGCAGATGGTCGCGCCGTCCAGCTTCTTGGCGCTATCAACGCCGTCCGCATGGACCATGAAACCCTGGCCGTCATAGAAATCAACACCTGCAAACAACAGGCCGCCTGTAGTCTCACGGGACAAGGTCCAAGTCGTATCAAACGTGAGAAGGTCGATCTCACCTGACTGCAGGGCGGTGAAGCGCGTCTGGGGGGTCAGCGCCACGAACTTGACCTTCGCGGGATCGCCGAGGGCGACGGCCGCCACGGCCCGGCAGATATCCACATCGAGGCCGCTCCACTGGCCCTTGGAGTCGACCTGGGAGAACCCGGTCAAGCCTGCCTCCACGCCACATCTCAGTTCGCCTGCGCGCTTGACGCTATCCAGCGTCTGCGCCTGCGCTGCGGTGGAAAGGGCGAGCAGACCAGCGATTAGCCAAGGTAACTTCATGCTTTCGGCTCCATGAATGGATGCTCCGCGGGCCGGCGCCCGGGGGGTGGATGCGGCCGGCCCCGTCCCTTGCGGGACCGCGGCCGACCAGCCGCAAGAGCAATCATCATCGCCACTCGCTCACCAAGTAGTGATTTGCGATCTTGCGTTGCCGGTACGGCAACGGTCATTCTAGTTTTGCAACTTGCGCAGGAGCGGCTTTGCTCGGCTGGATGTGTGGGCAACACCGGGCAGGGTTCATGTCGGACAGCACGTACACCTGGATCGGACTGTTCGACCTGTTCCGGGTCGGCATTGGCCCGTCAAGCTCGCACACTGTTGGCCCAATGATCGCAGCCGCGCGCTTCATTTCCGAAATCCCTGCCGAGGCCGACGTTGCAAGGCTCACAGTGGAGCTGTTTGGATCGCTGGCCTTGACGGGCAAGGGCCACGGGACGGACCGGGCTGTCGTACTCGGGCTGCTTGGTCATCATCCATCCTCCCTCGATCCCGATGAGGTCCCGATGCTGCTTGATCGGGTTGCCAAGCGGCAGGCACTTGAGTTGCCGGGTGGCAGGTTCGTTGTCTTCGACCCTGACTTGGATGTCGTCTTCCTGAAACGTGAGATGCTCCCCCGGCATCCCAACGCGATGCGGTTCCGCGCGGCCGGACCTGGCTTTGATCTCTCCCGCACGTACTACTCCGTGGGCGGCGGCTTCATCGTCGGGGATCACGACGATCAGGCCGGCACCCTCGATACCGGCATGGTGCCCTATCCCTTCACCACCTCGGGCGACCTTTTAAGGATGGCAAACGGTGCAGCTCTGAGCATCGCCCAGGTCCAGGCTGCGAACGAGCGCGTATTCCGGTCAGAAACGGAAATTACTCAGGACATCAACAACATTTGGGGTGTCATGCAGGCCTGCGTGCAGCGCGGCTTAGGTCAGAATGGTGTACTGCCTGGTGGGCTCAAGGTGCGCCGACGGGCACCAGGACTACACGCGCGGCTGCTGGAACGGCGAGGCTTGAACGAGCATGACGTCCTTCACGGGATCGACTGGGTCAACCTGTTTGCCCTGGCGGTTAACGAAGAGAACGCCGCAGGCGGCCGTGTCGTGACAGCCCCGACGAATGGGGCAGCCGGGATCATCCCTGCCGTGCTGCACTATTATGACCGCTTCGTGCCTGGTGCATCGCTTGAGGGCATCAAGACCTTCTTCCTTGCTGCCGCGGCTGTTGGTTCCCTCATCAAGCGGAATGCCTCCATCTCAGGCGCGGAGGTTGGGTGCCAGGGCGAGGTGGGGTCCGCCTGTGCGATGGCTGCCGCTGGATTGGCTGCGGCCCTGGGCGCCACCAATGCACAGGTGGAGAATGCGGCCGAGATCGGCCTGGAACACAACCTCGGCCTGACTTGCGATCCCATTGCCGGGCTGGTGCAGATCCCGTGCATCGAGCGGAATGCGCTGGCATCGGTGAAGGCCATCAACGCCGCCCGGCTGGCGATGCACGGGGACGGCTCGCACTTCGTCAGCCTGGACCAGGTGATCCGCACCATGCGCGACACGGGCCGGGACATGCTGTCGAAATACAAGGAGACCTCCGAGGGCGGGCTGGCCGTCAATGCCGTTGAGTGCTGACCACCGCCCGACCAGCATCAGCCATGCAGACCTGGACAGCCGCCTGTTGCGCTACTTCCTGGCCGTCGTGCGCGAAGGCTCCATCCGCAAGGCAGCCGATACGCTGAATGTCGCGGCTTCGGCGATCAGCCGCCAGGTTTCCGACCTGGAGCTGCGCCTCGGCTTGCCTCTGCTGGAACGGCTGCCAAGGGGCGTCATTCCAACTGAGGCCGGACGGGCGATTGCGGAACATGCCCGCCAGCAGGCGGATGACGGGGACCGGCTTATTGGATATCTGAGGCAGCTACACGGCTTGCGGCGCGGGGCTATCCGGATTTGCTGCGGCGAAGGCTTCGTCGGAGACCTTATCGAGAACGGCATCAACCCATTCTTGAATATCTACCCAGACACACGCAGCCAACTGACGCTGGGCGGAACCCAGGACATCGTCGAGGCGGTGGCCGAAAGCCGCGTAGATGTCGGGTTGGCCTACAACCCGTCGGCCCATGCCGGGGTGCGGTCGATCGTGATCTCCCGCCAGCCCCTTCATATGATCGTAGCGCCTGATCAGCCGCTTGGCAGCCGCGGACACACATCCCTGCGCAGCGCCGCTGCTGAGCCGGCGGCCCTACTGACCTGGAACCATGGCATCCGGCAGCTCCTGGGCCGCGTCGAGGCCGACCAGGGTTTCCATCTCAGCCCACACATGGAGGCGAGTTCGATCGACGTGGTCCGGCGCTTCGCAATGTCGGGCCGCGGCGTCACATACCTTCCTCTGTTCGCCGCGGCTACCGAGATCGCAGCGGGACGCCTCGTCGCTATCCCGCTCACGGATGCCGTCTTGGTAGAGGCTAGCGCCCACCTGCTCGTCCGGGCACAGCGGCGCCTGCCCAGTGCCGTGGAACAGCTTGTGTCCTATCTGACAACGCACATGCAGGCATTCAGCGTGCCAGACCGCGGCGGCTGGATGGCAGGCGGGAGTACCTGAGCGAGGGGCAAAGTCGCCGTGCTTCCGTTGCTCCCGAGGCAACGCACGTTCACAAAGAGTCGCTTGCCCAAGAGGGCTTGGGAAGGGACCTTGAGTGCCGAGAGTGCGGTCAAATACCCGGCCGGGCACGGCCAAACCAACTGCGCAGACCCGCAGCATCCTGAGACTTTCGGAAGATGCTGGTTCTATCTTGGCCGTGCTCATTGCGATGCTGACCAGTTGCCGGCTGGAAACCGACTTCAAAGGGACCTTGGGCAATGCAGATCAAGCGCGTGGGTGTCGTCGGCCTGGGGAACATGGGCCTGCCGATGGCCGTGACATTGGCCCGCAAGGGCTTCGAGATCATCGGCTTCGATGTCAGCGAGGCACGCCAAGCACTCGCGTCCAGGCAAGGCATCCAGGCGGTCAGCGACCTTGGCGAACTCTTACGGTCCGTGGACGTGATTGTGTCGTCTCTACCCTACGCCCGGGATGTCGAGGCCGTGCTCACCATCCCCGGTGCGCTGCTGGACCGCCGGGATCGCCGGGTGATTGTCATTGACACGTCCACCGCCGACCCAACCACCAGCCGCCGTTTGCAGAAGCTGCTCGGCGAAGCCGGGCACGGCCACCTCGATGCCCCCGTGAGCGGCGGGCCATCGGGCGCTGCCGACGGCCAGCTCACAATGATGATCGGCGGCAGCGAGCAAGACTTCGCCGACGCCCGGCCTGTCATTGAGGCGATGGCAGGCAAGGCCGTGCATGTCGGCCCACCAGGCGCCGGCAACGTCGCCAAGCTCATCAACAACATGCTCGTGGCTGCCCACATGATCACCACAGGCGAGGCGATCCGCCTTGGCGAGGCCGCGGGGGTGAGCGCCGAGGCCGTGCTGCAGGTGGTGAACGCGGCGACCGGGCGCAGCGGGATCAGCGAGCGGCACTTTCCCACATGGATCATGTCTAACCGTTTTGACAGTGGCTTTGCGACCGGCCTGATGCGCAAGGATGTCGGGCTGGCCGCCGACCTGGCCAACGAGGTCGGCATTGACCTGCCATTGAGCAGGGAGGTGGCCCGGCTCTGGCTGGAGGACCGCACGACCGTCTCGGATACGGAGGACTTCACCCGGATGTCAGGCTACCAGCCGAAGGCCGCCTGAGCGTCGCCGGACCTATAGGGGTGGATGTTGCGCGTGGCTGGAAGGACCTTGCGGGTGCGTGCGCCAGCGTCGCCAGCAGTTCCCCGGCGCTTGCGGCGGGGCTTGAGGACACTGTCCTCAGCGCAACGCCCGCACAGGGCCTGGCGCGGCTCCTCGGGCGCACCCTGCATCCGGTATGGCTTCCAAGGGCGGGAATCGAGGTAGTGGCCCGTACCGAGTTCGAACGTGCGGGTGATCTTGTGGCTGCCGTCCTTGAGGACCTTCAGGCAATCAGCGCGCGCAATTTGGAACCTGGCGGTGCGGCCTGGACTTGGTTAGGTGGCCGGGGCTTCCACATCCTGGCCGCCCATCGCGTCATCCATGCCCTTTGGACGGGTGGGCAGCCGCCTGTGGCCTTGGCGATGAAGGCGGGCCTGGCCCCGCTCGGCGCAGATATCCATCCTGCAGCCCGGTTCGGCCGCCGCATCTTCCTCGATCATGGCGTGGGCCTGGTGGTCGGCGAGACGGCAACGATCGGCGACGACGTGTCGATCTGGCACGGTGTCACACTGGGCAGCACCTTGATGCAGGATGGCGACCGCCATCCCAAGGTGGGGCCAGGCGCCGTCATTGGCGCGGGCGCAACCGTGCTCGGCAACGTCAGTATCGGCGAGGGTGCCATCGTCGCATCCGGCAGCGTGGTCCTTAAAGCGGTGCCGTCCTTCACGGTGGTGGCCGGCAACCCCGCCACGCCCAGGCCCGGCTATCGGCACCCCTATGGCTATTCAAGTCCTGGCAAGAGCGAGGTCGCATGATGCCTCCAAGGCCCGGCATTGACCACCCCCTGATCCTGGTGCGCGACATCGAGGTGATGGCCGCGCGGTATCGCAGTCTGGGCTTCAATACGGCGCCGACCGGGCGCCATCCCTGGGGCACCAGCACGAGCCTGATCATGTTCGACCGGCAAGCGCTTGAATTGATGGGCGTCTACGATGACAGCCTGTTGGATAGCCACGCCGTCGGGGACTTCCGGTTCGGGCGGCACATGGCTAACGCGCTTGCGGAGCGCGAGGGTGTCTCGCTGGTGGCGCTCTACAGCGAGGACGCGACGGGCGACCGCAACAGCGTGGAGGCGCGGGGCATCCCGGCACAGGGCCGCGTGGACTTCCGCCGGCGTGTGAAGGTGCCGGGCCGGGACTGGGACGAGGCGGTGGTCACCCTCGAAATCCTTGTTGACCCTGCGATGCCGCGCGCGTCCAACTTCCTGTGCCAGCAGCACAGGCCGGAGCTGATCTGGGTGCCTGAGTGGCTCCAGCATCCCAATGGCGCACTCGGTTTTGCCAGCATCACCTATGCCACGACCGAGGCCGAGCGGCTGCTGGCACGCCTTGAGCGCATCTTCGGCAGCGACGCCATCCGGGTGACGGCCATTGGGCATGAAGTCCAGACCGCCAGGGGTGTCATCCGGGTCGTCCCGCCTGGTGCGTGGAGCGCGGAACTCGGCGTTCCCGCGGAGCCTGAAGCCGCCCCGGCTGCGTCGGCATGCCTAGGCATTGACGTCCGCGTCGAAAACCTTGGCGTGGTCCGGGACATCCTCGCGCACGCCGGAGTTGCGACAAGCGACCGGCCCGGCGGGATCACGTTGACCGACTATCAGGCGTTCGGAAACGTGCTTTTGCGCTTCGTCGAGTGAGTGCGGACCGGTGGGAGTTGATGACGTGAACAGTTGTCCAGACGACCGGCTGGCCGGCCTGTTGCCAGTTCCCTGCCTTTCCGGGAACACGCTATGGATCGGCGGCCAATGGTGGCCCGCTGCATCCAGGGCGCACTTCACAGCCTCGAACCCGGCTACAGGCAAATCGCTGACAGTCCTAGCACGGGGTACGGCGGCGGACGTGGACCGGGCCGCAAGGGCAGCAGAGCTGGCGGCCCCAGCCTGGGCGGCACTAGGCGGCTCCGCGCGCGGCGCCATCCTGCGGAAGGCGGCGTCGGCGATCCTTGCGAACGGCAAGGCCCTCGGCATGCTGGACACCTTGGACAGCGGCCGCCCGATCTCTGATACGGTTGGCGGTTCCGTCGAGCATGCCGCGGGCCTGTTCGACTACTATGCAGGCCTGTCGGACAAGCTACACGGGTCTGTGGTCCCGATGGGCCCAGACACTACAGGCCTCGTGGAGCGGGAGCCTTGCGGCGTCGTAGGAGCCATCTCGCCCTGGAACTATCCATTGCAAAATGCCGCGACGAAGATCGCGCCCATCCTTGCCTGCGGGAATACCCTGGTACTCAAGCCGGCGGAGCAGACCTCGCTTTCAGTGCTGCTGCTTGCGCAGTTGATGGACGATGCAGGGCTGCCGCCTGGCGTCCTGAACGTGGTCACGGGCTTCGGTCACGAAGCGGGCGCTGCACTCGTGGAGCATCCGGCAGTGAGCAAGATCAGCTTCACCGGTTCGACCGCAACAGGCCGCCGCATCGCGGCTGCGGCGGGCGAACGCCTGAAGTCCGTGGTCCTCGAACTCGGTGGCAAGTCGCCTCTGATCGTGTTCGACGACGCAGACCTTGCTGCAGCGGCCAGGGCCGCCGTGTTCTCGACATTCATGAACTGCGGTCAGACCTGCACTTCCTGCAACCGCGTGCTTGTCGCTCGGGCGCTCAAGGTCCGGTTCGAGGATCTATGCCGCGAAGCCGCATCCAGCCTCCGGGTTGGAAACCCCTTGGATCCCTTGACCCAGATCGGCCCTATCATCTCAGCCCAGCAGCTTGAACGAGTGAACGGGCTGCTTGATGGAGTAGATGGCGAACGCCTGGGAGCCGAAGGCTATCGGCCCTGCGCCGGCGGACATTTCTTCCAGCCGGTGATGGTCGGCGAGTTCGACATCGAGAGCCGTTTCGCCAAGGACGAGATCTTTGGTCCCGTGATGAGCGTCCGGGCATTCGACACCGACGAAGAGGCGTACAGCCTGGCGAACGACAGCGAATACGGACTGGCGGCTTCCGTCTGGACCACGTCGCTCGCCCGGTCGGAAGAGGCGCGCCGCAAGCTGCGGGTTGGAATCGTTTGGGTCAACTGCGTCCACACGCTAGCGGCTGGAACCCCGGTCAGCGGCCACAAAGCAAGCGGGCTTGGGATCGAGTACGGCCTAGAGGCGGTTGAAGAATACATGCGCGTCAAGACGACTGTCACGATGAGGGGCGGTTGGAGCAGCCCCTTTGCCCATTAGGGTGGCAACGAGCGGGCGGCCCGATGGGATCACGGTGAGCGACTACTAGGCTTTCGGAAACGTGCTCCTGCGCTTCGTCGAGTGAGTAGGGGCGGACAGAGCTGGGCATCCCGCACCCACCAAAGCACCCCCGGGAAGGCATCGCCAGCGACAATCGTGCTGAAACAGTCAAATCCGTGAGGAACAATGACGACAGCTTTACGTGCCGGTGAGCTTCCCGCGAGGTCTCCGACGCCCAGCCTCCTCGGTGCATGGAGGGTGCATCTCTGGGTTATCGCAATCACCTTTGTTGCCGAGGCGATCGGCAACGTCTCCATTCCACTTGGCAAGGGCAGTGTCGTCCTGCTGCCGCTAGTTTGGGGAATGATCCTTGGCGCCGCCGTCAGCCTGTGTTGGAAGCGCCTGCCCCACGTGATCGCCGTCACCCCAGGTGACCAGAAGGCGGCATCGGCCATCATACAGGTCGCGGTCCTGGTGTTCGTGTCCAAATTGGCCCTGCTTGTCGGCAGTTCGGTCCCGCTACTCATCAGTTCCGGCTGGGCGCTCGCCTTCCAGGAGCTTGGCCATTTCTTCGGCACGGCGCTGCTCGGCATGCCGATCGCCCTGCTGCTCGGTATCAAGCGTGAGGCCGTCGGCGCCACGTTCTCCGTCGGCCGCGAGCCAAGCCTCGCCATTATAGCCGAGCGCTATGGGCTGAACTCGCCCGAGGGCCGCGGCGTGATGGCGGAGTACATCACCGGCACCGTGGTCGGCGCCATATTCATATCCCTACTAGCCAGCCTCCTCGCGAGTTCCGGGCTCTTCCATCCCCTGGCCCTCGCGATGGGCGCGGGCGTCGGTTCCGGCTCGATGATGGCCGCCGCCGCCGGGGCCATCGCGGCCCAGGAACCGCCAGAGATGGCCAAGCAAGTAGCGGCCTTCGCGGCGGCGTCGAACCTCATCACCAGCACGATCGGGACCTACTTCACGCTGTTCCTCTCACTGCCTGTTTCAAACCTGATCTACCGCATTCTCGAGCCGCACCTGGGCCGACTGGGCAAGCCGCGCACCAACCGTGGCGACGTGGTTGTCACGGCTGACGCCGCGCAAGACGGTTTTGTTCCGCTGCCGACGCTGCTGGCCCTGCTCGTCATCGTCGCTGCGATCTGTGTCATGCTTGGCAACTGGATCACCTATCATGTGGCGCCATCAGATGCCCTGATAGGGGCGGCCTTCGTCGTCGTCGTGGCGGCCGTCGGTGAGGTGCTGAAGCGGGCCGTCCCCGGACGCATCCCCGCAGTGTTCTGGGTCACCCTGACTGGCATGGCCTTGACGGCCCCATACTGGCCGGGTGCGGCCTGGATGGCAGAGGTCACCGCCAAGGTGAACTTCCTTGCCTTGTCCACCCCGGTGCTGACCTATGCCGGGCTTTCGCTGGCGAAAGACATGCCGACCTTCCGGGCGCTGGGCTGGCGCATCGTGGTGACGTCGCTGGCGGCCAACGCGGGAACGTTCATCTTCGCCACGCTGATCGCACAGATCCTAATGCACAAGCCGGTCTGACCCGACCATGGCTGAAGCCGTCCCGGCGCCTGAGGGATGCAGAGGATAGCAGGGCGTCGGAACAATGGCTGCCTGTTGATTATGCCATGTCGGATCGACATGGCGGGGCTGAAAGGAACTCCAAATGAGCAACGACCTTCTTCAACTCGGCAAAGACATCCGTGGCGAGGTTATCGGCAAGCAGCGCTCGGAGGGCGCCCTGGCCAGTACCACTGACTTCGACCGTCCCTTCCAGGAGCTTGCCCTAAAGTATTGCTGGGGCGAGGTGTGGGGCCGTCCCGGCCTCGACCGGCGCATCCGCAGCATCGTCAACCTTAGCATGCTCTCTGCCATGGGGAAGCCGAACGAACTGAAGATCCATATCCGCGGTGCGCTGACCAACGGCGTGACCCGGCAGGAGATCCAGGAGGTGTTCCTGCAAGCCTGCATCTATGCCGGCGTGCCCGCAGCCGGCGAGGCGTTCCGACTGGCCAAGGAGGTATTCGAAGAGGCGGAGTTCGCAAACAAGGGATAACACCGGCAGTGGCCCGCTCGTCCGGCCGGGCGATCCAGTAGCGCGCGCATGCCTGTCGCGGTAACCTGGCGTCAGTGGGCATGAGCACGCCCGAATGATCTCGAACGGCTCGGCTGACGACCGCTGGACGCTGCGCGCGGCCGACCGTGCCCTGCTCGGCAACAAGAGCGGCGCGACGCGGCTGGGCTTTGCCGTGTTGCTCAAGCTGTTCCATGCCGAGGGCCGCTTCCCACGCCACGCCGAGGACGTGCCGGCCATCGCTGTCGAGGTCGTATCCTGGCAAGTCGGCGTGCCAGCCGCGGCCTGGGCCGGCTACGATTGGCGGGGCAGGACCATCGAATACCATCGCGCCCAGATCCGAGCCGCCCTGGGTTTCCGGGAAGCAACGGACGAGGACGCCGCGGCCCTGGGCGGCTGGCTCGGTGAGCAGGCACTCGCATTGGAGCGCCGGCACGACCGGCTTGTGGCGGCGGCGAGGGAGAGGTGCCGGTCGCTGCGGATCGAGCCGACGTCCTCCGAGCGCCTGGACCGCCTGGTGCGCTCCGCCCTGCACCGTCAGGAAGAGGCGTTCTGCGCCACCCTGCTCGCGCGCCTGCCGCCCGTGGCCGTGGCTGGCCTGGACGCTCTGCTTCGGGCCTCCAATCCGACCCCTGACGACCACGACACGAACGCCGCTCCTGGCCCGCCCGCGTTGCTCGCGCTGCGTACCGGCACCGGCCAGGCCCGCTTGCAGAGCGTGAGTGAGGAGGCCGACAAGCTCCGGCACATCCGCGCCCTGGCGCTGCCCGGCGGCCTGTTCGATGGCGTGCCTGCGCGCGTGATGCTCGCCTACCGCCGCCGGGTTGCGGCCGAAGAACTGCATGAGCTGC
>JAABUY010006510.1_pt1 | contig 11400 bp, 11 predicted proteins | sample 5560271 | NCBI WGS metagenome assembly JAABUY01 (sample SAMN10711886, study PRJNA513374) | rock metagenome | isolation source: Antarctica rocks | place: Antarctica: Victoria Land, University Valley
TCGAGCTCCATGGCAACCTCAGCCAGAACGCCCGCACCCGCAGCATGGAGCAGTTCCACAGCGGCGCGGCCAAGACCCTCGTCGCGACGGACATCGCCGCGCGGGGCATCCATGTCGACGACATCGAAATCGTCATCCATGCCGACCCGCCGGTCGAGCACAAGGCCTACCTCCACCGCTCGGGGCGCACGGCTCGCGCCGGCGCCCAGGGCACCGTCGTCACGCTGATGACCGACGACCAGGTCGGCGACGTCCGCAACCTGACCCGCAAGGCCGGGATCAGGGCCACGACCACGAGGATCCACGCCACGCACCCTCTGCTGCAGGAGCTCGCCCCGGGAGAGCGCACCTTCACCAGCGGTCTGGTGAGCGATGTCCGGGAGAGCGTCGGCGGTCGGTCGCGGGGCGCCTCGAACCGCTCCGGCGGTGGCCGGGGATCCGGCCGCGGCACAGCCGCCTCGACGTCGAACGGCGCCAGCCGCGGCGCCGGTGGCCAGCGAGCCGGGGGGCAGCGAGCCGGGGGTCAGACCGGCGGCGCACGCCGTGGCGCTGGCCGTGGTGCCGGCTCCACATCGGTCTACAGCACCTCCTCCTCGGGTCCGCGCGGCGCGGCGGCCTTCTCGACGGGCACCCGCGCAGGGTCCCGTAGCCGCTGACCAGGCCAGGTCAGTCCCCACTCCAGCGGTATCCACCGTCGGCCCGGCCCGGCACCGCCACCAGGTGCCGGGCCCCTTCGCGGCATCCGCCGGACGCCGCGCTGGTCGAGCGGGCTACGCCTGCCCCGAGGCGTTCTCCTTCGAGTGCCGACCGGCAGCGCTTCGGGTCAGGGCCATCAACGCTGCGGCTGCGGCGAGTGCCTCAGCGATCGCGCTGATGGTTTTCTCGGGGAACCAGACGGGCTCGTACACGGCCGGAACGGGGCCGAACGCGGGCAGGTCGACGTAGCGGGAGGCCAGGACTGCCAGGAGAGCGCTGAGGGCGACGACCAGAGCCAGCGAGTAGGCCCGTCGGGTGCCGCGGACGAGGACGAAAACGCCGGCTGCTAGGGCGACAACGGCCTCCAGTCGAAAGAAGGTGCCCAGGCCCACCCCGCCCGGGCTGGCCTCCTGGTAGCCAGCAGCGAGATGGATGTGGACGATGGCATCCCCCAGCAGACCCATCACGGTGAGCCCGCACAGCAGGGTGGACGAGGTGCGGCGGTGCCGTGCAGTTCGCGTCGGTCGGGCGCTCATGACTTCTCCTGTCGCACCTGCCGGACGGCCACTTGACCGGGTTGAGGTGACTCTGCCTAAGTCATCAGCGTGGTCGTCCCAACCGGGGGATCGAGAGGGTCGTGCCGCTCGTCACCCAACGACGAGGGAGCCGCTCATGTTGGCGTGGAAGTCACAGGTCAGCTGGTAGGTACCGGCGGACTTGGGCGTGGTGAGCACGGCGGTCCCCCCACCCCCGTCCACCTTGACGTCGAAGCCGCCGTCCTTGGAGGTGATCGTGTGCGACTGGATGTCAGCGTTGGTGACCATCACCATCGACCCGGGTGCCACTGAGGCCGGGACACTGAACTTGAAGTCCTTGATGGTAATCACCGCGGCTGCCGACGCGGAGGGCGCGCCGGCTGCGGAGGTGTTCGACGTGGCGGAGGGCGAGCCGGCCGAGGACGTCGGTGCGCCAGAGGTCGTCGGAGCAGAGCTCGAGGCGGCCGAGGACGTCGGTGCGCTCGAGGTCGCGGGAGCGGTGCTCGAGGACGTGCTGGCTGAGGTGGAGGACGTGGCGGCGGGGGCGGAAGAGCTGGCGTTCGAGCCGCTGCAGGCGCCGAGCGCCAGGGTCGCGCCGAGACCGCAGACGACGATCGTCGCACGGGCAATGGGTGACTGCGTCATGGTTGGCTCCTGGATGGCCTGCCCGTGGGGGTGGGCTGGGGTTGGGACCTGTAGGGAGGTCAGGTGGCTTGGGTGAGGTGGGCGAAGACGATGACGTTGTCGAGGTAGTGCTTGACCTTGTCGAACGTCCCGCCGCAGGTGACCAGGCGCAGCTCGGAGCGGGTGAAGTCGCCGTGGTAGACGAGATCCGTGGGGAACTGGTCCTTGGGATAGCTGGCGACGCGGTCGACGGTGAAGGTGGTCATGCTCCCGTCGGCGCGGCCGATGTTGATCTGGTCTCCGGGTCTTACCGAGCCGAGGCGGTAGAAGATCCCGGGTCCTTCCTTGCTGTCGACGTGTGCACCGAGGACGGCCGGCCCCAGCTGGCCGGGCGTCGGGCCGCCGTCATAGAGGCCGACCTCGTCAGCGGACCCGGGCACGGTCAGCGTCCCGTCGGCCGCGACGGACAGATTCACGAAGTTCGTGGAGTGCAGACCGATCGAGGCGATGTCGATCTTCGTGGGCGCCGATCCGGCCAGGATCTGTCCGAACGCCGGTTCGGGCGGTGCGCTCGGGGATGGCCGGGTTGTCGTCGTCCCGCTCGCCGATCCCGGAGCGGTCGCTGTGGTCGTCGGTGTTGCTGCCCCCGGAGGCGGCATGGTGGTCACCTCAGCAGCCGGCCGCGCCGCGGCTGGTGCCGGGGGGCCGCCGCTGCCGCGCAGCCCGAAGGTCAGTGCGACGACACCGAGGACGAACAGGGCGGCGGCGACCGCCACGGCATACCTGATGATGCCGTGCCGGTCGCCGCCATCCTCTCGGGACAAGACGTCAGGCCTTGACGCGGTTGCGTCGGGCGGCGAAGGCGCCCGTGCCGGCCGCGGCCAGGAGAGCTCCGCCACCGAGGAGGATCAGCGCCTCGTTCCGGCCACCAGCAGCGCCACCCTCACCGGTCGCCATCCCACCGGCCGGAGCCGCCCGCAGCACGCCACACAGCGCCGGGTCGGTCGCCTCGGTCGGCAGCGTCGGCGCCAGGTCGCTCTTGACATCGCCGCTGTACTTGCCGTCCTTGTCATAGTCCACACCGTGGATCACCACGACCGCCTGACCGTCCGTGATCGCCGTGGCGGTCTCCGGCGCAACGGTGATGTTGCCACGCTCGTAGGAGATCTTCCCGCCGGCAGCGGTATCGAAACGCTCCACCGCGAGACCGCTGGCCGCGCTGGTGTCACCCGACGTCGTCAGCGAGACCGCGATCGGACCGTACGCCGAGCCACCCTCGGTCGTGTTGAGATGACCATCCTTGTTCCCGTCCTCACCGATGACCGGGCAGTCGTGACGCGCGTCAGGACCGAAGTGGATGTGCGCCGCGTGCGGCTGGTCGGGAAGCAACCCGCTCGCCGCCATGTTCACCGTGATCGTCGTACCCGTCACGGTGACCATCGCGGTCCCGCTGCCGGTCACCCCACTGCCCGCATTCGGCTTGAGGTTGGCGTTGACACCACCATCGGCCAACGCCGGTCCAGCAGCCAGAGCCAACATCGCCGCCGCGCCGAGAGTGGCGCTGGCAACCTTCCTGGTAGTACGCATGCGTGTTCCTCCTTGAATGAGCGGGATGACGCTGGGACAGTCGCGCGGGAAACCGTGACACAGGGCGATCATCTTCCTCCACCTGGTCTTCGACGCACGAGGGGCGCTCAGATTGGAAATGCTCGCAAGGAATGTCCACACCCTGTGTCGAACCCGGAAGCGGGTCAGGCGCTCGGTCAGATCGGCAGGAAGTCGGGATGCGTGAGATTGGGGTCCTATCCGAGCCGGACTGCTGACCGGGAACGCCACGGTGCCTGGGCCTGTTTCGCCATCGTCCCCGAGCGCCTCACCAACCTCGCTGCGATCTTCGAAGCGCCCGCCTGACATCCCTCGGAGGGGTGCATCGCGCAGCCTTCCTGCCATCCTGCACCGCCGTCCCGCCGGGTGCATGATGATGCATGGCTTCCTCCCGCCACCTCGAGATCGAGCACAAGTACGACGTGTCCGTCGACGCTGTCCTCCCAGATCTCAGCGGGATCGAAGGAATCGAGCGCATCGGTGAACCCACGGAACACGTCCTCGTGGCCTCGTACTTCGACACCGCTGACCTCGATCTCGCAAGACATCACGTCACTTTGCGACGGCGCCGCGGCGGCACTGAAGAAGGATGGCACCTGAAGATCGAGACCGGCGACGACCACCGGGAGGAGCACCAGCTTCCTCTGGCCCGCTCGGCCAGCAGGGCGCCGGCCGCGTTCATCGATCCCGTTCGGTGGATCGTTCGTGACCGAGCTCTGGGGGTCGTGGCCAGGGTGAGGACCACCCGGATTGAGTGGCCTCTGCTCGACGCCGCCGGCCGGACGCTGGCGCTGCTCAGTGACGACACCGTCACCGGCGAACGACCACCACACACCGACCCCGGCCGCGGAGAGACGGTGCAGCACTGGCGGGAGTGGGAGCTGGAGCTGGTGGGAGCCAAGCGCGACCTTCTCGCTGGCGTGGGCCAAGCGCTGACCAGGGCTGGCGCGACGCCCGGCACCCACTCCTCGAAGCTCGCAAGGACGCTGGGCCATCACCTCTCCGGCAGTCCCCCGCTGTCAGGGCCCAAACACCTGAGGAAGGCCACAACCGCGGAACTGTTGCAGGCGTATGTCGCCGAGCAGCTCTCACAGCTCGGGCTTCAGGACCGCGGGGTGCGCGCAGGTGAAGAACGGGCGGTCCACAAGATGCGCATCGCCGCCCGTCGGATCAGGTCTGCCCTGACGACCTACTCGCCGGTGCTCGACGGAGACTCCGTGGACGGGATCCGCGAGGACCTGCGGTGGCTCGGGCAGGTCCTCGGTGAGACGAGGGATGCCCAGGTGCTCCGCGGACGACTGCTGGAGCGACTGGCAACGCAGCGTCCGCAGGACATCGTCGGACCCGTTGCCCAGCAGATCGACGCAACCTTCCACGCGGCATACACGGCGGGACGCCAAGCGGCACTGAGGGCACTGAAGTCCGAGCGGTACTTTCGCCTGCTCGACACCCTCGAGGCCTTCCTCGAAGACCTGCCGTCGACCCCACGGGGGCAGCTCCCCGCCCGGAAGGTGGTCCCGGGGTTGCTCGCCCGGGACGCCAAGCGGCTGCACCGCGCCGGCAGAGCCGCCCGCCGGGCATCCGAAGCGGACGCGAGAGATCATGCCCTCCACGAGGTCCGCAAGAAGGCCAAGCGGCTGCGGTATGCCGCCGACTCGGCCACCGTCCTACACGGAGACCGCGCGAAAAAGCTGACCGCCAGAGCGCGGGCGATCCAGGAGTCGCTGGGCTCACACCAAGACTCCGTCGTCGCGCGCGCCCACCTCACCAAGCTGGCTCATACCGCCCGCACAAACCATGAGGACGGCTTCACCTACGGACGCCTGCACGCCTTGGAGGAACAGGCCTCCCACCACGCAGAGAGCCAATATGAACACGCAATCGCCAAACTGACCCAACGGAGACTCGATCGTTGGTTGCGGCACTGAACACCGCGGCCGCGGGATCGCGTATGACGACTTGGCAACACCTGGTGCCGACGGAGCCAAGGCAGGGCAGACCGTTGAGTCAGGCGTCGGCGTGTCAGAGGTGGCGGTCCGTGGTCGAGGACGGCTGGAACAGCCGCGGATCGCCGATCGCGTTGGAGACCCTGGCCGCCGCCGCGACGACGAGGGGTGCTACGTCGAGCATCTGGGCCGAGTTGAGCTCGAAGACCGCGATACACCCGCATCGCTACCACGGCCTGGCGCCACCTATTGCGCGAGGCAGCATCGAGCCGACTGCAGGCGGGCGCGGTCGACCTCACTCGGGGCCGGGCTTGTGCTCACCGCGTGGATCGCCAACGGCCTCATCGGGAGACGGGATTCAGAGCACACGTTCGGTAACGGGTCCGTGCGCCGGAGCCCGCAGCACGTCGGTGAGGGTTCGGACCGCCTGCACCCGAAGCACGTCCGGCCAGACCTCGATGCCGACGTGCCGGCGTGGCCAACCGCGAAGGGTGAGCGGGATGACCCGTTCGTTGCGGTGAGCGGTGAGCGCCAGGCTGGGGATCAGGGCGATGCCGAGCCCATGGCCGACAAGTGCCTGCATCGCCACGTAGTCGTCGGCGACCATCGTGATCCGGGGTGCGAAACCGGCTTCACTCGCCGCCCGGCGCAGCATGTCCTGGAACTGCGCGCTCGCGATGATGAAGCTGTCGTGTGCCAGCTGCTCAATGCCGATCAGGCTCTGGCAGGCGGCGGGGTGGCCCACCGGCAGGACCAGCCGTACCTCCTCGGTCAGCACGTGGATCCGTTCCAGTGGATTACTCGTCGATGGGGGCTCGGGTCGCTGGAAGGCCGACTCGGCGTAGTGATAGCACAGGGCGAGGTCGACCTCACCGCGGCGGACGAGATCGCGGGCCTCAGGAGGCTCCGCCTGGGTCAGCCGGACGTCGACCGCCGGGAACAGCCGTGACATCGCCACAATGGCCTGCGGGACGAGCGTGGCGCAGCTGCTGGGGAAGGCAGCCAGCCGCACTATTCCTGCTTGCTGCCCCACCAGCGCCGCCATGTCCTGCTGCGCGGCCCGCACGAGTGCGCCGATCCGCTCCGCGTGCCCGAGCAGGGCTTCCCCTGCGGGGGTGAGGCGCATCGTCCGTCCGACTCGGACCGCGATGGGTGCACCGACCTGACGCTCCAGGTTGCGCATCTGATAGGTCACTGCCGGCTGGGTATAGCCCAGTTGGCGTCCCGCCGCTGAGTACGAGCCGGTGCGGCCGACGGTCTGCAGGAGCCGGAGCTGATCGAGATCGAACATCCCCGGACTATAAGGGAATTCTTGATCTGGTCCAAGAGATCTCTATTGGCTTGTGGTCCGCACCTCTCCCTAAGGTGCATCTCGAGGCCTGTTGCGAGTTGCCAGCCGACACGTTGCGGACTCGACGGTCCACTGTCTTTCCCCTTCCTCCTCACTGATACCGGAGACCAGATCATGAGCGCATCCATCCGCACTCTCCGGGGCCGCCGGACGAGCCTGATGAGCGCACTCGTCGCGGCGGCACTGGCTCTGGCTGCCTGCAGCAACTCGGGGAACAACTCCCTCGCCCCACCGGGGAGCACCGGCGGAGCCAGCGGCGGGGCAGTCGGCGCGCAGGCCTACGACTCGATCATCACCGGGTCACCGGTCGCGGATGCCGCAGCGATCACGCCTGGCTCGTGGAGCGACAAGATCAAGCAGAGGGGATACCTGCAGGTTGGCGGCACGGACGCTGGAAAGCTGTTCTCGCTCAAGGATCCCGCGACCGGCAGGCTGACCGGTTTCGACGCCGGGCTCTCGCAGATGCTCGCGCACTACATCACCGGCAAGACCACCGTCCAAGACCTGACCAAGCTGACGATCACCACGGTCGACACCCGCGAGACACTCATCCAGAACGGCACCGTGGATGCCGTCTTCGCGACGTACACGATAACCCCCGCCCGCGCGAAGAAGGTCGCCTTCGCCGGTCCGTACTACGAGTCCGGCGACGCGATCATGGTGAAGAAGGACAACACCTCGATCACCAAGGTCGGCGACCTGGCGGGCAAGCAGGTGGCGACCGAGACGAACTCCACCGCCGCTTTGGCAATCAAGAAGTACGCTCCGACCGCAAGTGTGCTGCTGTTCGCCAATGACGCCCAGTGCGTGGCGGCCGTCCAACAGGGCCGGGCCGACGCCTACGTCCTCGACCAGGGCATCCTCATCAGTGACGCCAGCACCAACCCGGCCGTCAAGGTGGTCGGCCAGCCCTTCACCAAGGAGCCCTACGGGATCGGCCTGCCGCTCAATGATGCCCAGGCCAAGACCTTTGTCAACGACTGGCTGAAGAAGATCTATGCCGACGGGTCGTGGGTCAAACTCTGGAAGGCCACGATCGGCACCGTCGTCAGTGGCGACGCCCCGGCACCACCGTCAATCGGTTCCGCCGACGGCTCCTGAGCCCTGGCGATGTCGGTCGTCCTGTCTCACTTCGGTGATCTGCTCGCCGGCTTCGTCATCACCTTGGAGCTGACCGCGCTGGGCTTCCTCGGTGCAGTGCTGCTCGGGACGCTCATGGCGATCTTCCGGGTGGCCCCGATCACGCCCCTGCGGGTGGTCGGAGCTGTCTACGTGGAGTTCTTCCGGAACATCCCGTTGCTTGCGCTGCTCATCGTCGTCGTGTTCGGGCTGCCCGACATCGGCGTGACGTACTCGCTCTTCGCCTCAGCCGCACTCTGCCTGGCGCTCTCGGGAGCCGCGTTCGTCTGCGAGGCGATGCGTGGTGGGATCAACACCGTGTCCGCCGGGCAGGCCGAGGCGGCCCGGTCGATCGGACTGACCTTCACCCAGTCACTGCGGTTCGTGGTGCTTCCCCAGGCCTTCAGGTCGATGGTGCAGCCGTTGGTGAACGTCTTCATCGGAGTCGCCCTGAGCTCCTCGCTGGCGGCGGCGGTCGGTGTCAGCGAGCTGACGAACCGCACCCAACAGCTCAATCTTCAGTATGCCGAGGCGGTGGCCTCCTTCCTGGTGGCCGGCGCGGCATACCTGCTTCTCGCCTTGTCTGGTGGCGGCCTCGGTGGGTGGCTGGAACGGCGTCTGGCGATCTACCGATGACGACGAACCGAGTTCTGTTCGACGCGCCGGGACCGCGCTCCCTGCGGCGGATCCGGTTGGCCACGGTGGTGGCCGTACTGGCCGGTGCGCTGGTCGTGGCATATGCACTGGGTCAGTTCAACGCCGCAGGGCAGCTCGCCGCCGACCGCTGGCAGCCCTTCGCCCAGCAGGCTTATCTCCTCTTCCTCGGTCAGGGGCTCGTGGGAACGCTCAAGGCGACGGCCGTCGCGGCGCTGTTTGCGTTTCCGTTCGGCGGCGCACTCGCCCTCATGCGGCTGGCCCGCAACCCGGTCGTGCGCTATCTCGGAACGGGATATGTCGAGCTGTTCCGGGCGGTGCCCCTCCTCCTCCTGATCTACGCATTCCTGCTTGCGCTGCCACCGCTCGGAGTCAACCTCCCGATCTTCTGGAAGCTCGTCGTCCCTATCGTCATGGTGAGCTCAGCCGTCCTCGCGGAGGTGTTCCGGGCGGGCATCCGTGCCCTGGAACGCGGCCAGTCCGAGGCGGCGTCGTCGATCGGGTTGACCTACTGGCAGTCGATGAGAATCGTTGTGCTGCCACAGGCTGTTCGGCTCGTCATCCCCACGCTCGTCGCGCAGCTGGTGAGCATCCTGAAGGACAGCACCCTCGGATATGTCGTGAGCTATCCAGAGCTGATGCGACAGGGCGACAACCTGACAGTTTTCACGCACCTGCTGATCCAGACCTATCTCGTGATTGCCCTCATCTACGTGGTGATCAACTTCGCACTGTCCCAGCTGGCCACCGCGCTGCAGCGACGGCTGCAGCGGACCCGGAGCGTCGGACCAGCTGCCGGCGCGGTGAACGGCCGGGTCGGGGTCGACAAACCACCAACCGTTGCCACCGTCCTGCACTGACCAGGACATCAGCCAGGTCATCCATGTCGGGTGACACCTACCAGGAAAGGAGACCGCCATGTGTCGCCTGCTCGGGGTGGTGTCGGCGACATCCCCTCGGCCGCTCCCCGAACTGCTCGACGGCGAGCTCGAGCCGTTCGCTGCGCTGAGCGATGTGCACTGCGACGGCTGGGGGATCGCGCACCGGAACGCAGCGGACGATCTGGTTCTCGACCGGGCGCCGGAGCCGGCCCGGGACAGCCCGGCATTCCGCGCGGCCGTTCTGAGCGCACGGACGGGGGCGGCGATCCTGCACCTCCGCAAGGCCTCCGTCGGCATGGCCAACCTGGTGGCCAACACCCACCCGTTCATCGCGGGAGACGTTGCCTTCGCGCACAACGGCTTCTTCTCCCCGCGGGCCGCCGTGGACGACCTTCTCAAGGATGCCTCCGGAGGTGTCTGCGCGGGCGACACCGACAGCGAGCGCTACTTCGCGCTCGTGCTGGCCGAGCTCCGGCACCACGGACCGGTACTCGCTCTGGCCCGAGCGGCATCTCGCATCGCGGCTGTGACGCAGGTCGTCTCGCTCAACGCACTGCTCCTCACCCGCCAGGCTCTTTATGCGTTCGCCTGCTACGACAAAGGAGTCATCACGGCCCAGGGCGGACATCCCGACACCTACGTGCTGCGCTTCCGGCCAGGGCGTGACGACGTCATCGTTGCCTCGAGTGGCTGGCAGCAGCCCACGCCGCTCTGGGGGATCATCGACAACGTCACCATTCTCGAGGTCCGCCGGGGCGACCTGAAGACGACCATGCACCGCAACCTCCTCGAGCCACCTGCCACAGGCTTGCAGCACCGACGGTGATGCCTCGGATGATGGTGGATGATGGCCAACCCGGTGATCTCATGGTCGGAAGACTGCTAGCGCTAGCGCCAGCGCTGACCTCGCGCCCCGGTGCGCGTGGTGCCTTGCTACGGTCGGTCGCTATTTGCCCAGGCCGGCGATGAGGTTGATCGTTGTCGCGACGATGACGGCACCGAACAGGTACGACAGCAGCGCGTGACGTAGCGCGGTCGCCCGGATCGACTTTCGTGTCAGGTCCGTATCGGACACCTGGAAGGTCATACCGATGGTGAATGCGAGGTAGGCGAAGTCGAGATAGGTCGGTGCCTCCTTCTCATTGAAGTCGATGCCTCCGGCGTGGTCGACGTAATACATCCGCGCATATCGGGTGGTGAAAAGGGTGTGGACCGAGCCCCATGCCAAGGCCACCGCTCCTACGCTCAGCAAGGCTTGGGTGTCCTTGCCGCCGGAGCCGCCGGAGAGGAATAACGCGACCGCACCCAAGCTCGCCACGGACGCCACGACGACCACGAAGTCCATCGTCTTGCGGCCTGCGTTCTCCCGGACGGCGTGCCTTGCGGTGGCGGTCGCGTCCATCCGCGCGATCGTCGCCCACACCCACCCGACGAACACCGCCGCGGCCAGCATCCACCCGGCCAGCAACCCGAACCGCCAGCCACCCACCACGGTCACGGTCGCTCCGGCCGCAAGCCCGACGACGGCCGCCACCATCAGTCTTACCCCAGCAGAGGGCCCACTCGAGGCCCGCCCGGACGGAAGGGAGACCTTCCCCGCCTCCGGCGAGTCAGGGGCCGGCGCAGCGGACATCTTGGGAGGATACCCCCGAGCGTTGAGGGTGCGGGCCAGATTCCGCACGTGCCATGGACGTCGAGCGGTAGCAGCCTTGACCCCCATGGCTCTTCGGCACGCGCTGCCAGCTCGAGCAGCACCATTCCGGTCGGTCAGGTGGTGGCTTTGAAACCGGTGACGGTTGCACCTAGCCACTTGAGTGCGTCAGGCACCACGTCGGCCCAGACGCTCATCCGGTGGCCGGCATTGACCTCCACCCGCGACTGGATCGACAGCGGCGGTCGGGCCGCCTTGAGCAGCGCCGCACTGCTGGAGTACGACAGCCCGTCCGCCTTGCTGGTTTCCACCCACAGGGCCACCGGTGGAGGGGCGG
>JAABUY010006513.1_pt1 | contig 11397 bp, 10 predicted proteins | sample 5560271 | NCBI WGS metagenome assembly JAABUY01 (sample SAMN10711886, study PRJNA513374) | rock metagenome | isolation source: Antarctica rocks | place: Antarctica: Victoria Land, University Valley
AAATCCTCGACCTGCCGCCGACCGCCTGGATCAACGAACCGACCAAGGAGGACCCGACCGAGACCGCAGCCTAAAATTAGCTCCCGATGGCCTCAACCTGCTTGACAACTTCCGTCAGGCCCCGGGGCTCGTCCCGCAGGACGTAGTCGACAAACTGGGGCTCATCTCGCACTGTCTGCTCGCCAAGCAGGCGCAGACGACCTGGTCGGAAGCTGTACTCTTCTTCGATTAGGTCCGTTGACCAGCCAGCGGCAGCAAGAAGCGGATCGATGAGCTCTAGGCGTGTGTCCTTCTCGTTTCTCGTCACGAGTGGGCATATTGCCAGACTGGACTGACCACGACCGGTCTGACAGGCGCTCAGGGCCTACCATTGAGGGTTCCTTGCAGGTTAAGCCTTCAATGCTCAGTCATCGTCGATGGCGAGTGAACTGGGTAACGAGCGATGACTGCCGTGACCAGGACCGATGAGGAGAGGCGGTGAAGGCGTCGTAGAGCGCGAGTGTGGGTGGTCAGTGGTTCAATCACCCCCATGAAGCGCAAGGTATCGGTTGTGGTCGGTGAGGATCACCTGGCCGGCTTCAAGCGCTCGCCGCGTCTGGCCATCTCGGAGCTGATCTGGAACGCGCTGGACGCTGACGCCACGGATGTCAAGGTCGACTTCGAGCTCACGCTCATGGACTCGATCGACACCGTGACCTTCCGAGACAATGGCACCGGAATGACTGACGCCGATGCCGAGTTCGCCTTCCGCAACTTCGGCAACTCTTGGAAGCGGTCCGCAGCCCAGACGCTAGGCGGTCGGAAGCTCCACGGGAAGCTCGGACGAGGGAGGTACACAGCCTTCGCGATCGGCACATACCCGAAGTGGGTCAGCGTGGCGGTCGATGAGGGCTCACGCAAAGAGATCACGATCGCTCCGGCACAAGCCAGTCTGAAGAACTTCGAGATCGAGTCTCGACCGGCCCCGGAAGACGAGCCAGTGGGCACCACACTGACGATCGCCAACCTTACGGATAACGCCCAACGCGATCTGCTCCGATCTGGCATTTGGGAGGATCTCAGCACTCGGTTTGCACCGTACCTAGACCAATATCCACTGGTTAATATCGCATTCCGCGGAAATCCGCTCAAACCTGAGACGTTGCGGGAACGTACAGGATTCAAAAACTTGTTCTCGCCCGCGGGTGACTTCGAGGTGCACATCACCGAGTGGAAGGTCAAGGTCGATCGACGGTTGTTTCTGTGCGACGAGAACGGGTGGGCTCTTGCCGACCTACCGGTGGGCATCCAGACTCCGGGATACCAGAACTTCACGGCCTATATCCGTTGGTCGGGCTTCAAAGAGCTTGGCCACGACATCATCATCGCTGAGATGGACGACGGCGAAGTTGGCCGCATCATCGAGCGATCAAAGGATGCGGTCCGCGAATATTTCCGTGAGCGCGCCGCCGAGAAGCAAAAGGAGATCGTCGAAGGGTGGAAGGCGGACGGCGCCTATCCGTACAAGGACAAGCCCCTCAACTCGATTCAGGTGGCCGAGCGCCAGGCCTTCGACGTTGTTGCCATTTCCGCCGCATCTGTAGTCAACGAGGGCACGACGCGCTCGCGCAAGATCGCGCTGAGACTCATTCGCACGGCGCTTGAGTCAGGCGAGTCTACGCTGCAGGACATATTACTGAACGTGTTGGAGCTGCCGGCAGAGAAGGTTGCCGATCTCAAGCAGCTGCTGGCACGAACGACGTTGTCGAATGTCATCGAGGCTTCGAAGAAGATCGCTGATCGCCTTGAGTTCATCGCCGGTCTCGACGCTCTGATCTTCGACAAAGAGAGCAAGAAGCAGACGTTAGAACGTCGACAGCTCCACAGGATCTTGACTACCGAGACGTGGATTTTCGGCGAGGAGTGGGCGCTGACAGGCGACGATGACCGATTGACCCAGGTACTGGCTACTCACCTGGGGCGTCTCGGCAAGGATGTCGAGCTGGCGTCAGTGAAGCCGGTACTGAGAGCCGATGGTCGCGACGCCATCCCGGATCTGGTGTTGTCGAGAACCCTTGAGACGTCGGAGAACAAGTACGAGCACCTGGTGGTTGAGCTGAAGCGTCCGTCGCATGTGCTCACATCGGAAGACATCGAACAGATCCGCTCCTACGCACTAGCTGTAGCCGAGGACGACCGCTTCGCGCATCCCAACACTCACTGGGACTATGTGCTGATCGGAAACTCAACCAACACCAGCGTCGACGACCAGCGTGAGCAACCGGACCAGCCCTTTGGCCGTGTTCAACGCGCGAAGCGCTACACGATCTGGGTTCGTACCTGGTCGGAGATCATCGGGGATGCCAAGCATCGGCACAAGTTTATTCAACAGAGCCTCGATTACACGGCAGACCACGACAGCGGGATCGATTATCTCCGCGAGCGACACAATCAATTCTTGCCCGACGTCATGCAGCCAGACAGCGAAGCCAAGGATGAAAGCGAGTCGGTCGCCTAAGCGTTGCAATAATGGTGGCGCGATGAGAATATAATGGCAGTGAAAGCTTCTAGAAATACATTCTTGAGGGTGGTCAACAGTGCGAGGTCGTAGAAGCTCCTCGCACTGCTGTTTGCGTTGAAGCGTGAAGATCGGGATCGGAATCACCACCCACAATCGTCCCCAGGTCTTCCGCCACACGCTGCGGAACGTTCTCAAGTTTGCGCCCCGCGGCGCCAAGGTTGTGGTCGTCGATGACGCCAGCACGGACACTGTTCGAGAGGCGACATATCGGTTTGATGTCAACGCCGGCATCGCTCGGGCGAAGAACAAATGCCTAGAGCTGCTCGAGGACTGCGACCACATCTTCCTGTTCGACGACGACACCTACCCGATCAAGAAGGGTTGGGAGCAGCCATATATCGACAGTGCTGAGCCGCACTTGATGTAGGCCCAGGACTCGGGAACACCCGACGAAGTGCAGAGTAACTGTCTGCGATAGTTCACTATGTAGGATTGATGTGGCGGTAGATGCTGGCGCGTGAGACGCCGAGGGCTTTGGCGTGTCGGTAGCCAAATTGTTTGTCGTACTTTTGCCAGGCGATAAGCCGCCAGATAATTTGGCAATTCACATTCACAAACCCGCTCTGTCAGAACCCGGCTTGCTGGCAGGAGTCGAACCATCGGGCTAATGGTCAGGAGTACGCGCGACGCCGAGACCAGCTGCGTGACAGTCTGGCCGATCGGCGGGGTGCTCGCGGCCGTGCCCGGGCCGTTCGCAGGGATGCCGCCCGTCCAGGTGACGACGTCAACGCGGCGGTGTTAACAGCAGGGTGGTTGCCGGTACATCGCGATCAACACGAGCTGTTCGAGTCCGGGGTGGCCTCCCTCGGCTCTAACAGCTACAGGTACGGTCCAAAGATGGGAATTTGGAATATCTCGCTGAAGTGCCCGGGCTGCGGCGGAAGTGCCCGAGCAACCCTCAATGACGTCACCATCGAGGAGCAGGCGACACCCGTATCCACGACCGTCCAGAAGTACCGAGCCCGGAGAACTGCGTGCTGATCGATGAGGTCATCATCGCGGCCGCGGAGGCGGCATAGCGCAATCTGTAGTCGTGGCTACTGGTCGCGCCGCTCAAGTGATCAAATGCTGGCTGTGGCCAGTAATCGCTACTGGGTTGTTGATGTCTGGTCGCGCGTGTTGTCAGGCTCCTTTGTGACAAGTTCGCACTGATCAATCCATCGGGCCAGCAGACTGAGGCTGGCTAAGTGCTCGACGGCCTCGACGCTGTCCAGTGGCTGTAGTTGGTGGGTGGGTGGCGCTGTTTCGGATCATCAGCTGGACGCCCTTTGCGAAGTCTCGCAGGCCGTTGTTCATGTTTTGCACGTTGCGGTCGGTTGGTGATCCAGGCCAGCGGAGCCGGGGATGATCCGCATCAGCCGCATCCTTCGAGAACGCCTGATGCCACACCTGGACCCCGCTCAGGTCGTCTCGGCCGAGCCGCCGCAGTGCAGAATCAACAAGGTGTTCGCCCGCAGTTGCGACCGCCTGCCGGTAGAGGCCTGCGTTCCACGAGTCCGCCGCCGCGTTCCACACGATCGGATGCATTTCAGATGGAGTTGACTTCGGCGGCGCTAAGTTCTGGAGAACCTCAGGTGTGCTGCTCGGCTGGTCGGCGTCGTCGCGGCTACGCCCTTGGTTGGCGGCCTGTTCTACGACGCGTAGGTAGCCGGCTGCGTCGGTCACACCGCAGAACGGAATGAGGTCACCGTGCCCGATCGGCACTGTGTAGATCCACTGACCGGAGGTCATCAACACCTGGATACCGAACGGTTCGCGCATGAGGACGTCGGCGACCGTCTGGGCGTTCAGGGAACCGTTGCCGGCACGCCACTGTTCGGTCAAGCAGTCCTTGAGCATCGCGTTGAAGTCCACCATCTGCTCGGGCATGTCATCCGGGTCGGGCTCCAGCGCGTCCTCACGATCCGCGCACCAACCGATAAGCCGAGCGATCCGGTCTGCCGAGTCAGGGTCGGCCCGGTACAGGCCTGCCATCGTCAGCCCCACCTTCTCCCGCCGCTGGATGTTCGGTGAGGCTGCTGGAGTCTCCCGCCAGATCAGTCCGTAGCTGAGAAACTCTGAGGTGCTACCCAAACGTGGTAGTGACGCGGCGATTTGATCGGCGTCGGGCTGCGATTTACGCAACGTTCCTTGGGCGAAGGACCACTTGGACCAGGTCGTCGCTTCGCTGAGATTTTGCCGTATCACCGGGTACAAGATCGTTGTGAGCAACTCCCGCTGCTTTGGGGTGAGCGGTGAATCGAGCAACGAAACCACGATGCTCATGAGGAGCCTCCAGGGGCGGCGGTCGGAATGGACCGGTCGGTGTTTGGAGCGCCGTCAGTGAGCACACTCGTACCAGGTGATGATGCCGCTGGGACACCGGTGGCGAGGGCCCGGACGACGGTCGCCCGACCGACTTGAAGGGTGCTGGCGATGTATTCCAGCGTGCGGCCCTCCGCTCGCATTCGGTGGGCCTCCGCCAGGCGCGTCGGTGTCATGACGGTGGGCCGGCCACCGGTGCGACCGCGAGCTCGCGCGGATTGCAAACCGGCGAGGGTGCGTTCGGAGATCAGGCGTCTTTCCATCTGGGCGACCGCGGCGAAGATGTGGAAGACCAATTCGCCTCCGGGGGTGCTGGTGTCGATGGCTTCGGTCAGGGAACAGAACTGCACCTGGCGGTCGGCCAAGTTGTTGACGGTTTCGATCAAGTTGGCCACCGAGCGGCCGAGTCGGTCGATCCGCCACACGGCGAGGGTGTCGCCGGCGTTGAGGTAGGCCAGGGCCGCGCGGAGTTCCGGTCGGTCTTCGGTGGCTCCGGACGCGTGGTCGGTGAACACGCGGACCGCGCCGGCAGCGGTGAGGGCGTCGACCTGGAGGGCGGCGTTCTGCTCCAGGGTGGAGACGCGGGCATACCCGATGATGTTGCTCATGGCCGGTACCTCGGTCGTTGTTGGCGGGCCGTGGTCATGGCGGCGAACACGGGAATCAAGGTGCCGGGGTCGGGGGTGAGCTGCCCGCGGTCGGGACCGGACAGGGCGGACGCCTGGTTCCACACGTCGGCGTCGATCCGCTCGTAGTCCAGTTGCCATGGTGACTGCTCGGCGATGGCGGCGAGCCAGATTTTGCTGGCGCGGCCGTTGCCCTCTCGGAACGGGTGCGCGTGGTTGACCCAGGCGTAGACCTTGGCCGTGGTGTTGGCGAACTCGTCGGCCGGCAGGGACGGCCACGACGTGTTGTCCACCATGGCAGCCGCGCCGTCAAGGTAGCTGGAGATCCGGTTGGTCGATGCGAATTCACTAATGTCCTTGGCCAGCGGGACGGTGCGGAATTCCCCGGCCCAGTCGTACACGTCCTGGAACAGGTGATGGTGGATCGCACGTAGATGCGCGGCGTCGTAGGTGGCCGCGATGACGACAGTTCCCACCTCGAGGTCGGCTTGACGAGTGGACACGAACGCGTACTCCTGGACGCGGAGGTCGTCGCGACCATCAAGACCGAGCTTGTTGCGAAGGACTGTGGTGCCCGGCCAGAAGTAGGACGCCCAGTCCCCCTCCGGCATCAGACAGCGACGCGCCCGGCTGCCCGGCGTCCGCTCGCCCGCGAGACGTACTCGGCCCGAGTGAGTTTGCCAAGCGTGTAGTCGATGAGGTCGGCAACCTCGGAACGGTCCGGGTCCCAACCCTCAAGGCGGCTGTTGGCCAACGTCTGCTCGACCGCCCACACTTGAGTAGCGGTGAGCGGCGCGAACAGATCCGGGTGCTGCTCGCAGTAGCGGACGTGCTGCGCCATGGCGGTTCCCCCTCCGAGTTTGCTTGCCTCCACCTTACCGCAGTGAATCAGAAACGTACAGTACTGATCGTTGTGAGCCGTTGATTTCGGATCTGAGTTATGAGCATCTTAGTGACTCTCATTTGCCCAGCTCGACACACTCGGTCTGCCTGGCTTCAGGATGTGCTTCACAAACGGTCGATTTCGGTCATGCACTCCCAGACAGACACGGCATGCCGTCAGCCATCAATGTCAGCGCGGCCCCGCCTCGCGGGGTGGTTGGGCCAACTTGAAGCAGCTCCGCTGTGACGGCTGCATCTGGCCCCCCATCGCAGAGGCTTGATGCTCACACTTGCGACGTACCGCATCTAGCAGATTGCAGGTCGCCGCGCAGCACCCAGGTTTCATCGGTCGAGCTGATCAGCATGACGTTGAACCCGGCCGAGCGCATTCCTGTCATCCGTGAGTCGGCGACCTTGTTGGACAAACAGGATTGGCCTGACATCGATCTAGTGCTTGGCCAGTTCGGTTTGCCGACATCGGACTTCGACGTACCGAGCACAAAATCGGCGTACGTGATTCAGATGATCAAGGACGTGAGCGACGATTCGCTGACGAACCTTCACACCTACCTAATCGGCGAGGCCAGCGGAGCTAGCCAACCGGGTCGCGGTCCTTGGACCGGCGACAAGCTACGCTTGTTCTGCTCCCACCTCGCAGTACACAAGCAAGTCGTCGGCCAAGTCGGTGATCACCTTGCGAGGTTTGGTGTGGAACCGTTCGTGGCGCACGACTCCATAGAGCCAAGTACGGAATGGGCACAAGTTATCGAATACGCGCTGGCCGACTGTGATGCCATGATCGTCTTTCTCCATGATGGATTCCGAGAAAGTACCTGGTGCGACCAGGAAGTAGGTTGGGCGCTCGGCCGGCGTCGCCCAATTTTGCCGCTCAACTACGGCATCCACCCATACGGCTTCCTAGGCAAATTCCAGGACCAACCCTGCGGACATGCCAACCCAGTCCAGGTAGGGAACTACATCATGGACTGGCTGAGCAAGACCCCGTCCCTCCATGCCCGGTTGGCCCACGGACTCGTAGATGCCTTTGTTGGTAGCGGCAGCTGGGACTTCACACGTCTCGTGGCCCCCTTCCTGGATCGAATGACCGCCGTCACCGACGATGACCTGACGCGCATGGAGAAAGCCGCTCAGGACAACATCGACGTCCGCGAGTGCGCCGTAACCCGCCAGCTCAGCGGCCCCGAATGGGTCAAGTTGTTTGTCTCGCAACGTCGAGGTCCGACGTCGCCAGCGACATGGGACGCCAGCGAGGCGCCTTTTTAGATTCGAGTTGGGGTCCAAGGGTTGCGGTTACACCTGCGGCGGTGTCGCCCATCCGGGGTCACGTAAAGTTCGATTTCCATCGATGGTGACGATGATGATGGGGGCTTCGGTATCAGGCGACCGCGCTGCTCCCGCCGCGGAGATGTTCGGCAGTCGCAGCAAGTGATTCAAGGCTGGTGGCGCGGAGGGGTTGGAGACCCGCAGTCACGAGGACAGCGTTCGTCACGTTGATCAGGTGGGCGCCGGCTTTGGCGTCTTGGGCGATCTTGTGAAGCCGCCACCCTGGTTGAGCACTAAGTGCCGACGTTGTAGGCGCAACGGAGCTTCAGCACGCGTAGTCGTGAGCCGCTGGACCACTGAGATAAGAACGGCACTACGCGAATCACGTGAGTGAGCCACTTACGACAGTGCGCTGCACCCGTCAGTCGCGTGAGTGTTGCGGTCAGCGGCCGCCTCTGGGCATCCGGCCGATGATCTCGTTCGGGTCGACGGAGTCCAGGTTCTCCAGCGCGTGGTCCAGGACCGCGCTCAGGAATGCGTTAAGCGAGTTGCGCCTGGCGCCGCGTCGCCGGATCTCCCGCGCATGGCGGGTGCCGAAATCCGACATCGCCGTCTGAGCCCGGTCTGCCACCGAGGACCGCAGGTAGAGACCAACCCGCACCGTGCCGAAGTCGTCGTCCTCATCCACCGGCGGTAGCGCCTTGGCGGCGACCAGGCGCGGCGCCTTGGTCTTGGCCTGCTTGCTGACGGCGGGCAAGACGGGCTGCGCCTGCGGAGTCACCGGTACAGACTGCTCGGGCGACTCTGCCGGCGCAGTGTCGCTCTCCACCGGGGGGGCGGACTGCAGGCCGAACAGCGATCCCGGCCGCTTGTTCAGTCCGATCGGACGTGGTGTCGGTGCGGTCATGCCGTTCACTCTCCCACTGCGATGGCGTGTACATCGGCCAGGGCCGAGTTGTTCAGCACGGCCCGCATGATGTCGGGCATGTCTTGGGTCGCGAGCCGCGCCTTCAGGTCGGCGACCTTCTCCGGGCACGTCAGCGTAGCGGCGTTCAGGGCGAACTGCGCGAATTGAGCCACTGGCCGGCGGTGCGTCTTGCCGATACCCAGCCGGGCGAGGCGGCCGCCGCGCGCTGCTTCGATCAGCCATGCGGAGATCGGCTGTCGGGCCGACATCGCTTTAGACACCGCGGTGGTCCGGCCGACCGGAGTCCCCCAGATTCGCCCGACGATGTCGCCGTCGCTCTCGATGTTGTCGTCAACCCACACCTGGATGCCTTCGGCGACCTCGCGGTGCTCGCGGGTCGAGGCGTTGAGCGAATTGATGATCACTCCCCCAACGGCGATGTCGTGATCCCAGCCGACGGCCAGCTCGGTGGTGAACTGCAGTGCCAGGCTCAGGCCGCGGGATGCGGCCATCGATTCCGGCAGCACAACCATCAGTAGCCACCCGGAGGCAAGCACTGACATCTGGGAAGCCAGGTCGGGCGAGGGCTGGCAGTCGATAAACACCATGTCGTAGTCCTCAACGAGCGGACGGCCACTCCCCCGGTATAGGACCCGGAACAGGCTGCGCAGCGCGGTGCTGCCGTTCGCGTTGGCCTTTTGCGACAGCGACGGATCGGAGGGCAGTACGTCGAGCCGGCCGACTGGTCCCCCACCGAGGGCGCCGCCGTCGGCCCACGGTAGAACGCTGGTGGGCTGCCAGCCGCCCCACGCCCGCCGTACCACCGCGCCGCGTACATCGAGCTTGTCCCCGCCGGGCGCGACGCAGTCGGACAAGGTGAGACCGTCGAGATACCCCTCATCGGTCAGGAGCTCACTGCCGTACCCGGTGGGGTCACTGTCGACGAACAGGACGTTGAGACCAAGCCGGGCCGCTTCGAAAGCCGTGTTGGCGGTGACCGCCGTCTTACCAACACCGCCCTTCTGCAGCAGCACCGACACCACCTTCTTCAGTGCGTCCGCCATAAGCTTCTCCGTCTCAGCATCGTTGGGCGCTTCCCCGACCGGGCAGCGCCTTTGGCAATGCTGCCCTATTCACACCAGTCACACGGGTATCACGACTGCAATGGAGGTGCGTGTCGCGCATTCACACACTCACGTGAGTACGCCAATGGCGGTGTCCGATGCGCGGCACAATCGTTTTGGAGCACGCAAGTGAGTGACGCACTCGCGCTATCGGCGCACTAAGCACCCAAAGCAGTCACCCACGTTGGAGCGCCACCGCCCGTTAACGCTCCTTGCCCAGGTCGCGTCACGACGATGAGGAGTGCCGTCGCGTGAGTACCGAACTGCGCGTGACCCGTGAGCGCGGTACTCGCGTGATCGCACCAACCGCGTGGCCGCGCAATCCACGTGAGTGCGCCAGACGCGATGGTGCTGCGTCTGCGTGGGTTCACGGGCTGCGCCCGGCGTGGCTACGGGCCTGCGTCGGTGTGAGTACCGAACTGCGTAGGACACGCAGTTGCGGTACTCGCCTGAAAGCGTCAATCACGTGAGTCTTCTAGAAGCGACTGTGCGCAAGTCGCGTCACGGCGAGAAGGAGTGCCGTCCCGTGAGTACCGAACTGCGCATGACCCGTGAGCGCGGTACTCGCGTGATCGCACCAACCGCGTGCTCGCGCAATCCACGTGAGTGCGCCAGACGCGATTGGTGCTGCGTCTGCGTGGGGTGCACGAGCTGCGCCCGGTGGCTACGGGCTTGCGTCGGTTGACCTAAAAACTTCCTGGATTGCAACATCAACCGCAATACGGCAACAAGTCCCTGACCTGCTCCTTGCATCCTCGTGCCTCAGATGGCTGGGACTCCGAACCGGATGCCTCAAGTACATGGGACGTGCCTCAAGTCCAATCAGAACGGACGCGGCGTTCTGGGGCGCTTGTCCCGTCTCATCTCAAATGAGGCACGGATAGGCCTCTGACCTGCGCTGCTTCAAGTTGATGAGACGGTCACTGACGGGTCTCGTCTCAGCATCTTGAGGCAAGTTAGCGCTGACTCTGCCCAGGGCCCGCCACCGTTTGCGCTGTTCACAGCTAGATCCGTATCGCCAAGTTGGGGCATCTCGGCTCGATGCCTCGACTTGGCGGGACTGGCCTCAAATCCACTGAGACAGGACATCTGTTGTCCGCTCCCATCCAACTTGAGGTATCGCGCCGCCTTGTTCGCGGGCGTGCTTCAGGTCGGTGGGACGGAATCAGGGCGTGTTTGTCCCATCCAGTTGAGGCAAATCGCCGCGATTTGGCGGTTGAGCGCGTTGAAAGCGCCGGTCAGAGCGGTCAGGTGCCTCACATAGATGGGACTACGGACCTAATGCCTCAGATAGGTGGGACGTGCCTCACTTGTGATGGGAACGGACAGTCGGGCACCAGCTGACCTTCCGGGGACAGCTACTCGCAGCACCGGGCAGTTCGACGCCTCAAGCCCTGGACCAGCAGGGAATCACTCCGGCCGAGGTGCGCTGGAGGCTCTACGGCCGTCTCAGCCACGCACCGATGCGGATCGCATCGAAAGGCTATACGCAGTCGTTCAAGTAGCATAATGTTCCATTATGCTAGGCAACACAACACGTCATGTAACTTACTAGTCCCGGATCCGGTAGATTTGGAAGACATCCGTTTTGTCCGTTTATGGTGTAGTCGATGAGCTTGCCCTCCAGGTCAGCGGCCCATGGGCGCAGTGAAGGCAATGCGGAAGGCGGAGTGATGGAGGCGGTAGGGGAGCGGCCCGCGCTCGCGGCTA
>JAABUY010006517.1_pt1 | contig 11389 bp, 17 predicted proteins | sample 5560271 | NCBI WGS metagenome assembly JAABUY01 (sample SAMN10711886, study PRJNA513374) | rock metagenome | isolation source: Antarctica rocks | place: Antarctica: Victoria Land, University Valley
GCTGTTCGGCCCCGCCCCCGGCGCGTCGGCGTGCCCGCGCGCCGCGTCGATCGCCACCATCTCCTCCGCCGGCTGACGATCGTAACAGCCACACCACACGCTCCCTCGCGCCTCCCTCGCGCCACCCTTGAGGTCTCGTGTGACGACGCGTATCGCCGAAGACAACGTCCATCTTTGCCCTTGCAAATAAAACGCTAGAGTTGTATAATAAAGATGTGGGGAGCGTAGGGCTTCCACGGACGGTGAAGCAGTGAAGGAGCGTCACGACATGACACGGCAGGAGAAACGACGCCAGAGCAAGGCCACCGCCCACGCGGCCACCATCCGCCGCACCGGCCCGTACACCTTCGAGATCGGCAGCCGCACCCGCCCCGGCCACACCCACACCATCAACGTGCTGCGCCTTGAATGCAGTTGCGAAGCCGGCCAAAAGGGGATGCGCTGCTGGGCGCTCGCCCTCGCCCTCATGATCGAGCAGGGCTACCGCGCCATCACCCCCAAGCGCACCCGCACGACACCGCCCCCTGCACTCACCCGGCCCGGCGGCGCTGCGGCCCTGCGCGAAGCCTTTGGAGCCTAGACGCCCCACATAAACAAAGTGGGCGGGGAGTGAAGGCCCCCGCCCACTATCAACCGACCCACGGAAAGGATAGACCGAGATGACCACCCACGCCATTCCCGCCACCCACCTCGCGGCCAGCATCCCCAGTATACCGCCCTGTCCCCGCCCCGCCAGCGCGCTCGACGACGGCGACGTGTCCGTGACCACGACCTTCCGCCCCTGCTCCTCCATCGGCTCCACTGAGGTTGTCACCTCCCTGGACGCCCTCGACGATGCCGCCCTACTTGCCCTCCTCGACGTGACGATCTCCCGCCTGACCGCCTACCGCGCCGCCTACCAGCACGCCCTGGACGAGGACGCCGCCCCCGCCCCCGCGCCTGTCCTGCCGCGCCCCCTGCCCGTCCCCTGGCACGCCTGGTAGCGACCCCCGAGGGCTGGCATCCCTGCCAGCCCTCCCCCCCTGAGTAATGGAGGTACACGCCATGACCACCCTGATGCTGGGCCAGATCGTCGCCACCCCCGGCGCCCTCGACGCTCTCACCGCCGCCGCCACAGCACCCGCTGCCCTCCTCCGCCGCCACGCCGCCGGCGATTGGGGCGACCTCGACCCCCACGACCGCGCCGCCAACGCCCAGGCCCTCCGCGACGGCTCCCGCCTTCTGAGCGCCTACCACATCGCGGAGGGCGTCAACATCTGGATCATCACCGAGGCCGCCGACGAGCACGGCTATCGCCCCGCCACCACCCTGCTCCTGCCCTCTGAGTATTAGGTCTAACCAGCAGGCCGGCCACCACCCACGGTGGCCGGCCCCCTGAGAGGAGCGCACACGATGACACGTATCGGCTACACACTGCACGGGCATCCCTTCTGCCTGCCCTGCGTCGAGGGCAAGTATGACCACGCCCCCGACGGCAGACGCGACATGCTCTACACGCACGACGGCCAGCCCGTTGAGATCAACGTGACGCCCATCCATGCCGGCGACCCCGACGACGGCGCGCCCTGCGCTGGCTGCGGCCAGCCCCTCACTGTCCCCCCCGAGGCGGCCATCGTCTGGACCTGCCCCGCGTGCGGCAGTGCTGACCTGCGCGTGCTCTACGACGAGCGCCGCGCCTGCCGCGTCACCACCCTCACCGACACCGGCGATCCCGCCGACGCCGCGCCCTGGCCGTCCTACGCCGGCGACGAACTGGTAGACATCGACCCCGGCTCTTTCATCTTCCACTGCGACGCCTGCAACAGCCATGACATCACGCCGCGCAAAGGGGGACAGACCGATGCAGACCGTTGACATAACACCGACACCCGAGGCGTGCCGCCAGATCGCCCGCCTGTTCCGGGCGCAACAGGCCCACTCAGAGGCCCTGATCCAGCGGGCCGCGCGCGCCCTCGATGCCCTGGACGGCCTCGACGACGGCGCGATTGGCCCCTGGGACCGCGCCCTGCTCGCCACCGCCTTCGAGGCCTTGGGCGAGGGCGAGGGCGCTCGCGTCGCGCGCATGAGGGACGGCCTCGACGCCCTGGGACCAGACGCTAATACCGCCACCAGCACGGAGGAGCACGAGGAGGGGGCCGACGATGCAGCCCACGCCTGACGGCTTGGATGAGGGCCAACGCGCGGCCCTCCGACGCCTGCAACGCGCGCAGCTCGCCGAGGCCCGCCGCATCCGCCAGGCCGTCGCCGACGGCTACACGCTGACGCCGGCGCACCTCAGCCCGCCAAGATCGCCGAGGCCCACCAGGTCGCCGAAGCCCGCCAGGTCGCCGAAGCCCGCCAGGTCGCCGAAGCCCGCCAGGTCGCGATGTGGCTCATGCGCACGCGGCTGACCTGGCCCCTCTCCACCCAAACCGTCGCGTTCTCCTGCACGCGGATCGGCCAGTTGCGCGGCGGTCGGGACCACGCGACCGCCCTGCATGGTAGTGCCGTGATCGCGGCGCGGCTGGCCAACGAGCAGCAGGGGGACGCCTATCTGCGCCAGATGGTCTGTTCCGCTAGCGCGACACTCGACGCAACCGACAGGAATGACACTGGGCGACAGGCCGCCTGACGATAGGGGATGGACTTGATCAACGCACTGTGTGTTGACGCTGCTGGGAAGACGGGTTTCGCGCCACATTAGCGTCGTCTAACCATGTCCAGCGGTATGTAGTGAGGCTCATTAATCGGGGGCTGGACCCTTTACGTGGCGACGCTTGCCTCACCGACCACTACGGGCTGCTCGCGCAGCGAGCGGACGGGCGAGAACAGCACCCACAGCGGTGCCAGCAGCCCCCCGATGACCGACACCGCCAGCGCGGGGCGTAGGCCGATCCGCGCGCCGAGGACACCGCCGAGCAACGCGCCGGGAGGCATCATGCCGAACACGATGAAACGGAATGACGCGTTCATGCGCCCGAGCAGGTGCGGCGGGGTCAGCCCCTGGCGCAGGCTGAGTTGGTTGATGTTCCAGATCCCCCCGGCAAAGGCCGCAAGCGCCTCCGCGCCCATCAGGGTGGCCAGGGCCGCGAGCCGCGGCCCGCCCGCCGCAAGGATGAGGAGCTTGGCGCCGCTTATCGTGAACGCGGCGACGACGATGGCTCGACCGACGCCGAGGCGGCGCGTCACCGCGCCGCACAGGATGGCGCCGGGCAGGGAGCCCAAGCCGCTCGCCACGTACACAAGCCCCACGAGCGCCGGAGGTAAATGCAGGGCGCGTGTCAGGTAGAGGACATAGACGCTGGAACCAATCGAGGAGAATAAGACGAACGTCGCCGCCGCCGATACGGTGGCGCGCGTCAGTCTGTTACCTAGGAGAAGGCGCAGCCCCTGGCCGATGTCGCGCCACACCCCCTCGTCCCGCGCGCGCGACGCCGGTTCCAGTTCCACAGTGCGGATCGTGCGCAGAGACAGCGCGGAGAACATGAACGACGCAGCATCGACGACGAGGGCCAGCGGAGGGCTGAAGACCTGCGCCAGCAGCCCGCCCACGCCGGGACCCGCAAGCTCCGCCACCGCGGCGCTCCCCTCCAGCGTCGCGTTGCCCTCGGGCAGACGGGCACGCGCCACCAGCGGCGGGAGATACGAGGTATAGGCCACATCGAAGAACAGGGTCAGCGCCCCGGCGAGGAACGCGATCGCGTAGACCTGCTCGATGCGCAGGACGTGGAGCAGGGCGAGCTTGGGGATGAGGGAGAGCAAGACGGCGCGCCCCACGTCCGCCGCGATCATGACCGGGCGCCGCCGGCGCCGATCGACCCACACGCCCGCGAACAACCCGATGAAGAGGAACGGCGCGAACTGGGCCGCGCCGAGGATACCCATCTGCGCGGGCGTGGCCCGGAGCGTCAGCGCGGCGGTCAGCGGGAGCGCCAGGGTCGTGACCTGCGACCCGAACAACGAGACCGTCTGCGCAGTCCACAGGCGCATGAAGTCGCGGTGGCACCAGAGCGACGGGGCCGCCGCCTCGCCAGTAACCGGCCCCTGCCCCGTCGTCGTCGTCGTCGTTGTAGCCATGGTCATCCTTCCGCCATGAACAGTATGGCGGGGTTCCATCGGCACGTCAACAGCGGGAGGTCGTCTTCCCAGCGGCGTCAACAGTTCGCTGAGCAAATACAGATAGGGGGAAACGCGAGACATCGACGGCGGCATGGGATAGCTGTACGAGAGCCGCTGTCGATTGATCGTAGGGGCACCGATAGGCAACACACAAACAGTGAGAAGGAAACAACCATGGCCCGTTTCTGCCACAGAGTCGTCCCCACCGTCGGCCACAGTCTGGATCGTACCGTGGGCGCACAGCACATGTTGCCAACGCGCGCACGTCGATCAATCGTGCTCATCGACCCTATGTCCGTGAACGACATCCTCCTCATTGCCCAAGGCGGTACGATACGGAGAGATCGTTTGGGGAGGACACGTATGGCCGAGGGAGAGCAACGCACCTTATTCACGACATCCGAAGCTGCCCATCTCTTGGGAATCACTCCTGGAGCAGTCAAAGATGCGATTGTCCGTGGGACCCTGGACTACATCCCGATCAACCCACGGCTCAACATGGTGACCCTAGAGGCCATCGAAACGTACCGGCGGGAACGTCTGGGCAAGCGCGGTGGTTATAGGGGCCGGAAACCGAAAGCCACGGACGAGACGGCGCACGACACCGGGAGTAGCGACACCACGACACAAGGAACATAGAACATTGTTACTTAACCCATAGTCTTGCCATTTGGAACCATAGGTTTGCCGCCTCCATAGACGTAAGGAACTATGGAACGAGCGCTGAGTTGGAAGCATAGTCTTGCCGCGCGTGCGGAATGGACGTGTAGCTTTACCGCGGGGCGACGGCAGTGTAGAGCTTTGGATGGGGGTGATACCGTGAATGTACCTGCGAGGAACGCCGGCGCGCTTGAGGACCAGCCCATCGTCGTTGTTCAAGGCGAGCACGTCGGGTTGGGGCCGATGCGGCGTGACCTCATTCCCCTCTACACCCGCTGGATCAACGATCCGGCCCTCGTGCGCACGACCGCCCTTATCCCGCCCATCACGATAGACCAGGAAACGGCCACCTACGAGCGTATCGTCACCTCCGAGCAGGTGGCCTACTTCACCATCTACGAGCGAAGCACAGCGCGGCCTATCGGATGGGCGTCGTTCGACAACATCAGCCCGCGCCAGCGGACGGCGGAGTTCAACATCGCGATCGGTGAGGGGGAGTGCCGCGGCAAAGGCTATGGCACGGAAGCGACCCGCCTGATGCTCGACTACGCCTTCACGGTCCTTGGCCTGCATAACGTCGAGCTCTTCGTGTACGAATACAACCTGGCCGGACAACGCGCCTACGCCAAAGCCGGCTTCCGCGAGTATGGACGGCGACGCCAAGCGCACCGGATGGGGGGGCGCGCGTGGGATGTCGTGTGCATGGATTGCCTGGCTGACGAGTTCGAAAGTCCCGTGCTCGGCGCGGTATTTATACCGGACCAGGCGGGCGCATAGCATCGGAGGACAGCATGATCAGCCAAGAATGGAAGTATAGGTTGGCCGCGATGGTCAACCTAATGGGTGGAGTGACACTAATTGTCACTTAACCCATAAGTCTGCCGCGTTGGAAGCATAACTTTGCCGCCCCATGGGCGTGGGACCAAGCAGTCCGGCAACGTAGGTGGAACCATAATGTTGCCGCGAGTGCAAAGTGGACGCATAACCTCGCCGCGAGGACACTAGCGAGGGCTTGCTATTCGTGACAAACTCAGCTGTCATTTGCTAGCATTATCGCCGCAGCATCGCAAATTGCTAATCGCCGCGGTTAGGACGACAGGCCGACATCCCTGGGAGGACCCAATGGGACACCAAAGTTGGAAGCATAAGTTTGCCGCAACGGCAAGGATATGGGTTGAGTGACAACAATGAGCAGGATAGTTGCTATAGCTAATCATAAGGGCGGGGTTGGAAAGACAACTTCCACCTTGGCCATCGGAACGGCGCTCGCCGAGCGGGGCCAGCGCGTCCTTATCGTGGACCTGGACCCACAAGCAAGCCTAACCACGGCCGCGGGGACACCGGCCGACCACATGGCCGCGACGGGCGGCTTGGCCCGCGCCCTCCATCACTACCTCGCCGAGGGGGAGATGCGTCCCGTTGGTCCGTTGGCGTACACCATCGCGCCCGGCCTCGACATCCTCCCCACCGATCGCAAGCTGCGCGCGGTGGAACTGACCCTCGCCGGCGTGATGGGCCGTGAGCGCGTCCTGGCTAACCATCTCGCCACCCTCACGGACACGGACGGCCGAGACATGTACGACACGATCCTGCTCGACTGCCCGCCGGGCCAGGGGCTCCTCGTCATCAACGCCGTGGCGGCTGCCACGCACGCGCTCATCCCCGTGGCCCCGGAGGAGATGGCCGTCGATGGCATGAAGCTCTTCCTATCCACGCTGGCCGAGGCCCGACGCGCGGGCCTGTCGTCGGGGCTGGCCGTGAGCGGGGTCCTGATGACGATGGTGGACGACACGCAGACCGACGCCCGGCTGCAGATGGCCGAGATCCGAGCCACGGTCGAGCCACGCGGCATCGCTGTCCTCGGCCTCATCGCGGAGCGTGCCGTGGTGAAGAAGGCCGCGACCGCTCACCTGTCCGTCCTCGCCTACGCGCCCAGGAGCGACGTCGCCATCGCCTATCGGGACGTGGCCGCCACGCTCCTGGAGTCCTGGGGGGAGGCGGCATGACACGGCAGAACAACCAACCGGCATCCCCGATCGCGCGCAACTACGACATGGACGACCTCTTCGAGGTGTCCGGCCCCGCGCGCGCTCGAGACCTCCTCGGCGCGCGCGCGATCCCCGTGGACTTGCTCGATCCCAACCCCTACCAGCCACGGACCACCTTCGACCCGGCCGCGCTCGACGAGCTAGCCGCCTCGATCCGCGCACACGGGGTCTTGCAACCAATCACCGTGCGCCAGGCCGGCGACCGTTACCAGATCGGGGCCGGCGAGCGCCGCTGGCAAGCCGCGACGCGTGCGGGCCTGGCAGAAGTTCCCTGCATCGAGCGCGCGATGGACGACGGCCAGATGCGCGAACTGGCCCTAGTCGAGAACGTCATGCGCGAGGACCTGAACCCCTTGGACCTGGCGCGCGCCCTCCAACAGATGATGGACGTGTTCGGGCTCTCCGCGCGCGCCCTCTCCGAGCGCCTGGGCAAGAACCACGGCTACGTCGTGGACAAGCTCAGGATCGCGCGCGATCCCCGCATCGCGGCCGCCGTCGCGGCCGGCACGCTCGGGACGACCGTCGCCCTCGAAATGGCTGAACTGGACGACGAGGGGGCACGCGCGGACTTGCTAACGCGTGCCACGCAGGGCGAGCGCATTAAGGTCAAGGATGTGCAGGCGGCTCGCGATCGGTCCCTGTCGGCTAAACCGACAGTGTCCCCGCGCGAGCCCAGCCCCTCTGAGCGACACGACCGGCGCGACGAGCGCGCCCACATCGAGCACGCGCACCCCACGCCCGACGGGGGACATGCTTTCGCCCCTCTGTCGGTTAAACCGACAGCGGCGGCTCCTACGGACGCGCCCCCTCCCACCGTCAGCCCGGCGCAGCTACAGACGGCCCCTGTATCGGTTAAACCGACACAGGAGCTATTAACATCCGTCGATCCGGGTCAGGTTAACCTCCGCGACCTCCGCATCATCCAGCTCCGCGAGGGCCGCGACGGCGAGCCGCGTCAACTCGACACCGCCGACAAAACCACCGTGCTCCGCATCCTGGAAGCGGATCTCGCCTGGCTTAAAGACAGTGACCATCGTGCTCTATGAGAGTGATGGACACGGACATGGTAAGCATGCAAGGGGACGATGGGGCAGACAACGCGTTGCCAGCATCCATCACCCTCACCACGGATCACGTCACGACCGCCGCCGCCGGCCCGCTCGCCGACGCCTTGCACGCCGCCGGCGTCGCGGTCGAGCGCCACACGTTCCTCCCCGTGCGTGGCGAAGAGCAGCACCCCTCGGGCGTGCTCCTGCTGGCCATGGACGGGCCGCCCTTGCCCCTGGCTCGGCTCGTCGTCCCCGCATCGGCCCCGGCGGGCGTCGCCTCAGCCCTCGCCGCGGCCCTCGGGGGTGGGCAGGGGGAGCGTGCGGCACCGGCCACGCTTCAACTCAAAGCCGACGGCGTGTTTGTCTCCATTCAGGAGCCAGGATCTACGCGACATAATGCAGGCGCTCGACGCGCTCCCGATCCAGCTTGCGCGCCTGGACACGCGCCGGGAGGAACGCCGGCTCATCTATAGTGAGGGTGTCTGGCGTCTTGACCCGTGAGCCCGTGACGACACAAAGGGGTCCCATGGAACACGACATAACGACGGCGACGACAGCCGAGGAACGCGACATAACGACGCTGCCCAGGACGGCGGGAGAGGCGAGTGGTGCGCCGCGCGTTGCTGTGCCGACGACGGACATGACGACGGAGGCGGAGGTAGCGGTGGAGTCCCTGCGCGGAGAGGCATCGGAAGCCGTCGCGCGGCGGCCCGTATCCTACGCTGTTGTGCCCCCGGACGTGTGGGCCTTGGCCGTGGTATTGCTGCCGTGCTCGGCGAGACGATGCCTCCACCCCTTCGCCTCATCACCCGCATCGTGGACCGCCTCGGCCCCGCTCGCGCCCGCGCCCTCCTCGGCCAGGCGCTCACCGTCGAGGCCCAGGGCGGGCTCACGCTCCCCGACGGCGCCCGCCGCACCCCCGGCGGCGTCTTCTTCTCCCTCGTGCGCACTCACGAGGCGGTGAGCCGGGAGGACAAAGCCTACATCTTCCCGCGCCACGGCGGCCGCCCCGTGCAGGCCGAGGGTGCCGGCGCGTCTGCCCCGTCCCCGCCGCCGCTCCCACCGCCAGCGGCCTGGACGGACGACGATTACCGCGCGATCAATCAGCACCTACAGGACGAGATAGGGAGGGCAACCACCGTGAAGATTACCATCGTTGGTCGGCCAGGTAAGGTCCTCGACCGGGGGCAGGTCATCGTCCTCAGCCTGCGCCAGGACACCGCCCCGGCGCTGCCCAAAGGCTTGCCGGAGCCCGCCACCGGCACGCGCTACGCCCTGCTGATCGCCGCGAAGCAGTGGGCCAAGATCGCGGCGGCCCTGGACGCCGACCCGGAGGACGCCCTGATCGCCGAGGGCTACCCCTCCCTCGACCCGCGCTTCCCGCAGGGCATCACCGTCCACGCGACGAGCGTGACCACCAAACGTACGCAGGCCGCCAAGCGCGCGGCCACGGAGGCGACTCCGTGAAAGCCTCGAGCCCAAATGTTACATGTGGGCGCGAGTATCACGCCCACGCCGCTCGCTAGCCCGATTGCCGATGGGACGAAACGAGGAGTGTTCAGCGCGATAGGGGTCATCGCCAAGCGCGTGCATGGTAGTCAAACGGCTCAGGCTAGGCCACGATGCGATTATGCTTTGGTGAAACGCCCGGTGTGGGTGTTACAGCGGCCCCGTCCGGGCACGTCGGATCAGCGCGGCCCGCTCGTGGCGGCCGCGCCGCTCATTGACCGCAAGCTGGAGATCGAGCGGGGGGATCGGCACGCGGTAGCCGTGCCACAGGACGCGCGCGGCGCGGCGCACCGCGGCTGGGCCGAAGTCGCTGACCTGCGGCGTATCGGCGCGCCCGTCGACGCCCCCGACCCATTCCAAGCACGCGCCGGGGAAGGAGCGCCCGAACCAATTGCAGACCCACCCGTGCACCGGCACCACCGGCTCGATGAGGTAGTCCAGGAGGGCGTCGCCGAGCGGGCGGGCGCTCGCGTCGTCCACGACGAGGTCGAGGTCTCCGGGGGCGACGTCGAGGCCGCGTACGGACAGCGCGGCGCTCCCCACGAGCCACCAGGCGATGGGGCGGCCCTCCACCAGGCGCAGGAAGGTCTCCAACGCGCGTTGCCAGGGCACCGGGCGCGCCCCGGCCCTCTGCAGGATGTACTCTCGGCACAGCGCGCGAAGTTCTCGTAGGCACGGTCCAGGTGCGGGCTAGCGGCCGGGAAGGCGCGCGCCCACCCATCCTCGACCGGCTCGAAGCCGAGTTGGCGGGCGCTTTCATGGTAGGCGCTATCCAGATCGGCGACGACGAAATACGCGCGGTCGTCGCCGGTTCGGTAGATGGTGCGCATGTGTGACCTCCTCCATCCCGCATACATGATCACGATGGGACCACTATCCTCCATGATAGGACACATGCGTGACATCACTCTGTCAGCTACTAAGATGGCGTATCGAGGAAACGAGAGCCTTCGAGGCGAAGGTAACGCAACGGGGCGAGGGTAACGCTATAGGGCTGGGATCATGCATAGGGCGAGCAACAGGGCGTCCTTTTACAACCTATTGCCACATTGACAATATGGCATGATAATTCGATTGAACGTTTCAGACGCCGGAGATAAAGAATGTCAGACTCCATCAAATTATCAAAGACGTTGTACACGACGGGCTTGAGCATAGTGGCGGAGAGATGGTTCAAAGGCACTGGACCGCTGGACACACGCGGAGTTGGGCCAGACCTTGTGCGTGAGCGTCTGGCCGCCGCTGAGGCTCTGATGATCGCGCCGCGCGTCGTTTTCCATGTCTGGGGAGAAAATGTTATCCTCCCCTTGCTCACCGCGACGTTTGGACCTGAGAATGTTGCAGATTTAATCAAGGATCATTCGATACAGTTCCACCTGTATTCTCCCTCTATAGCCACGAGCGACGACAAGGAATTGTTGAGCCAGGGTATTTCACCGCTAGTCCAAGGCGGACGCCCGACCAATCCTGAGCACGGCAATCCAGAGGTGTCGGCCAGAAAAGGCTTGACGATGTGGGGGGCAAGTCAGAAGATTGAGCGCAACATGCGTCGTCATCTCGTGCGTCTAGCGTCCGAGAACACGATTCAGACGCCCGAGTGGGTCCCGTCGTTTGCCATAGAGCGCATCAGGGTGGCCTACGACACGGGCGAGCTACAGCCGTTGGGATTCGATCCAGACGTACCGATGAATAAGCTGTCGTCGGAGCAGATACGGCAACTGGGGACTATAGGCGAACGTCTGGCCCGCACGGTCGACATGCTTGAGCATAGCTACGACCTTTACCAGAGCGCGGAGTTGTGGGAAACGTTGGAAACGTTGTACGCCAAAATCCAGATGCGCGACCGCACGCGTGAGATTACCAAGGACATACTCGATCTTCACGACCTCCCCTCCATACCGGTACAGCTACAGTGAACCGTGCAACGGGCGGTGATGGCGGTGACGGGCCGCATGTGGCAGGCTGAAGGGGTCCGTGGCTGGCTCCCACGGGCGTCAGGAGCCCGGCGCATGGACCCGTCCTCTG
>JAABUY010006523.1_pt1 | contig 11385 bp, 7 predicted proteins | sample 5560271 | NCBI WGS metagenome assembly JAABUY01 (sample SAMN10711886, study PRJNA513374) | rock metagenome | isolation source: Antarctica rocks | place: Antarctica: Victoria Land, University Valley
GCAGATGAACGGGATAGGCGCTTTCCCGTCGTCATCACGAAGCGCATTAGGAGGAGCCGAAGAGTCGAATACTCGAAGCCACCAACCGAGAGAGACAATTCGATGGATTAGAGGAGCCAGTGAGCGCCCCGACCCTCGCCCCGTTCGTCCCGTGTTGTAAACGGGCGATAGCCAAAAGCAGTCTGCAATTCGCGCGCATGTTCACGGCGGGTTTCATCGCGCCGGGCATACGCGATCCAGGACGCAGTTGGCACGCCGACTTGCCGGCCCACAAAGGCGAGGATGTCCGCAATGCGGACAGGCGATGAGCACGCCACCGCGATCGTCTGTGATCAACACCGGGGGCTCGGTCCACTCGCTACACGTACTGCAGATCGCCATCGTCTGAGCGCGCTGCAGGCGCGCGGTCCTGTCATCCCTCAATGCCGGTCTATGGCCAGTGTCGTACGACCAAGTCCAGGCGGAGTTTTTGGAGTCGTATCGTGCCGCAGTCTGATCACACGACATCGATCGTCAGGGCCTGAACGAGGCCGTCCATATCCACCCGGGTACCGCTCGCGTCGATGATTGCGGCCGGATACAAGGGGTCGTGTGTCGGCGCGAGACCGATCCGTATCCCGTAGTGCCCCGGCGCGAGATCAGCCGGGATCTTGAGGTCGTGCGGGTCGTAGAGATCATCTTTGAACCGCCACTGCGACGTCGGCCAATGCCCGTCGAGCGGCGGAATATCGTAGCGTCCTACCTCGTGTCCCCTGGTATCTACCAACCGGACGAGGACCGTATAGTCCACCGCGATCGGAGAGTCCGGCATCATCCAGCGGAGGAGCAATGGCGCGAATGCCCCGCGAGCGACGTGCGGCAACCGATCCGCCGTTTCGAGAGATGCCCCAACCAAGCCGATACCTGTATCGCTGAAGCGCAGGTCACGGGGGGGCTGCGGTGGTGGGCGCGGGATCTCATAGGGGCCATCGTAGACCTCGCAATTGAGCAGCACGCCATTGAGGTGTTCCGCATCGAAATCGGTCGCCTCGCGATTGAAGAAGGCGAGCAGTTGCCCGTGCGGATCGTCGAGCGGGGCGCGCACATCCGAGCGGAGCAGCCAGACTCGTTCGCGCCCCCGCGTCTCGGTCTGCAAGAGTGCTGTCACCTCGCGATCCGTAAGATTCGCGGTAGGGGCGATCACCGGAAGCATACCTAGCGTGGGGAAGCGGAGCGCATAGTAGTCGTAGGTCGAGCGCAGGTAGCCGGGCGCGATGACGAGGGCATCGCCGGGCCGTTGGTGCTCCGCAATATGTCGGTATGCTGCGCGCCAATCCTCTTTTTGCGGCACGGTCGAGAAATTCACGTCCCGCAACGGTATCCAGGCGACGATCAGAACGGCCACGCCCGCCGCCACCGCGAGCAGACAGGTTGGCTTCCAGCGCAGCAACCTATCAAGTCCGAGCGCGGCGAGGAGCAGAAAGCCCGGGAGCGTGACGATTAAGTACCGATCCTCGAAAACCGCGCGCTGCACGGAAAGGAGCATAAAGAGCAATCCCGGCACCGCCGTCATCGCCCCAACGACGAGCAACGTGAGACGCGATGACGAGATGCTCCTCTCTTCTTTCCCCACCTGCCATGTCAGTCCAATTCCGAGCGCGGCGAGCGCGACAAAGAGCCAGACGCCCCATGTCTGCGCCGCGTCACCGGCGCGATGCGTAACGCTGAACTCGACGAGCATCCGTTGTAGGATCGCCCACGGCGTCGCCTTCACCTGCCACGTCGGGCCATTCTGGACGGCGAAGATCGCGCCCCAGATCAGGAGCGGCAATGCGGCGACGCCGATCAGGAGCGCCAACCAGCGCGCCTGACGGCGTGCCGGTCGCACGCCATACCCTGCGCGCCAGAGAGCGACGGCGATCACCGCGTGCGCGGCGAGGACGAGAAGAAACGTGGCATGGATGCCCAACGCTAGCGCCGCGACGATACCGCAGACAACCCACGCCGCGCCGCCGCGCTGGATTGCCACGAGGAGGATCCACGTTGCCACGATCGTAAGCAGGACGAGCAGACTGTACATCTTGGCATCCTGCGCGTACCAGTGCGCGTAGGGTGAGATCGTCAGCAATGCGGCGGCAATCAGGGCGAGGCGCGGCCCACGGAGCGTGCGGCCGAGGCCGTAGAGGGCGGGGATGGCGAGCGTCCCGGCGATGGCCGAGGGCAGCCGGACGGTGACTTCCGATGTGCCGAGCATCTTGATCCACGCCGCCATGCCGAGGGTATAGAGCGGCCCATTCTCGCCCGGATTGATGACGTTTCGTAGCAGCGCGGGGAGCGGCTGCCGGGCGCGCATCACGAGGTCCGCTTCGTCGAACCAGAGGCTTTGTTGCCCGAGGTGGTAACGGCGAAGGAGCCCGCCGACGAGCGTGAGGAAGGCAACGATGACGAAATATGTTCTCTCGTCTCGTATGCGGGCAGCGCTGTGGATGTCAATGTGCAAGTCTTTATCTTTCCTGGGGAAGATTCGACGAACGGATACAACCCGTCGCTACCGCACGATCCCGCGTCGCAGGCACAACTGATGATACCAAATCAGCAGTCCCTCCACTGGTAGATAGTAGTAGTCATCCCCGATATGCCGCCGCTTGCATGTTAAAGAGTTCCGCGTAGCGGCCGCTACGAAGCATTAGTTCGTCGTGGCTGCCCGCCTCGATCACCACGCCATCCTCAATGACGAAGATGCGGTCAACCATCCGCACGGTACTGAACCGATGCGAGATCAGCACCGCCATTTTTCCTATCGTCAACTCGTCGAACGCCTGAAAGACATCGTACTCGCTCTGCACATCTAGCGAACTCGTCGGCTCATCCAGGATCAACAGGTCCGCATCCCGCATGAAGGCCCGTGCGATCGCTACCTTCTGCCACTGCCCGATCGAGAGCTCCTGCCCCTCTTGGAACCACCGGCCCAGCGGCGTGTCGTATCCCTGCGGCAAATTGGCGATCACCGCGTCCGCGCCCGCCGTCACCGTTCGTGAGACTGCTCTGGTCGTCGTCGACAATTATTGGTGATCAGCCGGAAACAACCGATGGCGCGTGTGTTACAACCGCGTGACACAGATTTGCGGCGTCAAACCGGCGATCCCAGTCGCCCCATCCGGCCACGGGCGCCGCCTCCAGCCTGTCGCGCTCAGCAGTCGCTTCAGGTTTTGTCCTGCCGCGATGAGTAGCCCCTCGATGTTCGCCTTCGGCAATCCCCGTAATCGGAACTGTCGCATCCCGTGCCACTGCTTCGCCTCCCCGAAGAGCGGCTCGATCCATACCTGCCGCTTGCCCATCGCCCGCTTGTACTCCTCGGTCGCGTGGTAGCCGCGCACCCGGTCGAGATATGCAGTATGGAAGGAGCGATGCACCTGCCGTCCGTTTCAGTCAGTCGCTTCCACGAACGCCCCCACCTGCCAGCCCTTTCCGGAAACCGGTCGCCAGGTATGCGCACCCTTCCTGGGCTACTGGCAGACGCACGGGCTGGAGTTCGGCGATCCCGGCGTCTCGTTCCGGGAATCGCTGGCGCTGTTCGGCTATCCGATCAGCGAGGCGTTCACGCAGGACGGGCTGACGGTGCAATACTTCGAGCGGGCGGTCTTCGAGTACCACGCGGAGAACGCTGGCCCAGATCGCGTGCTGCTGCGGCGGCTGGGGGCGCAGGTGGCGCAGCAGCGGGAGTAGCCGGGCAGAGGCGGGCAGTGGGCAAGAGACGCACCGCCGGATCGACCGCGCGAAGGAACGCGGGAACCGAACGCGGCCAGCAGGGGGATTTATTTGTGTCGGACGAATCGGTTGTACGAAAGGGGCCTGGTCATGGTGCGGCATCGTCGGTTCATTTTCAGTAGTTCACTCGTCGTGGGCCTCGTGCTCGTGATGCTGATCCCGGTCGCCGTACAAGGCGCGGATCACTTCGCCAGCCCGGCGTTCGAGCAGCAATGGAACAGCGTGGAAGGGACGATCCCCAACTTCTGGGGGCCACTGGCAACGGCGCGCAATGGCCAGATCGAGCCGTATGCCGAGGGCAACTATAACGGCGACCCCGGCAGCCGGCTCGTGCAGTACTTCGACAAGGCACGGATGGAGCAGACCACTCCCGACCGCCCCGTGACGAATGGGTTGCTCACCGTCGAACTGAAGAGCGGCCGGTTGCAGGTGGGCGATGTCAGTTTCGAGCAGCGGAACCGCGCGGCGATCGGGATCGCGGGCGATCAGGACGCGCCCGGACCGACCTACGCCACCCTCAACGGTCTAGCGGAGCGGGTCGCCCAGCGGCGCGGCGCGGTCGATCGCGGCTACGACGGGGCAAGCAAGACGTTCGTGAACGTCCAACCGGCGAGCGACCCGGAATTGTCGTTCGTGACGTATCAGGGTGACCCGGGCGGACGGTTTGGGCAGAACGTCCCGAAGGCCTTCTGGGACTACTTGCAGGCGATCCCCGGCGGCTGGCTGCCGGCGATGGGCTATCCGATCAGTGAGGCGTTCGGGACGCAGGTGCAGGTCAACGGACAAAGCACGTTCGTCGTCGTGCAAGCGTTCGAGCGACGCGTGCTGACCTACACGCCGTCGAACGCGGCGAACTTCCGCGTCGAGTTCGGCAACATTGGGCGGCACTACTATCGCTGGCGCTACGGCACGCCGGTCGCCCCACCACCCGCGCTCCCTCCCGCTCCGATCAGCGGGGCCGACGCCGTCTTCGTCAACGGCGTGATCAGCCTGACGAACCGCAACAGCAATGTCTTCCCGCTCGGGCCGGCAACGGGCGCCGCATCCCTGGACACGCTCGCGTACGAGCCGTTCGAGAACGGTTTCATGCTCTATTCACAGACGACGAACCAGATTTACGTCCTCAGCCGCACCGGGATGCAGCTCGCGATCTACCCGAACACCTTCGTCGAGAACGGTCTGCACCCGGTCATGCCCGGTCCCCGGGCCGGCACGTACATCCCGGTGCGGGGCTTTGGCACCGTCTGGCAGCAGAACCCGGACGTGCAGCAAGCGCTCGGCTTCGCCACGGCGCCGGAGCGTGGGTACAGCGCGCTGGTGCAGCGGTTCGCGCGGGGCTTCCTCCTCGACGATCCCGCTGACACCCTGATCTTCGCCCTCAACACGGTGACGAACCGATGGGACAGCGCGACGCGCTAGCGCGAGAGGATCACCGGACCGTGTGTCGGGGCCATGCGCCCGGACACACGGGATGGCAGTGTTCCGGGTGGATGGCGCTGCCGAGCGGTGGGTGCGGGAAGGAACCGGTTCCCGCGTCACTGGAAGGGTGCAGCGCGCACGACGACCACGGACGACCGACAAGCCCACCACACGATTACGGACGAGGCAGACGAATCGAAGGGGGAGCAATGGGCGGACGCTGGCGATGGGAACGACGCACCGCGCTGGGAGCGATCATCGCGCTCCTCCTGCCGATGGTGCTTGCTCGCGGGTTCGCCATGCCGACGACCGCCGCAACCGTCTTTGCTGCCCCGACGTTCGCGGCGCAGTGGCAGCAGGGCGAGGCGATCCTGCCGAACTTTTGGGGGCCCCTCACGAACGCCCAGGACGGCCAAGTGGAACCGTACGCGGAAGGGACGGCGCGGGCGGTCTGCGCGCCCGACCAGGCGTGTCCGGCGTTGGTCGTCACGGGTCAGCGGCTCGTCCAGTACTTCGACAAGGCGCGCATGGAGCAGACGACGCCGGGCAGTTCCGTGACGAACGGCCTCTTGACCGTCGAACTTCTCTCCGGCAAGGTGCAGGTCGGGGACACGCAGTTCGAACAGCGCCAACCCGCGCACGTGCCCATTGCCGGGGACCCGGACAATCCCTTCCCTACCTATGCCGACCTCCAATCCGTCACGGCGCGCGTCGCGCAGGATGACACACCGGTGACGATGCTCCTGAAACCGGGTGAGCCTGCCGCCCAGTACGCCGCCGGGGCAGTGGATCCGCTCGTCGCCGTCCGTGACTACGACAGCGTCACGGGCCACCGTGTGCCGGCCGCGTTTGCCGACTTCCGCGCGCAGGCGGGCATCCCCGCAGTCGGCCTCGCCGTCACCGAGCCATTCTGGGCGGCGGTACGGGTGGCGGGGACGGCGCGCATGCTGATGGCGCAGGGCTTCGAGCGACGCGTCCTCACGTACACGCCGACGAACCCCGATCCGTTCAAGGTCGAGTTCGGCAACATTGGCCAGCACTACGACACCTGGCGCTATCGCACCGTGCCTACTATCGGGGCGACGCCGACGACTGGCCCAACGCCGCTCCCTTCCTCCCTGCCCCTGCCGCTCGCGCCCGCCGGCTTCGCGATCCGCAGCGTGCTCGCTTTCGCGAAAGAGGACGGGCCACCGATCCGTGCCCTCTTCCAGCCACAAACGGGCGTGCTCTATGTGCTGACGAACACGGGCAATCTCTTCCAGATCGACCGTTCAGCGGGCACGAAGCGGTTGATCCTCAGCCTGCGCAGCGCAGACGCGACGCCCCAGGTCTTCTACGGCGCGGATTTCGGGCCGGACGGGACGCTCTACACCGTCCGCTGTTTCCAGCCGCCGAGCCAGCCCGGCCAGAGCACGACGCACACCGGCGAGGTGCTGCGCGTGACGGACACGAACGGCGACGGCGTGCCGAAGCAGATCGCCATCCTGAATCGCCTCCAGTACCCCGGCGGTGATCTCCGCTTCAACCATGAGATCACCGCCCTCAAGGTGGGACCGGACGGCATGCTCTACATCGGCGCGGGCTCGCACACCGATCACGGCGAGCTGGACGGCGGCAAGGGTGAGGGACCAGAGACCGCCGCGATCTTTCGCATCAGCGCGACCGTGCCGAATAGCCCCTTCGAACGCTTCGCGGACGGCGTCCGCAACCCGTTCGGCATGGCCTTCCGCCCTGATGGCACGCTCTTCGACGCCGATGCTGGCCCGCAAAACGACCTGCCGGAGGAACTGAACTATATTCAGCAAGGCAAGCACTATGGCTTCCCCTATCGCTTCGGCAACAACGTCGCGAACCCGGAACCGGATGCACCAGCGGAGCCACCCGGCATGATCTTCACCCCACCGATTCCGAACATCGGCCCCGACGCGCTCAACATGGATGGCCTTGACAGCGAGAACCCGTCTTACACCTTCACGCCGCACGCCACCCCCGGCGGTCTCGCCTTCTACACTGCGACCGCGGGGAGCCATCTCTTCCCCGCCGAGTATCGGGGCGATGGCTTCCTGGCGATGTACGGAAACATCGAACGCTCGGGTGAGGTGCGCGGCTTCTCCGTCCTCCGCCTCACGCTGCAGGAGATCTCGCCAGGCGCCTTCCAAGTGAGTGTCCACCCCTTCCTCAGTGGTCTCCGCCGCCCCACCGATGTCGCCATCGCCCCGGATGGCACAATGATCGTCCTCGAATCGAGCGGCGCCGCCACCCCGACCGACCAGACCCCCGGCGATGGTCGGATATTGGCGATCGCGCCGACGTAGGTGTGCGGCATTGATCGCCGCACGGCGGGATGCACAGCGGGAATCCCCTCCCTGTCTGCTGAGGCGCTGCGTTCCTGCACGATGCCGACGCGGATCCAACGAATCGTGAAGGATCGTGAGATGAATGCGACCGCGATGCGCGACTCGCGTGTTTGCCGCTGGCGCTCATCAGCGACGCGCAGCAGTGTACGCGTGCGTCCCACTCAACCGGTGTTCTCCAAAGCCACGTCTCGGCCAGAATTGCGTCACAATCTCATATTGGACCGTTTGGCGAGGCGACTCCGAACGGTGTTCGGCCGTCCCGTTTTCCCAGTGTTCTCTATCTCTTTGACCGTGTCATTATCAAGGTCTCGATTGCTTCCTCCTCTAAACGTTTTGCGACTTCGTGATCATCGCGGTCCTTGCTCAGTATCTTCCCTCAGTTGCCACATGATCGCACTCCTTCACCCAAGGCATTCTCGTTCCATGAACGGGAGCCCCTCACCAACAGGCGAGGGCGGATAACTCCGAACGGAGCGAGGATGCTTGCGAGCCGAGCGATGCGGCAATCCGGATGAATGCATCCGCAGGGAGCGACGCAGGTCCCGCGACCACTCAGTCGGCCGTATGCTGCTGCCGCCTTGTGACTTTTCGGCCCCGTTCACCGATAACAGAGAGAGGGCCGGTAGTTGCGTCACGTCAGCGGAATGTATGGTGGTTTGCGCTGGGCGGCCATGTGCCCGATGCCGCTTCGCTCAAGTGATGGGAGAGGCCGATGGCCCAGGAGCCGATATCAGGCCCCGATGTAAGCACCGAGCGGCGTGCGGTGCGGTCGTGCGACCCCGAGCGGCTTGCGGCGAGCGCTGATGTGGCACGCTTTCGCGAACTCTACCGTGGTTATCTACCGACCGTCTATCGGTATGCGTATGCCCGGACGGGGGTCCGGCAGGATGCCGAGGACGTCACCGCGCTCGTCTTCGAGCGGGCGTGGATCAGTTTCGCACGGTATCGCGACACCGGCGCGGCGCGCGCCTGGCTGTTCACCATCGCGCGCCGCGCCCTCGCGGACCACTATCGGCGGCGGGCACCCATCGCTGCTCCGCTGTCCGACACGCTGCGCGATGCAACGCCGGGGCCGGAGGCGATCGCGCTGCAAACTGCGGAGATCCGCCGGATGCAGCGACTGGTCGGGACATTGGGACCCGCGCAGCGGGAAGTGATCGCCCTGCGCTTCTTCGCGGAGCTGCCGTATGCCGAGATCGCACGCGTGCTCGGCAAGCGCGAGTCGGCGGTCAAGATGCTCGCCTATCGCGCGCTGAAGGAGATACGACGGAGGGATCCCGATGCAGCTTCGTAGATGGAAACCGACCAATCGCGCGCTTGACGACCGGCTCGCTGACGCCGAGCGCGACGAATCGGCGGCGATGCTCGCCATCGCGCGCGAACAGATGCGCCCGCGCCCGGTGTTCGCGCGGGAGTTGGAAGACCGATTGGCCGCACGGATGGCCGGGGTGCCGGGCGGTGGTGGCGATGCCGCTGCATCGCCGAGCGGGCGCGAGCGCCGCCTGGGAAGCGCGCGGCTGTGGCCCACCACGATTGCTTTGGCGACCGCAACACTGTTCGTTCTCGCGGTCGGTCTGGGCGTGTGGTGGCTCGGGCGGCCCGCACCAGTCAGCGCCGACGCGGTACTGCACAAGACGCTCGCCACGGCGGCCGACCCGGCGACGGCTGGGGTGCGCAGCTTCCACATGACGATCGAGAGCAGTAGTGCCGTGCCCGCAGCGATCGCGATCAATCGGGGAACGGTCACGCCCTCGCAGGCGACCCAGACGCACGTCACCACGGAAGAGTTGTGGGGGGTGCTCCCGGATCGTTGGCGCACCGAGTATCGCATGACGTCGCCCCTCCCCTTCAGCGCGGACCGCGTCGATGTGAGCGGCAGCGGCAGCGACGGCATGACTGAGTGGAGCTACGACACATGGCGAGAACCCGGTCGCTTTCAGGACACGGTCGAGGTACGCATTGGGGCGCTGCGCGCTGGCGTCCGGACGCCATTGCCGATCTTCATCCGCCTGTCGGACGGCGGCGGGACACCCGGGACGCTGGTGCAGGAGGCCTCCCCTTGCTATCATCCGCAACTGGCCGGGGAGGCAACGGTGGCGGGACGAGCGGCCTATGTCATCGACCTCGGCCCCTTCCTCTGCCCGGCCAGCTTCGCGTTGCATGCGGACGGCACGACGGTGCCCGGTCCCGTGACGCCGGCGGCGGAGCAGGGGCGGCACACGATGTGGATCGATAAGGCGACCTACTTCATGCTCAAGTCGGAAAGCGCGAACCCTGACGGCACGCTCCAATCGCGGCAGGCGGTGACCGCGATCACGTACAACGGCTCGATCCCGACGAGCGTCTTCACCTATTCGTTACCACCCGACGTGACCGCGACGACGATCACGGACCGGCGACCGCAGCCGTACACGCTGCCGTCGCACCCGCCCTTCATCACGGACGAGCGTTTGCCGCCGGGATTGGTTGGCCCGCCTCGGCAGAAGCCGTAGCGGACCGCATGTCGCTAATCGGCGCGTCGTCCGGATTGCGGCGCTGGAGATCGCCGACGGCCCGCAGGAGGCGGGTGGTCGGGAAGGGTGGGTAGCGACGACGAGTCATAGTGGGAGGATAACGGACCAGGAGAGCATTGCACAATCTTCTCTCCTTACGCTGTTCTACTCTCGGGAAACGAACGTTTCTGAAAATCGCACTTCTGCCCGATCTATTTCTGCTGAGTGTCGGAAATGTCCTGGGATAAGTTTCGCCACTCGTCCGTCCCAAAAGAAGTCTCTAAACGTATCATGTCTTGATGGGTCCAAGGAGTATCATCGTCTCGACAAGGACAGATTGCGCAGCTTGGGGGTTCGTGCGGTGCGCGTGCATCACGGCGGTTTCGAGGCCGAGGAAGAGGCGATACAACGCTGTTCTCTGGTCATGCTCGGCATCGAGCGGGCGGATAAACCGATAACCTTCCACGAACGCGGCTTCGCTCCCCGGCACTTGCCGATCGCGTTCCTCTGCAACCATAAAGTCATACGAAGGGTCGCCGGAGAGCGCCCATTCGAAATCGAGGATGCCGGAAACCCGCCCGTCGTCATGCAAAATATTCTCGTAATGATAGTCGCTGTGGACGAGCACCCCCTGACCGATGCGCGCGAGCAGTCCACCCGCGCGATGGAGTGCACCTTCCAACCGGGATCGATGCTCGTCATCCAATAAGCCATAGTGCGCTGCTGCGTCAATCTGGCGGCGGGCTTAGTCATCAAAGTAGGCCGACCATGTGCGGAAACGCGGCGCGGCTTGCTCGCGCAGTTTACCGAATGCCGGGAACGTCAGCAGATGGAGGCGGGCAAGGGCGCGACCTGTCTCCCCCGCGAGATCGCGGATCCGTGCCGGTGGCAATGTGCGCCCGCTCTCCGCGAGGTTCGTTCCTGGCAGCCGCGTCAGGATAATGTACTCGTACGGAGCATGGCGGCGTGACGTGTCAAGCACAATCACCGCGGGGACAGGGTATCCATGCCCTGCCAGCAGTTCATATGCCACCCGCTCATTGTCGAACTTGGCCACCGTCGTATCGATGGTATTGAAGCGGATTACGCGCGTATCGTCGACGATGAAGCAGTGATTGCTGACGCCGCTCATCGCCCGCACGATCTGCCGGGCATCGCCGAGGCGATGCGCTTGCCAAATCGTCCTGATCATCTCTTCGGTAATACTATCCATTATCTGCTGGGCCAATCGCTTTTCAACCGGGAGATTCTGAGAAGGTGCTCTACGCCTCGTTCCCATCCGAATATACTCCTCCTCCCAAGCCCCGTGCGAAGTCAGTATATTTCCAGTGGCCGAGAGCCTCATAGACGAACGTTTATCGGACGTGGAC
>JAABUY010006524.1_pt1 | contig 11382 bp, 17 predicted proteins | sample 5560271 | NCBI WGS metagenome assembly JAABUY01 (sample SAMN10711886, study PRJNA513374) | rock metagenome | isolation source: Antarctica rocks | place: Antarctica: Victoria Land, University Valley
TTTGCAGTGGCACGGCCCGAAGCAAAGTAGCGCGCTCCTCAGGGGCCTTAGCAGCAGGATGCAGCTTCAGCATTTGCAGCCGGGCCTGTGGCAGCGCCTCGCTGCATGGCAAGCGCCGCACTCCGCATTAGCAGTGAATTTCTACCCTGGGGTCCGGGCTGTGCACATCACGCTATTGGCTTTTTTGGCAACTTGGGCACTGTGTGCGCAGCGCTGCGGGCGGGCGCCTGGTTTGAGGCGGGCATTGCTACCCGTCTTAAACCAGGCGGTCAACCCAGGAGCGGGCCATAAGCAACACGCCCGTTCTGCTGTAATGTGGTAGGGGGAAAGGTCCCAGCAGGGCCTGTGATGTGCAAGCTGCTGCTGAGCATCTGAAGACCCATCTGAAGACCGGCAGTAGCAGGTGCAAACAGGACTGTAAACACCTGCCTAGTAATGACATCCTCCGTGTCCCTGCATTGCCTGTCATGTGCCTGCCATGCTTGTTATATACTTCTTGATGCGCATGGTCAGCATTCACACCTTGATCACGTGGTGCATGATGCAGGCCGCTCATGCTTGTACAACACATGTGGCAAACCACCGCCGCGCCTGGAGCTAGGCATGCCTGACCTTCCAGCGCTCCCACTTCATAGGAATACACAGCAATACCCTGCTCTACGATAGGCTGCCAGTGGAGCGCCTGGCAGACTGCGGGTGTCGCATCTGCAGCCTGTACAGCGCTTCAGGCGCTCCTCAAACAAGGTGCGCAGGTGCGGAACGTACAGCAAGGCTCCTGACGCGCGCTGCCTACAGGCCCCGCAGCAGCTGGTCCCAGTCTGGCACCTCAGGCCGCCTCGCCTCCACCCACCGGCGCTTCAGCTCGTTGAGAGCTTGCGCTCCCGTGCTGCGCGCGCGTCGGACAAACAGGTGTCAAAGCAGGGCTCAGTCGACAGAACACCGCACTGCTCAGTGGAGGACACAGGCCAGCTGCAGGCTGGAGGTGCGTGTGAGGGCGCACTGCTGCTGCAAACAAGCGTTGAGCGCCCTCAGGTCCGCTCGGCAGGCCCAGATTGCGGAGAAGACGCGCGCGCTGCAGCAGTCTGCATAGGCCCTCGCCGTGACCTTGCAGTCGGCCATCGCCTTTTGCTTCAGCTTGTACAGCAGCGCTGGCACCGCGCAGCAGCCTGTGTTACGTGCGGTGCGCTCGGCGATGTAGTTGCTGAAGCATCACCTTCCAATCAGCGCACCTTCCTCAACTTTTCGCGACACCAGCTGTTGCTGGTCCTTGACCATACGACAGCCAGGCGCGCCCCCTGTTCCTGGCGCCCTCTCAGGCGGCAAGCACAACGTCAAGTGCTCTGATTTGACCTGACGTGACCGTGCAGCAGTGCAGACAAAGAGCGGCTGTGCCGTAACTCTACTTAACAGTGTTCACGGAGGCTTGAGCAGTTTCTGTTCAGTAAAGCTCGCTTGTGGTCACAAGGTTGGACGGGTGCAGCCGCGTGGGCAGCGGTGGCCGCCGCTGCGCTGTTGGTCATACTCGCTCGCAGCACTTGCTTCAAACAAGTTGCTTGTTCGATCCAGCCACACAACAAGTGTGCTCTGCTACGCAAAAATTTTGCAGGCGCCAACTGACAGACAGAGCCGACGCGCTTGGCAGACACCACCTTGCTTGGACTAGCACGGGGAGCAGGGCGCAACCTGAGTGCACAAGCTTGGCATTTGAGCCATGGTCAGTCACTGAAGCTGCTTGCCAGAACAGTGTTTGTCCGGCTCGCACTCTCCGTTTTGCGTGCACGGACTGACGAGGACTGGGGCGGGTGCGGCCGCAGGCAACGCCTCTCGTTGCTGGCCTGGCCCTCGGCGCCGCAGCCTTTGCCGGCAAGTACGCCATAGAGCTAGCCACCAAGCTGCGGGCCGCTCCGCCGCGCCTGCGCCAGTTCTACAAGGTGCGCGGGCCCTTCCGGAGAGGCCGGTGCGTGCGGCGCGGCGGGCTTGCGCAGCGCTCAAGCGGCTGCGCTGCACAGGGTGGCTTCCAGCCGCAGATGAATCGGCGTGAGGCCTCCATGATTCTCGGCGTGCGTGAGAGCGCGGGCGAGGACCGCGTCAAAGAGGCGCACATCCGGGTGATGAAGGCAAACCACCCGGACCTGGGGGGCTCCAGCTACATCGCGGAGAAGGTCAACGAGGCCAAGGACATGCTCTTGGGCAACAAGCGCCGTTCGTCTGTGTTTTAGCAGGGCCGCGCAGGCGAACGCGCGCGCATGTGTCTATGCGAGTTTCAGTGTGTTGTGTCTTGCTGTTCTGCAGTCTTGTTGACTTGAGCTGCTGTGTCTGCTGCGTTGTCGGGCTGTGTCTTTGCACAGAAAAATTAGGCTGCGCCGCAGGACACAGCTTCGCCCGTGCCAGTGGCCAGGAGCGTGCCGTGCTTGAAGCTGCTTACGCGGTGAAATGTGGAACACTGCTGCATGTTGTGAACGGTGCAAAGTTTTGGGCGACGGGAGTACGAGACAATGAGTTAGGCCAGGGAGCGCGTTGCTTGAAACAGTGTATAACAGTGCAGCCTGCAGCAATATCTGCACTCAGTCACAACTACACTGTAGCGAGGCGTCGCGCACGTTTCCTGCAAGCCCAACCAGCTTTGGAGCGTGCACTGCAGCAAATGAAAGGACCATGCGGAGGAGTACAGGAACGGGGACCCCATCACAAAGGTGCTACGCACGAAAACTGTGGAGCTCGCGAGAGCCGCTACGAAGCATCTGTGCCCCCCGCGGCCTTGTCCTTGCGGCCCAGCCACCGCGCAACCACTGGCGTCAGCGCGACCGTGGGCGGGAAGCGGATGGGCGACAGCGCCTTGTGCGCCGCGTATGCGATGGCCGCCGTGCCCACGCGCTCGCTGGTGTCGGACGCGTTCAGGCCCACGCGCTGCAGCAGCGCCGCCACGTTCACGCCTGGCCGCGCCGCAGGCCGGCTCAGCCCGCCGGCGTACCGCACCCAGCCTGAGTCTGTTCTGTGAGGCGCAGCGCGCGCTCGCTGAGCGGCCATGCCTGCACACAGCTTCACGAGGCACAGAGCATGGAGGCCTGCTTCGCTTGCCCCTCATCACCCAGCCCCTTCCGCACGCCTGAGCCCCTGCTCCCTTGCACCTTTGGGGAGGGGTGCAGTCGGGCCAGCACTCAAGCACGGTGACTCCACACAGACACACGCCTGCCACGCAAAGCGTCTCCCGGCGCCCAGGCCGCGGCGCGCCTGAGCTGACAAGCGCGTAGCAGGCGCCAAAGGACACGATGGCGAAGGAGATGGACGTGAGCAGGTACGCGCTGCCGTAGCGCGCCAGCAGGTCCTTGGCCTGGGCGCCGCGGCCGCGGCCGTCCTTGCTCGCGCCCTTGCCGGTGAACACCTGCCACAGGCCCGCCTCCAGGCCGTACTTCTCGGTCGTCTCCGACGCGTCGCGGCTCTCCCCGGCCTGCCGGCGGCGCCCGCCGAGCCTCAGCACCTTGCCAGCAGCGCGGAGGGAGCGGTAGGGGCAGCGCAAAGCGCTTCGCATGCGCGAGCTAGGCAGCAGCGCAGCGACGCTGCAACATGGCAGGCGGGCGTGCACGCCTTCTCCTTTGCGTCATCCAGCTTTTCCTTCAGCCCAGCGCGCGCCGTGCCTAGCCGCCTGCCGCACTGCCTGCCAGGCCTGGTGCACCCCACGCTGCGCGTTTCACATAATCGCCCGTGATCTTCTCACGCGGTATGTTTGCTGACAACGTACTTAAAGCAGTGTACGCTGCCCACCTCTGCGCTGGCAGCGTGTGGTGGATGCATCCTCGAAACGCGCTCTGGCGCAGCCTGCCACAGCACCTGTGGATGCTCAGTGACTGCTGCGTGTGCCACACGTGACTGGAAACAGCGCGGCATGACACCTGTTGTGCTGAAAAGCGCTGCAGTGGCTGGTGGCGAGCTGAGAAGATGTCATAGCTGTCCACAATTTCACGTCTTCAAAGAAGTGCACACACTTAGCACAGCACTCTGATGCAGAACTGACGTTGGCACCTTTTCTCGGATTTCAGCAACTGTTCCAGCACAGTACCTGGAAGGGATGCAAGGGTACAAAGCCTGGGACATGCAAAATATGAATACAGAAAAGCAGACCTGTTTACAGGTACTGTGCAGGGTCCCTGCCAGCAGGGCCTGAACTTCAGGCACACATACACAGTCTTGATGCTTCGCTCCACACTAAATCCTCAACCAGCTCTGCACAGCAGTGACTCGAATCCTGAAGCAGTTCTGGCAGCTCTCTGATACCAAATACCAAGACAAGCTAAGTGCGGCAAGACACCCCGGCATCAGCAGTCACACAGGTAGTTAAAAGCAGCCGTGGACATACTTCAGAAGCGCGTGGGTGCCATCAAATAGACATAGATAAGCGCCGAGACAGGCCTTGGCACACTCCGCCAGCGTACCCACGTCGCAGGCCTGGCATGCCTACTTCAAAACACAGTATGGTCGGCCTCACGCGCACCTTGCTAATGGTGTCAGAATTAGCCAAGCCAAACCCTGTCTTACGCAAGCCTGACCTTGGCAGGCACAAATACTGGTAACGCAACCACCCTGATGCCTATGCACACCGTCAAAGAGCACCCCAAACTCCTATCAAAACTTCTGCAGCCAGTTCATACCCCTGCACTGCCTACCTGACACTTTATGGTGCCTGCTACACTCGCCCTTACTTGACCATGGCGGCCGCGTCTGTTACCATGTGTTTGTTCCAAAGGTCCTGGCCCATGCGCCAGAGCACGGAGAACAGCAGCCCCTGTGTGCACACAAGCAGCACTCAGCAGGCAGGCAAAACTCCATGCAGGCAGGCAAATTCCATGATTCATGACTATGCACAAGGGCACACTCAAATAGAACGGGTGCAGAAACGACCAAGCAGCAGGCCCCACAACATTGATGTGAGGGGTGAGGAGGGAACATAAGAGTCGATCCAGTGTTCAACATACACACTGTGACGCGCTGCCAGTGACCCATGTGCAAGGTACATGGTACTGACTCCACAGCGCGAAGCATGGACTGCAACAAGGCCAATGCTGGTAAGCGCTGACGCAGCACAGTCGCGCGCCTGCAGGCCGTTGGCCAGGATCTTGGTCTTCAGGCCGCGCCCGAACAGGCCCAGCACGCCGTCCTTGGCGACAATGTCGCGGATGACCGCCGGATAGGTCACCGCCTCGGTCGCCGCCTGCTTGGACGTCTTCACGACGCGGATGGAGTTGCTGACCGTGTCGCTCACCTGCGCGCGCCCGCGCCCCGCTCATGCCAGTGCAGCCGGTTCTTCTGCCAATACTGCATAGCTGCCGCCCCTCGCTGCCCCAAACAGCAAGTACCTGGCCTAGCCTGCACATGCATCGCTGCTAGGACAATGGAAGTGCTTGCATCAGTTGTGATTGCTCCTCAGTAGATGCTTGCAGCATGCAGGTGCTTGCAACATGTTGGCTGAAGGCTGCAGCGACGGGGCATGGCGCACACCAGGGACGCGCTGAAGCCAATGAACGCGCTGCGCAGCAGGCGCTTGGGCAGCTCCTCATACTGCGGCAGCGCCTCGTTCAGGTAGTTGTCTGCGCGCCATGGCGGCTCTGGACGACTCTGGAGCGCTCCACCCAAGGGCCCGATGCCAGCGCAAGCATGGCTATGTACGTAGCTGTGGGCCGGGGGATGCGCCATCCATTGCACTTAAGTTGAGCAGGAGCCTCTGAGCAAGTGCAGCGTCGTTTGCCACCCGTTGACAGCCAGCTCTGGCACTCCCTCCATGGATGCCGTGTCCCTTTGGGGCAAGGACACGGTGCAAGGTGAAAGGTGTGATGTGCAGCAGGGTCAGCAAGGCCGTTCGCCAGCACAACCCCACAGTTGCTGGCCGCGCCCCACAGGGATCCGCACATGTGCCGAACCAGGGCGCGTGTCCCGCAAACGTCGCAAACGCGGACGCCAGCGCGCCGTGGTACAGCACGGTCGGGCCGCTCCGCGCGATCTTGGCGCGCAGCTTGCGCAGACCATCCTTCCCCTCCACCTGTGCATATCACTGCCTTGCTCGACCCAGCAGGTTGAGCTTGAGACAACACGCGACGCGCGCATGCTGGTCAGGGGCGGCAGATGCGTGCTGAAGGGCCGCGAGCGAGCCTGCAGGATGGTCTTGCAGGCGTCGATCGGCATGAGCGCTATGCGGAACAGGCCTGCGCTAAAGCTGGCCGCCAGCGTCTTGAGGCCCACGTTGAGGCCCCTGGTCGAGTCGTAGCTGTCCAGGAGCGCCAGCGTGCCCGCATTGGCGGCCGTGTCCCCAAACCGGCTCAGCGGGCCCTGCAAATTCGATACAGTTGCCTCCAATCTGATTGTGAGCAGAGGCACATGCACTGCTCTGAGCAGTGCGCCGCCTATACGTAGTGTGCCAGCCTATGCAGCAGGGTGTCCTGCAGGCACGGCCGGCACATGCGGATTTGCATGGTGGTCAACAGAGGAGTACATGCCCTGCAAGCCACACCATATTTCGCAAATGCACCATGATCGCTACATGTCAAGGAGCCACGCAAGGCTTCACATGTTGGTCAGTGACACTGAGTGGTTCTGGTGCTTCAGTGGTGCTCCACAGAAGGTACCGTGCAGCAGCACCTGTATCAGCGCGGGTCCGAGGCCGCGGTAGAAGCGCAGCACGCCCCCCTCGCGGTAAAGCGTCTTCAGCGCGTTCGTTGTGGTCGTGCCGTACCGATACTGCACGCATGCGCTGAGTCACCTGCTTCAGCCTAGTGCAGTCAGCATTATGCCAACTCAGGTATTGGCGATAGCTTGTTAGCCAATTTCCATGCCTTAAACTGCAAGCGCACAACCAGCAAATTGACTGCTGGGTTGATGGAAAAGCAGTATTGTACGTGGCATATTGCACCTGGTAGTTGACGGTGGTCCGCAGCCACATCAGGGACAGGACCTGCGCGACATCTAGCACTGTCAGGCCAAGCAGCCTGATGAATTTTCCAAGCAGGCTCAATCTCTTGGAGGTGCTGAGGGCGGCGCTCAGCAACAAACAAAGGCCACCTGTATCCCCATCGCCGCGGCGCCAGGCAGCCCCCCGCCCAGCGCCTTTTTGCCCGCTCGTCTCAGCACCTGTCCGTGTGGTCAGGCGTGTCAGTCAGCATTTATGTGAGCAGCGAAGGGCTACTCATCAATAGAAACGCGGTGCTGCCCCAGCAGGCAGTCTTGCTGCGTCTGTTGGCAGGTTGGCGTGAACAGTGTGCGTGGAGCATTCAAGCAGGAATTTAAAAATGCTGCTCCTGGCACCAGCCAGAGCAGTGGCTTCCCTCGTGGCACGCGCCTCAGAGAGCGGCTCCGCCTCCTTGGCCTGGTGCAGCGTGAGCGGGGCGAGCGGGGGCGGGCCATCCATGCGCGGCCGGGCAAGGACACACGGCGCGGCAGCGCACACGGTGCTGTACGCATCTGGCGGCAGCAGGCAGCTGGCCCGCGCGGGGACCCGCCCAGTGCTCATCAGCGGGAGCGCGTACAGGCAGGCAGGCATCAGCTGCTGTGGCCTGAGCAACGCGTCCATGCCTGCTTGCGCGCCCCCCGCTGCCGTGCGCAGCACTTCCGCCCGTTCGGAGAGCTCCTCCTGCTGAGCTGGCTTAACCAGCCAAGTTAGGCTTGGCTTGCCGCGACTCCCTGTGCCTGGAGAGCCCAGCGCGGGAGGCACGATGGCGGGCCCGGGCAACAAGAAACGCAAGGTGGCGGGTGTCGGGATTGACTTCAAGCGCGCAAAGCACAAGGTGGGCAAGCGGCTGCCGCCGCCGCGCAATGCCACCGACACGACTGTGCGCTCGCGTGTCATCTCGCTGCCATCCCAGAGCGTGGCCCAGGACAAGGGCGGTGCGGCCGTCAGCGAGCGCAACTTGACACTCAAGGTGCGGGCGCACCTTGATTTCAGTCAACACGCACGTCACACTGTACATTGTGCTTACGCATTGAGTGTGTGCTGATAGAGACTGCCAGGCTCTGCGGCGCAACAGCATACCATTTGCAAATGCATAATGTTTATTGGTGCAACACTGCTTGACAACAGCCACGTACGTAAGTGCCGTGCCACTCAGGCAAAGGCAGTCTGCTCACTGTTGCTGTGAGGTCCAGGAGTTGCTCGGTCAGACGAGTCACTACAGCGAGCGCGTGCGCAAGGATGCCTTGACTGGCATGGCCGAACTGCTGGCCCGGCACCCCGAGGAGCTGCGCCGTCAGGTGGGTATAGAGTAGGAAAAGGGATGACGTCCTGTACAACAATGACAGCCACCTGCGCGTCAGTGTCGGTTGCACGATGGGTAGCAGCCCTGCGCCAGCCACCATATGGTCTGTACAAGTCAGTGCGGTCACTATGGTCAGGCGCTTGACATATGAGCACTCCTCAGGTGCAAGCCCGTGCCTCGCAGCTGCCTCCCTGCGGTGCCAATACGTGAACGTCCTTGCAGGCCGGCCCAGTCGTGGAGCGCCTGGCGGAGCGCATCACCGACGCGGACGGCGGCGTGCGCGGCGCGCTGCGCGCGCTGCTGGCCGGCGCGGTGCTGCCGGGGCTGGGCGAGCGCGCGCTGGCGCCCTTTCTGCCACTGCTCATGGCGCACGTGTCCGCCGCCATGACCGACCTGGCCGCGCCTGTCAGGTGCTCGCCTCGCCACTGGCGTCGCTCCCTGTCGTGAACCTGGCAGCTTGGTGCTCAATGAATGTGGGTCAGCGTTGGAGGCGTTGTTTTTTTACGTGCTGTAGCGCAGCGCTGCTGCTCGCTGGCGCTCCAACGCCTGCAGGCGGCAAGCGCACGCATTTACTGGAGCTTGGGGGCTCATGAGTGCATGGCTGCATGGTCGCAACGCTTACAACGAGCACGAGCACCTGTGGCGCGGCGGCAGGGAGGATGCGGTCGGCTTCCTGGCGGTGCTGATGGCGGCGGCGCCGCAGCAGGTGGCCAGCCGCTTCCTGGCGCCCGCGCTGCAGCACTACGCGTCGCTGCTCGCGCCCGCGCAGCGCACGCGCAGCGTGCAGGCCGGCTCGGCGAGCGCGATGCTGCGGGTGCGCGATGTGATTGGGGTCCATGGCGGAATGCTGCTGGGGATATATTGTGAGAGTAGTGAAGGGAAGCACACCGTGTCTGGCTTGTTGCAGTGACCTCTGCGGCCGAGGGTTAGTGCGAGACTCACGGTGGGTGGCGCGGAGTGGCGCGTTTGCAGCGTACGTCAGTGGTGGTGCTCCGTGGCAAACACCAGGTGCTCCAAGGTGGACACGATGCCGTGTCATGATGCATTGCCTTTTGTCACTCCCTGCCTACAACAGCCAAGTGCCGCTTTGTCAGGTGGCGTGTGACATTTTTTTAAATCTGTGCGGGGGCAGTGCAGGTGCTGGAGGGCCTGGAGGGCCTGCTGACGCAGGCGGCGGCCGCCGAGCGTGGCGGCGCAAACCCTGACCCTGACCCCGACCCCGACTCCGGCTCGCCCGCTGGCGCGCCGCATTGCGCCGCCGGCGCCTGGCGACGCCCGCTGTTCTGCCGGCGCTGCGACTGGCCGCCGCGCGGCCTGCCGCGCGCGCCCCCGCGCGCGCCCGCGGCACAGCCGCTCGGCGCGCCCAGGCCCGGAGCGGCGGGCCTTGGGAAGCGGGGCGCGGCCGCGGCGGCGTCGGCGGCGGGCGCCGGCGGGCCCGCCAGCGAGCCGGGGGAGGCTGCCGCGGCGGCCGAGGCGGTGCTGGAGCGGCTGCTGGGCGTCTGGGCGGACCTGGCGCCGGGGCAGCTGGCCGCGGGCGCGCCCGAGGAGGCCGCCGTGCGCGGCCTGGCCGCCGTGCTGGCCTGCGCGGGGCTGCTCCTGGACCGGCTCCCGCCGTCCGCACTGCTGTCGTCCCCGGGTGCGGACCAGCTGTCGGGCTGGGGTATCAATGCTGCTGATGCGCTGCAATCTAGCCTAATGCGGCAGGTCTATTTTATGAGAGCCAGCGTCGCACAAACAGACGGTGATGTGGGCATGACCCAGCCGCACGGTGGCCCGGACGCATGGGCGGCACGGTCGCGCTGGCGCACCTGCGCACCGTGACGGCAGGGCGTGTGCATCTGCAGCCGCATGACCAGTGCGCCCCGCAGGACGGCGCGAGGGCTGGGCGGCCGCGCTGCTGCGGGCGTGCGCGCCGCATGTGCCCGCGCCCGCGCCCGCCGTGCGCCCGCCGCCCGGTCTGCAGGCGGCGCTGCTGCAGCTAAACATGGCCGCCGCCGCGCTGCTGGCGCGCTTCCTGCCGGCGGCCGCCGCCGGCGCGCAGCAGGTGCGGCGGGGCGCGTTGCGGCGGGGAGGGCTTCTGGCCCTGGCGCGCGTGCGCCACATGTGGTGGTGAAGGTAGCTTGCGGGGCGCCGTGGGACGCAGATGAGCCTGTCTGCATGGTGTGCGCCGCGCTCGTGCTGGCAGGTGCATGAAGCGGAGCGGGCGCCTTCATGGTTGCCGGTCCGCCAGCTGGCTCTAGGCAGGGTTGTCAGGGCAGAGGCTCAAGCTCTTTGCAACCCTTGCCTCTTCCCTGATGCACTTGCAGCTAGGCCATGGGCGGGGAGCGCTGCCGCGCGCGCTGCACCGTGCGCGTGGGCGGTGCGCATGGGCGCGGCGCAGCTGCTGGACTCCTGCAAGGGCGTGCTGGCGGACGGCAACGAGGGGCTTTTCCGGCCTCTCGGCTGGGGCCGCTAAGAGGGGCGAACGCAGCGCTGGCGGTGGGCGGTGGGCGGCCGCGCAGCCTGAGCGCATGCGCCCGCCGGCGCACAGGCGGGCTCATGGGGCGAGGCGGGCTGGGCGGCGCGGCTGCTGGACTTCTACGAGGGCGTGCTCGCGCGCGGCGAGGTGCTGCCGGCCGCAGGCGGCCTGGCGCAGGGCGTGCGCCTGGCCGCGCTGCCGGCGCCCGTCGTCGCCGGCGTGCTCGCGGGTGCGGCCCGCCGAGCGCGCTGCACTTGGCCATATGCTAGGGTAGGGTAGGGTAGGGTCCTAGGTCCTAAACATGCTTGAGCATGCTGACTTTGTGGAAGGTGAGCGCCTGGCGGGCTTGCGCTCGGGGGCGCTCAGCCAGGTGGCCTGCCCCGGGTGCTTTGGGGGACAGCACGTTGGCGCGCGAAGCGTGCCGACCGGCGGCCTCAAGCCGTGCGGCCACTTGCCGCGCGCGCTGCTGCGGCTGCGTCCCTGCAGTGCGTGCTCCGCTGCGCCAGCGCGGTTCAGCCGGTGCGCTTGACCATGCCCGCCGCTGCGCGCGGCAGGCGTCTGCCAGATCCTGCCGGCGGTCACGCCCGCGCGGCGCGGCGCGCTGCTGGCGGCCGCGGCCGCGCTGGGCCGGCGCTCGAGCGCCCGCTCGGCCGCGGCGGCCGCCGTGCTGCGCTTCCAGGCGCGCGC
>JAABUY010006525.1_pt1 | contig 11382 bp, 20 predicted proteins | sample 5560271 | NCBI WGS metagenome assembly JAABUY01 (sample SAMN10711886, study PRJNA513374) | rock metagenome | isolation source: Antarctica rocks | place: Antarctica: Victoria Land, University Valley
CTGCTGCACTTTGTTGCCCATCTCCAACAGCTGAACAGATGATCACCAACCTTGGGGCAAAGCTTGGCTTGTAGTTGTGGCGTGAGCTGCCAAGTTGGATTGATGCTGCCGCCCACTGGTGGTGTGGTCTGCCTCCTGACAAAGGGGCCTGCATGAGTCAGAGCTGTTCCAGTCCACTCAGTGCATTGAGGATGATGGGACACAGGCCCAGGGCCTGCACCATGTTGCAGAAGTGTTGCACCAATCACAAGCTGCAGCTGGGCGTACGCACAGCACAGCACAGCACAGCTTGGGCAGGAATCTTGACAGCTCTGCAGATGTCATTGGTGACGTGTGATTGAGGCACACCACTAGGGACAAGGTCATAATGCATACATGCATCTTGCTCTCTTCAATCCCAAAACGTCTATTAAGTTCAGAAACGTCCATTCCACAGTGGAAACCTAAACTCAGAACTGCCTGGGGACAGTAAAAACACGTTTCTACATTGGGGAGATGTTTTGGACATTATCAGTGGGTTTGGGCTGTTGTGTAGGTGGCCCTCAACCCCAGTGCCTTGGCAGCAGATGACAGCGGGCATGCCGCCAGTGTGCAGGCCACAGGCGGCAACAAGGTCAAGCTGCAGAAGGGCGCTGCTGCCTTCAAGGACGTCAAGGTCACGGCTGAGGAAGCCGGGGAGTACGTGCTGCGCATTGCCTCTGGCAATAGAAAGGTGACCTTTTGACTACTGCAACCGTTGTGCATTTGTGTTGTGTAGCAGCCTGCCTGAAAAACAGCAATTCTGCACGTGTTGTGTCAGGCTGCTGCAGTGGGTGGCAATTTGTGGTGCTGCCCTGTTATCTGCGCCAACCCGTTGCTGGGTCTTCAAGTGGGATGTGGCAGGCCTGTAATCCTTGCCCCCTCAACTGAATGACTTTTATGTGTGTCTGTCTGTGTGTCTGCCGTCTGTCTGTTTGAAGATGTTTGCGCCTGCTTGCTAGTCTCTTCATCAGCCAACACATCCACCCACTCTCTGACAGTCAGATGCAAGGGTTGTGTTACCGTCTTAAGGTGGCTTTGGAGGAAGCTGAGCTGAAGCTGACCATGTCAGCCGCCAACTTCATCACAGATGTGGCCATTGACCCAGACAGCTTGCCTGACGATGCTTTGCAAGCTGGCAGCAGCTTCCCCATCATTGTCAAAGTCCAGACAGAAGATGGGCAGCCCTTGACCCTTGAGGTAGCCTTGGAGTCACTCAGCCTCAGACTCACCCCGCCCAATGGCAACACAGCAGATGTGGTTACCCTGCAGCCTTCAGCAGCTGTCGAAAGCGGAGACATAGTCAATGAAGGCAATGCATGGTGCGCGTTCTCGTTTGAATCGGGTGACTTACGGTCAGCTGGTGCGTACACGGTAACAGCGGAGCACACAGAGCAGAGGCAAGAACTGGCGAGAGCCCTGATGAAGAAGGATATCAGCATGCGCAGCCCAGCCATCAGCTTTGAGGTCTGCTCAGGCCCTCTGAGTGAGCTCCAGATGGAAGCTGAGTCAGCACCTGAGAGGGTCACTGTGACTAATGGGGATTCTGACCAGCAGCGGCAGCTCCTCAGTGATGCAGTGTTACAACTGACAGACGCATATGGTAACAGCGTACGGAGTGAACGGATGACTGTCCACCTGAGTCTGCAATGGCCAGAAGGCTCTGAGGCAGAAGCCAATGGGGGGGTGCTGCCTGAATTAGAAAGCTCAGAAGGGAAAGTTGAAGGGCAGACCGACAGGCAAGGCAGGGTGTCGTTTGGGGCCGTCTCCATCAAGCAAGGGACAGGCAAAGCCAGCACAGATGAGAACAACCCTATCAACACTCAAGGGAATGCCATGGCTTGTGTTCTGGCATTTGAGGTTCAAGCGACTGACCATGAGTATGAGGGGTAAGGTCTGCATTTCCTGCATACGTGAGCTGCCAAACCAATGGCTGTGAACGAAAAACAAATGCAATTGGGATGTGATGTGTTGAGACAAGCCACCGTGATTTGTCCTTCATTGAGTACTGCTCCTGCATCACAGACAGCAAAACCCAGTTTGCTGGAACAGCAGATTCTCAGTGAAGCATTGGTCAGCAATGTTGGACGAAACTGTTGCAAGGAGAAAGTGTCTGATGCAGGGATGTTCCTCCTGGATGGCGGTGTGAAGTGCTGTTCTGTGATGACAGCACCAGATTTGCATCAGTGAACCAGCTAACTGAGCGCCACTCAGAGCTGGCAGCCAAGAGGCAGCACCTCCGAGGCCAGCTGGACTCTGCCACAAGGGTGAGTCAGTCTATCCCACTGAGATGACTCTCTGCCGTTTGCAAACACTCTGACCGCTGAGTGTCAGTCTGCGTCTTGTGCGTGCAACAGATCTTGTTCACAGACTGCTGAGTGTCGCTCTGCATGTTGTGCATGCAAAAAAACTGATTGGGCCGCAACATACATTGACAGTACAACCTGTGCTGCTGAGATACCCAATCCAAGTCAGACAGGTCTTTGCAGCTGGGCATGTTGTTAGGCATTGCATTCCATCATTGTCTGCTGTTTTTTCACAGATTGTCGTCAACCACAATGTTTGCTCAGTTTGTTTTACAATACCAATTTTCTGCTTTGCTTTAAGTGCACTTGGCATCCCTGACTGCAAAATCCCCATGACTCAGGAGCGTTGTGTGGATACTGTAGGAGCTGACATCAGCACAGCAGGGCGTCAGCCATGCGGGCAAGGCAGCAGATGCAAGAAGGAGGGAAGCAGGACCTTCAGCGCCAGCAAACTTGCAAGACGCCCAGGCTCGCTTGGCAGGTCTGATGCCCTGCGGCAACACTCCATAGCAATCTCTTGACAGCTTCATCTTAGCTATAAAGCCCAAATAGCCTCAAGCAGCTTGTTCCCCTCCCCCCCCCCCCTCCCTAGCCCCCCTCTTCACCAACAGACTTCCCACGAGTTACTACCCCGCAGATCCATCTCCTTCTGCATCCGTGCAGAAGAGCCTAGCATGTAGCTCACAAACCATGCAATGATGTGATGTGTGAGTGCAGAGGTGAGGCAGGGCGCAGAGGCGGCCCCCAGCGATGCAGGCCCTTCAGCAGGAGTTGAAGCACGCTTTGGCCCCCCCAATCAGGCCAGCACCGTAGCCATCCAGACATGCCTGCAGACAGGTGCATGCCAATCTAGCTGTGGACACAAAAGATCCCCACATGCAGCGCAGCAATGCAGACCTCGCTGGCATGACTGTTTTACTTGATTATCCTTTGCTGTGCTCAGCCTTCATGTTGAGATGCAGCAACGTCAGATGTAACGTATCGCAACTTTTCCAAGATGGCCACGATCGGCACCATGCCCATGCTGTAGTGCCCATATTGTGACCCTAACAAACAGTCAATGCTACAGCCGCTACCCCAAGGCAAGATTGAATCAAAACATGCGTTCCGCCTTGCATGAGAGCAGAACAGTGAGGACTGCCAGTGTTATCATCAGGCTCAGCCACATGGTTGCAGGCGACCCGGAGTCAGTGGGAGTGCTAGCACAGCTGGCCACTGTGGATGACACAGCCCTGTCACAAGTGCTGGCTTCCCAGTACCGTGGCCTGCTGCCGGTGGTGGTGGTGCAGACTGGCGCATGCACACAGCGCATGAACCAAGTGCTGCAGCAGGCGCATCTGCCACTGCCCGACATTCTGTCTTTGTCCCACTCACAACCCTACAGGTCAGAAGCGCGGCATCATGGTTCCATGGTTGCCACCTCAGAGCACAGCAATCAGCTCTGCTGCTGCTGCTGCTGCTGCTGCTGCTGAGAGCCATTCCAATACGCTTTGAGTGTGCTTGTTGTGTCTGCAGCTGCTATATGCAGTCAGCAGTATGTATAAACATACTGCACGTTGAGCTTCAAGCACAGCAGATGTGCACACTCTATCAGGAGTCTCCTCTCAAGCGTTTGTGCATTGCAATTGTGATTGAGGTATGCTCTGCTGTGGGGTTTGTTTATGGGATGGCTCCTGTAGGGGCCCGACCAGAGGGGAAACCCCAGGGCAGCAAAGCTGCGGTGAGAGGGCTGCAAGTCTGCTGGCAGCAGCCTGCCAAGATAGTGATGACCTGCTGCCAGTGCCCCTGCCCCACACAAGGGCCCTCACCCAGAGGAAGCAGAGTAAGCTACCCAACCTCCACTGGCTATACCAGTTAGCACCTGGTCAGCCGCATGTTGGGCTACACTGAACTGGGCAGTTCTGTTTGGGGCCAAGCTACCATTGCACCTGATCTGGATTGCACCTAACTTCACCTGAACTCAATACCTGAATCCGATACCTGAATCTAGAAGCAGCACGGTCTACAGTGACCATGGCTCCTAGTCAGAGCTGCCTGGTATTGGTCTAGCACCCAGTATTGCTGTACATACATGGTGGGCTTCACCAACAAGAGGTCATGAACAAATTTCAGCTTGCACAGGCTCACATCAGGGGCAGGTTCCGAAGGCCATGCAAGTGATTGACATTTCTGGATTCTTCGCAAAGACTTTGCTATGAGCCTGCACACACAGCAGACTAACATTTGCCCTTTGCTCACCACATCCTATGGAGGGTGTCTTGATGCAGTTTCAGTGTGCAGGAGGATCAGGAGGGGGAAACTTGGCCCCTCAAGACTGGCCCCAGGGGTGTTTGGGGTATGCCTTCAACCTGGTGCGGCCAACTAAGGCAGGCCACAGAGGCAGCCTGCTGTACAGCTTGCTGGGCAACGTGCTGCTGTTTGAGACCCTAGCGGACGCCTCAGCATACAGGGAGCTTGTCACACAGGTGTGGGAACTTCAGTAACTTCTGGACCTTCAGTGGGGAACCTTCAGTTTTGTCTCATCAGCTGTCTGTGATGCTCAGCTGTAGACAGGTGGCAGTGACATGAAGTACAGTCTGTTTGCAAGCAGTACTTCTACCAATGATACTTCTTACTTCGCAGCTCAGTAGGCTTGGTGCGGGCAAGAGCCTGCATGCTGTTATTGCATCCACCACTAGTAGTCAATCATTGCTTGCAACAGTCAACCCGCAATCTTGTGTGCATTTCTTTGTAGCCATTATTCACCATTGCACCTGCAGAAGCTGGAGTCAGGTATGGCAGACATTGTGACCCTGGATGGGCGGCGCATCACCAGCAAGGGTATTACCTCTGGCTCCAACTTTAGAGTTCCACCCCTATCAGAGGCCCCCTGCTGTTTTGGCTCTGCTGGCCAGGCAACAGCTGCTCAGCCCCAGGACCTTCAGCAGCAGGTACACTGCTTCTCCATGTCTGCAAGCAATCACCAAGGCCAACGCGCATCACAGCTTGTCACAGCTCACATATACCCTCCTTGAACTGTGCAGCTGATGTGCAGGGCAGCTCAGTGTCATGGCATGCAGCAAGATTTTGCACCTGCTGTGTTGAAGTCAGCTTCATGGTAGGTCTGACGTGTTTTGATGCTGTTGGATGGCCTCTGATGCAGGAAGCAGTGTTGGAAGCCTTGGTAGACGCTCTGCAGCATCACCAAGAGGCACAAGAAGTGCTGGAGGCTGCACAGCAGGTAAGACAGACAGCCTGAGAGGCCATGCTCAAATGTATCTGAACCGGTCAAAAGCGCCGGCGCTTGCTGTAAGGCCTGGCCCAGCCCCACCGCTCTCACAACAGTGTCCCTTAACAAAAACCAGCAGAATGGTGACTGTCGCAGCATGCTAAGTGAAGGTCACTGCCAGCTGGCGTCTTTTCAAGTCACCATGTTCCAGATCCATATTGTCATGGATCATGAGCACTGCCCCCCCCATGCTCACATGTGGATTGTCATGTTCCATGGACCCTGCCGACATCAGAGTGATCATGTGTACTTGTGCATGCACAGCGACAGTGTGTGACAGGCTTGTGGGGTGTGGTGCAGGCGGCTGATGAGGCTGAAGCAGGGTATGGGGGGGAGCTGCAGCAGGTGGAGCAACAGATGGCAGCCCTGGATGAGGAACTTGCCAAGCAAGGAGGCACTCAAGCCCCTGCCAGTGAGTCGTGCTGACCTGTCATGCCTGCTTCCAGGAACAGGGCCATGCATTGTACTGGCTACTGGTGTCGATTTTTGGCACGCTGTCACATTGTCAAGATGGATCTGGTGGGTGTGTTGCTAGTAGTGCCAGCTGCTCTGTTTGGCTGACTGCACAGACGTACTATACATGTGTGAGGTCTGTGACAGCAAACGAGGCAATTTTTTGGGTGAAATAGAGTCTCCAGAGTCATTATGAGGTGCACATGGGTGCCCAGTTCACCAGGCAGAGGTTCCAATGATCTTCTAATGTAGCAAGTTCCCATCAAGTCAGTAGCCAGTCCTTGCTGAGAGTGCACATGAGTCTGAGAGCTTTTTCTCAGCTGTGCTGTCAGATGAACAGTTTTGCACATGCAGGGCATGATGGAAAGAAGGCTGGTCGGCGACGCGCACGCAGCCATGTTCAGGCCATCTCTCATGAAGAAGAGCCGCCAGCAAAGCGGGCTTCCGTTGATGGACATCATGACACTGTCGAGCCATGGCCAGCTGAGCATGCAGAAGATGTTCCACAAGCACAAGCTGCTGCTGCAAAGAAGGGCAAACGTCGTAGGCTAGAAAAGATGCAAGCTTGATATCATGTAAATTGACACTATGTTGCAAAACATCCCTGTTGGATCTGCCAATAGCAAATTGCTTTTACAGACTATACAGAGCGCACCTGCATGCATGCATATGCTGTTCATCTTGTGCGCTTGTCGGAGGCGCAGCTACATGACAGCAGTGGTGTCATTTGCTGCAGCATCTTGCAGATATTTGCTGCAAGAACCCTTGCCCATTATCACACCCCAGCAGTTTGTGCAAAGGGTATGCCCCATTGATCTAGACAGTTCAGTCAACAAAGTATAATCTCAACCAGACTGGGTACATGTTCCATTCTTTATTTTCACTTTGCAGGATAGCCAGACACAGTCTTCTTGTTTCCTGGATAGAATCTCAATGGGTGTCACAACCTGCTTGTCGTTTGTGGTCATACATTCACGTTGCTCCCCTAGTACTGCCTCAATCATGGTGAATAGTAAATAAAGTGTCAGTACAGATTCCTGATTGTGATTCCCAACGCCAGCCTTTTTTGTTCTCTATCGTTCCTGGCAGGCCGAACACCCCGGCTGGCCAGTCACGCCTGCCTGCCAGTCAAGCCTGCCTACTTGCCTCTGCGCGCGCTTGGTAAGATGATGCAAGTCGAGGTGGCGTCCGTTGTCACTACAGTTCAACAAACGCTGATTGGTGCTGTGTTTATGCAGATACATAGGTCATGATGCCTCTTTGCCGACGCGACTCCGGTCCTGATAGCGGTAAGATAGTAATTATAAGGTGCCGACGTCCAGATCGGATTGAACATTTGCTGAAGTGAACCGGTGTCCGTGAAACATCCTGGCTCTGACGTCCGGTACTGTCACGTATGCATGGCGACTTACTGTCCTAAGTGCGACAGTCACGGTGATTGCAAATACTAGCTCAGCAAGTAGTGCCCAGCTAGCTGTTGGTGTACTAGCTATCCATATAATGAAGAGGTAATATGAGCTGAAGTAGTAGCTGAAGTGCCCCATCATGAATTTGTATATTTGACAGGATTGAAACGGACGGTGACGCTTCTGATACTTTTCACAACGATTTAAATACATTGGCGAATACTGGTGGTGACTTGCTCAATTGCGTTGTTAACGTAAAAAGGATAATGCAAGTCAGCTATAATGTCATGCTGACGCGAATTCGATCCAACCTTGATTGGGAACTGGGAAACCCCGGCTAAACTGCCGCGACATGCAGCTGCAGCCTTCATGCAAGCCATGTCTAGCATCAGCAGTCTTACACAGCAGCATGATGACATTGATGATGAATATACGTTCAAATCACTACGGGAACGAAGCGCGGCTGAACACCTGTCTGCCTGTGAATGAATGAGTCTGTACCTTTGTGTTCAAGGTTTGAACATGCAGCCTTTTGTCTGCTGGGGCGCTGTTGAACAACAGGCAGAAGACTATGCTTGGCTCTATGACACTGGGCAGTGAGGAAGAGCCTTTGACATAGCAAACAGCTTCTTCAGGCGATCATGCTGGTCAGCACTCAGCAACTTGCTCTTGTGCGCTGTTGTCAGAAGCATAGGCAGCTCAGAGGGGACAGCGAAAGACCCTTTATCTGACTCAAGCTCAGCAAACTGTGCTAGCCATTTTGGATCATCATGCATTGCGTCATACAGCCGGACAACAACTCCTGCAGCCAACACACAAGAGTCAACTAGAGGGTTACAAAATAAGGGCTGAGGGAGTATCAACATAAACAGGATCTCACAAAGGAACCAGATAGAATAAATGTTGCAATGAGTGTTGGTGAGATGGGTCGGTGTATTCTGGTGACCAAGGCAGCACACGAAAGATAGCAGCTCAAAAGGTAGAAGCCACTCAGCTGCACGCACTCAAGCAGCAAGCAGCTCTGTGTCATACAACAGCGTTGCCTTCAACAGTCAGGGTAGAACTACACAGGTACATGCAAAAACTCACGCAGCTGATCTCTCATAGCAATGCTGGCCTTCTGCACTTTGTCTGCATTTGCCTGGATGCCGTCAGCTTCAAGCTGACTCCTCTCAAATCTGCCGTTTAGCCCTGAATTTCTATGGCCCTGTGCAGCAGCTGCCTGCCGGGCTGCAGCAAGCTTGCTTCTGTGTGAGACCTGGAGTTTCTTGATTCTGTCTGTGTAACCCGCCATGTGCTGGATAGCTTCTAGTAGAAGGAACGTCCACTGCAGCAGCGGACTGGCTGTGCCTTCAGCATGTTGCTCAATGGACACACCTGCAAGTTTGACAGGGCTCATCTAGGAGGAACATTCTTGAACACGGTGTGTGGGTATGGCGATGCAGAAAGGCTTCATGTAGCAAAGACTAGCCAGTCTGTGCACATGTTTATATTGAGTGTGGACGCAACACATTGTGTCATGTCTGAGCCGGTGCATAGAGTTGATGGGCTGTTTATGCTCAGATGTGTTCACAGTCAAGTCGTCAACAGATTGCAGCCATCTGAGAAGAAAAGTAGCTGTGGGCATGAGAGTAGCGTGCAGAGGGTGCAAGACCCAAGCAGGACATTTCAGGACCACATTCTCCTGAATGCGTCACACCATTTGATGGATGGCACAAATACTGGCCCTGCTTGGCCCTTCACAAGTCATTCAGAGTGTCTCAGTCATTTTTGCTGACAGCATGCAAATGGCAGTCAGCACAACGCTGCAATACAGAAGGGACAAAAGTATCACAGCAAGCAAGTTGAGCTTACCTATGACGTGCAGAAAGACAACAGGTCCTGGACCCTTCAAGGCCAATTCAGCCACCTCAACATGCCTCCCATCATCTATCTTGTACACTTCATCCACACTTGCAGCAAATGCTTGCATGCACTCTGCCAGAGCATGCTGCTCAAAGTACTGTTTGTCTTTGGGCCTGATGTGTTTGCTCAGGGACGTGGCATTCAGGTACCACAGCAGAAATGTGGGAGCAAAATGGGAATGGTGGGTGATGTCGAACATGCCCAGATCACAGTAATGTATTCCTGCTGGAGGGGAATGGGAGCACCAGTGTGCAAGCAGGTCTGTCAGAACTTGGTGTACATCCCAAGTCACCCAGAAGCTCTGCAAACCACTGAGATCACATCAGATCAAGGCATGATGAGCAGCACAATGGTTGCAGTTAGGCGCTGTCCCTGCCTCTGCCTGCTATAAAGACAGCCAGTGTAAAGCAGCAGATGTACACAGCTGCAGACAAGCAATACATCTCATGGCAGGCAGCATACATTGTGCAAGCAGTGCCCAACACAGAAGGTTCTGGACACATGCGAAGTGATGTATAGCAAATATGCTGAATAAATACTGCAGTAAGTCAGCTCCAGCCAATATTGCTAGCCTGACGCTGCTGTTACATATAGCAGAGCAGCTGGATGCAGTGGCACAAGCACATACATCAGAACAGGGAGTTGCAGTCGTTGGCGCCATTGCACATGCTTGAATCAGCAACCAGGCCACAGCGTGTACAGCAACCTTTGACCGTGGCAGCGTTCTCATACCCACAACAAAGCCCAAAGCAAGAACAAAGCTGACCGTGAGAGCAGTTTCTGCAGTAGTTTCAAGGCCTGGAGCGATGAAGGTGAACATTTGAAGGGCAGCCAGCACAACCTGCTGCTGCAGGCGTGCATCAGCTGTCATGCTTGCTGGGGGAGACTTCAAGGTTGGTAGCAGCGCCACCAGCAGCACCTCTATTTGCTGCAGCATCAAAGCAAAGCTGAGGATCTGTTGTTTGTCCTCAACTACATAGGACATAGGATCTGTTGTAGATGTCGGCACCCAATGACAGCTTTTGGTGAGGGACCTGAGCATGAGAGCACAATTTGTGGCAGGCCACAGGATGGAAATGTTTTGTGTTTTTGTACAAGAACAAGAATACAGATATGAGAATGCCAAGACATACAGATCATGATTCCGCCATTCTAATCACTGAACTAGTCTAACTGCTGAGCTATTCCGCCAAATCATTACTGTTTTGTTTGTTACATTCTGCTGACCATGCTGGTTCTGCAGCACTATTGGTGTGCACTGCCAGTGTTGAAAAGAGAGAGGTGTATTGTCTGCCACACAATCGCTCCTTTTGGCTTGATACCCAACTCTTCATCTCCAAACAGACTGTCATGTCAGGAGCTAGACCATCTCTCAACAAGGGGTTATCCTTCCTCATGATACCTCGTAAGAGAGAAATGTTTGCGACATGCAAAGCATGCAGGCAAACAATACCTTGGCTGCAATGCGCATTTCTGTGGCCTGAGATGAGCCCTGACTGGGGCTGCCGGCAGGCGGTCTCAGCTTGGCTTCTGCTTGTTGTCTTGCAGCCCCCTGGTGCACAGCAGCCATAAGGCTACTACATCTGTCCGCACTTATTTGGAGATGCTATCAAAACAAGTCTGTAACAGTATGGAGATTAGCATTTCCACTCGGCAGCCATGTTGTGGACTGCCAGCATCTAGAATGTTTTGTGGGACTGCCTGTTGTATTGCCAGATGAAGGCGGTCTGCTGAGGAGGCAGCAACGACTTGCAAACGCATGTAGCACAACCACAGCATATCATCAAGACCAGTTTGGAAGCTAATCAATGTGTGTGAAGTCAAAGATCCATCTTGCTACGACCATCAACTCAGACTTCCTAAGATGCATTCACACCATAGCCGGCACGTTGATTAAGGCATCAGTAACAACGAAGTCACCTGCTTTTCTCTAGCCCGATTCAGATGCAAGATATTCTGGTAAATCGTCATGCCTGTATCAAGGGCATGTGCGGTCGCCTCAATTTCCTCCTGGCTTGAAAGCATG
>JAABUY010006529.1_pt1 | contig 11376 bp, 10 predicted proteins | sample 5560271 | NCBI WGS metagenome assembly JAABUY01 (sample SAMN10711886, study PRJNA513374) | rock metagenome | isolation source: Antarctica rocks | place: Antarctica: Victoria Land, University Valley
CGCAAGATGAGCGGCTATCCGCTGCGCCCTCGCACCCCACAGCCGACCAAGCGCATCGACTTCATCGCCGCCATCCAAATCGCAAAGTGAACAGTATTGCCCTTAGGCCGGGTTCCCGGGCGGCTCAGGCCTAGCCGCGTGGCGTGCCGCACCGTGTCGTGGTTGGACATAACCCAAGTGGCCGGCGCGCCAACCGCGCCCATGGCGGCAAGCGACGTCTCGATCACCCCGCGCAGCGCGGTTACATTCCAGGGCGCCAGCAGATAGTCAAAGTTGAAGGCCTGCTGCATCTCGTCCGGCCGCACGTAGCGGGCAAGGCATGATTGCGGGCGGACCCACGCCTCGGCAACCATCATGCGCTGTCCCGGGTACTCGTCCAGGATACGGCGCCAGCAGCGGTAGATCTCGTGCACACCGTCCTGGTCCCACATGGGACCCTGATTGACGCCGTCGGCGTCGTCGCCCCCGACCATGGCCGCCTGTCGTTCCCAGTCGGGAAGGCCGGGGGCCTTGACGAGGCCATGGGCCACATCGACGCGGAACCCATCGACGCCACGATCCAGCCAAAAGCGCAGGACGTTCTCCAGTTCCATGCGCACCTCAGGATGTTCCCAGTTCAGGTCCGGCTGCCGGTGGTCGAACAGGTGCAAGTACCATTGCCGGTCGCCTGGAGCCCGGGACCAGGCGCTGCCGCCGAACACGCTTTTCCAGTTGTTGGGCGGCCGTTCACCATGCGCGCCGTGTCCGTCACGGAAGATATACCGTGCCCGCTCGGGGCTGCCTGCCGGCGAGGCAAGGGCGGCCTTGAACCAGGCGTGTTCGTCCGAGGTGTGGTTGGGCACCAGGTCCACGATCACGCGCATGCCGAGGGCATGGGCCTGCTGCAGCAGGTGGTCGAAGTCGGACAGTGTGCCAAACAGCGGATCGACGGCGCGATAGTCCGCCACGTCGTAGCCAGCGTCGGCCTGAGGCGAGCGGTAGAACGGGGACAGCCACACGGCGTCCACGCCAAGGCGGGCCAAATAGGGCAACCGTGTGCTGATGCCTGGGAGATCGCCGACGCCATCACCGTCGAAGTCGGCAAACGAGCGCGGGTAGATCTGGTAGATAACGGCGCTGCGCCACCATTCTGCGCCGGGTGAGCCTGGGGTCGCGACGACGGCTGGTCGAGTGGATGGGTTGTTCATGCCTCGGAACCTTATGGGCGCACTACGACAGTTTCGATTGGGAGCAGATCAAGGAACGGCCTGGAGCAGGTTTGCCGTGTGACGTCTCGCCATTCCGCGCTGGTTTATCTTCGCCACATGCGCGTACGAATCAACATCTGTCGTTCCGAGCACGTGTAAACCTCCTGACGCTGGGGGAGGTCAGCAGCACAGCCACACTCATCAGCAGGGCGCAGGCGCCAAGTCCGAGCGCACGCTCCGGGTTGATCAGGCTGGCAACGGGACCGCAAAGGGCATAGCCGACTGGACCAAGGCCCATCGTCATCAGCGTGAATATCGAGCTGACCCGCGACAAAAAATCGTGGGGAATGCTCTCCTGAAGGGACGTTTGGACCAGGACGTTCAAGGCCGTGAGGGCGAAGCCGAATGTCGCGCTCCCGAATGCCAGCAGCGGCACGGGTGCATGCAGCGCAAGCATGACGAGGGGGGTGGCCAACAAGGCAGTGGCGAGCTGGACTGCCAGGAGCGGCCGGGGAATATGAACCCGCAGAACCAATAAGCCGCCTGCGATCCCGCCCACGCCGGCCGCCGAGGCAATGAGGCCCCAGGTCCGGGCGCCATCGGGCACGGAGGCAAACAAGGATGGGCCGAGCACGAAGAACGGGGCGAAGGCGAGCAGGTTCAGCAAACCCTGCTGCCCAGTTACCAGTTGCAGCCAGCGATGGCGGTTGAACTCGCCCCAGCCCATCCGAAGGTCGGTGGCGAATGAGGCACGGGGTGGGATGACATGCGGCGCGAGGCGCATCAGTCCGAGGCAGGCGGCGCTCGCGGCATAGGACGCTGCATCCAGCCCGATCGCGACGGAAGCGCCGCCGAGGCCGACGAGCAGGCCGCCGAGCGCAGGACCCAGGATGGCCGCGAGCGAGCTGGAAAGGCTTATAAGACTGTTGGCGTCTTTGATCCGCCCGACGCCTGCGACTTGCGGGATCAGGCCGCTCTCGGCCGGTCCGTAGAACGCGGTGCCGACGCCGCAGCACGCGGCCAGAGCCATCAAGGCGAGGAGGTGCGGGTGGCCCGTAGCTAGCAGGGTTGCTAGCGTAGCTTGGCTCGCGCAGCGCAGCAGGTGGGCGGCGATCATCAGGCGGCGTCTGGGCCACCGATCCCCGACGACGCCGCCGGCGAGCATCAGCAGCACCATCGGCGTTGCCTGCGCCGCCAGCACAGTGCCCACCGCAGAAGCGGAATAGCCGTTGCTGAGCAGCGCAAAAGAGAGCGCGACCGGAACTGCGGCGGTGCCCGCAGTCGAAATGCTGAACGCGGCGAAAAATAAGGCAAAGTTGGGCTCGCGCAACAGCGTGCGATAGCCGTTGCCCGGCGGCGCCGAAGGCGAAAGCGGAGCTGCCGTGGTGCTGGTCGCTGTCTCAGAACAGTCGGGCATCTAGAATCCTACCGTTGGGAAGGCCGGACGCGTCTTACAGGGGCCTGTTCCCAACCGATCCCCACCGACAGCATCCCATACTCCGCGGCCGGCAGAGCGTTCCCCGTCATTCCACATGCGGCCGATAAGATCCTTTGGCACGAAAGGCGGTCGAAGCCCTTGCTGGTCAGCACGGCTGCGCTGGTCGGAATGATGGCCGAGCTCGTTCAGTCCCGCGCGTGACCTTACGGAGTGTCGTGCAGCCTCAAGGCCGAGGCCGCTCCAAGAGGGCTGATGCGGGCAAGCTGCCACTCCGGACAAGAACGCTGGTGCGCAAACATCCTGCACCCTCCATGCCCACGACGGTGTGCCGCGCAGTTTCCGGCGCGCATTCGTGCCGGGCAGTGTCCGGACAAATTACTGCAAGGGAGTTCAGTGCTGACTGGGGCTAGCCGCGCTATTGAGCAAGCGACGGTCAAGCGGTTCGCGCGCGCTGAACGGCGGGCGGTGACCCTGCCGCGGCGTCCCTCTTCTGCCGAGTGCTCCCCGGCGTTGTTCAAAGCGGCAATCTTTCAAACAAATGCCCGGCTGCGGCGCGCCAGCAACGTAATCAGGCCCGTACCGGCCATGAGCAGAAGCAACGCTGCCCGTAGGCCCACAGCATGGGAAATCATGCCAATCAAGGGCGGCGCACCCATCACGGCGCCGTATCCCGCCGTCGCCAGCATCGCAACTCCGGCGGGGCCGTTGCGGCCGGCCACGCTGAACAGCACAGGAACGATGTTGGCGACACCCGCGCCAACAAGCGCGAAGCTGGCCGCCGCCGTCGTCACGTTCGGCGACACGATGGCCCCAAGCAAGCCCAGCCCGGTTACCACGCTGCCGCATCGGATCACCCGCGCCGGACCGAGCCAGCGCACTAGAAAATCACCACACAGGCGGCAGGCAACCATAGCTGCCGCAAAAGCAGCAAAGCCCATGGAGGAGCGCGCGGCCGATGCGCCGAGCTCGGTCCGGAGATAGATGCCGGACCAGTCGGCAGCACCGCCCTCGATGGCGAAGCTCAGCGCAACAATCGCACAAAGCCCCAGCATTGCACGACTTGGCCAGGCGAACGCGGTCCGCTCCGACGAGCACGATGGTGCGTCCGGCAGGAGCAACGCAGCCATGCCGCAAAGGGCGCTCGCAATGCCGGGCACTGCAAGGGCAACAAACAAGCTGGCGCCGGCGTCCGCCAGCAGTCCGGCCGCCGCTGCTCCCGTTAACTCCCCCAAGGCTCCATCCGGCATGGAGGGACGACATGATGGCTGCTCCCCAGCTACGTTCGACCTGTGCCGCATGCGCGTTCATGGCGATATCCAGGCTCCCCAGCACAGCGCCGAGCAGCAGCCCGGACCCGAGCAGCAACGGCCAGGCAGGAAGGAACGCCGGAAGCGGCAGCGCGACTGCGAGTGCCACGGCCGAGATCCAGGAGGTGCGCGCCGTGCCGATCCGCCCGGCCAATCTGCCCACGATCTGCATGGCCAGCAGCGAGCCAATGCTCCCACAAAGCAGGACAGTCCCGAGCGAAGCATTGTCCAAGCCGGCCTCCTCACGCAAACGTGGCAGGTTCCCAACCCAGGCGCCAAAGGCGAGGCCGTTTGCGATGAACACGGAGGTCATTGCCAGGCGGTGCGGCCAGGACCGGCGAGCTTCGGTGACGAGCATGGCGTTTGTTGTCACATTCCCCAGGTCGCTGCATCTGCACCGCTCCGCTTCCGAGGAACAAGGCAGTGAGGCTTCGGTGCGTGGTTCGGACGATATGCATACTGCACCCGTTCAAGGTGTCTTCAGCAGGCACGTTGCGATGCCGGCATGCCGAGCTTGGTCATCCGGTTCAGCACCGAGCAGCCGTCCTTAGTCTCGGGCAATTGGGCAGGCAGATTCCGGGCGCGAAGGACGGTGCCAACGTAGCCTTGTAACGAAACATGGCAGTTTCACTGTTTGGTCATTTGCCGAAGCCGACCGCCCTCTGCCACCCCGTGCCCGTGATGCTGGTGACGATCTCGTTCGGCTGTCTCGGCGCGGCTGATTGGCGCGCGCTGCAGGCGGGCACGGTGGTGACCATGCGCGGATCATACCGCCATCAGAATGCGTCGTCCCAACAGGCCGAAGCTAGTGCGGCCGTAGCATTGCCGGCTCAGCAGCTTGAGCCGGTTGACCTGTCCCTCGAGCTGGCCGCTGCTCCAGGGATCGGAAGGCGACGCACCCCCCGGCATCGTCCACCTCCAGCCTCGCGGCGAATGTCTCGATGGCGGGGATCCTGCAAGCACGAGCCTCGGCCATGCCCAGTTCCGCGGCGGGCTGGACCAGCAGCCAGGCGAGTTGTCGCGGCGCTGGCAGGAGCGGCTCCTTGCCGTGCGCCGTAGCGGCCTGTGCATCGTCTAGGCTCTGATCGCATCGCCGCCCGACCTTGGCCGGCACCGTCCGCGGCTCGGCAAGCCAGCGGTGAACCTGCTTATTCCCGCCAGGAACGCCCACGCCGCGCAGCTCGCGCCATAATGCAAAGTCATTCTCGCACCCTTCGGCCAGCCATGGTTCCAGGGATGGGGTAGAGGTCGAGGATGCTCGGACCCGGGCCATGCGGAAGGCGAGCCGGGAAGCTGTCGGCACGGGCGAACCTGCACACGGTCGCGCGGGCGGGGCCCATCGCGCGCGCAGTCGCTAACCCGCCCTAATACTTTGCCCGGACCACGAGCGGGGGCTGGTCAATACGTCGGGGGCACGGAAACCATTTCTGGACTTCCACTTTATGGCGCTGCCGAGGCCCGCGGTGTGGAACCGGGTGAAGTTGGAGTGGGATGAAGCATGACTGAAGCGCAAATAGTTTCCAAACCCGCGGTGTCGTCTCACCTCGCCGAGCGCTTGCAGGAAGCAAAGCGATGCGGCAGCCGGCATGAGGTGCTCGACTTTGCGTTACAGCACCTCCCAGATCGAGGACTCGTCTGCGAGTTCGGCGTGTTCGAGGCGGAAACCGTCAACCGCATCGCAAACCGGCTACCGGATCGCTCGATATTCGGTTTCGACTCCTTCGAGGGACTCCCTGAACACTGGCGTCCGGAATTTGGCCCCGGCGCGTTCAGCACCAAGGGCTGCCTGCCCCGTGTCGAGCCCAATGTCACGCTGGTCCAAGGCTGGTTTGACGCGACCTTGCCCGCATTCGCCGCCGGGCACGCCGGGCCGGTAGCCCTGCTCCACATCGACTGCGACCTTTACTCCTCCACGAGGTGCGTTCTCGAGCACCTCGGCGACCGGCTCGTGCCCGGCTCCATTCTCGTTTTTGACGAGTTCTTCAACTACCCCGGATGGGAGGGACACGAGTTCCGGGCGTTCTCGGAGTTCGTCGCGGCACGAAGCTTGCGCCACGAGTACTTGGCCTACAACTACCAGCACGAGCAGGTCGCCATCCGCGTGGTCGCTTGAGAACGGCGGGGCACGTGAACTGGCAACCCGGTGGAGCCCCTGTTGGACGCCCGGAGGGTGCCGCCGCGATCCGTGCGGGCACGCCGCCGGACGCCGGCGCCCGCGTTGGTCCACAAGACGCAGATGCGCCGGGCATGCCGCCCCTCGAGGTTTGGGGGGGGCTAGAATGCACCGTCGCCCGGATCGGCGATGCCTACGTCGACCAAACCTTGCTCAGCGGCCACCAGCACCGCCCACGGGATCTCGACGAGTTCGCCGCGCTCGGCCTGCGCGCGATCAGATACCCCGTGCTGTGGGAGCGTGTGGCGCCGCAGGGCCTCGAACATGCGGATTGGGGCTGGACCGACGAGCGGCTCGGCCGGCTCCGGGAACTCGGCGTTCTCCCGATCGCGGGCCTGCTCCACCACGGCAGCGGTCCCCTCCACACTGACCTCGCCCAGCCCGACTTCCCCCAGAAGTTGGCCGCGTTCGCCGCGGCCGTGGCCGAACGCTACCCGTGGCTGGAGGCCTACACTCCCGTGAACGAGCCGTTGACCACGGCCCGCTTCAGCGGGCTTTATGGCCACTGGTATCCGCACGGCCGCGATCAGCGCTTATTTCTCCGGATGCTGGTCAACCAGGTCAACGGCATACGCTTGGCGATGCGCGCGATCCGGGCGGTCAATCCGCGCGCGAAGCTTGTCCAGACGGAGGATTTGGGCAGGGTCCTCGGCACGTCGCGGCTGGCCTATCAGGCCCGGCACGAGAACCACCGGCGCTGGTTGGGATTCGACCTCCTAACGGGAAGGTTCGACCGGGATCACCCTTTGTGGCTGGATGTCGCCGACGCAGTCCCCGAGAGCGAACTCGACGAGCTCCTCACCGATCCGTGCCCACCGGACATCATCGGCATCAACCATTACCTTTCGGGCGAACGGTTCCTCGACGAGCGGCTCGACCGCTACCCGGGCGTGCAGCCGGGCGGGAACGGGCAGGACCGGTACGTCGACGTGCTGGCGCTCCGCGCGGTTGCGGAAGGCGTCGCGGGCCTGGAGAACCTGCTTGGGGAGGTTTGGAACCGTTACGGCCTGCCCGTCGCCGTGACCGAGGTGCACAACGGCTCGAGTCGCGACGAGCAGCTGCGCTGGCTCAAGGAGGCCTGGGATGCGGCGCTTCGCCTGCGGTCCCGCGGCGTGGACGTTCGCGCGGTGACGGCGTGGTCGCTGCTGGGCGCCTACGATTGGGACAGCATGCTGACCCGGCTCGTCGGCCATTACGAGCCCGGCATCTTCGACGTCCGCGGCGCCGTGCCTCGACCGACCGCGTTGGCACGGCTCGTGCGCGATCTGGCGCGATCGGGCGAGGCCGACCACCCGGCGCTCGACGCACCCGGCTGGTGGCACCGCGAGGGCCGACTCTGCTGGGGGTCGGCGGAGTGCTGCCCGACCACCCTCCCGGACCGGCTCCGGGAGCCCTTCACCGGCCCGCACCGGCCGAGGCCGTTGCTGATCGCGGGCGACGGTGCCCTCGCCCGGGCCTTGAGCAACGTGTGCGTGGTGCGTGGCCTGCCCCACCACGTGTCGCCGCGCGGGGAACTCGACGTAACCGAGCCCGCATCCGTCGCCGCCGCGCTCGAACAATGGCGGCCCTGGGCCGTCCTCAACGCCGCCGGCTTCGCCCGGGTGGACCACGCGGAGGCGAGTCCGGAGCGTTGCTGGCGAGAGAACGTCCGGGGGGCGGAGGTCATCTCCCGGGTGTGCGCCTCGGCCGGCATCCCCCTCGTGGCGTTCTCCTCCCACTTGGTGTTCGACGGCGACAAGGCGGCGCCCTACCTCGAAGACGACCCAGTGGCGCCGCTTGGTGTGTACGGCGCCGCCAAAGCAGAGGCCGAGCGGGTCCTGCTCACGGCGCCCTCAGACGTGTTGCTCATCCGCGCCGGCCCGTTCTTCGGACCGTGGGACGACCGCAACGTGGTGGCCCGGGCAATCCGGGCCGTGGGATTGGACCGCCCCTTCGCCGCGGCGGCGGACGTCACGGTTTCGCCGACCTATCTGCCCGATCTCGCCGACACAACCCTCGACCTCCTCATGGATCGCGAGAAAGGGGTCTGGCACTTGGCCAGCGCGGGGGCGGTGACCTGGGCGGAATTCGCCCGCGAAGCGGTGCGCGGCGCGGGACTGGACTCTGGAAGGGTACTGGCGGTTCCCGGTGCGGAGCTTGCCTGGAAGGCGCGGCGGCCCGCGCAGAGCGTGCTACGCTCGGGGCGCGGCGTCCCAATGCCGCCGCTCGACGAAGCCCTCGGCCGCTGTCTCGACGCGCTCGCATCAGGCGCATCCGACATCTCGGCCGGCTCGTACCTGACGCGCTATCGACCGCCCGGCTGATCGTTTGGTTGCGAGCGGGATCAGGGGATGGAAGTGGGCACGACCGCTGATGTCGTCAAAAAGTTTCAGGCACTCGGGTGCATGACGGTCGCACGGACGACGCCGGTGACGCCGAACCAGGGCACGCATGAGCGGGGGTAAAACCCACACTGCCCACGCGGGGGCCACGAAGCCGTATGGCACAGGACAACTTCGCCGCCCGGGACTTCGTCCCGGTTGCCTCCGAAGCGGCCTTCCCTTTCTGACCGAGGTCATGGAACGCTGGGCATGCGTCGTAGTTGTAATCGCATGATCCAAGATGGCCCAGAAACCGGCGCCTCGGTCACGCGGCCGGATCCGCGCGCCGAGCGGGCCCTGGATGTCCTGAGTTTCGTGCTGTCGGACGTGCGTTACGGCCTCGGCGCTTATTTAGCGGTCTACCTGCTGACGGAACACGCCTGGGACGAGGCGAGCATCGGTTTGGCGCTCTCCTTTGGCGGCTTGGTCGGGCTGGTGTCGCAAACGCCGCTGGGCGCTTTGGTGGATGCGCTGCGTGCCAAACGCGCGCTGCTTGCGGGAGCCGTCGCGGCTGCGACCGCGACCTGCTTCGTCATCCCGCTCGCGCCGCGGTTCTGGCCGGTGGCGGCGGCGGGAATGGTGGGGGGGCTGGCGGGCACCATGATCGGCCCTTCTTTGGCGGCGATCTCGCTTGGCATCGTGGGGCCGGGCCGCTTCGCGCGTCGCGCGGGCCGGAACGAGTCGCTCTTCCACCTTGGCAACGGGGTTATAAACTTGATGATCCTCGCGGCCGCGCCGTTCTTCGGCACGGTCGTCGTGTTCTGGATGATGGGCGTGACTGCGGCCGCCAGCGTGCTGGCCGCCTGGGCCGTGCCCGAGCGCGCCATCAACCATGATGTCGCCCGCGGCCTTTTGCCCGATGACGCGGGGCACAGCTCACGGCCGTCGCCCTGGAGGATGTTGCTGGGGAGCCGGCCCTTGCTGGTGTTCGCTGCCTGCGGCGCGCTTTTTCATTTGGCGAATGCCGCTATGCTGGGGCTAGTCGCACAGAAGCTTGCCCTTGGGCACTCTGGCCAAGGCGTCACTTTCACGGCGGCCTGCGCTATCGCCGCTCAGGCAGTGATGGTCCCCACCGCTGCCTTGGCCGGCGGGCGGGCCGACCTGTGGGGGCGCAAGCCGCTGTTGTTGACAGCGTTCGTGGCGCTGTCGGTGCGGGGGTTGCTTTACACCTTGTCGGATAACGCGGCTTGGCTGGTCGGCGTGCAGTTGTTGGACGGTGTGGCGGCAGGGCTGACCGGCGCGCTGTTTCCGGTCGTGATCGCCGACCTGACGCGCGGCAGCGGGCACTTCAACGCCGCCCAGGGCGCCGTCGGCACCGTGCATGCAATCGGTGGGATCGTGAGCGGGGCGCTTGCCGGCGGGATCGTGGTGCTGGCCGGATACGATTACGCTTTCCTGACCCTCGCCGCCATCGCCGCCTCGGGTGCCGCATTGTTCTGGATGGCGATGCCCGAGACACGTCCCTCTGCCGATCCCACGCTCCCGATTATGGCCGCATCGCAAGCGGGACCCTGACATTAACCTGGCTTCATAGGCGGGGGGCCGGGAGCCGCTCACCGGGCGAGCGCCGAACCGTGCTGCTGCGCGTGCCTTTCGGTCCCGCTGGAAGCGCAAGCCGCTGATGGTGGCCGCCTTCGTTGGGCTGGAGCCAGTCAGCTATGGGCTTCAGCGCTGATCGGTTCCGTATGGGCTCGCGCCAAGCCCCCTGGCCGATGAGGGCTGGCTTGGCTATAGCGCCGGCCCTTCATGGCGGAGGAAGCCGCGTAACGGGACGTCGGTGCCCGTTCCAAAGCCCAGCTAAACTTGCTGGCGCGAAATCTGACGGAACCCACCATGGGCAAGCAGCGAGTTCGTGCCACCAGCGCCGGATGCTTTCGACGGCAAAGGTGGCGGTGTCGCTGGTGATGCCGAGGTTGACCCAGCCTGTGTTGGCCGCGATGTCGTAGACGTCATAGGGTGCCACCTTGCCCAGCTCCGGCAAGGCGAAGTCGTGCACCCGGACCGGCTCGGGCTGACCTTTGGGACGCAGCTCACGCCCGGCGTTCTTGAAGTCGCCAACCAGCTCCTTCTTCTTGGTGTCGACCGAGATGGCAAGCTGGCCTGCGGCTTGGAACGCCTGCACCTGGGTGTTGATGGTTTCGAATTGCGCGTTGCGATCCGGATGGTGAGTGGTTGTATGGAGCCATTCGACGCAACTGTAGCTTTCACTACAGACGGGCGTGCGCAGCGGCGTTATCTGATTGAGCATGCAGGCTGCCTTTCGACGGGTCAGCGACGTGCATGTCGGATTGAACAAGCGAGGTCGGATACGTTGGCGAAGCAGCCAAGGCAGGCTCAAGCGGCGGCGACGCGCCCATCGCCGCCAGTGACGGTGGCGGCCCCACGGCGCAACGGCCTTCTCGCGGCACTGAGCGAGGACGACCTGCGCCGCCTCATCCCGTATCTGGAACCGATGGTGCTCGCGCGCGGCCAGATCCTGTTCGAGCCGCACGAGCCGGTCAGCCATGTTCATTTCCCGGCCGGTGCGGTCCTGTCCTTGGTCATCCCGACCACGGACGGCCACATCGCCGAGGCTGCAACGGTTGGCCGCGAGGGCGCCATTGGCGCCGTCGCCAACGGGACGAAGCGCACGGCGTTCAGCCGAGGGATCGTGCAGGTCGCAGGGCCTGCGTTCCGGATGGAGCACGGGCATCTGGAGGCAGCGCTGGCGGCCTCGCCAGTGCTGGGCGACTTGCTCAGCCGCTACTCGGACGCGCTGTTCGCCCAGGTGCTGCAGTCCGTTGCCTGCAATGCGTTGCACTCCGTGGAGCAACGCTGCGCGCGCTGGATGCTGATCACGCTTGACCGGGTGGACGGCGAAGCCGTGCCGCTGACGCAGGAGCATCTGGCGGAGATGCTGGGCACGCATCGC
>JAABUY010006530.1_pt1 | contig 11375 bp, 12 predicted proteins | sample 5560271 | NCBI WGS metagenome assembly JAABUY01 (sample SAMN10711886, study PRJNA513374) | rock metagenome | isolation source: Antarctica rocks | place: Antarctica: Victoria Land, University Valley
CGCAGTCCCCCTTCCCCACCTTTCCCTTTCCCGGTCCCAGCGCTGGCGTCGGCGCTATTGGAAAGCACGATCCCAAGACAAAGCAACACGACGGCCACGAGCGTCTCGAGGATGATGTCGAGGGGGAGACTGTCCGTTGGAGTTGTGCCTGTCGGTGTTGTGCCTGGTGGTGTTGTGGGGGAGAACGACGAGGGGGAAGAGGAAGAGGGGGAGAAGGGCGAGGAGGCCTGGAGTGATGACGAGGGGAGGGAGAGGGTGGCGTGTTCGTGGGCGGAGTAAGCGCTGTTGTGGTGGGGGGGCGGGTTAGCTGGGTGAGGCTTGTGGGGGGGAGAGCTGTCGGGGGAGGGGGAAGGGGAGGGACGGGAGGGATGGTGCCTGGGGAGGGAGGGACGTACGCGTGGGCGAGGAGGAGGCTGCCGGTTGTTGTGAGGGCGCGGGAGAGGAGTGTCATGTTTGGTGGATGTGGTTGTGGTTTTGGTTGGGTTGAGCGTGTCGGTTGACGGGTGGCGAGATAAGGTGATGTAGGCCCGGCCTTTGTTTGCGAGGCGGGGTGGGTGGTCTGCGTAGAGCCGGAATGAGGTACGCTTGAACTTGGAGTCGAGCTTGTGGTAGGGTATGTAAGTAGGGTACGAAACTAGATGTGGTCGAGGTCTAGGGCTGGCTATACATGCCATCTGTGCAACATCGCGGATACAGCAATAGCTAAGGTATGTGTTCTGGTTCGGATTGTGATCGTATTTGGCCTCAACTACAGGTGTGGAAATATCTCCCTGATGATGCGGTGAGTTATGGTGACTTTTGATTTTATAAGTATCTAACTACACTATCTAACAGGCAAAGAGCAAAGCAAAACGGCAGATCCTCGCCAATATTACAAACGATACGCCTCAGAATGCACACTTGGCAAAAGCGACTGCGAACGCTCGTATATGATCAAGGGCGCCGAGAACAATGAGCTGGATCCCGTCGCGCCAGAAGATTAATTATAACCGATTACCCCGACTGCCATCTTCCATTTACCAAGCCCGCGGATCTCAAGCCAGTTGCAGCTGCCTTACAAGAGCGCAGCGAAGAGGACGCCAGCAAACCCAAGACCCAAAACTGTCTGCCCAGCCTTGAAGACAGCCGACGCACCGGATTTGGTAGTCGAAGTGCTCGAGGCCGTGCTACCGCCGGTGGTACCGCTCCCACCGGATCCACCCGAGGTCGGGGTACCGCTCGAGCTCCCAGTAGACATGCCAGAAGACACGTCACCGGTAGCCGACGAGGAAGAGTTGCCGTTGACGATGGCAGTGCCGTTAGGTCCAGCCACAGCCGTGAAGGTCGAGTTGGCGGCGGAGCTGACTCCCGTGGCGACGATGACCAGCGTGGTGTTGCTGCTCATGGCGCCGGACCCCATGCCGCTCATGCTGCTCATCATGCTGCTCGTGGGCCCGGCAGCCATGTTGCTCATGCTGCTGGAGCCAGCGCCGACGACGCCGACCGGAGCCGGGATGCCGGGCGAACCGGAAATGTACGAGGCGGCGGCGGGTTGTGAGGTGACGGCAGATGCTAGAGCGGTGACGACGGATGGTTGGCTGGTGATGACGGATGGCATTCCTGTGACGACGCCGCGGGAGTCGGTCTGGCTCAGGTATGAGGTGAATGGGTTGTTCTGGGGATTGGGTCAGTATCGACTTCGAATGGATTACCAAAGCAAGGCTGTGTGTCTTATGGACGGATGCTGTAAAGACAACTGCAGGACGGATGCACTCACGTATGAGGAGGATGAGGCCATGGCTTGTGGTGCACTCGTGGTGCTTTGAGCGAGAGCAACGGCGGCGAAGGGCACGGTAAGGATGATGGAGGAACGCATTGTAAGGTTGGTTGGTTGGTTGGTTGGTAGGTAGATGTAAGAGCTTTTGGGTATGCGTCTATTGTAAGATGAGATCTATTGAGTGCAGTAGTGAGTGTAGATGTGTTGTTGTGCTTGATCTGCTTTCTTTCCAACGAGTGTGGTGGATATAAGAAGGAATTAGAAGAGAGTTGTTGTTGGTGAGGGAACGGTTGGGTGTTGGGTGTTGGTTGTCCGGGAGAGCTCCGTCTTTTCAACTCGAGGCGTGTGTTACGCAAGCCCCTGACTGCACTAATCCCTGTATCACAAACAGCCCGAAATGGCATAGCGCATAGATCGACGATTCAGAAATTTCGTTGCGTCGTCATCTCTAACCGCATCTGGAGTAGCAGGAAATTGCTTCTATCTTTGGGTATATCACCCATCTATTTGTGGACCCATACGGACGGGAGGGCTCCTTGTGATGATGAGGTAAGTTACGCCTAAAACACTACACTACTACTGTCGCCGCTTGTGGCACGTCCCATCACTCCTGGTAAACTACTCCGTAGACTCTACCTACAGTAGTAATGAGTGAGTGTAGCTTTCATAAACCACAGCAAGACCAAAGTAAAGGACATACAGCAATAGAATTGTCTATCACAGGGCATTACGATATAGTGTTCTGTCTGTTATCTCGCAACTACTCCACAAATTCAAAGACTGCGTCATCCGAGTTCCCACTAATGGTCAGCTTGTCATGCCTTTCACTGAAGACCCATCCCTCCGCCTGCATGCGATCTATATCCGGCTCCTCCTCTGACAGGCTCAAATCGGTCATTCCTTCTTCTTCATCCGGGAGTTGCCACTTTGCGAACTTCTTCCCCTCCAACTCCCCTTCGAGATCGCCAAACGCCCACCAGGTGACCCATCCGAGGCGAAGGGAGCTCATAGTCACACGGAATTTCTCTCCCGGCTTAATATCCGCCTGTTTGAGCGTGTGCTCATACCGGAACATTCTCTCCAGCGGCAGGTCATGCTTGACAATCAGCACGCCCTGTCCTTTGGCCGGAATGGTCTTGAAGCGCATCCAGGGCCATTCTCGTAGGTTCGGAGAACTAGATCGCCCAGCGTAATTTGGTGAACCGAAGAAGTTTAGTTGGATCCAACGCTTAGGGTCGGATAAGCTCTTCATGACGAACGCGCCCCTGAACAGCCCATCGTGCTGTTCGTGCCCTCCGTTGTCGAGGACTGATGTGTTCGTGGACCGGGTGATGGGCGAAGATTCCTGGCTCGAAGAGACAATCCGAGCAGTTGTGATGAGCTCGAAGGGTGTGGATGGGCTGAGCTGTGAAAGGGAAATCGTCGGTGAGGACGTCGTAAGGCTTATCTGGAGATGAGCCTCAGCTCTAGCCGGCATGCTTCTGACAGACAGCGGTAAGCGCCCTAGGTAGATAGATGAGTGCTGGAAGAGATTGAGGTGTAATATCTTACATGTCCCCTTCAATGCTCATGGCTCTGTGAAATTCTTTGAAGTCGTAATGTTCAAACGATCGAGGTTACTTCGGATACAAGATGTACTCTTGATCACCTTTTGAATGTTGATTGATACAATTATGATTGAGGTACAGTTTGCTTATCACGAATGATAGGACCTCACACATCATGCTGCCTGACCTTCATAAGATGAGGTCCAAATTGTGATATCATTGCTTACTCATCTCTTACTAAGCACCCCTATTTATGTCTTAGTCATCATTTTCTATATATACTCTACATAGTGTAAATGAATAGGAACAACTTTCTATGGACCGATTCACAGAATGAATGACTAAGGTACCTTAGGTATACCAGGGTAATATTCTAAGGTACTAGGCGGGGGCTCAGACGTTATGTAAGCGAGCGGCGTGGATTGCCATTACCTGGTGGTGACCATTCAGCTTTTACGAAGTACATATCAAGCTGATGCCTACCTGTAACTTCTGCCGCCACCAACACCAGATTCAAAATTAGGCTTGTTGCAACTGAACGCTGGTCGTTCTTATTGTGCCCCGTGGGGTCACAAGCTATTCTTCCAACGATGAAACATGGACTCTAATACTAGTTTGTTTCTGGGCCTCAAATCAGCGGTTAACTTAGGAAAGGTTTTCTTTTGATGTCACTAGAAGATATCATGACTGAATTTGTTCATCACTTCCCTGCTGTGCTGAATGCGGCGTATTTCGTTCCAAGGTTGCCAGCCTTGTTTTGTGTGCCGCTGAGGCTTTGCTGCCTTGGTCTTCTGATTGCATTGTTCTCATGCTGCATGGCGGTGGGATGACCTGCCTGCATTGTTCGGTCTATGAGATGTTATGTTGGATTCTATCTATCGTCTGACTGGTCAAATTTCACACTGACGATGCCTCCCTGACTCACTTAATCCTAGATCAATCCGAAAACCCTGCCACGCTGCTGATGGGTTTACGGGAAGCCAGGCTGTACCACTTCTCTGAGCGGTGGAGATTTCTAAAAGTGATGACATTCTCGAAGGAGCTGTGCTTTGCTCTCTGACTTCTCGTTTCATGTGCCTCTTCTTCTTACGTGTCCTCGCAGGGCTCAGATGCTTTGACAGCTTCCTTTATCTTTTGAGGCCATCAGAACCAACAAGTCAGTCTGTTGAGCCCCAATAACCTACACTATAAGGATGGCCGTTCGCACAGTATCATGGCAGCAGTTCATCTCAAAGACGTTGAATCCGCGTTCGAAACCAGGGTCACCAACAATACATCTGGCTAAGACCGTATAAATTTCTAAGGAACAATCAGATCACATCATCATCGCCATGGTGCTCTTCACCCGTACGAGTCTTGCAGCTGCAGCGGTTCTCTCTATCGTTCAGATTGGTAGTACCGCCCCAACAAGCCCTGGAGGGATGGTCGAAACATTCATCAAGAGGGCCATAGTTCGCTACGAAGACTGTGGCGACGTGAACGATCCCAAGTCAAACGTACGAAAAGCTGCAGACGCTTTCGATGATGCAGCTGTACTTGCTCGCTGGACGTTTGATAGAAAGCTCGACGACGGTACCAGTTTCCAGGACACCAAGGCGTAAGTCGACTACCGGCAGTAGCTTGGCGGCAACGCTAACTGGGACGCAGGTATTCTCATTACTTTCAAACTCGAGAGCTGGCCATCGTAAAGCAAATGTTCAATCAAATCCAACTGAACAACGATCCGCAAAGCCAGTATAGATTCATCGTGTCTTGCAAAGACACAGACGCTTGCCGTGGGGGATCCTTGGCCGTTACCGATGCAAGACCTGCGACGGACACCTTCACACCAACAATCCGTCTCTGCCCGATATTCTTTGATCCGAACAGCCCTCAGACGAAGAACGACCTGAATTCCAAGGATATCAAACGTGATCCAGGTCGCAGAGACAATAGCTGGTGCCAGCCTAATCAGCCCTTCTCCTTCTTTGAGACGGCCGGGCATACAGTTCTCCATGAGATGACACACCTGGATAGACTCGGAGGTTCGTGAACAGATGTCCTCTTGAAGATTGTCAGGCTTTAACGGTCGTTACTAGAGCTCGCTGGTATTGACCCACGCCCAGATCCTGACATGTAAGTTACTTCTTATTTCCCGCACTCACCCTTTCCCTCCTTCTAAGCCAGCCACCAGTTTATTAGTCTAACTCTCCATCTCCAGCCCGGTATTATCTCACGGCACCGAAGACATCTACGACAAAGACGATGGATATCCTTTAACCAGCCCTGAGCGCTCCGCCCGTAAGCTGAAGGTCAATTGGGAAAAATATGATGACGGGAAATCTACGACGAAGCCCAGTCTTGAGCGCTGGGAGAACGCGGAGAGCTACGCCGCGGCAGCGACAGAGTTCTACTTCCAGCAAGGGTGCGGATGGGATGAGATTATGGAGTAGGAAGTCGAAGCATGTTGTCGGTACTAACATTCTCCATACCGGTAGCCTACATCGACTATCACTCTTTCTTATATGGGCAGGGAAGGCAGAACTATCTCTCTATGCAAAGTGGTTACAGAAGTTCGTATGCTTTTTGCAATGTTGGAAATCTTTTCAAAACTGTTCACCAAGCTCCACAATATAGTCCCTTCGGAGTATTGATGTTATGTAAACATTTGAATTTAGCAAAAGATATATACCAAGAAATCCCAACAAACACATCTTTTAAACCGATCATAAATCTGGACCGGACAATATGCAAACTGGGGTAGAGTCTCAGAAGTACCATGAGCTCAGCTACAATACTCATCAGCAGACTGATTCGGATCACGTCAGAAGCAATTGAATCGCCGTCACGATCGGAGTGACACCTGGTGGCGCGGGAGAGGCTGCTTCGAGAGACATGACTGATGCAGAGACCGCTTGGGAAGATTGAGACGGTTTTGTAGCACAGTTGAAGGAAAACAGGAACCGAAGATCGAGAAGAATCAGAAGAACAAGAAAAACAAGAAGAACAAGAAGAACAAGAAGAATACCCTGCTCCTCTCGTCCATTCATATTGAGACCCTGACCAGGTCCACCAATTCATCGTCTGACCCATCATCCACTCAACTTGTCTGTGTTCAAGTCCCCGGCTCAGGTGATGAAGGATTGCAAAACTTCATGGCCGCAACAAGAAGCTGCACGTGGATGGAGGAGTGATGTCATCAGTAAGGAGTGTAACGCCGCCGTTCTGCGCAAAGAACCCACCCACATCCACCACCGCCGTCCCAACGGAGATGGAAGTGTAAGCGATAACGGTGCCGTTGAAGCGTGTCGCGTCTCCGATCGTGGCCGAGCTACCAACGCAGAAGAAGACGTTGCAAGCCCTCGCGTCATTCTCGAGCAGGATTTGAGACCCCACTGTGGTCGAGAAACCGCTGCCGATCTGAAAGAGGAACTGGCCGGTCGAGTCTCCTTGGGCGTCAAGCGTGAGTATGCCGTTCAGTTCGGCCGTCGTCGCGAACTTGTACACGCCGGGCGTGAGCGTTTGGCCGCCGAGCGGCACGCCCGTCAGGACCTGCGTCGGCGTCATGCCCACGCACGTGCCGTATGCGGTGTGCGCGTCGCTCTGGCATTGCACCGCAGCCGGTGTGTTGATTTCGATCGAACTGGCGACACCTGGTGGGAAACCGGTTACCGAACTACCGGGCGCCAAGCCGATCGGTCCATGGACGACGGTGTTGCCAGAGTTGGTGATCGTCGTGGCTGCGCATACGCCGAAGTTGCTTGCCGAAGAGCCAAGGGTCAATGTGAGGCTGATGGTCAATGCCTGTGCCACCGTTGCCGCGACCAGAAACCCACATACGTAATGAAGTGGCTGGGACATTGTTATGTTGATGTGGTGAGGGAAAGGTGTCGAAATCACGGAAGATTTGAGAGGGCCGAAGTGAGATGTTGGATCGGTCTTCGATGGAGAATATCGAGTTGGATATGTGGAACAGTGAGCTGACGAAGATATAGAGACAGTAGAGTGGACCTCTTTATGTATGCATTTGCCAGATTGCTTGAAGCGTCTACGGCGCGATCAGGATCGATCGATGTCCACATCAACAGCCTGCCATTCTTCGATCGGTGCCAAGCCAGTATGGATGCGGACAGAGCTCGCCAGTCTCTTCTGAGTTCTGAGACGGCTCATCTTTTCAATACAGTCAATATTGTAAGAGGACGAGTACGAGGGAGACACGGGAAAGAAAACATATGATGTTAGTGCACCCAAGTGAGATTATTGCCAGAGTAAGCGAGTACAAGCTGATGAGACCCTATCAACCCGAACAGATTCTGTCAGAGAGGATGAACCTTTGGATAATGTGTCCTCAGCCCCAGATCTAGACTAGTCTTTTTCCAGCATGTCAAGGAGTAATATGCAAAGGCGTTGAAAGGCGTTTTTGAAAGGTCCATGTCCTTCTCTATGCTACTTGTGTTGGCTGGTTGCAGGCATGATCGGATGTCTAATCCTGTAATTAGGGTTCGATAATGACTGCTCATGCAAGTCAACTAAGACTCTCGATGCCTTGCATGACCAGAGCATTGCATGCGGAAGTCTTCGTATCGATTTGGGGTCTGTGACACCATCACTTCGCTCTTGAGGTATGTGTCGGCGTACAGATGGTATTGACCTTTCTGACAGCTGTTCCCACGGCACTGGAAGTGGGTGTGATGAGAGGGCGAACTGAAAAGCCAGCGCCACTGTTGAGGCTGCATATGCAAACGGCACAAGAATAGTTTCTTTGCCATGAGATACCCACTCTACCTACACTCCTCCGATACCCAGAGGCACAGATATCGGATCTTTTCTGCATGATTGTTATTGTCTATGATGTCATCGGATGCGGTCATGCCAATATGAATAAAGCCCAGTCAAACGAGTGTTCCTGGATCGGTAGACAGTTAAGTTACCGTCCTGGTAAGGGCAGAGTGGGGTGATACTACAGTACACATTAGTCGAACTTGTGAAATAACGCAAGTTAATCCTTGTTGAATCCAATCTTCTATCCTTGTCTAAATGAAATGCCGGCAGAAGGGACAGCTGTCAAACTCACCTTAACTTTGAACCGGTCAGGCCAAACTGGCTGCTCAGGTCAGTTAACCTGGACCAATCTGGTGGCGATGGAGTCTGTTCCGGGTGCCATGTCTGAACCAACCTGACATCATGCAATCGATATAATAGTAACCCATAACTTGTCAAATTTATCATTGGAAACACCAAAAGATTGGTGATTCGTGTGTATATATTATATCTCTGGTATTTACCTGATATTTCTTAATTGCCCAGGGTTTTCGGAGAACTGATCTGAACCTGTGACCAGGATGATTTGCCACTCCGAAAGCTGAGCCTACATCTGCAGCTTTACGAGAGTTTCCTATATGTCAGCGTGTTATCATTGTTGCAGCTGCAGCGGGTCCACCCATCACCTCCTGATGCCGTTGACCTTAACCGCACCACACCACACCACTACGACTGCTCCTCATTTATCAAGCCTTTACTCGTATAACTCCATGTGAGTATATCAACCATTCGACGTGGGATCTGGAACTCGGCGGCTCGCGTGCCATCTTTGCCGTTATGCTGCGTTGCTAATGTAGGTTTGCTGCACTGTGATACACACTAGAACCTCCTCATTCTAAGCTCTGGGTGCGCTGCGTTTCTGTTTCTGTACTCCAACTGCTAATATTGGTTAGTCCCTCTCGCCTTGAACTATGCATATACTAGGAGCCCCAGTGCTATCGGCGTTGTGCGCCATCCTGATTCTCTTTGTATGCCGAAAGCTTTCGGCCTATATGATGTGACGACAAGCAGTGTGCAAAAACGGCTGTCTATCATCCTCGGGATATCCACACAAAGTTCACTATTTTAGGCTTGACCTCTTCTTTGGCCAATTCATCAAGGTGGTGATACAGGAATAACGGAGTGAGCGCGCTTCTTAACTTATGGGAAGATATCTGATACAAATTCCTGGAGTATGAGGATGCATTGACACCATGAATGTCTAGAACATGTAGGCCGTACTTGCTCAGTCTTTTGATAAACTCAGCGTCGAGGCCATGAGGTTGTACATCGCCCAACCCTTTATTGGCAGAAGAGTTTTCCTCGACAAATGGGCGTCTACTGAAGCACTGGCCCGAGCACCTTCAACCTATGTTCGCAAGAGCAAGGTTGTCCAGTTTTGCCACACTTGATGGTCACCTGCATCATATGATGGCTCGAATCCCGCATGATGGCTCCGCTGTGGATTTCTAGGCTTTGCTGAAGCTTATGGTTAGCTCTTCTGATTCTTCGTCTCATTGCTCAGCCGTTGCTGGTTGCATAAACATAACTCTGTGATATATTTCCTCGACAAGTCCGCCGAGTTTAGTCTTGGGCAGACACTGGTCACTTCCGACGCTCTAGGTAGCGAACTCTTCGAATTTTGATGTTACTTTACGCTGGCGGGACAGGCGTATTTTCCTGGAAAGGCTGAGAATTCGTTCCTTATGGGAAGGTCATACGACCGACTGGCTCGGAAGGTACACATCGTTGGTGACCAATATGGAGAAGTCGTTGGCCAGGCTGATGGATCAACATCAAAGAAAGAAGCCGTCGAGCGATGATCCGAAGCGGTTTCATAATACTGGATGAGCTGCTCGAATGGCGCAGCACTGGTCTTTGTACCCGCGAGGCAGTCGAGTCACCGTTAACTTTAGAGTCAAGTACCGCCATAGAGATATTTGGGGCGAAGGTACAGATCAATTCCGATCCGAACCCTGGGAGAACCTCAAGCAGCGCTGGTACTCTATAACGTTTGCGGAGGACCGAGATCTTTGCCTCGGCCAACAGATCGCGCTTGTCGAGTCTGCCTATGTGCTTCTGAGGCTTATGCAGGAACTCGGAGAGCAGGCGTTGCGTGAGCGGACTAGTCTGACGATAGAGAGTAGGAAAGGCGTAAAGTCTCCTCTGATTCCTGCTGGAAAGCCTGCATACTCTATGATTTGTGGATGAGAATCAGTTGTCGGGTTTCTCATATGAATCTGCACCTACAGAACCATAGAGAATGTCCGTTCTGCACGCACACTTCCTCGAGAATGTTTTGACGCTGTGCTGCTTTGATCTCACTGCTGTGTCTGAAGTCTTGAGAATGATACGTCTTGCAGAGGGTCTTTTCAAGTGCAGACAAGATGGATATGCTGGTAGTAGGTAGGCTTTTGGGGCTACCATAATGACTATGATGGGAGACTGGCTCTTCGAATATCGGCAATCTTCGTGATATTGGTGGGCTCTCTATCGGGTATGAATCGGCCTGCGAAGCACGAGTGCTGCCTGTTACGACCATAGTCCCGGAAAGGACTACTGGTGCAACCAGTATGTAAGCTGCCAAGACAAGGGCGTATATCTGGGTATAAGCACGACGAGCACGACGGGCTCGACAGCGTGCAAGGCGAGCAGGGCGAGCACAGCACGACGAGCACGACAGGTTGCATAGGTGTGCACTGTCGAGCGAGCTTACTATATAGCAGGATCATTTCCCCTATGGAAATGATCGTGTTCAATGACAATCTTTACCTAGCATATTGCTATCTACCGGTTAACCCTAACGTGCCTGGAAACCCTCTTATATCACAAGCTCTAACCCCTAGACCCTATATCAGAGGAATCTCCGATTGGGACGTAACACGTTGAACACCCTTACGATATAAGCATGGCCTCCAGCACACAGAAAGCAGCCTCCACCAGCGCGGTCAACCTTCAGGGCCTTGAAGGCCTACGAGAGATGAACAACATACCGAAGGTACCGGCGCCGGATGCGTTCAGCGGTGAACGTGGGAAGTTGCGAAGCTTCTTGGCAAAGCTCGACCTATACATAGGTTTCAACCAGAAGAAGTTCAACTCCGAAATGGACAAAGGTCTATACACGGTAGCCTACCTCAAAGATGCAGCGTTCGACTGGGTCGACCCCAAACTGCATGAGTTCCTAGACAAGTCACCAAAGGAACGAGACGCCGACAAAGAGTCGATCTTCGGCGACTTCAAGAAGTTCAAGGAAGAACTTCGAAAGGCTTTCGGAGTGGTTGATGAGAAGAGAG
>JAABUY010006531.1_pt1 | contig 11375 bp, 11 predicted proteins | sample 5560271 | NCBI WGS metagenome assembly JAABUY01 (sample SAMN10711886, study PRJNA513374) | rock metagenome | isolation source: Antarctica rocks | place: Antarctica: Victoria Land, University Valley
TATGAGGGGTTTTAGACAATGGGTGAGGGGAGGAAGAAACTTTTTGTCCTGTGGGGAGAGCGAGAGACGAGAGATCTTTGGGGAGTCTGCGGTCGATCTCATTGAGCAGTACTAGTGTATGGACATTTGATCATGGGCTTCCTTATTTTTAGGGCAAACCAGGGCTCTGTACGTTGTAATGCAGTGATGGAACAAACGGAATTGTGGTATCATTGTCTTGGCTCAGAATCAAAGGACGGAAGGGATCTTGGTCGTGGAAGCGTTTTTGGATTGTTGAGCCTAGCGGACCTTCCTCCGCGAAAACGTTGACTACTTGTCGACTTGCTCGGGATATTTTACCGAGCTCCGTGGCAAAGCTCAAGAAAATGCAGAAGACCTGAATCTCCGGGGAGAGGGTTTGTTGCAGAATGAGGGGGTGAAGAAGCTGCATCGTGATAGGGTATAAAGTATAGGTTGGTATAACTGAAATTCCTCTAACATACCGAGAAATCCGAAATTCGAAATCCGAAATCTCCGATCTCCTCTATCCTCCTCGCCCATCCGTCCGTCAAACCTCAAATAGCCGCGACCGAGCTCGAACCAAGTCCAATGACACACGAGAGGTGAGTGTCTGCCAGACCGGACTCGCCATAGCGTCTCGCCATCGCCGAAGCTCGTTCGCGGTGTTGACCGCTACCAGGCCGCCTGCAGAGAGCACAAGCGGTCGAAGATCGTCGAGATTTGGCGAACCTCGAGCGGCGTTGGCAATCGTCCGCTTTTGGATCTGACCGAGGGGGTGAAGCGCTAAGACAAGCTATTATTCCTCATCTGCAGGTGCTTGTTGATAGTAAAGTCACAGGGTTCAATGCAGGAGAAGCTGCCATGAGGATTCTGCCTGGTTTGCTTGATTGGAAGCCTTGGCCCATCATCCTTGAACTTGAGCTTTGAAAGAGAAGAGTCTGGGAAGTTAAATGTCACAGTCAAACTGACTGCCATCTCATGAGGATGTGTCACGGTGCTACGTCGACCAGCAAATAGGCCCGGCGCTCAGCTCCTAGAATCGGCGACGGTCGTCCGAGCTTCGGGGGTTTTGTTCGTTGCATTCTGGTCATTAAGATAGTTCTGAGGGTCTTCGGAAGCTATAGGTATCTCGGCGAGGAAGTAGAGCGATCGGAAGAGATGGAGACGCTCTCAAGTGCCAGAAAAATTGAAAGAAAATGGGGAGCGCGAAGAAAGTTAGAAAATGCCAGTCAACTCCATCAACCCAATCCGCCTCCCGATCTTCCCGCCTCAAAGCTCCTTCCCTCACCTTCAGGAAGGCGATACTCAGCAGGATCTTCATCCGCCAAGCAGTGACTCTCCACAGGACAAATGAGCTGTTCTCTACATTTCCGTAGTCCGCAAAAAGACGTGAATGGACCATGATCTGAAAAGACAGCCTGTCTTTTCGCCCGACTGCGTGTGTCTTGTGTGCAAGAAGCGGTCGATATTCGATTGAATTTCTTGCATGATGAAAGATCAAGGGGCCCGGCCAATGGAAGGGGGGTGGATACTTTCGGACCTCCAATTGGAGATGATTCCTTTATTCCACCTGCCTGCTTCCGAAAAGCCCACATGCAACCTTTGCTTCAACTAAGCTGGTTTTGTCTGGTTTCCGAGACTATGGGTACCAAGTCGATCCCTACTCCTCCTCATGGATAAAAGAGAGAGCTCTTCCCACCATCCCCCGTTGTTACTATCGCCACTCCGGAACACAAGCCGGAAGGCTGTTGGATCTGCTAAATTGTTGTGCTGCTAAAGGAGGACGTTCAGGAGTGTACGAAGATCTAGTAGAGTACGGTGAGAAATTACAAGCTGCAGCGCAGCAGAAGTAGATCTGGGACCCAAAGATTCCAGCAGATTTAGATCGAGAACCGAACAGACGAAGGTTGTACCCGGGATGTTGGATGTTGGGTAAGAACGGTTATCTTTCTCAAACACAGACCAAAGGCCTGCTGGGATTGAGTCAAGTCTTATCATCGCGGTATCGGGAGAAGATATTGAGGTCTCGCTAGATGAGTCATCATACGACGTGAGCGGTCGGATACTGTGTGATTCATGATTGACTGGGTGAGTCGTCGTTAGGGATTAAGATTAGAATAGGACAAGTCACGACGCAAGACAGCCCAAGCCCGAAAGAACAAAACGAGTGGGGCCTTCAATCGGCACAGATTACATCGGGTAGAAAGAGTATCGCCAATTGATGTTTTGGTATTACGAGGTAAAGACGGACTACCGTCCCATCCTTCCAATGTGCAAGGGGTTGGCTCCAAAATCAGCCTCCCCGTTCTATCTGAACCAAAAGGACGACTCACACCTATCTTGTCCTCTTCAACGGCCAAGGACTAATCCACCCAATCTTCGCCCGTAACCGCTCCATCTCCTCGTCCCTCTGCTCGACTGACCCAAGGCTTGCCCTATCGAGGTCGATGATCCTCAGGCCGGAAAGGAGGGGCTCGCGGGAAGGGCATGGAGTGGCCCAGCGGATGTGTCGCGGCTCAAGGTCGCCGTGTAGGAGGCCGCCGGCGTGCATGGCTTGGACCGCTTGTAGGACACTATACCTAAGGGGTTGGGAGGAGTCAGCAGGTTGAGGTTGGGGCAGAGCAGCAAAATAGAACGAGGAGTCAGTAAATGGAGAGAAAGCCATAGGACGGTAAGAGTTGGAGAAACCCAGCAAATCTGATAATAAGTGGAGACCCGCCCCAAACCTCCACGTCCACTCACTTGTAGCTCGGGTGCAAATTTACCCACTTGTCACATACTGCGCCCCCCGCCAGCTGCTGCACCGAGACAAACACCGTCTCCTTTTGACCTCCGTCTACACTCCGCGCAAAAAGCCCATAAGACAAAGGCACGACCGTCCCCTCCAACCCCCTAACCTCGCCAGACGCATACAGTTCCGCCTCGCTGACGATATTATAGACAAACAACCGCTCGTCCTGGTCCCCGTCTTCTTCGGCCGAACGGACCTGCGGATCGCAGACTTTGACGCAGACGTCGATCTTGATTTGCGGAAGGGGGTTGGCGAGATGGATACGATGAGGAAAAGCGGAGCGGTTCGGGGAGGCAGAGGTCGGTGGGGAGGAGGAGTAGGCGCCTGTCCCGGTGGTGTGGGTCGATGGGGACGAATTAGTGGATTTGGTGGATCCGGGGGATCCGTTGGTCGGTGCGGTGATGTCTTGGAGTTGGATTTGACGAGAGACTCGCGGGATTGTCAAAGGGTGGGCGAGGTCGTTCTCGGGTACCAAGGAAGTGGTCTTGAATCGCTGTATCGTTGGTTCATGGTGATCGGTTGACGGACCGCTTATGCTCTCCAGACTGTATCGACGTTGCACCTGTGGACTCGTAGTCTCCGCCTTCGATTCTGACAGATCATCATGCGTCCCAGCCTCCTCTGTCCAGTATCCCGGATCCCACTCCACCATCAACGACTGAATGGGCAGCACTTGCCCATGACCGTCCAGCGAGACCATCATGGACGCGGCGTACGCTGTCCACGTGAATCCTCCACCGAGACGGTCCCGCAGCATCACCTTTGCCATGGACGTGGTCGAAGGCTTTTCGTGCTGCAGTGTAGGGTCGTCGGGCAGCGAGGGAAATGGATGTGTCGAGGAGCCATTCATATCCGCACAACCGTCGATGTTTGAGTCTGGAGTGCTGGAGAGGTCGACACGCAGGAGCGGCTGATCGAACTGATATTCCGGTATCGGCAGGGCGTCCATGTCCGACTACACGAGTAGTCAGTTCAAGCTTCTGTGTTCACGACGATGGGTACTGACCGGAATGATATCCGGCTCTCCATTGTCCCGAATGACATCCTGCTCTCCATTGTCCCGAGTGTCATCCGACTCTACAGCGCCCCCTACTCCAGAGCGTTGTGTCTTCTGCCCAGCCCCAGCTCCCACTCCTCTGTTCCCAGTCCCAGTCCCTCGACGCTGATGTTGCGACTGAACTTGAGTTGCTGACAATGATCTTTGCGATCCCTGCGAGGTCATTGGTTCCGACGCCTGAGCCGAGACCGAGAGGGGGCCGAGCCACTGCAGATCGGCGTCCAGCACTGCTCCAGCGGGAACAGCGCGGGTGACAGCTGTCCCAAAGAGCGCCGCGGCGATCGTGAGGTTGTCGACCTGAAGGCCGGCGTCGGGGGGGATGTTGTCAGAGCAGAGGAGCTCGTAGGTGTTTGCGAGGTAGAAGATCAGGGTAGACTGGGTGTTGGAGAGGTTGATCCATCGTGAGCGATTTTTGTGGGCTTCGAGCCAGATCTGAGGTCAGGTCAGCAGTTTTCCTTGGTGGGCCAGGGATTGTATGCAGTGTCGGGAACAAAGGGATAATAGAGGGGATCAGGTCATGGTCATGGCAGGATGAGATTTGTGCATCAAGGGAGACGATATGCGTGACGTCTTGACGAAAGGTGAGAGGTGGAGAAGGGCTGAAGGAGATGGAGGAATGGGAGGATGAGTGTGATGAAAAGAAAGAGAGAAGGGTAGAGTATATTGACCCAGCCGCTTGGCAACACCCCAAGTGAGGCGACGACCTCGCGAGCAGACACCAGAGAACCTGTACACCAGCCCACTCCGCTCCAGAGCTCTGGGCGAAATGATGGTGGTAAGCGGACAAGGGGAGAGAGACGAGGAGCGATGAACGAGGTCAGATACGAGAACGAATCTGATCCATGACAAGATAGAAGAAAAAGAAGACCAAAGAGAAATGAGGGACGGTAAAGAACGAAACCAGGAACAGAAGACAAGGGGAGACCGCTATGCCGAAGAGAGAGAAGGGAAGTGAAAGCTTCAGCTCACCTGGAGTAACACCAACCCCTCGACCTCCGGCAGTACAAGCGTCGAGCCACTGACATACGTCGCTTTGATCCGAAGACCCTGCGCCTCCAACCCGATATAGAAACCCCCTTGGCCTACCCCCATCACCGTCCCCGTACTCGCTTTACCCGCGATATTCGCCATGCTCTCGTTGGACATCACCTCCTCACGCTTGTCCTCTTCGCACGCGACTGTGCGGTCGCCGAAGTAGCAGACCCAGTCGGGTACGCCGGCGGATTTGGATTCTTTGGGGAAGACCCAGTGCGGGGTTGCGGATTCGACGGTAGGAGGGTGGGGGGCGTTTGAGAGGGGGTAATTTGCAGGAATGGCAGTCGGATTTGGGGTGGTTGGGGATGGATGAGGATGTAGACTCCATACATGGTCTATTAAATCGTTGATGGCTTTACCAAGGGTCGTGTGCTTTGCGACCGTTTGATGTACCTCGTACCGCAACGATGATGCGGCGTTAATGATTTCCCGCGCGTGGTAGAGGTAGGTGACCCAGCGTCCTAGAGCGTGCGATGGGGAGAGCAAAGGGTCGGGTGTTGGTTGGGGGAAGATGCCGGTGTCGGTAGGCATGAGCGGTGGTTCCGCGGAATTCATGTTGACGTCCTCATCCGCTGACCCCGTAGCATCCGTCCCTGTCCTCGATCTCTCTAGTGCAGGAACAGTCCCCGCCGCCTCGTCCTCGGATGCATCAGACGTGTCAGACGGAAAATATCGATTGACCTCGTCAACTATCAATCTCCCCACCTCGGCCGTACGTCTGACCCTGATCTTGTTCGTCCCCAGTAGAGGCAACACTGCGTCCCGCACATCCGTAGAAGTGACCGACATCGGACCGGGGATGTAGCTCAGGAGGTTCCCAGAGCGTGTGCGGAGCGAATCGCTACTGCTGCTGGATGGGCTTTGGGTTCGGGAGTGGGGTCTCGATCGGATGGCGAAGCGGGGAGGAACATAGCGCGTGAGACATTCGCGCAGGGTGTTGGGCTCCAGGGACCCTTCGAGGGTGATTTCAGGGTTTGGTCGGAGAGATCCGGCGAGTCGATTGATGAGATCGAGTGCATGAGATGTGGGGACGGTGGGTGGGATGGTGGACGGTGACGAGGAGGGAGCCGGTTGGGAAGGAGGAGGGGTTTGGTTACTGAGTTGGATGATTGCATGGTAGAGTTCGGGGGTGACGTAAATGGGCGGCATAGTGACTTGTGGATTGGATTGATGTAAGGGGTATGAATGGATGGGAGGATGAAAGAGAAATCAGAAAAGGGACGGAATAGATAATAGGTTTACCCTTTCGTCGTCCAAATTTTCTCTTCTCTTCCTTTCTTCCATAATGTTCATCATCATTCTGCCTTTCTCTCTGTCACACAAAGGAAGACGGGCCAGGAGAATCTTCGGCTGCTCCTCTGGAGTACTTCGCTTTGGCCTAACCAGTATTCCTGCATCTGTGAGAGTTTGCAGTCCACATGCCCAAGGCTCGAGGCTCGTCTTTTTTCCTCGCATGGCAGTCGTGAAGACGAATGGCAATACACTTGGTACGTCCTCAGATAGGCTTACTTTGCTCAGGGGCGGAGGGGGGTGGTGACCTCGGGCAAAGAGGGTGAGCTCGACATCTCGCCACGTGGCGTTCCGAGAAGCTTGACAAGGTTGACAAAGATGGGCTTTCGGTTGACAAGCCGCGTACTCGTACTTCTTCTAAAGAGGTGGACAGTACTCATACTGATCACGAGTTGGATTGAGGGGCTTCATCCTGATTAGGAAAAAAGACTCTTGGCATTCAATCACCGAGGCGTAACGGATACACCAATGACATCTTGTAAATCCTATTGCCCTCTGCATGACCACGAAATGAACATCTTCAACGAGGCGTCATGCACACCCCATCCTCACTCCAGCAGATTCCTCAAGTTATCTCTAGCCTTGAGATCCCAGATGTCGCGGAAAAATCGGTCGAGTCGGGCTCCGTGTAAGGGTGACTGACCGTTGAAGGGCGAGTGAACTGTCCCTTCTTGATGATCTCCTCCCTTGACGGCGTGTTACCGGGATCGCCTTTGGCAGCTGTTATGGTCTCGACGAATGTTCGGCTATCGACTGTCTCCACCTCAATGCGGCCGTGCTGTCACACATAAGCGTCAGATCCGATAGTCTCCACAGGCGACGAAGCTGCCTTACCAGTGGGAGGCGGAACGTGAAGTGTCCAATAGAGAAGTAAGGGGCAGAGCGGGAGAGGGGGGAGAAGGGAAAGAAGGGGGAACAGGGGGAAAAGGGGGAGAAGGGCAGAAGGGGAAGAAGGAGGGGGATTGCTTGACAGCTAACCCATTCCTTTGGAACGGCGCCTCAATCTCCTCGTCCAGTTTGATGGTGACTCTCTGCTGCATGGTCCTAACATCTGAGTCCTTGAGCGCCTCGAGCGTGAAGTCATCGATCAATGCTGTCCCTTTGGTCGCCACGGTACCGCCCATGCTGAATTTCGATTCATCGACTCGATGATGCCCGGAGAGAGCGAGTTGCGCTTCATCACCAGGTTCAGGGCGTCAGCGGGCGGGTGAGTATGGCGACATGACAAGTGCCACTTAAAGCGCAAGGAGGGTATGTCAGCACATTCAATTGAGCAGAGTCAAACGGACCGACCCGGCCGACGACTCACCTTAAAGCTCGACTCCGTCAGCTTCCAGTCCTCGCCCAGATTCTTGATCAGAGCCTCACGATCCTCCCCACCGAACGCCATCCGTTTTGCCATGCCCTTGATCTCAAGCAGCACGTCTTTTGTTAAAGATGGCTGGTTCAGGGTACAGGCGTTTCGCGCGTTCGCGTTTATATGAATACATCTTAGTAGTCATGCGTTTTTACTATTGCATATGAACCTGGTTATTCAACATTTTGCGCCCGTCAACCTGTCGCGCGCCGTATAAGCCGAGAGGAGGCCGGTCGAGGCGGCGTGGGAGGTGTGGACCTGCTTACTCATGGCCGTGTCCTGGCCAAATTGGAAGAGTCTCGCCCCTTGGGTACCCGAGGTCCCGATTGAGTCAAGCATCTTGTTGAAGGGGAGGTGGAGGAGCTTGGAGACGGCCATGGACGCGCCAACTGTCCCGGCCGAGCCGGTCGTGTGGAAGATGCCGTAGTGTCTGGAGGAGGGCCCGGGGCGAGGATAGGACGGAAGGAGAGAGGCACTGGGACAGACGAAGTTATAGACAGAGTGGGAAGGCGCTTAGCGCTCAAAGAAGCGTACCCACAATTTTCACCGATCTGAGCGTCTCAGCTTGAAGTGTGCCATTATTACGATGTACCCCTCTCGGCCGGAACCGGCTGAAGATCCGAGTTAAGTTCGATGATTTAGCGCAGCAGGGTACTTGGCGGGTACAATTGTCAGTCTATCTTGAGCCCTCTTGAGCCCTGCTGAGGACGAGCAATCACATGAGCCAGTGGGAACCACCGGGATCACTCAAACATGGTCCGCCAGTTCTCGTTTTGTCTTCCTCACGTCTAAAAACGGCCTTGCCTACTCAGCTGTGAGGCCATCGCTCATATTTGCGGCTGTTCTCCGCCATTCGCTCTGTACATCAGCAAACTATCCGACATCAATTCCTCCTGACAAGTCATTTATCCTTCGACGGCGGTAGGCATCTTTCAAGATCTCAAGATAGTGATATATGAGAGAAGACGCGTGCGATTGGCTCCATGCTCCTTCAAGCGATCATCGGCAATCCTTGTCGAGCTGCTCCTAGGAACAGCCTCGGTTCATCTGCACTTCGACATCATGTCCAGAACTCTCTAAGTCTCTTCGGGCGACGCTAGTGATCACGTATCCGTCTGGTCGCAACAACATCGCCGGAGAAGGTCTCGAATGCGGCTGGAAGGGCGCGATAACACCTATAACTGGGGACCTGAACATATCGACATCGATATTGACAACCCTAAATTGCATGATCCTGACTCCTTGGCGCCCATTCAAACCCTGAAAACCTATACTGCAATCCGCCAATAGCAATTGCCCTGTCTCCCGGCGTTCCGTCTGAACCTCTCACAAGCCACACAGCATAAGTCCGTTTTGGGGATCGATCCATTTGGATGTATCGATGGTCCCCTTTTTGGGCCAGAAACACGGGAAATGCTACCCCCGATGCAAGTTTCAGGCTTTTTGTGTCCACACAGGCGGCCGCTCAGGTCTCTCTCATGCTCCAGAAGCGGAATTTCGCAACCCGGTTCCGCAGTCTCAATCCCGGTTTAAAGCTCATGACTTGTTGTGCTGATCGATTTCGCATGAATAAATATCCAAAATGAACAAAACGAAAGGAGAACCGTGCTGGCTTCGCGCGTCAGGCGCATGACTCTAAGGCTATGACTGAGTCTCCTAAAATCTGCGTGTCATCATGGACTAAGCTGTCGTTCGATGATGTCAGTCCAATTGTGATTGCCGTCGTCTTCCCTCATCAACTTGCAGATGCTCGTCGCACCGTCGTCCTATACTGCACACCGCCTTGAGAGTTCGTCAATCAATTCAGGTTCTCGGTACATATCATACAGGTCATCAGGGGAGAACGTCAACGATGTAAAAGCGAAAAACCAGTGCAACGTGAGACAGCTATTCTGTGAAGCCGCATCGAAATAACAACAATTACGCATCGGCACTCAGTCCGCACGAAAACCCCCTGATGCGCGCTTGAACGGTTTGAAGATAATGCCAAGCGACCAAAGCTGGATCAGGGCTGTCGGATGGGTCTCCCCGGAATATCGAAGGGGGTAGAGCCTTGCCGTTGAGTGAACGCTCCCAGTCGTTAGATGCATTAAAGTAGTGAACGTAGAACGTGTCACCCTTTTGAATGAGTATTAGCCCCCCAATGCGATGTAGGGTCAAGCAATCCTTACCTTACGGTACAGGGACCACAAGAGAGCATCATAGAAGCTATTAAGACTTCTGTCGAGGAAGAGGCCGGCTTTTGGGTGGAACATATCGCTTTCGTCGCCATCAACTTGCTCGTAGACCTGCATCCGTCAGCGATGCTTTGCTCTCAACTAGCAGAATTTGAACTCGGACTTACGTCCTCTCGGCTGTAGGGGACGATATGCGAGGCATGACAATACGTGAAATCGTGCTCGCTCACTGGGCAATGATGGTCGCGAATAGCAACGGCCATCCTGAATTGTGACTATAGTTCGTTAGCGGCTGACAAAGCATTCGGCGAAAGGTATACCTGGTCGGTGGAGTCGCGCGACGAAGAGCTTGTGGCTGTCAAGGGCACCCCAGAAGCTGGCCGAACCCGAGTAAAATACGACGGTCCAGTCGTAAAACGAACTTCGCTGTTCTTGCCTGGTTGTGAAAGATCAGGGCAAGAATGAAGGCCTCGGACAGCCCTGACCAGATCAACGCACCCTGTTCCACGAGTCTGTATGTTCCGGGTACGGGAGCGTCATCAGGCCTGACTGACTGTCCAGTTATTTGGTCAATGATGCTAGCGGGATGCTGAGGGTCCGCTTCCACCAGCAACCCGACGACGAAAGAGATGTAATCCCAAGTGTTATCGCCGCATGAAGCAAGGAAACCGATGGGGAATCTCGCAATCTTTGTGTCAAGGACGGAGCGGATGGTCACAATGCCTGATCTGCGCCATCTGCCGATGGCTAATGTATACGTCTTTTCGCCGGGCATGCCGGACCTAGAGAATATAAAGTGAGACGAGAAAAGCGAAGAACGAGAGCTGTCGGCAGATTTCGGCAGATTTCGGTAACTCGGACATATTTCTCGGGAGTGGAACTAGTGGCGGATATGTGAGCATCCGGTTGGTCCATCGGCGCCGAAACGTTATTAACGTTATTAATGACTCCCCCTGGCTTTGGAGACTCGAGTAGGTCTTGAGTGCTCTGAGCGTTCTTGCTGCTGTGATACTTTTGAGGTGCATTTCCTCGCTGCCGGCGAGTTAAGCTTGCTGGTGCACATTGCACGTTTGGCGACAGGAGGCGCGCGTGAAATGTTCAGAGCTGTGGTTGGGGGAAAGATTGATAATGGATACGCCCTCATTCACCCTCCCGGTCACCTCGCCGAGCCAGGTAGGTTTGTGAAAAGTTCTGTTGCGAATTTCCGAGCTCGGTTTTAAGCGTGTAGCCATCGTGGACATGAGTGCCAGCATGACTCATAAGCTGACGTGCAGTACGATGCGCATCACGGAAATTGTGCCGAGCAGATCTTCTGGGTTAGCTCCGGTAAGATACGAGGAAAAACTGAGCTCATGCAAGAAGGGTAAGCAGCCTCGTAAGCGGGACTAACATTTCTCAGAGGGTACAGCCCCACACATGTCCCAATCTGCATTCATCAAATACATGTCCGAGTCCTGGTTCCGACCGACAAGCAGCGTGGAAACTTTGGAGGGCGTTACAACCCTCAGAGAAGACCTCCTACGGTCATATACTGTACCAGCAGTATGGCCAAGACCTTGAGCCTTGTGTCAGGGTGCTACGCCGACCAGTGATAAGGCCCGACGTCCAACTCCTACGACTGGCGATCGTGGCCGAAGGTGGCGATTGATAGGCAAAGAGGGTCCAGCG
>JAABUY010006532.1_pt1 | contig 11373 bp, 4 predicted proteins | sample 5560271 | NCBI WGS metagenome assembly JAABUY01 (sample SAMN10711886, study PRJNA513374) | rock metagenome | isolation source: Antarctica rocks | place: Antarctica: Victoria Land, University Valley
GCCCTGCCCCCCAACTCGCTAACGGCAGCGCCGCTGCCCCGGCGCGACCGCAATGACCAGGATCAGAGGGGCAAGCCGCCAGAGAACGGGGCTATTGGAGCGAGTTTCCGGTTGGTTTGGCTCTGCTGTGTGACGCGGCTACCCGCTGTGCGGAGGAGTACCCGCCAGGCCAGCGTCGACGTCTTGGCCGGCGGCGTGCAACAGTGCGCCCGTGGACCTCGGCCTGATGTCGTCCACGGCCTGCTCCCAGGTCCGCGGATAGAAGGGCACCGCCGCCTGAGCCTTCCCGCGGTAGTGCTCGACGAGCGCAGCGAGGCCGTCGGGTACCTGGTGCACGTGCTCGATGACTCCGCGGTGGGGACGCCGAGGGTGGCTTTAGCTGATGCGTAGGGAACACGCTCGACGAGGTGGCCGGCGCCGATGGTGGTGTCGGGCTGGTCCGTGAACGGCGGGATGCGCAACTACGACGTGGTTACCGACCTGGTGGCAGAGCGGGTCGAGCAGACCAAGGACACTCGGCGAAGCGGCTGTTGCTGGCGGCTCAGGACGCAAGATTTCTGAGTCGGCCTAGAGGACTGTCTCATTTCCTTGGAAGTGGGACGGCCCGCACACCGGTCGCACGAGCGGTCTACACGGCGGCGAGTCGTGTCCCAGAGGTTAACCCCAGAACAATGTCCCGTATTTACCGTACGGAGACAATTTCCGGTACACTCCACGGATGGAACTGGGATATGCGAGGGTGTCGACGGCCAAGCAAGACCTCGACCGGCAGGTCGACGCCCTCACCGCGGTGGGCATCCCCGGGGAGCGGATCTACCTCGACAAGAAATCCGGGGCCACCACCGACCGTCCCGGGCTGCATGCGGCATTGGAGTACGCCCGCAACGGTGACGTGATCGTCGTGCACACCTTGGACCGGCTCGGACGAACAGTGCGGGACACCCTGAACCTGATCCACGACCTGGCCGCGCGCGGCGTCGGGGTGAAAAATCTGGCCGATCCCATCCAGGTGGACTCCACCAACCCCAACGATCCAATGGCGCAGCTCGCCGTGGTCCTGCTCGCCCTGTTCGGGGAGATGGAGCGCACCTACATGATGGAGCGGGCAGCGCACGCCCGCGCCGTGGCTACCGCCAAAGGCCGGCGCGTTGGGCGCCCGATCATCGTCGACGCGACACAACTGGAGTACGCGGCGCACTTGCGGGACGCGGGGCACACGATCGCAGAGATCGTCACCAAGACCGGTGTTCCCCGCTCCAGCCTCTACCGTCATCTCCCGCCCCGAGCGCCCGAACCGGCCACCGCCGCCGACTAATCCGGACCAGGGGACGCACGGCGAGTCGGTCCGCCTCGACTTCATGCGAGGTCATGCCTCAAACGCAGAAAGGAGTCAGACGGTCCGACTCAAGGAGACCGTGCAGACCGACCTGGCTACGCTGCAAGCGGCTGAGACTGCGTCGGGAATGCCCGCGGCTGCGCAACAGAATTCCGCCGGGACTTGATGCGGCCCTCACCAGGCCCGCAATGCTGGAGGTCGAGCCGCGGCGGCGGATAATCAGGTAGACACCGAAGTCGGAGTCGCTACACAACTGGTCGACCAAATCGAGGCATTGATCGCTGCGTCGTGCCCCACTGACGCTGTCTCTAACAAGAGGCCGATAAGCATCTCGATGCCTAATCCCGGCAGCTCGCCTTTTGAGTCGTTACAGCCCGGAACACCCGACCACGACCAGACGCAAATGGCCACGACGAGCAGTTAGCAACCGGGGGCAGTCCCAGATTGTGCTGGACGAAACTTTCTGAATTCTTCAGTGACCTAACCGGTTGCGTGCATATTATCCAGGGGTACCTTTAATTGTTCACGGCGCGAGGTTGTCGGCCCGGCCACACGGGAGCGCCCGCGCAGGAGCCACGAGGACAGTGACATTGGCACAGTGACACGCGTTGCGTGCCACAGCGGGGGCTCGAGGTGGTCCCCAGGGTGCAGCACCATGTGGTGTGGGAGGTTCAGGAGAACAGGGCTGGCGTGCACCGCCGCCCGGCGTACGCCCACACCGGCTGGTGCAAGCACGAGAAACGCTGGGTGTAGCTGCATTGCCGCGGAGCGATAGGCGCTAGCGGTGTGGTTGCCGGCGTTGGCGTGCAGCAGACCGAGTCGCTGGCGGCGCTGGTGCTGTCTGTCCCCCTCCCCCGGCTGGTGCTCACCGCACGGCGAACCTTCTGGCTGCGTTGGTGTTGCTCCAGTTGGCGCCGGATACGGTGACGTGTTCGCCGCGTTGCGGCGGCTCCGTTGGGACACTCCGCACTCACGGTGTGGGTCAGCGGGTCGCCGGTTGAGCAGTCACGCAGGACGTGGAACAACGGCACCAGTCACGTGGCGGGCGATCTCGTCCGCATCGCCGGGAAGCATCAGCCAACCGTCCTCGTCCTCACCGTCGTCCCCGTCGATGAGCACACCGACGCGAGCGTCCGGCCACGCGAGAGTCAGCGGAGTCCCGTCGGACGTCTCGAAGCCCTGGCACGGTAAGGGAACCCCCAGGGCATGCAGACGACGCACCAGCAAGGCCTCGGCGTCCCCGACCGAATTCTCCACGAGGTCCTGCCAGTCGAGGGGGAGCGCGGCTACGGAGGATGAACCCTCGGCTACCCCCAGCGGGGTGAGCATGCGCAGCGCGGCCTCGCGGCTCAGGGAGTCATGGTGCCGTGCGTTACGGTACGAGCGCAGGCAGGCATAGCACGCCGTCTCCACACCGCACTCGCACTCGGCGACTCGTTCCACCGCACCCGCGATGACCTTTTGCAGGGAGCTGGCGATGAGTCGGGCACCGCCGGCGCCCCCGGGGACGGTATCGAAGAGGACGAGCGCGCGTCGCCCGTCCGTCTTCCGGTACAGCGCACCGTCAATGTCGCCCTCGCTGATCTCCAGGCGTTCCGCCGCGCCCTGGAGCATGGCGTAAAGCAATGATAACCAGGCTTCGTCGGAGTACGAGATCGTGTCCCACGCATCCGAAGTGATTTCGACGATGTCGGTCTCGTAGCGGTGGCCGAGGGAACGGCGCGTGTAATTGCCCTTGCACTCCTTGCCGTCGAGTGGTCGTCGGTGACTGCTGCCCCAGCGCTCGCCCGGTCCGAGAACCTTGGTCCAGCCGCACCAGTTGCAGATGGAAAACTGCAGCCCGTTGGCGTCGGAGATGACCGTGATGCGGCCCCGAGCACCTGCCCGCGCGCCGCATGTTGCTCCCGATGGCGCTGTCCAGGTCTCGTCGAACACTTCCGCCCCGAGGGTCTGGATGTGGGTGGCGCCGCCCCACCTTCGCTCCGGCGGTGCTGTCCCGACATCGCTGGGCTCCGGGTCGCAGTTGAAGCCGAATTCCGGCACGACGTACGTCCGAAGCTGAGTTGTCCACGCCGTGGCACATGCCCCGCAGACATCGTCGCGGGCGGCGAGGCCTTCGGCATAGTTGCCGCACGCAGTGCAGTGCCGGTAGTCGACAGCGACGAGGTCCTTGCCGGGCAGCCGATGGACTCCGGCGGATGTCCATCGCTTGCCCCCGGCTATTACCTGGTTGCCCGGGGCGTAGTCGTAGATGGCCTGGGTCAGGTCGCGGCTCAGCTCGAGCTGGCGGCCGGCGGTCTCACCGGAGTGCAGGGTGCGCAGTTCGACGGTGTCGACCGGGAAGCCGTACTTGGGGAGGACGTTCTTACTCGCGAGAAAGTTGAGGAGACTGCGCCCGGTGATCGTCTCAATGGTCTTGCCCATCTGACTGGCCAACCCCCACCTCTTGGCCGTCACTGCCTCCCGCTGGCGGTCTTCGAATGCCCCGACATCCGCAGTGACCTCGTCGCTGACCGACCGGAGCAGGTCAGCGAGCACATGCACCCACACTCCATCGTCGACGCCGATCTCGTCCGCGATGGCGGCAGGCAGCACCGCCTTGAGCGAGGCGAGCACATCGGCCGGAACTGGAGTCAGGAAGTCCTGGACTGTATCTGAGGTTGCGGACTCGTCCGGTGGCCGTAGGAAGAAGTCGCCAGCCTTCGACCACACCGTTCCGTCCGCATCGAACTGGGCGCGGAAGAACGCCGCAAGAGCGATGGAGTGTGCATGGCGTCGGTCGATGCGTTCGTTTTCCAGCGGGATGATGGGCACCCGCATGTGCCCGGCAATCATCCGTTCGGGGTTCTGGTAACGGGACAGGTCGTGGGAACGCCGCTGCGCGTAAGTCATAACCAGCGCTGCTGATGCCGCCCGGCGACCGGCCCTACCCGCTCGCTGGACGTAGTTGGCCGTCGACGGCGGCATGTTGCGCAGCACGACCGACTGCAGATCGCCGACGTCCACCCCCAGCTCGAACGTCGTCGAGCAGGACAGGACGTTCGTCCTGCCTTCCACGAAGTCAGTCTGAATCTCCGCGGCCCGGGTCGAGGACCATTGCGCCGTGTGCTCCTGCGCCGTCATTGGGATGGCGCGGAGCGTGCGGTAGAGCCTCCGGTAGTGCTGATCGTCGGAGTCCAGTGGAGGAAGCGTCTCCGCGATCATCTCACCGTCGCACCGCAATGTGGGGCAGACACCCCGCACTGCGCGGGCAGAAACCGACCGACATCGTGTGCACCGGAACAGGGCGGCGCCGGCGCCCAGCGAGAACCGCAGAGACGCGACGTCGTCCTGGTAGATGGCGCCAAGCGTCGCGTCCGTTGTCGAGTGCATCCACGCCAGCTGTTGCACGAATCGCCAACAGCCGTCGAGGATCCCGCGGGCATCGTCGCCGACCCCGAGCGCATCGAGCACCCGTCGGAGGTAGTCGATGCGACGGTTCGTCCCCCGAGTCGGGCTCCACGAGAGAACCTTTTTCCTGGCCTCTGAGCCGTTCTGTCTCATGTAGATCGGGCCGGTGCGGGGGAGGAACGCGTCGTCCTTGTGGTTCACGCCCTCGGGCATGGTGACGGCTCCCTGCTGGCGGATGATCCCGACCAACTCTTCCAGCAGCGCCCACACCTCGTTCTCATCCAGGCCGAGGTGGATGAGCGGGGGCGGTGCCGGAACCCGGTGCTGGTGGTGGCGCACAGCGAGCACGCCGAGACCCTCCAGGGACTGGCGCCGATCCAGTGCGGTCAGCTCGACCGCAACCCACTCTGCTACCTGTCGCTTCTTCGTGGACTGCGTGTCCTTCGAGCTGAAGAAGTCCGCTGCGTCGGCCTGGGCGAGGGTGTGATGCACCAGGTCCACGACACCCACGTCGTTGGTCTCCGCGCACGCATTCTCCAGGCCCGCCACGAGCAGGGCGCGCCTCTGGAGCTGACCGTAGGTGTTCTGGAGGTAGGGGGCGGCGAAGGCGGCGGCTTGTCTGCTGTCACTGAACATCAGGAGCTTGCGGCCTTGGCCGGGCAGATCGGCAGCGTCGAACGGTCCGGGCGGCATCTGTTGATAGAGGGCGGTGGTCAGGACCGAAGGCGGGGCGTCTGAGCCGGTCTGCAGGCGGCGCACCACGTCTCGGGCCCGAGCGCCGCACCGGGTGCAGGAGCTCATGGCGCGGTGCGAGCGCTCAAAGCGGTGTACTGCCCGCATGGTGGTGGACGTGCATCCCGCTGCGCCGCAGAACTTCCGGTTTGTCGGGTGCAAGGCACCGCACTGGCCGCAGAGCACGGCCGCATCCCCGACCACAGACTTTTCATCCGTGTCGAGCACGGACTCGTCGTCGTCGATCAGTGCGTCTTCCTCGCCGAGCATCAGCCACGTCTGGGCGACGTCTGCCTTCACGGAGGGAAGGAAGTACGTCACGCCCTCGCGGGTCTCGACCGAGCCTGCGAGGTATACGGCCCCGCACCGTTGGCAGGCACCGAACTCGAAACTCGCAGCCGCGCACTCTGGACACTGCTCGTGCCGGGCAAGCTGCACATGCGGTCCCGTCGGCGAGAGGCAGGTGAAGGCGCCCTCCGTAGCGCGGATGAACAGGTGGTACCTGGCGGACAGCACCGGGTTTCCGGACGGGCCGCGGACCGCGCTGGCCAGCGTCACCAGGTTGTTCAGCACGGTTTGCGGGCGCTCTGCGTCGGGAAACAATGATTTGGCGATATCCTCGACCGTTCGTGGGCCGGCGGACAGCAGCTGCTTGAGGGCGACCACCGTCTGCTCGTGCTCGAGCGCATCGGCTGCGGTATCGAAGGTCTGTCCCTCGCGGCGGGCAAGTTCGACGACGTCCTTCGCCGGCTCGGCCCCGTTCGCCAGCTCGTGCATTTGCGCGGCCGAGAGGGGCCCCCACGTCGAGGATGCCGGTGTCGTGACCCGGCTCGCGATCACGAGGTCCTGGCGGGTCGTGTCGTCCTCCGCCCACTCGAACGGTGCGGCGAACAACTTCTCCGCGAAGTCCATGACGTGGGCCGGAGTTCCCTGTACCGATGCGCTGGTCGCGATGCATTGCACCGAGTGATCCGGAGCTACGCGGTCCTGCAGGCGGCGCAACAGCATGGCGATCTCCGCGCCTTTCGCACCGTCGTAGACGTGCGCCTCGTCCAGCGCGATGAAGGACCAGTGGTCGCCCTCGAACAGCGTGAGGTCGGCTGGCCTGAGAAGGAGGTACTCCAACATCGCGTAATTGGTCAGCAAGATGTTCGGGGGGGTGGCACGCATCTGTTCCCGGCTGAGGAGCTCGTTGGGCAACCTCTGCTCGTGGGGATTCATTGCCGCGAACAAGGCCTCTGCGTCTTTGTCTCGCTCCTTCGTCTCCCCGGTGTAGCGGCCGAAGGTCAGGTCGCCTTGTCCAGCCAACAAATTCCGAAGTCGCCTGACCTGGTCGTTGGCCAGAGCGTTCATCGGGTAGAGGAGCAGCGCCCGAACTCCGGGCCCCAGCTCGCCGCAAGCACGTTCGGAGATGAGCTGGTTGATGATCGGAATGAGGAAGGCCTCGGTCTTGCCCGATCCGGTCCCGGTGGTCACGACAACGTTGCGGCCGGCCACTACCTTGCGGATGGCCTCCTCCTGGTGTTGGTACAGCGGCCTGGTCAAGGGGAGCGAGGGACTGACCAGCGAGGCGAGATCTTTGTGGAGTACGCCCTCAGCGATCAGGTCGGCGAGGGAGGCGCCAGCACGATAGGCGGGTGTGGCTTCCAGGTACGGGCTCTTGGCCAACCCGCTGCCGTGGTCCACCGCGTAGGAGAAGGACTGGGCCAGCGCTTCGTCACGGACGTCCACCAAGGTCTTTACGTAGCGCTGGTAGGTCTCCGTCACGTAAGCGCTGGCGGCGAGGGGGTCGAGGTGCTGCTGCATTATGGTTGCTCACTTCTCCGTCGGGCTGTGTGACGACTGGACGAGTGCGTCGGCAAGGACGATGTCCATGCCCACGTAGTCCGGGGCAAACTGGGCGAGTGTCCGCCACGCCTTGCGTCGGGCGGGCGACATGGCTGATAGCGCCACCGAATTCCGCGCCCGGAGCCGGGCCTGTGCCGCCCAGGCGAAGGAGGCTGCAGGCAACAGACCCCACGAAGCAGCTGGCGTCGAGTCCAGTCGCGCATCGAGTTGTGCTCGAACGGCGGGGGAGGCGACCTCGTTCAGCAGTCGGCGTGAACTTGGCAGGTCCTGCGAGACCAGCTCCGAGAACGCAGCAAGATCGCGCGCCTTGCGTGCGTCGAAGAGCTGCTTGGCGGCGGCCAATCGGCTACCGGGGTGGAGCAGGCCTTCGGGAACAACTTGGACGGCGCTCCACAGCTCATTCACCTGCCACGCCGACATGGCGTCCAAGGCCGTTGCGGAAGCGTCGAACCGACCGGCCTCGCGGTGCTGGTCCCTGCCGGTCGTGAGGATTTCCACGAGCGCTTCGCCCCCGTGCAGCCCCACCGCCGCAAGCAGCTCGAACTGTGCCGTTCTCTGAGTCTCACCGGTGCAGTGCGGTGCAGCCGCAAGGGCCGCAGCCACGGGGGAAGTCGCCCACATCCCGGCCAGGTCTTCTTCCGACACGCCCTCGAAACGACGCTCAATGAGCCGCGTCCTGATGAGCAACCCGACAGTGGCGGCGTGGTCACTCGTCGAGTTGGCCAGAGACACCAGAGCGGTCCCAGGCTCACGGTGGAGCGCATCGGTCATGGCCCTTTGCACGGCCTCGACGACATCGTCGGTGAGGCGCAGCCGGTCCAGGAGCTGATACGTGGACCACACCGCGGAAAGATCGGAGATGGCGGCGTCTGGGGGTACTTCGATGCCGGCCAACAGTTTGGAGAGCGGCCAGGACCCTTCGGCGCCGCCATGATGAAAGCCGGGCTGTGCGCAAGTCACGGCGTGCTCGCTCGGCCATTCCGGCCAGACGGCGGGAACCCACGGGTCGACCACGGCCAGCTCGATGCGTAAGGCGCCACTCGCCCTGAGCTCGGGCGGAAGTGTGATCGTGCCCGTCTCGGACACGGGAAGCTGGCTGGGTTCGACCCACGGCGCGGTTTCCAGGTAGACCGCAGCGGTGACGTCGTCCGTGTGCTGGTAGCCGTCGAGCTGGACACCGTCCGGTATTGCGGTCGCAGCTGCCGCGAAGCGTTGCGGGCGCAGGTGGGCGACGGCGAACGAACGGCGAGTGGACACCAGGTCGAAGCGTCCCGATCGTGACCGGCGGGCGGTGTCGGCGAACTTGGTCAGGTCGTACATCTTGTTCCGCTGCCCGCTTCGGGCTGATGACTCCAACGACTGCCGTTCGTCCCCCGAGGAAGCGGCGAAGACCAGCCGGTAGTTGTCGCCGTCATCCGGGATGTGGACGGTCAGCGTCGTCGGGTGTTCCAAGAGCTCGGGATGCAGGAGCTGTGCGGTGAAGGTCCATCCCAGAGCGGGTTCATCGGAGTCGACCCTGATCTGGACGCGCGGTGGTGATACGACGAGACGCTCGGCTCGTCCGTCCACAGTGCAGTCCACTTCCGCCTGCAGCTTGTCGATTCCGAAGCTGATGGAGTGTGTCGAGAGTTCCATCGCGGGCCCGGCAGACAAGGTGACCGTTGCTTCCCGGACACCACCATTTACAGGGAGGCGGAGGTCAGGCTCGACCTCGACGTGCAGCCCTTCGGCGATCGCCATGAGCCGCTGTGTCTTCTTCCCGAACGCACCGCGGACCGAGACGAAATAGTCGCCGAGCAGGGGAGCGGGGAACCGGTCCAGCGGGTCGTACCCGTCACCCACTACGGGGCACTTGGCCAGCGAAAATCTCTGTGCGGGAGTGCGGGTGCCGGCGATCGTGTGGGTGACCTCGACACGCCACTGGGCGGGATCTGACCCCGCGGGGACCAACACGACGGGACGTTCGGTGAGTACCTCTGCGCCGCGGCGTGTCTTGAGCACGCTGGACGCTTGGGCCGCCGCGAACGACGGGCCGCCGCTGCTTCGGATGGTTCGGAGCCGGCCGGGGTCGCCGACGCTCGACGCGCGAACCCCGTCGACCGCGCCGACATCAATCTGTCGGATTTCCCACCCTGACCACCCGACCGGTGATCCGAGCGAGCTGATCTGACGGACCGGCGTACCCGTCGAGTCCTCGAGCTGCCGGTCGTCGGGAAGTACCACCCACAGTTCGCCTCGCGGCAGCGGTAACGCAGGTGGCAGAAGCGTGCCGTCCAGGTCGAACACGAGGAGCGGGTCCGCGGGGTCGACAAGAGCCAAGTCCGCGTGGACCTCGCCCCGGAGCCGGACATTGATCGACCGGGCTGGCCGTTGGAGACGTGTGGACACGGCCTCTGTTCTCGCGGTGTCGCCCACCCAATGTGGTCGACCCCGCACGTCCGACTTCTCGCCATCGGCGGCGACTGTCCAGACGGCGGGGCCCTGTGCTGCGGAGACGGACGGCAGCCGAAGCGTTACCGCGCCAGCCGCCACGTCCAAACCCACCGTGCATTCCTCCTGCACGGCCGATCTGCTCCTCGCAACGGGCTGCGACTGAACCTCGTCCAGCCGACCACGCAACGACGCCAGCAATGCCTTGAGCATCACCTCCGGCAGCCCTGTCGTGTCGTTGGTGAGGGTGCCGTCGTCCAGCGAAGCGGGGTGCTCGCCGACGTACTCGACAACTTCGATGATGCGGTCGAGGACGTCGAGCGCGAGCTCACCGCCGTGGAGAAGGAATCGCTCGACGGTGCGGTCAACAGCGTGTAGCCGCGTGTCGACCGCGAGCAGCCAGCTCAGTAGCCGAGCGCCGGTTAACGAGGGGTCGGCACGCCGTCGAGACAGCACAACGTCGACGAGGCCAGGCATGCCCGACGTGGGGATTGCGGCGTGCATCCCGGCGGGTCCCACGAAGCGATGCCTTTTCACTACGTCACTGAACGTGCGTAGGCGACGGTGACTCAACGCCTGCAGGAATAGGTCTCCAACGCGCGACTGGAGATCCCCGCTGGGAGCGATCCCGGTCGACGCCCAGAACTCAGGCCAAAACGTGTGCTCGGGAGCGATGGCCGCGGTGCCCACCATGCCTATCAGCAGGCAGTTCAAGTGCTTCTGGAAGACCGCCTCCTCCGCGAGACCTTGGCGTGTGTACCAGCTGTGCACGAACCCGAAGGCCTTGAGGATGTTCGTGACATCGGTCGCGGAATAGTCGGCCTCGACGACGAGCGACGCAGCGTCGAGCTTGGGCCGGTAGTAGGACTCCTTGTCCTGCAAGATCTGTCTGGCATCGACCTTGACGATCGCGACCCCTCCAATCCCCGTCGCGGGCAAGGCCCAAGCACCTCGTCAGTTCGTGTGATCACTGCTGTTCAGGGTCGATCTTCATTCGGATTCAGACATCGGAGCAGAAGTGTTCAACCCACAGGCAACCTACTCTCGTCGATCGGTGCCGATTCAGGGCCAGGCTGACGCAACCACCCGTTATGGTCCGGGGGGCCACGGATCTGGCCGCGGCCGCCCGAGGAGCTGTGAGTTCTCACGCCGCGAATCGATCGTGCCCGAGCTTGTCAGGCGGGGACGTGACCGGCGACACACCGCCTGCCCCTAGGGTCAGGGAGGCACCACGCTCAACAAAGGGGGAGTAAATGACAGCCAGCGTCTCGCCCGGCGGGAGAACGGTTGCCCATGCCGCGGGCAGCGTTGTCGTGGTCCGCGACGAGGAGTGGGTCGTCTCGTCCTGTGAGCCGGCGGGGGATGGCTGGTGTGTCCGTTGTGTCGGGCGCACCGAGCTGGTGCGCGGTACGACGGCAACCTTTTTCACGAGCCTGGACACCGTGGAGGCCTTGGATCCCGCAGCTGCCGAGCTGGTGCAGGACACCTCACCGGGTTTCCGCCGCAGCAGGCTCTGGGTGGAGGCGATCCGTCGCAAAACGCCTGTGCCGCTGCACGAACCTGGATTGACTGTGGCCCAGCACATGCTGCTCGACAGCCTGGAGTACCAGCGCCAGGCGGTGCAGAAGGCGCTGGAC
>JAABUY010006537.1_pt1 | contig 11370 bp, 12 predicted proteins | sample 5560271 | NCBI WGS metagenome assembly JAABUY01 (sample SAMN10711886, study PRJNA513374) | rock metagenome | isolation source: Antarctica rocks | place: Antarctica: Victoria Land, University Valley
CTACGACAACTTGGTCGATCACTGCTGCGCTGCCTGGAACAAGCTCGTCGATCAGCCTTGGACCATCATGTCGATTGGACTGCGCGACTGGGCGCACGGGTCCTAATCAGAGGGATTTGGTATTAGGCATGGCAAGGCCCTGGGATGGAGTAAACAGGCAATGGCGGCGGACCACGACAAGCTGACAGTGGGACTGGCTCAGATCGCCCCGGTATGGCTGGACCGAGACGCCACGCTGGCGAAGGTCGTGAACTGGATCGGACAGGCTTCGGCTAGAGGCTGCGGCTTCGTCGCGTTCGGGGAGGCGCTGGCGCCGGGCTACCCGTTCTGGATTGAACACACGGACGGCGCGCGCTTCGACTCCGAACTTCAAAAGGACATTCACGCCCACTATTTGGACCAAGCCGTGCAGGTCGAGGCTGGACATCTGGACGGGGTGCGCGAAGCCGCGGCCCGGCTGAGCATTGCGGTCATGCTGGGCATCATCGAGCGCCCAGCCGACCGGGGCGGGCATAGCGTGTATTGCTCGCGTGTACACATCGGCGCTGATGGCAAAACCGCGTCGGTCCACCGCAAGCTGATGCCGACCTATGAGGAGCGGCTGAGTTGGGCGGCCGGCGACGGCCACGGGTTGCAGGTGCATCGGGTCGGTCCGTTCACCGTGGGTGGCCTGAACTGCTACGAGAATTGGATGCCGCTGTCCCGCGCCGCGCTTTATGCACAGGGTGAGGACCTGCATGTGGCGCTGTGGCCAGGCAACCTCCGCAACACCGACGATACAACACGCTTCCTGGCCAAGGAGGGCCGGAGTTATGTGCTGGCCGTATCCGGCCTGATGCGGCGCGGAGACGTGCCGGCAGGCAGCCCGGCCGCTTCCATGCTGGACCGCTGTCCGGACGTGCTGGCCGACGGCGGGTCGTGCATCGCGGGGCCAGACGGCTCATGGTTGGTCGCGCCGGTGACGGAGCGGGAGGAGTTGCTCGTGGCAACACTCGATCACCGCGAGGTGCGGCGCGAGCGCCAGAACTTCGATCAAGCTGGACATTACGCCCGCCCCGACGTGACCCGCCTAGTGGTGAACCGGAAGCGGCAGGGCCTGGCGTCATTTCAAGACGACATAGCATCGTGAGGACATCAGCTTGAGCGACCTCCCAACCGACCGTCGATTCATCGGCGCTGTCGAAGGAGTTCCTGCCTCGCCAAGTCCCATAAGCAACGCGGTCGTGGTGGGTGACACCTGCTGGATCAGCGGCCAGCTTTCGGTCGGAGACGACGGGCGCTATCGGCCTGGCACGCCCTGCGAGGAGGCGGAGCGCGCGTTTGAACTCGTGTTTCGTATCGCTGAGGCAGCTGGTTTCGGGCGCGATGACATCGTGTACGTGGACCTTGCATTCCGCGACCTCGATGACCTGCCCAGCGTGAACCGGCTCTACGAGCGGCTGTTCCTTGATGGACGTCGCCCGGCGCGGACCGTCTATCAAGCCGCGCGCCTGCCGTATGATGGCAAAGTAAAGGTCCAGGCTGTGGCTGCCCGGGTTTCAAACGTCCCTTGATCGCAGCTTGTCGAGCGTCCACGGAGCATTGGCGCGGCCTTCGCGGCCGTCAATCTCGTGGCCGCGGCTGCTGTGCTCTACCTGGCCGTCCGGGCGACCCTGGTCGCGTTCGCGATTTGGGGGGCGGCTCCTCAAGCTCTACCCGGCGCAGGTTGTTGCCTCCTCTCCTTGCTGGTCCCTCTGTTCGGCGTTGGCTCCGCATCGGTCCTGTTTGGTGAGAGCCTTGGAACCATGCGCCTAGTCAGCATGGGCCTGGTCGTCACGGGGTTTGTGGTCATCACCTTCCCGGCTGCCTGGAGCCGCGCGCGCCGGGGTTCTGCGTGTTGAGGAAATACCGCTTCGGCGGCGGGGCGCGCGGGAGCACCTAGAGACTTTTGACCACTCTCGATGACCGCGCCTGGCTGCGCTGTCATCGGCCGAACACGCGCGCGTAGCGACTGGGGGTGAGGCCTGTCGCCTCGTGGAACCGCGCGCCGAAGTGGCTCTGGCTGGCGAAGCCGCACGCGGCTGCCACCTGGGCCGGCGGCTCGCCACGCGCAAGCGCCTGCTTTGCGCGCTCCAAGCGACGGCGCAGCACGAAGCGGTGCGGGGTCTCGCCCGTGGCCTGCTTGAAGGTGCGCGCGAAGTGGAACACGCTCAGCCCGGCTGCGGCGGCGAGGTCTTCCACGGCGAGTGGGTCCGCGAGCCGCGTCTCGACCAGCTCCGCCACTCGGCGCAGCGCCGCTACGGCAAGGCCGCCACGGGCCGGCGCGCGGGGAACGCGGTTCGTCATGCGCGCGGCGAGCAGGGCCACCAGCGCGTGCCCGGCGTGGCCCAGGGCCACGCGCTCGGCCGGCTCGTCCCAGCTTAGCGGCAGCAAGGCCCCGCGCACCACGCCCTCCAGCACGGGATCGCGAACGTAGGTGGCCTCGCGCAGGCGCACCTGCGCCGGGTCGGCGTCCAGCGCCTCGGCGACCGCGCGCTCGAACGCCCGATGCGAGACGTAGAGGTGGAACAGGCAGACCGCGCCGGTGAACTCCCAGTCGCTCGTGGCGCCCCGCGGCATCACGCACAGGCTGCCGCTGCCCAGGCTCGGCAGCAAGCCGCCGCCCACCCGGCGCGCATAGCTTTCGCCCCCGCTCACGTAGAGGCTGAGCGTGTGGTGGCCGGGGCGCTCGTAGCGCGCCCTAGTACCCGTAACGCGGTCCCACACGGCTGCGGCAAGCCCATCGGCCAGCACCACGGATGCGCTCAGCGGCACGCCGGCCCCGGCAAGGTGGTCGAACACGGTGTGGCCGCTCAAGTTGGTCATCGCAGATTGCCCCCGCCGCGCGTGGGACCTGAAGCAGGGGCCGGCGGCAAGCATCGGCGCCATGAGCGTCCGCGGCGAACAGCAAGACCCTGACAAGCCGCCGCAGTTCCGTGACATCCGCCGCGCGCGACGCGGCCCAGACTGACCACCATGCAAAGCCGCGCGCCCGCGTCCCAAAACGTCCTGCTGTTCGCTGCCGTGGTCCTGGCCTGGGGTCTGAGCTGGTACGCCATCCGGATGCAGCTCGGCCCGGTGCCGCCAGAGTCCTCCGTGCTGTGGCGCTTCCTGCTCGCCGCGGTTCTAATGTGGGTGGGGCTGGGCCTATCAGGACGCCTGCGCCCCGCCCGCCCCGCGCAGCATCCCTGGCTCGCCGCGATGGGGGCGTGCCTGTTCAGTTGCAACTTCCTGCTGTTCTACGCCGCCGAAGCCTCTGTGCCGAGCGGCTTGGTGTCCGTTGTGTTCAGCACGGCGGTGGCCTTCAACGCGCTGCTCGCCTGGCTGCTCGAAGGCCGGCGTCCATCGGGGCGAGTTCTGGCGGGGGCGGCCTTGGGCACGGCGGGCGTCACCCTGCTGTTTGCCGACCAGATCAGCCATGCCGGCTCGGGCGCGGCGGTGGGGATCACGGAGGCGCTCGGGGGCACGCTGCTGTTCTCCCTGGGCAACTTCGCCGTCCGCCGGGCGACGGTGGGCGGCGCCGACCTGCCCAACGCCATGGCGCGCGGTATGACCTGGGGCAGCGCCCTCCTGGCAGGGGTTGCGTTCTTGCGCGGCGGCCCGATCGCCCCGGCTTTGACAGCGACCTATCTTGGCGGGCTGGCCTACCTGGCGGCAGTCGCCTCCGTTCTGGGCTTCCTCGCGTACCTGCGCCTCGCGGCACGCGTTGGGCCGGAGCGTGCAGCCTACGCCACCGTGACCGCGCCGCTCGTCGCCCTTGCCGTCTCGACGGGGCTGGAGGGCTACGCCTGGAGCGCCTGGGCCGTGCTGGGCGTGCCGCTTGTCGTGCTGGGCAACGTCGCCGTGTTCGCGCCCTTGCCCCGCGTGCTGGCCGAGGCCAAAACAAGATGAACAGGAATGGGCTTCATGTTCGACATTGAGAAACACCTGGCTGACAGGGCCGCCGTTGCTGGCTTCACCCAGCAGGGTGCGGTTGAGGTGGCCCGCTTCATCGGTGCGCTGACGCGGCTCGCTGGTCCGCGCCGGGCGCTCGAACTCGGCACCGGGATGGGCCTGACGACCTATCACATCCTGAACAACCTCTCTCCGGCTGGAATGCTGGACAGCGTCGAGAGTGACCACGCCCTGATCGAGGTTGCCAAGGAGGCAATTGGCGGGGACAAGCGCCTAAAATTGCATAATAGGCTCGGCGAGGATTTTATCAGTAATGTGTTCGGATCAGAGAAATACGATCTGATCTTCGCAGACACCTGGCTAGGAAAGTACTTCCTATTGGATGAGGTACTACAGATGGTGAGGCCCGGCGGGGTCTACGTAATTGATGACATGAACCACAGCAGGGACTGGCCAGATGAGCATGAGGAGAAAACGCGGAAGCTATTGGCGCATCTCAGTGATCTCGATGGACGGAGCTTCTCCTACTATACCTTCGGGACCGGTGTTGGCATTGGCAAAAGGCACTTGTGAATGGGCGTGTACTACTCTGGCAGTCCGACGGATACCATTGGCGAAGTCGCCGGACTACCCAGCCGCATAAACTGCTGCGGGAAGTCTGGCTAACCTCATAACTAAAGGTTAAAGATTTTAGCGAAATATTCTTAGGTTGCTCAATCTTGGCGCACATCTTGTGGGCTGCTTTATTGCCTGTCTGATTTTGCCAACGGCATCCCGACCTTTGACGATGTGATACAGCCCGCCGTCAGGTCAGGCACGCCGTCTGTTGCGCGCCGGCCTGGCCGGGCGTACTTGGGGCGTCTTGGAGGTTCCCCGGTGTCTCAAGCTCTTCCGGCTGGGTCAGAGAAGCTGATCTTGACAAACGGCGAGGTCAGCCGTTTCGCCGGGTCGCACGGCCTGAACACCTTCGCGGCTGCCGTCTACCACGTCCAAAATCTCCCATACGGGCGCACGACAGAGCGGTCGGACTATCGTCTCGTGCTGAGCGAAGGCAGGGGCACATGCAGCAGCAAGCACGCCCTTCTTGCCGCACTCGCGCGGGAGAACGGACTTGCCGTCCATCTCATACTGGGCGTGTATGAGATGACGGAAGCAAACACACCCGGCATCGGCGGCGAACTCTCCAAGCACGGGCTTCCGAGCATACCCGAGGCTCACTGCTACCTGCTTGTAAGGGATGGCGTCATTGACGTGACGATGCCGGAGGGGTCGCCCAGCGGGGCCGAACGGCGCTTCCTGCGCGAGGAGGCGATCAGCCCCGAAGATATCAGCACCTACAAGACTGCCGTGCATCGGCGCGTGCTCGATGACTGGCTTCGCGCCATGGGCCGTGACGAACTTGAACTGGATGGGGCATGGGCGATACGCGACGCGTGCATTGCCGCTCTCAGCTATCCTGGCCCAGGGCCGCAACAGGAGATGCAGGAACCGTGATCGGTCGGGAGCCAGAGGGTATCACGCCGCCCGCCGATGAGTTCGAGAGGGTGGCACAAACCATCCGCGAACACCTGGCCGCACAGGGCTTCATGAAGCTGGTTTGGGCGGAGTTGGTGGCGCTTGCGCCAGGCCAATGCACGCTGTCGGTGTCGCGTCGTCCCGAGCTGCTTCAGCAGTATGGGATGTTCCACGGTGGCGTGACGGCGTTCCTCGTGGACAACAGCACGACGGTGGCGGCCATGGCCGCCATGAAGCCCGGCCGTGCTGCACTCACGGCCGAGTACAAGCTGAACCTGCTTTCTCCTGCGATGGGTGACCAGCTCATCTGCCGCGCCCGCGTGGTGAAGCCGGGTAGGACGCTGGTCGTCGTCGCCGCGGATGTGTTCACCATCGTGGAGGGGCAGGAAGGGCACACCGCAACCGCGCTCGCGACCATTGCTGCACTCGACCTGGATACGCTGCCCCAAGTTGTACGGTAACAGGCCACCGCGAAGATGTATGGAATGGTCAAGGCCTTGCATATGACCTGCGCCGATGAGCGGAGTAAACTCCGCGGGGCTGCATGGCACCATCGGCGGCCACATCACAGGACGATCTTAGCGCCAAGGCACGGTCCAATGGATTTTGTATGCGCGCTTCGTGCATCACGCATCAAGTTTCCCTAAAAGGATGCCCGTTCCGATTGGACGTTGCCGGTGCGGCAATACAGGATGATGGCTACCCATGCTACTATAGGCTAAGCTGAGAAAAGTAACCAACCGGCTGCACCACAATGCGTGATGCGCGATGCAAGGAGAACGCCGCTATGAAGCGCATCGTGTTGGTTCAGCAGAAAGGCGGTGCCGCCAAGACGACGTTGTGCGTTCACCTGGCCGTCGCCTCGGAGCAGAGCGGCTCGAGAACCGCCATCGTGGACACGGACCCCCAGGCGAGTGCGGCGCAGGTTTGGGGCCGAGCGCGGGGCGGGGTGGCGCCTCCGGTCGCCCAAGCCCTTGCCGCCGAGTTGCGCGATGTCTTGCAGGCGGCGGAGGCCGATGGCTACCAGGTCGTGTTCATCGACACACCACCCCATACGGCACCTGCGATCGAGATGATCGCGCGGAGCGTCGACCTCGCAATCATTCCCGTACAGCCCTCCGTGCTGGATGTTGCCGCGACCCAGAACACCGTCGCACTCCTGCGCGCGGCCAGAGTGCCCATGGTAGCGGTCCTGACGCGGGCGCCGCCGACCCGCGACGAGGAGACGATCGAGACGGAGAAGGCGCTGGGGCAACTCGGCGTGACGCTGCTTGCGACCCGCGTCTGCGAGCGCAAGGCTTATCGCCGCGCCCTGACCCAAGGCCAGGCAGTATCCGAGTTCGATCCGTCCAGCAAAGCCGCCCACGAGATCGCAGCATTGTGGACGGAGATCGAGGCAGTGCATCCAGCGCAAAAGAAGACGAAACGTAAGTTAGGGGCGGCGGCATGACTGGACAGAAGAAGGGCTTCGCGTCGTTCATCCGGCCACGACTCGACCCTGTTGCAGACGGCGTGACACCTGCAGCCAAGAGCAGGGGAGGCACGTCGGCCCGCCTCGGTTCTTCGAGCCCACCGGCCAACGTCCGGACCCCGCCAAGCACGAGCGAGGGCGCCTCGCCGAAGGATGGGCGCATCCGCACGGTGACCTCCACCGGCCGAGTGCGGACGTATAGTGCCAGCCGGGAACTTCCAGGCCTCACGTTCCGGGTGTCAGAGGAGCGGTGGGAGCGTCTGAAGATGATGAGCATCCAGGAGCGCCGGCCGTTGCAGGAAATCCTCGGCGAGGCGATGGAGCGCTACATGCAGGAGCGCGGATTGCCCTGGTGACGCGGGCATGACGCACCTCTGCTAATGCTTCATGATGCACGCATTGAAATGCGTGCATCACGCATCATCATATAGCGTTGGCGATACGGGTCTGGCTTGAAAGCAAGCCCAGCCTGCACGGAAGCGCGGTCACAGCCCGACGTTCCCGGCGGGGCTGTCGCGGTCGAGCCGGGCGCGGCGGACGTAGCCGCGCATGGTCTCCAGACTCTTCTGCCGGGTGTGCTCCATGATGCGCTCGTCGGAGACGCCATTACCGTAGGCGGTGGTGATGAAGCCCGCACGCAGCCCGTGCGGGCTGATCGGCTCAAGTGGAGTGCCCACCATGCCGGCCGCGGCAGCCAGCCGTGCGAGCACCAGCCGCACGCTGTCCGGGTTCATTGGCCTGGACCCAGCCTTGCCCCAACGGTCCACCCGGCGGAACAGCGCGCCGTCCTCGATCGCGGCGGCGGCCACCCAGCGCCGCAGGTGGGTCACCGGGCAGGTCTCGGCGTGGCGGCCCAGCGGGATGCCGATGTCCTTGCCTTCGCTGTCGGTCTTGGAGCGGGCGATGCGCAACGTCATGCCGCGCGCCGCCCACTGCACGTGCCTGCGCCCCAGTGCCACCAGCTCGGACCGCCGCAAGGCGCCCGCGAAGCCGACGAGGATCAGCGCCCGGTCGCGCAGCCCCGCGAGGTCAGGGCCGCACGCGCGGACCAGCTTCTGGATCTCCGGCGTGGTCAGCGCCGCTGCCTGGCGCGGGTCGCGGCGGTGCGCGTTGTCAGTGGCGGCTGCATCCTGGTTCTCCCGCACTTCCCGTGCTGTCGTTGCGCTATCATGCGGCGTGGAGGATGCGGGCGCGGAGGAGCGGGAACCCGGCCCGGCCATACATGGTCCGCTTCAGCATCTTGAGCCGGTTGATCTGGCCTTCGGCCGGGCTTGTCGTCCAGGGCAGGTCGAGGGCGGCCTGCACGGCGGCGAAGTCGCGGCGCAGGCTGGCCGCAAACTCCGCGAGCGGCGTGCTGGCTGCAGCGGCGAGCACCGCCTCCAGGCTTTCCTGGCTCTTGCGGCGGAATAGCAGGTTGAACCGCTTCGCAACCGCGACACCGCTTGCCAGTTCGGGGGACTGCTGCAGGAGAGCCGAGACGAAGGCCTGCTCGGCCTCGGGCAGTGTGCCGGTATCGGCCATGAGCAGGCGCGCCAGATGCGGGCTGGACGGCGGCTGTCCGCCGAGCACGCCGGCGCTGGCTTGGCCGGCGGCGCTCAGCGGGTCGGCCTTGCGCCGCTGGCCTGCCCAGCTCCGCACGGTCCCATAGCGGCCGGCATAGCCGAGACGGACGAGTTCGCGCCAGAGCAGGGCGGCGTTGCGGCAGCCCTCCGCCCAGCGCTGTTCGAGGTGGCTGAGCCAGGGGGCGAGGACACCCACCCGTGGCGGCTTGCGCCAGAGCGAGGCGCCGCCGGCCTGGAGCCAAACCCGGATCGACTTGCGGTCGGCGCCAAGCTGGGCGGCGATGCGCGAGACGGAGACCCCGGCCGCACGCAGCCGTGCGGCTTCCTCGTAGCGCGCCTGCCGCCGGGCGCGGGAGGCCTGGCTGCGCCGGGCGGCCACGGTCGGCTTGGCGCTGTCTGGCACCGACGCGGCCACCGTCGGCATGGGTCGCTGTTCGCTGACCTGCTTGGCGGTATGCCGGACCACCGCATGCTGGCGGTTGACCACGGCGCGGACGGCATCGCCGAGGTTGCGCAGCAGATGCCAGCGATCCGCCACCTGGACCGCGTCCGGCGCGCCCTGGCGCACGCCGTCCGCATAGGCGCCGGCTCTGTCGCGTGCGACGACCTCGATCCCGGGGTGCACGCGCAACCACCCGGCCAGGGTCTCGGCTTGCCGGTCAGGCAGGAGATCGACCACCGCGTTGCGCTCCAAGTCCACCAGGATGGTCCCGTAGCGGCGGCCTCGGCGCCAGGCCCAGTCATCGACGGCCAGGACGCGCGGCGTGGGCGGCGGCTCGTTGTCGTTTCCGGCCTGGCGTGTCATGCGCAGCAGCGTGTCCGCGCTGACCGGCATCGCCAGCCGCTCGGCCAAGCGCTGGCCGGCCTCGCCGCCGAGCGCCAGTCCTAGGCAGCCCTGCAGGCTGCCCAGGCGCTCGGTCCGCCGCCCGGCGGCTGGTGCAACACCGGGTAGGCGCTCGGCGAAGGTCTGGCGGGAGCAGGACGGATCGAGGCAGCGGAACCGTCGCGCCTGAACACGCAGCAGAGCTGGGCGGCCTTGCCAAGGCAGGTCGCCCAGGAGCCGCTCGTAATAGCTGTGGACGCGGCGCGAGATTGTGCCGCAGCCGGGACAGGCGGCCGTCGCGGACAGCGGCTGGGTGACGATGGTGACGCGCTCGGGGGCGGGCAGGACCTGCACAACGGCCAAGCCCGCCGGGATCAGGGGCAAAAGGCGCTTGGACAAAGCTGGCTTTCAAAAAAGGGTCTGTGTTTCTCCTATGTGCGCATCCGAACCCGCAACGACAGCACGGGAAGTGCGGGAGAACCTGCATCCTCCGCAGATCGGGCGAAGTAATTTTCCTCAGTTTGGCGCGGCGGTGGCTCACCTGTGAGCCCGGCGCTGTGGGGTGCCGCCCGGCGTAGGCCACCATCCCCCCTCGGCTGTTCGAGGGAATGCGATGGTGGTCAGGCTTGGGGAACTCGTCATGATCTTGGATCTGCATCGGCAGGGGCTGGGCGTGTCCGCCATCGCGCGGCGCACCGGCCTCGACCGCAAAACGGTGCGCAAATACATCGAGAGCGGCCTGGAGCCGCCGACCTATGGGCCACGCCAGCCGCGCCCGACCAAGGTCCGCCCGTTCGAGCCCTACCTGCGCGAGCGCGTGGCGGCTTTTCCCGACCTGACCGGCAGCCGACTGCACCGCGAGATCCGCGACCTCGGCTATGGCGGCGGCTACACGATGGTGAAGGACTTCCTGCGCGAGGTCCGGCCCAGCACGCCGGCGGGCTTCGAGGTGCGGTTCGAGACGCCGCCGGGCCGGCAGGCGCAGGTGGACTTCGCGCATTTCCGCACGGTGTTCGCCGACGAGCCCGGCGTCGAGCGGGTGGTCTGGCTGTTCTCGCTCGTGCTCGGCCACAGCCGCATGCTGTGGGGCCGGTTCGTGCCGCAGCAGGACCTGCAAACCCTGCTGCGCTGCCATGCCGCCGCCTTCGAGGCGCTGGGCGGGGTGCCGGCCGAGATCCTCTACGACCGCATGCGCACCGTGTTCGTGCGCGAGGACCCCGATGCCGGCCACATCGTCTACAACCGCACCCTGGTCGAGTTCGCCCGCCACTACGGCTACCTGCCGAAAGCTTGCCAGCCCTACCGGGCCAAGACCAAGGGCAAGGTGGAGCGGCCGTTCCGCTACATCCGCGAGGACTTCTTCCTCGCCCGCAGCTTCCAGAACCTCGGCGACCTCAACGACCAGCTCCGCCAGTGGCTGGACGAAGTCGCCAACCCCCGCACCCATGCCACCACGCGCCGCGTGGTCAGCGAGCACTTCGCAGACGAGCGCCCCAGCCTGCAGCCGCTGCCGGCCGGGCCGTTCCAGGCCGTGCTGCGGCTGGAGCGGCGCATCACCCGGGACGGCATGGTGTCCGTGGACGGCAACCTCTACAGCGTGCCCGACACCACGCGCCGGCGCCCGGTCGAGGTGCACAGCATGGCCCACGAGGTGCGCATCCTGGAGGACGGCCAGGTCGTCGCCGTTCACCCGATCCTCGACGGCCGCGGCCAGCGCCGGATCATCGCCGGGCACCGCACGGCGCGCGCCCCGGCCAACAGCCGAACGCCGCGCAACGGCCCGGCGCCCGGCCGGACCGGCGACGTCGTCGCACTCCGCCCGCTGGCGTTCTACGACGCTGTCGGCAAGCGGCTTGCCAGCAAGGGGACAGCCGCATGACGCCCGGACCCCTGCCGGATGCCCCGATCGAGCGCATCCGCCGCAACCTCGTCGGCCTGCGCATGCCGCGCGCCCTGGAAGCCCTCGATGCCGTGGTCCAGCAGCTTGAGCGTGGCCAGATCGGCGCCATCGAGGCGATCGACACGCTGCTGGCCGAGGAGTTCACCGTCCGCGAGGGGCGCCGGATCAAGGCCGCCCTGCAGATGGC
>JAABUY010006541.1_pt1 | contig 11365 bp, 18 predicted proteins | sample 5560271 | NCBI WGS metagenome assembly JAABUY01 (sample SAMN10711886, study PRJNA513374) | rock metagenome | isolation source: Antarctica rocks | place: Antarctica: Victoria Land, University Valley
GGCCGGCTCAGCAGCGCGCCAAAGTCCCCGCCGGCCTGCAGCGCGCCGTGCTCAGCGCAGAGGATGAGCAGCCGCGCCCGCCGAGGCCAGAGGTGCGGCTCTTGCCTGGCTGCAGCGCACACTTCCTTGTGATTGCCTAGGTGCTTGCAAAGCTGTGACATAGGGGAGCACGCACAGCAGGCTGGCAACACCAACACTCCGTGTTGCGCGGTCTGCAGGATGCGGTGTAACAGCAGAGGCACCACAGAGCCCGGGCTGCATAGGAAAACAGGTGCCAGCCTGGGACCAGCCCGGAACGCTTTTGCAAAGAGTGCGCTTCCCAAGCAAACAAGCCAGGCAAGGCGCTGCCTGCGGCGCTGGAGGTGCGCCGGCTCCCTCCGGCGCTCCAAATGCCCTTCGCCCGTCTGCACGGCCTGCGAGCCTCGCAAAAGCGCACTTAAGCTTCACTGTTCAAGGAGTGCACAAAAATAGGGTTATAGGGTATAGGGTATAGTGCGTGCTGGCAGTGCAGTGCAGGGCCCTCCTGTGGCCGCTGACCTGGCGCGCGCCTGGGCATGCGGGCTGCCCTTGCGGCACAGGGGCCGGCAGGCGTCTGCACAGGCGGCGGCGCAGCCTTGCGTGGCGCTGTGCGTTGAGCGCCTTTGCGGCCAGGGCACAACTGCAGGTTTCCTTTTCCGCAAACAGACTGCTTCATCAGTTCAGATATGTAAAAAAAACAGAAGGGGGTTCCTGCCAAGGCACACGTCATGGCGCAGGCAACAGCCTCATTACTGTGCTTTTGGGCAATGAGCAGCGGGTGCGCGAGCAGCGCTCGCACGCGCGCAGGAGTGGCGGCCCGATTTCGGGCCGGTCGCGTCCAACCGCGTGGCGCTGCTGCAGCTGGCGTCCGCGCGCCTCGCGCTGCTCGTACGAACCTGCCGCATGCAGTTTCGGCTGCCGCCCGCGCTGGCCGAGTTTCTCAGGCGCGCGACCTGGCTCCTCGCTGATCATCGCATTGTGTGCGGTCCGCTGAAGAATGAGCGCAGGCTTCATGCAGGCAGGTCAGGCGGTGCAGCTGTGGCATGGCTGTGCTCGGAAGCCCTGCGAACATGCCTGCCACTGCTGCAGAGCGGGTCGCACGGGGCTGGCGACAGTGCGTAACACAGCCCGCGAAGTCGCGCGTTGCCAGCGCCTCGTCCTGCCGTCACCTATTTTCCGGTGTTGAAAACGACTCACTCCCATCCGCAGCGTGCCCTGGTGGCGGCCCTCGCTGCAGACACGTCTCACGCATGGCAGCATGCTCATTACTTCTCCCTTGCTCCCGTCCAAAAAGGGAAGGATAATATATGCGTCGCGCTGTGCGCCTCACAGGGACCCTGCGGTCATGCTGGTCGGCTTTGCCTGGGCCGGGGCCGACGAGCGCAAGATGGTCGGCACGTTCGGCATGGGCCGCGCCGGCTTCGGCTGCTTCGTGGACCTGCAGGTGGGCCCGCGGGCCAGCCGGGCCATGACAGCACTTGCTGCAAACCTGAAAACCTGTGCGCTGGTAGGTTCCTTCAATCATGCCAGCAACCTGTGCGCTAGTAGGTTCCTTCAATCATGCCAGATCTCAGATGGCTTCGACGTGATGGGGAGCCCGCGCTGGGCGCTTGCCTGATACCCGCCGACCTGAGGTATGAACCCCGGGTGTGTGTCACAGGGCAGCGCATGCGGCTATTCAAGCAATTCCGACGTGTCCGCGCAGTATCCCTGGGGCCTGAAGGCCAGTCTGTGGCAGCGGCGCGCATCACAGGGCGCCGCCTGCCTGCCGGCTGCTGAGGCCGCGTGGGTCCTATTCAAACCTTGGTAAGAAGAACCTTGAGAAGAACTTAAGAACCTTGAAGAAGAACGCGCAGGAGGTGGCGGCGTGCGTACCCTGACCCTGTGCTAAGGTCGCTCGGCTACTACCCAGAACTGAGCCCTGTAAAATCCTTCGCGCGTAGGAGGTGGCGGCGGCGCTGGGCTACAGCAACTACGGGCTGCGCGCGCTCGCGCAGCGCGTGCTGGGTGCGCAGATGCCCAAGGCGGCCGCGGTGCGCCCCCCGCTCGCGCCGGCGGGGTCGGGCGCCCGCAAGGCAGTGCGGCGCGCACGGACCGCGGGGGCGTACGAAGGCTGGGAGCGCGCTCCATGCGTGCTTGCGCCTGCCGCAGGAGCCGAGGGATGCTTGCTGCGCTCGGCGCCGGCAGGGCTGAGCCTCGGGGTCGCACCGCATGGCGGCAACGCCCTGTGCGTGATAGACTATGTGCGGTTTTAGTTCCCTGCCAGCCCTGCCAAGCGCGCACCCTGTCGCATGCCACGTTGGCGACCGTGAGCAGCGCGAGGCCGCAGACGTCGTGAGTGCTGCATGCATGCGGGGCCTAGGGGTGCATTTCATTAGGCTGACGATGTGCAGCTCTCCTGTGAGTCTCACAACCCTTGTCCGAGTGCGTTCGCTGCGCCCAGGTGACCATGAGCAACTGGGAGGCGGCTGGCGGCCTGCGCGCCGCGCAGGTCCGCTACGCTGCGCTGGACGCCCTGGTGCGCGCCACCCCTCAGAGGCGCCGCGCGCCGGCGCGGTCCTGCAGCAGCTGTTTGCGGGCGCTGTTCTGGTCTTGGTGTCAGTGTGACAGCTCCTGAGGAGGCAACTGTGTGGCTGGCGGTGCAGCTCAGAGGAGTGCTTGTCTGGGGGCGTGTCAGTGGCAGCAGCCTGCATGCCAACGTGCGGTGTGTATAAGGTCATGCTCGTGGCGAAGCAGAAGACCTGACAGCAGCGTTGTTGTGGCGGAGGAAGCCAGACTAGGGTTTGAAACCAGGTTATATCCTGCACGCAACGCCCTGATGTGCGGCAGCGCGTGCTCCCCTCCCCCCGGCGGCCGGCAGGCCTGGCCGGGCCAGGTGCCGCGTAGGGGTCTTATGTGTAGTAGGTTTCATGGTTTATGCGACAGCGTCATGGGCGGCAGCGCGTTGGGCCCCCTACGGTGGCCGACCAGCCTGGACCGGGCTGCTGCGTGGGTCTCACTAGTGAATTGCTTCTTGTCCATGCAACACCCTGGTGGGCGGCAGCGCGTGGTCCCCTGGGTGACCAGCCAGGCGCTGCGTACTTCTTGTCAGCGTATTCCTTGTCAGTGTTAGATTTCATGTCCACGCAACAGCCTGATGGACGGCAGGGCCGGTCGCGTAGGTGGCTGGCCAGGTGCTGCGTGGGCTGCGCCTGTGGCACTCCTCGCCCTCGCCGTGCGCCGCGTGCCGGCAGCCGCTGGGCGCGCTCGCGGCGCAGCCCCTGCTCAGGCGCGCAATTACCCCATTTATTTTTATATCAGAGGCGTGGCGCTCAGGGAGCCAGTCATAGCCGCGGAAGACACCAGAAACCAACATCGCTCAGGCCAAGGAGGTCGGTAGAAAGACTTTCCGCCCTAACATCGTTAGTTGATCATGCCTGTGTGCGGTGCATGCATTGAGGCGCGTGTCAGACCCCTGTGCTATTGCTAAGTGGCAGCCGCTGTGTGGTCGGCACCCTAGCCCGCCAGGTTCTAGCCTGTTTCATGCAAAATGCATGCTGGCAGCTATCGAGTTGATAAGACGCACTATTGTGCACTGCGCAAAGCTAGCCAGAGCCAAGGGCGTTTGGCAGCTCACTTGCGATGGCCGGACCTCCACAACGCTTGCCTGCCAAGTTTGCACAACTGGACACCACCTACGAGCTGGCCTGCTGCCGCGTGTACTGGCCTCTGCCGCGTGACCATGTGGCAGCAGGCCAGCTCGCAGATGATGTCCAGCAGTGCGAACTGGCAAGCAAGTACTGTGAGGCGTTGTCTGTCAGGAGTGAGGTAGCCATACGCCATTGGCTCTGGCTCTGGCGAGCTTTGTTCAGCTCACAACAGTGCGCCTTGTCGACTCGAGAGGTGCACAGCCTGTGATGTTACAAGTATAGTTCCGTCAGGGTGCGCAAGTGAGAGATGTAGCGGCGCGTCGCGGCGACAGCCTGCGGCATGGCGCAGGTGCCAGGCGGCGGGGTGCGGCCGGCGCTTCACCTCGGTTAGCGCCATGCTCGCGCACGGGCGCAGCCTGGGGCACCAGAGCTCGCTGGCGCTCTGCGGCACGTGCGGGCGGCATACGTGAGGCGGGCACATCTCGCTGCAAGGGCGCGTGTGCGGCACCGCGCACATAAGTATGACAATGTGTGGGACGCGTGTATGGTCGGGGCGCCTGCATGACCTGGGCGCCCGTAGAGGCCACCATTGAGGTAACGTGCATGTCCCCGCATAACTACGGTCTGCATGTTGCATCGAGTTGTGCGCCCCGCGAAAGCGTGGCGCGCTTGTCTGCCCCCACATTGAGGATGTCTGTCATGTAAAAAGTCCCGCCTCGCATCAATGGCTTTCTCTCTCCGTGAATTGCCTGCCTTGACCTCATTGCCCCCCGCGTTCAGTTCAAATGCGTTTTCGTCTTTGCCAAGAGGATGTGCCGTGAGGATGCTCAGCCTTGCTGGCACACCTTGAAACAGCTATGTTTCTGGTCGGTGTTGGTTCAACATGGAGCGGTTTTGCTCTGGAACGTTGCTGTGCGTTTGCAATTCATGCTGATGTGAGTTACATGATGTGCTTTCGCCAAGTAATAGCCTTCAACAGTACAAATGATGCAGGTGTAGGCATCAGCAATTGTGAGTGAATATGCTATTGGTAGGCAGCATGCTCTAGATATGCACAGCAGTAGAAACAAAGTGCGCTTGCGCACTTGCAGAGTGCATGGGATGCGGACGCGCATCCGATGTTTGCATCCAAACATTGTGTGCTGTTACAGTTGAGTGCACACCCAGCACAGTGTGCCACAAAACAAAGTAAATTGAACACACAGTACTAGGTGACCGTGCGATGCACCATAAACTACACTGATGATAAAATGCGGCAGAAGCCTCAAGCATGCCCTGTGCGAGACGACTGCTGCACGCGACGCCGCATGAGGCCCCTAGTAGCGGACCATGACAGAGCAGCCATCATACAGCCTGGACGTGTCGATGTCGGTCCCCAGGTGCTCGCCCTCGAAGAACTCGAGGACCTTCTGCACGAGCGCACAGGCGCCTGGCCGCGCGCGCACACCGGCTCAGCCGCAGGCTGGCAAGGTAAGGTCCTGCCTGGCATGCTCATTGCCCGCCGTCCCGGGCCCGCATCTGTGTGCCGGCGCTCCGCTGAGTTGTACAGGACCACAGATACAGGCGCGCTTGGGCGCAGCAGGGTCACCACACTTACAGGGAATAATGCCCAGTGTATGGATGAGCCTGCACTCGAGGATGGTGTCCCGGCAGTGATGACTGCCATTAGGTGGACCAGGATCCGCAGAGAGCAGACGGGCAGGCCAGGACGCAGCAGCACAGAGCCGCTGACCTCTTGCTATCGTTTGACCGCCATTATTTGCGCTATGCGACCACTTGCCTACCATCCTGTCATTGTAATATATCCTGGAGCAGTAATGGTAGCATGCGCACCGCCGGGCACGTCCGACTCCACGTTGAGCACGAGCAGCGGGTCGTGCAGGCTGGACCGCAGCAGCACCCAGCCGCGCCGGCCCTCGCCCTCGTCCACGGCCACGCGCCAGCCCTCCCAGTTCTCGGCCTCCATCGCCCAGCCGCCCGCGCCGCCCGCCCCGGCCTCCACCCAGGCCTCAAATTTGTCCAGCACAGCCGCGCCCTGCGCCTGGAAATCCGGCGCCTGCGCCCGCAGCAAGAAAGGTTGAGTCTTGGGGACTTTGGGTGGAAGCGCGCAGGCTGCGCACGGGCGAAGTTGAGATGCTAGCGGTCGCATGCTGGCCCAAGCCAGTTGACGTGACGGTTTGTGGAAGTCCCCCATCAGCTGTGTGCGATGGTGCGGAAGGGTAGGGTAGGGTTAGGGTCGGGCCGCGCCTTGAGCTTGAGCCGGAATTCGCGCGCCTCGGCCGGCTCGGGCAGCTGGCGCAGCAGGTCGGCGGCCACGTCCTTGCCGCGGCCCTCCAGCGCGCGCTGGACCATGAGGATCACGATCTGGCTTGCGCTGTACGTGCCGTCGTCCAGGTAGTAGTTCTCACGCATCGCGCCATGGCCGCTGCGGCCCCGCGCGCATGGGGGGGTGCCGGTCAACGCGGGCGGCACGCTGTGTGACCAGGCGGCGGCCTGCCACTCTGCGCTGGGCTATCAGAAACGACGTTCCGGACTTGCATGCCGCATGCGCAGTGCAGTCGCGCGGACAGCAGGTGCCCTGCATTGCGCCCACGCCTGCTGCTGCGCTTGCCGAGGCGTTCTACGGCTCTGCATAGGCCCCCGGGGGTATGGCCAGCCAGCGGCCCACCAGTGCGCATTGACGCACAGGATGTTGGTCTGGCTCTACAAGCGTTTCTTGCAATTCGAATAAACACTGCTGATGCCGTGGCGACAGGCCGGCCGCGGCACCTGGTCTCCATCATGAGCTCGCAGTTGCCGCCCGCCTCATTCAGCTCTATGCCCTTCCCGATGACGTTCTGCCGCGCGCGTGGCGGGCGCCTCCACTCTGGTCTGTTCTCAGACTCGCCCATGACACGCCCTGAGCGCCACCCGGACAGCACCACGCTTACCACAAATACACGCGCCCCCTACCAAGGCTGTCGCGCACGGTCCACACTGCCTCAATTCGTTGGTTCACACATGACTAGAACGAATCCCCAGGCAGCGCAGGCGCATGGCGCTCCAGTAAGCCCCGGCATGCAGAAGCCTGCAGCAAGGCGTCCGTGCGCGTGGTCCATGATGGCGGCAGCGCCGGGGCGCGCGCGCCAGGCGCGGGCCGGGACCGGCGCGCGCACCTTGTAGCCGCGGCGGAACCGGAAGTGCCGGCCGCCCTGCAGCGCGCAGCCGCACAGCTGTGTGGGGAAGCAGGCGCTCTGTATGTGCTGAGCAGCCAGTCAGCCGCTTGCACATTTTTTATTTTCAGGTTTCTTGCGTGTCCGGCATGTAACGCAGCCCACCTAGAGGAGCCGAGCGCACCTGTGCAGTGATGAACGCGGTCAGGCCGTTGCTCGTTACACTGTCCGTCACGATCGTCGTCCCCTGATACTTCCTGCGCGCGGCGCGTGCAGCGCCCTGAGCAGCTGCCCGCCTCGCCCGCCGCTCGCCGCACTGGCGGTGCCCCGGCTCGCGAGCCGGCGGCGTCCTGCGGGGGGCGCGCGGGGCGCGGAGCAACGGCGGGGGAGCGCCGCGTGGTGCTAACCCTAACCCCCTATTCCTTATCCCCCAACATCACGCTCGGCGCGCCTGAGCGTGATGTACGCCATGAGCGCGATGTAGCGATTGGAGTTGATGGGCGCGCCGGACGCGGCGACGACCGCCGAGCGGTCCACATCAGTGTCCACAACGATGCCCAGGTCCGCCTGCCGCCGCGCGGCCAGAACCCTCGGCCGCCAGGGTCGGCTGCTGCAGCCGGGGCACGGGTTCAGGTCAGGGGAAAGGGCATGCTCCACAGGCTGACCAGGTACATCGCCAGCGCTCTGCTAGCGAGCGCGCTGGCTGCCGAGCCCTGACCCCCAGCGACACAGGCAAGGCAGCCAGATGCGGGGTCCTGTCGCCCATTCCCTTCTGTGCTCTAGCAGGACCCGGACCGCCTGCAGCGGGTGGCTGCGCTCGCGTCCGCTGCTGGCCCAGACAGCCGGCCAAACAGCCAGCATGAATACCTAGATCGCGCCGAGCCGCGGACCTTGCTGCGGATGACCGCGCGCGCGCCGGCGGCCATCGCGCCCGCGTCCTCCGGGTTGGGCACATGGTTGGGGAACCAGCCATCCGGGTCCAGGAACTGGCTGCCTGCGCGGCACGCCTTGACGCTGGCACGGCGCGTCGGGAGTTCCACGGACAGATTAGGGTGTTTTATGTGGGATTGGGCACAAAGTTAGCCGTCGGGGTCCGGGAACTGGCTGCCTACACGGCGCTCCTGGTCGCTGGCATGGCACGTCCGGGGCTTCCCAGCAGCCGGCGCATCCTGGCGCGGCTGCAGACAGCAGGCCGGGCAGGGGGCCCAGCCTGGTGGCCGCTCAACGCCTCGTGCTCACATGCTCATATGCTCATACCTATCCTCACATCGTTCCCTGAACTTATGACCTCAGCAAGGATCCCCACGCACAGCTTGCTGCAAAAGTTGGTCATGTGCTGGCATGATGTTACGCTCTAGCTGCCTTTGACTGTTGCCTGCACGCAGCAGCGGCTGTGCGTGTAGCCCCGGTGTGCGTGTAGCCCCGGTGCGCAGACAACGGGTCCCCGCACCGCTGATGTCTGCACCAAGCGGCGCCAGCACATCCGTCGCCAGGAAGCCGCCGGAGCCGTTGCCTGCGCGCCCCACAGATGCTCGCCCCTGCCCTGATCCACCTGTCCTGCTCCTACACAGCCATTCCAGAGCTGCAGCATGCTCGCCAGGCCCTTGCACCATCGTGGGAGCTGGCGCCACACAGCGCACTGTCGGAGAGGGCTCACTCCCACCCCCAGCAGGTCATCCACTTTGCGTGACACATGGCCTGCCGCAGGCGTCCTAGAGCGCACGCTCCGGCATCACCGGCTGCCGAGACGCAGCGGCTGGGCGGCTAACCCTAACCCTAATCAGCGCGCCCGCGTCCACGATGACGTGGAAGCCCTCGAGCGGCCGCTCGTAGTTGCTCGGGTGGCTGATGCCCTTCTGGATGATGCTGCGCAGGTGCGCCGCATACACGGGCATGAAGTCGACCTGCGCGGCGTGCGCCGCGCGCGTGAGCGATCCTTCTGACCTGCGCGGCCCATGCGCCATCCGGACCCACCGACGCAGAAAAAGAGTAGGACTACTGCCCCGCTGCCACGATGCTGCCCAGACATGCTTGGGTGCCGTTCCTGTGCCTGACGCCACCTTGCATGTCAAGCAGGCCGCGAGCAGCGAGCTGAAACAGCGTGCGCACAGAAATACGCATGAGTGGCACAGGCTCTCCGCGCTGCACGGGCTGCGCACGTACTCGATGAGCGCCGGGCTGGAGTGCAGCGCGCACGACAGCACGAACGCGTCGTCCTGGTACGCGCCGGCCGGGTCCAGGTTGGGCGCCTCGGCCGCCGCGTGCTCCGCCGCGGCCGCCTTGAGCAGCGCGGCGATGTCGGCCTTCTCGTAGCCGCCGTCGCGCGTGAAGAATTTGAAGCCGTTGCGGTTGTAGGGCAGGTGCGAGGCGGTGATCATGACCGCGCCGTCGAACTCGTACCCTGCCGCTCGCCCGCGCGGGCGTCAGCCGCGGGCCTTGCAGCATCATCAGCAGTCTACCGCGCGCCAGGCGCGGGCTTCAGCCGTGGGCCTTGTGGCATTGGCAGCGGTCTGCCGCCCACCAGGCGCAGGTGTCGGCCGTGGGCCTTGCGGCATTGGCAGCCCGCCGCATGGCGACAGCAGCGCCCTGGCCGCGCGATGCATGAGCAGGTGCCGCGCTTCACAGGCTCAGCGCGCAGGACGCGCCCTGCGCCGCATTAACACCCTGCCCTGACGAACCCTGGCGGTGCTGCATGACACGAGCATCGCCAGCGTGGTTCCTCAGGCCGGAGCGCGCAGAACGCGACCTAATCCCTGCTCACACCCTGCCCTAGGCCACACCTGCGGTGATGCACGACATGAACATCGCCGGCGTGGTGGCCAGGCCGAAGCGCGCCACGCGCACGCCCTTGCTGGTCAGCCCAGCCGCCAGCGCGGCGGCCAGCAGCGGGCCACTGATTCGCGGGTCGCGGCCCACCTGTCGCACGTCAGCAGAGTCGTAACAGAGAGCCTGAGCAAGCCCCAAGCGTGTCATCCCTGAAATCAGCGGGACAAGGGGGCGACTGGCTTGTGGGTGCTTAACTTGGTGGTGGTTCCTGCAATCTGTCTGTCAGCTCGCATGCAAGCCACATGAGTATGTATCGGCATGCAGGGTGCCTCAAACAGGTAGAATATAGCAACTGTGATTGACCTAACAGACGCTGCCCAACACTTTGCTCAACATGGGTAGCGTCTGCCAGTCACCTCGCCTCAGCGCGCATAAACAGCCGGCATTACCTGGGACATTGAATGTGTTTTTTTTGTGCAGTGTGTTGCCACCAGAACAATGCATGTGAGGTCCGGAGCACGGCAGGACCGCACCGACACGCGCAGCGAGGTGGTGGGCACATTGAAGCGGGCAGCCAGCTGCTCGGCTAGGCCCGAGCCGATGAAAAATGCCGCCGTCGCTGTGAGGTTGCGCTTCTCGTCCGGCACGCCTGCCACAGCAGGCTGCTTGCGGCCTTTGCGCCAACTCAGCACCAAGGTAGAGGTGCCATCGAGCGCGGCCTCGAGCACACCAGCCCAGCTGGGTGGCACGCTTGACCGTGCGGTGACACAGCCAGTGCGAGGCCCCGTAAGCGGCTCGCAGGGACGCAGCTCCGAGCGCCTTGCGCGCGCTCTGCCAAGCACTCGGCGGCGTGCCAGGCCTGCCAGCAGAGCAGAGCGCCTACGGCGCCAGCGCGCACCTTCCACCGCCACGCCGCGTATGTCGCTCCCGTTCTGCAGCCGCTTGTACAAGGGAAGCACCGCGTCTGCGCCGCTGACTGCGCGCTCCGCAGGCGGCGCTGGCGCGGACACGGCCGCGGCTGCGTGTTGCACGGCCTCGCAGCGCCCCCGGCCTGCGACGCGGCAGCGTGCCAGCGGACCTAAACGCCATAAGCCAACAGGCACAGTGCTGCCAGTGATCGAGCAGAAGCGCAGACGTCTTGGCACAGCGAGCATGCAGCACGTGCGCACGCAACACAGGGCAATCCCTTGGCGTGTACACGCACCAGCTCGTGAGCGACACTGTTTGTCTGACGCGCTGTGCCTGCCAGGCCCCCTTGCACTGCCCGGTTGTCTGTGCAAGCGTTGTGCAGGCCACCGGGCGGCCTGGTGCATCCGCTGATGCAGGCACAGCACGTCCTGTCGCACAATCACATTGCCAGCCATTTTGTCGCAACAAGGCGCACTCCACAGCTCCACAAACGTCCCCCTGCCGTATCTACAGCCCCACGGGATGCAAGAGCGCGGAGCCTAGGTAGAGCTGAACGCGGGCAAACTGTGCAATAGGGCATGATGAGGGTCTGATTTGAACGGAGTGTATTTTTTTCAGCGGGACACAGGAAGAGCGGGCACCGTCTGCGGGTGTGATGGGGCGCGTGGGGCACCCGCAGCGGTGCTTGGCGCCGGGCGCTGCGCTATCGCTGCATGGGCTAGTGCCGCGGCGCACTGCGGGCCTGCGGCGGCAACTGGCCCAAACGCAACTTCGAGCACAGGCGTGCAGGCAACTGCGCGAGCGGGGGCGCCTGCACATCTGCGCCGCGGCGCTGGCGGATGCAGAGGGCGGTCACGAAGCGCGCGGGTGGCTGGAGAAGCAGCGGCAGAG
>JAABUY010006543.1_pt1 | contig 11365 bp, 13 predicted proteins | sample 5560271 | NCBI WGS metagenome assembly JAABUY01 (sample SAMN10711886, study PRJNA513374) | rock metagenome | isolation source: Antarctica rocks | place: Antarctica: Victoria Land, University Valley
GGCCCAGGTGCAGCCAGAGCTCCACGCGCTCGCGCGCGGTCAGCTGCCCGGCCGCCTGGCGCGCATGCGGCGGGGGCCCGGTCAGCAGGTGCAAGGCGCTCCGAGGAGGAGGGCGCCCCAGAATGCTCCCTCCTTCTTGGACGCCGTGTGCAGAGGGTCCCGGCAGGCTTTGTATGGGCATCATACGGGTGGGGACACTGCTGCTCAGCGACCTGGCTTTCAGGAGCTGCAACGCCAGAGCGACCAACACGGGGGTCGAATGGCAGGCGGACGCACACGTGGGGCAGGCCACTTCCGGGGCACCACGCACAATGCCTGAGGCCCCTGGCAGGCTTGGGCTGACGGCACACCGTCCGCGCAGGCCTCTGCCTGGCGCCCTCACGTGCCGGGCAGGCAAGGCAGGGCGCAGGGCAGGGCCCGGCGCGCCTGCAGCACGCCGCCCATGGTCACCGTGACCTCGCGCGCCACATAGCTATTGAAGTACAGGTAGCTGAACACGGCCATCACCACCTGTGCCGTGCGCGCGCGTCAGGGCATCGGCGCGTTCATAGACAAATCCCAACCCTAACCCTAGCTAGACACGGCCATCACCTCCTGCGCCGCGCGCGCGTCCCGCGTCGGAGCGCGAAGGAATGGTTCTGTGGCTGCGCACACTGGGTGCGCTCCCATGTTGAGGACGCGCATGCACGCTCAAACGTTTGCACACTTGTTGTATCTGGTGAGCTCACGCCGTGGCGTCGTGGCCATGTTTCTCAAGGTGAGATGTGAGGACATGATCAAGCGTATGATCCCTGGGTCGTGCTCGCATGCAAGCTCTACAACAGGGCCCGCGCCTGGCAGTCCATGCGGTCGGTCATGCCGCCGTGCCCCGGGATGGAGTCGCCAAAGTCCTTGATCTTGAACCCGCGCTTGAAGCCGGACGCGAAGAAGCCGCCGAAGGGCGCGATGATGGACGCAAACATCGCGAGCACCACCGCGTGCAGCTGCGCCGCCGCGCGGCCGCGGCGTCAGGAGCTTGAGCTGCGGGCCCGGCGCGCTCAGGCTGGGGGCGGGCCCGCCGCCGCGCCACGGGCACAAGTCTTGGACGGTGACAGCTTGCGCAGCAGAGGGTGATGGTCGCAGTCCACGCCTCCGATGCTTTGGGGCTTGTTAATGCTGCAACCCTGGCAGCTTGGTATAGCTAGTATGCCACACGACACAGCAGGGCGAGCGGCGGAGGGCCAGGCTCCTGCTGCTGCTTCAGCACCCCCGCGTCGTCAGCCATCGCAGCGCCGCACAGGCGGGCAGTCTGGGGTGCTGGCAGCACGGACACCACAGGCGGCAGGGTGAAGCGGAGGGAGAAGGCGCGGTCGGCGGCCTTGCGACCGCGGCACGCCTGCATGGGCCGCGCCACGAAGCTGAAGTCGGCGACGCGCTGCAGCAGGGCGCGCGCGGGCGCGGGCGCCTCCGTGAACGTCTCGACCGCCTGCGGGCGCGCCGGCGGGGTCGGGCTCGCGGCCCGGGTGCGGGTCGCGGGCGGCAGCGCGCCAGGCTGGCCGCCAAGCCGGCCACGGGCGGATGTGCGATGGTCACAGTGTGTTGCAGAGTCACGCCTGCCGAAAGTGTGGGTGACGCGTCGCTGCATGCCAGGACGCCACCTGCATCAGAGTGCACGTGACAGAGGGCAGGGTTGGGTAGACCCCGGCCGCGCGCCTGGGCCTCCAGCGACGCTGGCAGCAGGTCCGTCAGGTCGCGCACGGCAAAGAGCGTTGGCACGTAGATCTCGTCCGGGTCACACCGCAACCTGCCAAGCGACAGGTCCTGCGCCGGGCACACATGTCAGCAAGCCAGCGCACACCCTCGCTTGTGTGCCTCGCACCTTCACTGCACTACTAATTATGTTATATAATAACCAATACCAACCAATAATAATTAAGTGAACCAATTTTTTGGCACTTGGTCATGGAGCAGGGACGTCGCACGTCGCGCCCGGCAGGCGACCTGGCGGGCCGGAGCGCCCTGTGGTGACAGAGCCAGAACTGGCGCTGGCGAGGGGGCGCGCCGTGCGCGGGCAGATCATCCAGGACCCGCGCGACATGACGTCCGCCAGCAGCCACGAGCACAGCATGGTCAGCACCAGGCCGCCGAAGAAGCCCTCCCAGGTCTTCTTGGGCGACAGCTTGATCAGCGGCGTGCGCCCGAAGAAGAAGCCTGCAGCGCCGCGCGCTGGCTCGGCGCGCGTGGTTCCCCTGCCTCGCAGGGCTGCGAGGCAGGGCTGTTCACAGGCGGACGCGCCCCGCAACGCGCTCTGCAGCTTGCCTGGACAGGCACTACCACATGCCGTGCAGCGCCCCATGCGCCCACCCAGCCGACCGCAGTAACACGGAATGCACGAGCGTGGTAGGCTGGTTGACATGCAGACCGGGGGCCAGGTCGGGTAGTCTGGCGGTGCCTTGAGCACAGGTGAGGATTGGAGTAGGGTATGCACCCGCCAGGTAGGCGCCGATGTCGTTGATGATGACCAGCGAGCAGGGCAGCAGGAACCAGATGATGCCGTCGAAGATGTTGGACACGAAGAACGAGGACGGCACAAACACGAAGAGCAGGATCAGGTGCGTCCACGCGTACTGCCCAAACTGGTACAGGTAGCAGCCCTTCTCCAGGCGCAGCACGAACGACACAAAGCCTGCCGGCGGCGGCCAGCGCCGCGCGCGTTGGACGGTGCGTCTTCCTGCAGGCGCATCTGCCTGGGCAGCAGTGCGGCGGGGCGCCTGCCAGCGCCACGTGCTGCGACTCGGGCGCCTGGACAGCAAGCGGTGACATTCTGAGACCTGACATGCTCTAGCGCCTGCCCGCCCCACTGCCACGCCTTTCGGCCACCCTCTGCCACGCAGCAAATAGTCCGCCGCCGCGCAGCCCCCTCCCACAGCACGGCACTCCCGGGAGCTGTGCCCGGCGGCATCGAGCGGCGAGTCTCATGATCTCCCTGCATCTGATCATTCCCCTGCGTGTCGCAAAACCAAGCGCCGCCGCCGGAAGGGCTGCGCGCCGCCGCGCATGCGCGCCGCGCGGCACACCGGCGGTGTACAGCGAGAAGGCGATGATGGTGTGCTTCTTGAGCACCCAGCCGAACAGGTGCGCCAGGCGCGCGTTGGACGTAACCTCCACCGTCAGCTGGACCTGGATGAAGCGCAGGTACACCCAGAACGCGGCCACGCCGAAGAAGTACCACTGCGCCGCGCGGCCGGTGCCCGGCGGCTTGGGCTGCTGCCGCTGCGCGTGCTCCGCCAGCTTGAACAGCTCGCGCACCATCAGCCACTGCGGCGCGCGCGGCCGCGCGGTGAGCGCGGCCGGCAGGTCCGCCGCGCTCGGCGTCACGCGCCGCGCGCTCCGCGTCGTTGGACTCCCATTTTCTGCCAGTGCTGCAGGCAGGCGCCAGCTTTCTGCTTCTCCCACGACCCCAGCCACTGCTTGCTGTTGACAGACCACTGCAGGCTGTAGCGCCTCGACTTGAACACTCTGGACACCATGAGCGTGGCCCAACAGCCCACCATCACTGCCTCCGTCACTCCAATTCCAGCGCCTCCCAATGGAGGCACTCTACCTCCCACTGGAGTTGTCCGCACGGAAGGGGGCCCACGCGCCTGTATGCCGAAAATCATTAACATGAGCGGCACATGCCCGGCCCAGATGAAGGCAAAGAAGCTCCCTATCAGCACCAGCGTGGATGCCGTGCGCACTTTGAGCGACCGGTACTTGTTCTTCTGCGCGCCGCAACCGCCGCAACGCGTCAGCGCGGGCGCGCAGTTCCCGCCATGCTGGCACGCAGCTCGGGGCAGCGGCGCTCGCACCGAGTCCAGCAGCAGCGTGACCCCTGGCGTGTTGTTGTGCAGGTCCCCATCCTGCCTGCTGCCCTGCAGGCGGCAGCATTAACCGGAGTTAGCTGCCACTCCTGCAGCTTAGCCGTGTGACTGCCCGTCGGTGCTGCAAGGGTCACCCTGCTTGTGCTGGGCTGCCCCGCGCGGTCCTCCCGCTCCTCATAGGACGCATAGCCGTCGTCAGACGCTGGAGCGCACTGGTGGTTGTTCTCCATGCGGGCTCGCGCAGACCCCCCTCCGTGACTCAGCCCCCAGAGCCCCGCCTTGAGCGGCCACTTGTGAAAGGCAGGCCTGCGGCCACTGGTGAAAGACAGTCATCTCGTGACCTAGCTCGGTTTGTTTCAAACCTGCGCAGCGCAGTTTGAACGCCCAGCTGCTTTCTTCGCGGATAATGGGCAGCAGGCCCATCGTGTGCAGCAGCTGTTCTGTGCCCCCGGACTGCAGGCCTCGACACTGCAGCACTCAAGCTACATTCTTGGCGTACTTGGCACGCAGCGCATGCCTCAGGCTCATCAGCGTGGCCAGCAACAAGCCTTCACTGATGCCCGCCGAGGGCCAGTGATATTGCAAATACAACCACTGCGTGCTTGAAGGCCCCTTTCAAGCCGCGTGATGGGGACAGCGCGTGCTCTGCTGCAGGTGTGCGGCTCCCTGTCTGGCGGGGTTCGCCTTGAACCAGCGAGGTCACAGCTGTGAGTCAGCCGCCTCTGAAGCACGCTTGGCCCGCAGCCGCACACATGCCAGCCTGCGTTTGCATGGCCACACAGGGGCGCACGTCACGACCGCCAGAGTATCGCCAGGGCCTGGTGCCGCCGATACGCTCCTCTGGCCTATGCCTGCAACCTCTGTTCGCGGCCTGCGCGCAGGGGGCAGGCTGCGCCCAGGTGATGGCCGGCGTGTCGCCCTCGCTCGCGGCGTTCGTGCTGCTGCTGATTGGCGCGGCGCTTGGCGCGGCGGCCGGCGCCGGGCTGATGTGGTGGCGGCACCGCCGCCAGCTGCGCTACCTGCAGCCTGCCAGCCCGCGGCAGGCCTACGCGGCGCGCTACGCTGCCTCGCCACAGGCGGGTGCCCTCGCCCAGCTGCTGCCGCCCTGCCTGTGACCGCGTGCACGCGCCTCGTGTGCTGTTCTTGGTAGAGCGCAGCCTTCTCTCCCTGCAACGCCAACACTGGACATGCTGTGCTCAACCACTGCTGCTCAGCTACTGTACTGGTGCCTGCGCTGACGCCAGCAAGACTGCGGTTGCGCGCGCAAGGTCGGCAAGGGCCGCGTGCCGGAGCCGCAGCCCGGTGCCGAGCGCGAGCTGATAGGCGCGCGCCGCGCCGAGCCCGGGCCGCTCGCGTCCTCCGTCAACCACCTGTCATGTGCGCAGCGCGCCCGCCTCGACCTGGTCTCTGAAACAGTGACAAGCTCGCTACGCACAGCACCCTGTCATCCAGATGCACGCTAGTGACCTCAGGGGTTTGAGTGGGCTCCCAGGCCCAGCAGAGGGTATGGGCTGCTCTCAAGGGGTAAGGGAGTACGCAGGGAGGGTGCAGACGTCAAGCAGTGCAGCCGTCAGCGCTGACGCCCCTGCCCCCGCGCGGCAGGCTTGGGGCCGCTCCCCAAGGAGGGCCTGCTGCCCGCGGACGGCGCCGCCAGCCGGCCTGCGAGCTCCCGGGCGCGAGGCGACCCGGCCAGCCACACGGCCGCCCCCGGCGCCCCTACCTGGGACACTATCGAGCTTGAACCTGCGGGCAAGCAGGCGCCCCGCTCGCCGCTGCCGGAGCGCGGCGACGCGCGCCCCGCGGGCGCCTTCAGCGCTCGCAGCCAGGGCCCCGACGCGCGCGCGCCGGCCGTCTCGCCCGTCGCAAGCCCGCCGGCGGCGGGGCCAGGCTCCGGCGCGCTCGCGGCCGTTGCCGGCGCGGGCCGCGCACTGTGGGCGGCGGCCGTTGGCCGGCGCAGGGCGGACCGCGCAGAGGCAGGCGCGGCGGCAGAGGGGGACAGCGGCGGGGCGAGCGAGAGCGAGGGCGCGCTTGCGCAGGGGCTGCGGTGCAGCGGCGAGCTCGGGCCCAAGGTGCGCCCTGTGCGAGCGGCGCGGCCGCTGCGCTGGCCCTGATGCAGAGGTGGTGGCGGCGCAGGCCGGTGAGGCGGTCTGCGCGCAGGTGCGGACCAGCCACATCGACGTCAGCCGCGCCGGGCTTGCGGCGGCCGGGCTGCAGAACCAGAACCCCAACCCCAACCCCGGCGGCGCCGCCCACGAGCGCGTGCGCAGCCTGATCGACTCTGGTGCGGCGTACCGCAACCAGGCGGCGGCCGGGGGCGCGCTGGCGCCTGCGGCGACCCTAACCTCGACCCCAGCCCTAGCAGCCGCCGGCCCCGCCAAGGCGGACGCGCGCTGCACGGTTGTGCACAACGGCAGCAATGGGACAGGCGCCCCGAAGCCGGCGGCGGCGCCGCACGGGTCAGACGCGGCGGGCGTCGCCGGCCAGGCGTCAGCATGGGCCGGGGCGCGCGCGGGCGCGGAGCAGCGGGCGAGCGGCGCCGCTTGGGGGGTACCTGGGGTTGCGCATGGGGGCATCGGGGTGGGCAACCCGTACGGGCCGAGCGCCGGCTGGATGGCCGGCGAGCTCGCGCGGCGAAGCTTTGCATACTCGCCCAGCGACGCCGGCCGCAGGCGCGCCTGCCAGGCTCTGCTTGAGCGCATGATGGTAGCCGCCTGTCCGCCAAGGCTCCCTGCGCAGCGCCGATGCCCTGGGACGCCCCGGCCGCATGTTGTCACAAAGCGCGGCATGGACTCTGCATACCGCATACCTCGTGTGAGCGCATGAGCGTGTCCATGCACCCAAAAAATGGCTGTGTGGAGGCCTGCCGAGGCAGTTTCGCTTCGGCTGCACCTGCTCGAGTACGCATGCACGACCAGTTCTCCCAGTACATGCTATGCCATGTAAAGAGCGGCCGCTGCCACAATGACACCACATCGCCAGGCACATGCACAGTCCGCACGCACATGCCGAGCGCCGTCCTGCCGCGACGCGCAGCAGCACGGCCTTCTCGGACGACGACAGCGGCGGGCTGAGCCTGCGGGAGGCGGCCGCCGCCGCGCGCGCGCGCCCGCCGCCGCCCGGCGTGCCCGCGCTGCACCTGCCCGGCAGCGGCACCAGCCGTAGTGCGCGCCCAACCAGGCCCTGTTTGAAGTGGAGGGCTTTGCCCAGGCGCCACCAGGCCGCCCTGCTTGCTGGCACTGCCAGGGCCGCCGTCAGTGCGCGGCAGCTTAGCTCTCCCGGCCCTGCCACGCATCACGGATCGCAATACGCTCGTTGCCCTGCATTATCGTCCCTCGTGTGGCCCAGTCGCGTATGCTTCAGACGCAATAATAATAAATCCAACATGAGCTCAAGGGCGCTCCTGGTGTTGGCAGGCAATGTGCCGCCGGCGCTGCCAAAGCACCTGTCGCCCGCGCCGGCGCGGTCGCAGCTGCTGCCTGGGCCGCTCGCCGCCGCGCGGCCCGAGGCAGGCGCTGGGACCCAGGGGCCCCCCGCCGGGCGCCCCGCCCAGCCGCCGCCAGCCCGTGCGGCCGCCGCGCCGTCCCCGCCGCCGCCGCCGCCGCCGCCGCCGCCGCCGCCACCGCCGCCGCTGCCGGCAAATTTGGCGCCGGGGGCCGGCAAGCCGCCGACAAGCAGTGCGGACGTGCGCGGCGGGAGGGCGACCCCCAGCCCCAGCAGCGGCGGCGGAGACATGGGCAGCCTGGCCACGCAGGCGGCCGCCATGGCTGCGGCCCGGATGCAGCGGCAGGCGCGCCGCGAGCGCGAGGACTCCAAGCACAAGGCGCGCGCGCTTGCCCAAGCCCTGTCCACGCCAGACAGTCCGTCGTACGGGGCACGCTGCATGCTTACCTCATCTTCTGCTGCCGCTCCATGGCATACACATGCTGGAGGCCTCCATGCCGCTCATATGGTCTTTGGCGGCGCCTCGGCGTCACCGTTGAGGTGTAGGGTACTTCCTAACCCTGTTGCTGCGCAGGCGGCGGCGGCGGTCGGCCGCGCGTACGACCTGGACGAGCTGGACGAGGAGTGGGGCCCGCTGCTGCAGCAGCTGGACGACCTGCTCATGCAGGCGCGCCGGCCGGCGCTGGACGCCGCGGAGCGCGCGGTCGCGATCCGCTCGCTGCTGGTGTCCACGGCGCGCGAGAGCGCGCACGCCGCGCTCGCCAAGGCGCTGGGCGACATCGAGCGCTTCCGGCGCGCGGTCGGCGCGGCCGCGTAGGGCTGGGGCTAGGGCTAGGGCGCCGGCAGGGGCGGCGCGGCGCGGCGGCCCGCCGCGGGCGCCGGGCTGCGCTGCCCGCTCGCTGCTGGCGGCAGGCGCACCTGAGGGCGCCCGCCACCGCGTCCGCCAAGAGGTTACACGATGGCATTGAATGCTCTGGCGCGGAGCGTGTGCGTAGGGCTGGGGTAACGGAGGGCATGCCGCCTGCCCCTGGACGCCGTCTAGCACAGCTGTCTGTCCAGCGACGTTTCATGCCCTGCTGGTGTCTGTCGGCGCGCTCTCTCTGACATCTCCATGCTCAGCAAGGCGCTCCCAGGCCTGCAGTCACCTGGCGGGGACAGGGGTGGGGCAGGTGGTGGCGTGCAAACACAATGAGGAGAAACACTTGGGGCCTGACGGGACGCCAAGCGTCTATCTGGCAGTGCCTAGTAAGTCCACCCGTGGTGTGCGTGCAGACGAAGCAGGCAGGCGGAGTGTAGCACATGCAGGGTCGCGCGTGGCACACCAGGGGCATCAGCAGTCCAGGATGCTTGAATAGATAGGGTCTGCCATGTGCCCTACCCTGGTGGCCGGGGGCCACTGAAAGTGGGTGGGCACTGGCCTAGCCGGGCGCTGTCTGGAAGCAGGCAAGAGAGCTGGGTCTGCTACCCTCAGCCACAATGTTGTTCCACAGGGCAGTGAGGATGCTGGTCAAGGGACGCTCATGTGCACTTCTTCAACATGCAGGATATAGATACGACGGGCCAAGCAATGCACTGATCTACCACAATCTCCACCAGACAGAAGGGTAATGTGGAATACTTCGCGCAAAATGCGCCAGACTCAGCAGTCCTAGATAGTTGTTGCTCTTTGAGGAGCAGTGTTCACACAAGCACAAAATTGCACCCCCCCTCGCCCTTTTAAGGCGCAAAGGGTGCGCCACTGTGCAAAGGGGAGCGCCGCTCTAACGTTGCCAAACAACAATGCTGCCTACTGCTTGGCAGAATGCTGCCAAACGCGATCCGACACCACAACAAACACTTGACACGCAGGTTTTGCCTCACAAACCTCCTGAACAGGCCCTATACGCGCGTCGGGATGCCCGCCGCAGCCATGTGCGCCTTCACGGCCGCGATCGGCACCTCGCGGCGGTGGAAGATGCCGGCGGCGAGCGCGGCCGACGCGCGCGTGCGCGCAAACACCTCCGAGAAGTGCTCCGGCTTGCCCGCGCCGGACGACGCGATGACCGGGATCGTCACGGCCTCCGACACCGCCGCCACCAGCTCCACGTCGAAGCCGGCATTCCTGCGCGCGTCAGGCATGAACAGGGGCGGTTGCGCGCCGGAGCTCCAGGTCAGGGCCAGAGTCCCTGACTGCTACTGTAACCGTAAGCAGAGGAGCATGCCTTGCCCGACTTACGCTGAGCATTTGGGAGCCGGAGGGACCGCGGGCGGCTCGCGTGCCTTTCCCATGGACAGCATGCGGCACTGCAGGCGAGCGGCGATACTGTCGGAGGGCTCGCCGAGCGGGGCCACCACGGCCATGCGTGTCCTGGTCGAAGCCGTGGTGGGCAGGGTTCCGGGCAGGGTGCTGAGCAGGGGGCGCCGCGCACTGGCCGTCGGTGTCGATGCAGTTGAGCAGGATCTCGCCGGCGCCCAGCGCCTCCACCGCGCGCGCCAGCTCCACCGCGTCGATGTCGCGGCCCTCGCGCCCGCCGCGCACGGTGCACTGCGCGCCGCGCCCGGCGCGGCGCGCGGTGAGCGCGCCGGGGGGCTCGGGGCGCGCGCGGGGGCAGGGCGCCGGCGCCCAGCAGCGTCCCGCATGCGCGCCCGGCAGGCCCTAGCCATCAGACAATCGCCCCACATGTGGGGTCGAGTAGGGTTTGGTAGGGTTTGGTCACAAAATGGGCAAGGCAACACGTCTGCGTGTCATGGGACCTCCAGGCTGGTCTGGGTGCAGCTGGCAGCCCAGCCACCGCAGCGCGCGCAGCCGCAGCGCGGGCGCCGCGCCTGCCACCAGCAGTACGCCTCGCCGTGCGGGCCAAAGTCGGCGGTGGCGGTGGCCGGCCGCGGCGTGTCGGCCGGGTCCGCAACCCAGACGCGGCGCGGGTCGATGGAGACGACCACCGCCTGCGCGCCGTACGCCTGCGCGCGCCCCCGGCGCGCCTGGCGGGCGGCTCGCGTGGCGGCAGCGCCGGCGCCAGCCTGCCTGAACGCGGCGGCGCTGCCAGCGGCGCCGGCTTCTGCAAAGGCCCCACGCCAGCTGTGCTCCAAACACCAAAGCGCAGTCCGAGTGCACACGCTTGACCCTTGCTGGCGGATGCACGCCTGCACATGGTGCGCAGTAACGCAGTGATGATGGGAACCTGCATGCGGAGTGGCATGGGCGCCGTGCGGCCAGTGCAAACGTCCAGGCGCCGCCGCCAGCGCAGCGCGCCGGCGGGCGCGCAGCCGGGCGCGCACCCACGATATCTGCTCGATGGCGCTCTCGCCGGTGCGCTCGCCGGAGCGCAGGTACGCCTCCGCGGCGTCTACCGCCTCCGTGCCGATGGAGACCTGCGCGCGGCGGCCGGCGCTCACGGCCGCGGCACCGGTAGGCGCGCCGCGCGCCGGGCGCCTGGCCTGATGCACTGCTCGGCACGAGCCTGCTGCATGCACCACTGCGCCACACGGGCCCTCGCCAGCGCCCAAGGGGACGCGCGCCGCGACGGCGCTGAGCGCGCTGCACTGGCGGTCAGCATGGCGCTGCTGGGCAGGCTTGCAGGGAGCAAAACACACACTGTGTAGGCTTGCAGCGCGCCTCCCTGCACACGGTGTAGGGTTATGGTAGGGTGAGGCGCGCGCGGCGCGGCGGGGCGCCCGGCGCGCCTTGTCGGCGCCGGAGCGGAAGTATTCGGCCGCGACGTCGAGCGCGCTGTGCCGCCGGCCGTCGGCATCGGTGAAGCCGCGGATGCCGCCGCCGACCGTCAGCGGCACAAACACGCCCTCAGACGCCCGCCGCAGCACCTGCAGCAGCAGTCTCTCTCCTCAAGCCCCATGCACCGCGGCCCTCCAAAGTACGCCACAGGGCCACGCGCGGCGGTCACAGGCTGTGACTCATGCAATCGAGCCCACAATGATGTTTTACAGAAACTTCTCTCCATATAATGGGCAAGTCTCCACAGGCGACACGAGGCGCGCGGCGCCGGCGCGCGCCTCGAGCATGGGCAGGTCGGAGAGCGGGAAGTCGCGGAAGCCGGTGATGTTGAGGAACGTGACCTCGTCCGCGCCCTCGGCAAAGTACCGCT
>JAABUY010006544.1_pt1 | contig 11365 bp, 7 predicted proteins | sample 5560271 | NCBI WGS metagenome assembly JAABUY01 (sample SAMN10711886, study PRJNA513374) | rock metagenome | isolation source: Antarctica rocks | place: Antarctica: Victoria Land, University Valley
CTGGCCGGCACTAGCGCCCGCCAGACGCCGTCAGGGTCATGCCGGTGACATACGAAGCCGCCGGCGAGAGCAGCCACGCGATCGCCTCCGCCACCTCGGCCGCCACGCCGACGCGCCGCATGGGGATGCTCGGCGCGAAGCGGGCCTGGCGCTCGCTCGGGTTCATCTCCGTGTCGATCAGCCCCGGCGCGACCGCGTTGACCCGGATGCCCTCGTCGGCGACCTCGCGCCCCAGGCCAATCGTGAACGTGTCGACGGCGCCCTTCGAGGTGGCGTAGTGGACGAACTCGCCGGGTCCGCCCAGCCAGGCCGCGACAGAGGACAGGTTGACGATCGACCCGCCGGCACCGCCGTGCCGGGTGGACATGGCGCGCACCGCCGCCCGCGCGGCCAGCACCGTGCCGACCACGTTGACCGCGAGCGTGCGTTGCAGCGCCTCAAGCGTCAGCTCGTCCACCCGGCATATGCCACCGGTGATGCCGGCATTGTTGACCAACCCGGCCAGCGGCCCAAACACCTTCTGGGCGGCGGCGAACACGCGGTCCACCTCCTGTTCATTGGAAACGTCGCCCTGGAAGGCGTGCGCCCGGCCACCCGCCGCCACGATCTCCTGCGCCACGGCCTCCGCCGCCTCCGGGCGCGCGGCGTAGTTCACCGCCACCGCATAGCCCTCCTGCCCCAGCTTGCGGCAGACCGCCGCGCCGATCCCACGGCTGCCGCCCGTGACGATGACTAATCCTTGCATGTGCCGCTCCTTTGGCTGTCTACTGCCCTAGACCAGCACATTGGCGTGGTACACGCGAATAGTGGGTGCCGCCCCTTTGACGGCACGGCGCTTTGGCCGCATTCTTTATTGCAAGTGAAACTATATCTGCAAAACAATGTTTAGGCCGCCACTCCGTGGGTCGGGATGGCGCTCTGGCGTGCCGTTCCGGACGCCAGCAAAACCATGACCGACCTGACGCTCTGCGACCAGGAGCCAATCCACCTCCCCGGCTCCATCCAGCCCCATGGCATGATGCTGGTCGCGGATCGCGGGACGCTGCGCGTGAGCCATGCCGCGGGCGACGTCGAGGGCCGGCTCGGCTTCGTGTCGTGGGAGGGCAAGACGCTGGCCGCGTTGCTGGGCGAGGCGTTGGGCGCGCGGATCAGGGCGTTGTTGCAGCCCGGCGCCAGCGGTGGCTTCATCGACCAGCTCCACACCGTGAAGGGCGAGCTGCTGGACGCGAGCGCCCATCCGAGCGGCGCACACGTGTTCATCGAGTTCGAGCCCGCGTCCAAGGAGCCTATGCCGGCATCGCTGGCCTCGCTGGTGCTGGACGAGCTGGCGGCGGCGGCGGCCGGGTTCGAGCGGGCGGCGACGCTCCAGGCCCTGTGCGACCGCGCCGCCATAGAGTTCCGCCGGGTGACGGGGTTCGACCGGGTGCTGGTCTACCAGTTCATGGACGACGACGCCGGCCGGGTGCTGGCCGAGGACCGGCGGGACGGCCAGCGCTCGTTCTCGAACCACTACTTCCCCGCCTCCAACATCCCAAAGCAGGCCCGCGCCCTCTACGTCCGCAACCTCACGCGGGTGATTCCCGACATCTCCTACCAACCCGCGCCGCTCCGGCCCCACTGGACGGCGCCGGAGCCGCTCGACATGAGCGACAGCAGCCTGCGCAGCGTGTCGCCGATCCACCTGGACTACATGAAGAACATGGGCGTGGGCGCCTCGGCCTCGGTCTCGATCGTCAAGGACGGCATGCTCTGGGGCCTGGTTGCCTGCCATAACGAGGCGCCGCGGCTGATGGGCTTCGACGTCCGCGTCACCTGCCGGGCGCTGGCCGGCGCCCTGGCGCGGCAGATCAAGGCGAAGGACGAGGCGGAGAGCTACCGCCAGCGCCTCCAGCTCCGCAGCTTCGAGGACGGGATCGCCCGCCTGCTGCTCACCGGCAACTCGCTCGACGCGGCCGTGCGGGACCATCTCGGCGAGGTCGGCAGGATGCTGGGCGCCGACGGCGTCGCGGTGCTGCGGGGAGGCGGGCTGACCATGGACGGCGTCTGCCCGAGCGAGGCCGATGTCCGCGGCCTGGCGGACTGGGTGCTGGCCCGCAACGACGAGGCCGCTTTTTCCACCGACCGCTTGGCTGAAACCTACCTGCCCGCCGCGCGATTCCACGAGCGCGGCAGCGGCCTGCTGGCGTTGACCGTCTCGAAGGCGGAGCCGTGGCTGCTGCTTTGGTTCAGGGCCGAGCAGGTCGAAGTCATCAACTGGGCGGGCAACCGGCATAGGCCCGCAAGTCTGGAGTCCGCAAGCCCGGACCCCGCCGAAGCGTCGCCACCCCGCGCCTCGTTCGACATCTGGCAAAATTCCACGCATGGGCGCGCCCGCCGCTGGACCGCGCCAGAGGTCGAGGGGGCAACGCGCCTGCGCACTGCGCTGCTGGACGCGCAGCAGACCCGGCATGTGTACGAGCTCAACCGCCAACTGACCGAGACCCTGCACGACAAGGACATCCTGCTGGAGCAGAAGGAGTTCCTCATGGGCGAGGTCAACCACCGGGTCCAGAACAGCTTGCAGCTTGTGTCAAGCTTCCTCGCGCTGCAGGCCCGTGCATCGGATAGCCCCGAACTGCACGACGCACTGGAGGAGGCGCGGCGGCGGCTGAGCGCCGTGGGGCTCGTGCATCGCCGGCTGTACGGCGGCGACCAGGTCCAGGTGATCGACATGGCGCGCTACATCGAGGAGCTGTGCGCCGACGCCGTCGCCTCCATGGGCCAGGAATGGAAGGACGTTTTGTCGCTCGACCTCGCGCCGCTGACGGTGTCGGCGGCCCGTGCGGTGACGCTCGGCCTGGTGCTCACCGAGCTGATCATCAACGTGAACAAGCACGCCTATGCCGGGGAGGCCGGACCCGTTGAGATACGGCTGTTGGAGGAGGGCGACGGCCTGCGCCTGACCGTCGCGGACCGGGGCAAAGGCCGGCCCGTGGCTGGCGGTGGATATGGCACCCGCATCATGAACGCGCTGGTGGCCCAGCTAGGCGGCAAGCTGGCCTATGAGGACAACCGCCCCGGCCTGCGCGCCACATTGACAGCGCCGGTCGCGGTTGCAGGGCAGCCGAGATAGCCGCCGCCCGGATCGACCGGGCGGCGTTTCGCAAGCTGCCGCTTAGTAGTCCATGTCGCCCATGCCGCCCATGCCGCCGCCGCCGCCCTGCGGCATCGACTGCGCACGCTTCTCCGGGCGCTCGGCCACCATGGCCTCCGTGGTGATCAGCAGGCCCGCCACCGAGGCAGCGTTCTGCAACGCAACCCGCACGACCTTGGTCGGGTCGATGATCCCCGCGTCAACCAGGTTCTTATAGGCGTTGGTCTGCGCGTCGTAGCCGAAACCGTAGTCGCTGTTTTCCAACACCTTGCCGCCGACGACCGCGCCGTCCTCGCCGGCGTTCTCGGCGATCTGGCGCAGCGGGGTCTGCACCGCCTTGCGCACGATCTCGATGCCGAACTTCTGGTCCTCGTTGTCGGCCTTTAGCTGCGCCAGGATCAGCGAGGCGCGGGCGAGCGCCACGCCGCCGCCGGGCACGATGCCCTCTTCCACGGCCGCACGGGTCGCGTGCAGCGCGTCGTCCACGCGGTCCTTGCGCTCCTTCACCTCGACCTCGGTGCTGCCGCCGACGCGGATCACCGCCACGCCGCCGGCGAGCTTCGCCAGCCGCTCCTGCAGCTTCTCCTTGTCGTAGTCGCTCGTGGTCTCCTCGATCTGCGCCCGGATCTGCTCGACCCGGCCCTTGATCAGGTCGGACGCGCCCGCGCCCTCAATGACGGTCGTGTTCTCCTTCTCGATCAGCACGCGCTTGGCCTGACCCAGCATCTCAAGCGTGACGCTCTCCAGCTTGATGCCGAGGTCCTCACTGATGACCTGGCCGCCGGTCAGCACGGCGATGTCTTCCAGCATCGCCTTGCGCCGGTCGCCGAAGCCCGGCGCCTTCACGGCCGCGACCTTCAAGCCGCCGCGCAGCTTGTTCACGACGAGCGTGGCCAGCGCCTCGCCCTCGATGTCCTCGGCGATGATCAGCAACGGACGGCTGGACTGCACGACGGCCTCCAGCAGCGGCAGCAGGACTTGCAGGCCGGACAGCTTCTTTTCGTGGATCAGGATATACGGGTTGTCGAGGTCGACCGTCATCTTCTCCGCGTTGGTGATGAAGTACGGGCTGAGGTAGCCGCGGTCGAACTGCATGCCCTCCACGACCTCAAGCTCGGTCTCCATGCCCTTGGCCTCCTCGACGGTGATGACACCCTCGTTGCCGACCTTCTGCATGGCCTCCGCGATCATCTTGCCGATCGCCGCCTCGCCGTTGGCGCTGATGGTGCCGACCTGAGCGGTCTCGGCCTCGGTGGTGATCTTCTTGGTGCGCTTGGCCAGCTCCTCGACCAGGGCAGCGACGGCCTTGTCCACGCCGCGCTTCAGGTCCATCGGCGCCATGCCGGCGGCGACGGCCTTGCCGCCCTCGCGCACGATCGCCTGGGCCAGCACGATCGCCGACGTGGTGCCGTCACCGGCGATGTCGTTGGTCTTGCTGGCGACTTCGCGCACCATCTGCGCGCCCATGTTCTCGAACTTCTCGGCGAGTTCGATCTCTTTCGCGACCGTGACACCATCCTTGGTGATGCGCGGGGCGCCGTAGCTCTTGTCGATGACCACGTTGCGGCCCTTGGGACCGAGCGTGACCTTCACGGCGTCGGCGAGGATGTCCACGCCGCGCAGCATGCGGGCGCGTGCGTCGTCGCCGAAGCGAACGTCTTTGGCTGCCATGTGATTGCTTCCTTTATTGTCTTTTTAAGCGAAGTTGGCCGTCGCAGCCGCCTACGCGGCTTTGGCGACGGCCGGGGCGCCTTCGATCACGCCCATGATGTCGCTCTCTTTCATGATCAGCAGCTCCTCGCCGTCGAGCTTGACCTCGGTGCCCGACCATTTGCCGAACAGCACGCGGTCGCCGGCCTTCACGTCGAGCTCGACGATGGCGCCCTGCTCGTTGCGGGCGCCCGGCCCGGCGGCGATGATCTCGCCCTCCATCGGCTTTTCCTTGACGGTGTCGGGAATGATGATGCCGCCGGCGGACTTCTCCAGCGGCGTGATCCGGCGGACCACGACGCGATCGTGCAACGGACGGAATTTCATGGTGTTGTCTCCAAACAGGGCAGGATTGACGTAACCGGGGACCATGCTGGGCCTCGGAGGCTCGCCCTTGGCGCACTTGTTAGCACTCTATCGCTTCGAGTGCTAACATTGTTTCTGGCGGTGCGTTCCCATCGGCAATCAGCTTGTTGCAATCAGTGCGAGTAGCCTGGGGCGCATCGTCGGCCCGAGCGTAGCTGACAATGGCAATCTCAGGCTGAAGTTGCAACGTGGGAAATAACCGATGATGCGGTCGCAGCCCCGGCCAGCATGGACCCTGGCGTTTCGCTCCCGCATCAGGCAGCATCGTGCCCTGTGGCACCGGAAAACCTCATATGGGCCAACGCTGGCCGGATACTGGCCCAGCATCCGCCAAAGCCTCGCCGCTTTAATCCATTCTGGACGCTTTTCTGGCCGTCTTAGCCAACCTAGGCTCCAACAGTTCCTTTGTTTCTGCGGAGACGTCCCATGCCGGACAGCGCGCCCTACGCCCAAGACACCGTCCGGGCGGAGTTGCTGCGCGCCGCGGCGGGCACGCTGGCCCGCTCCGCCCCGGCTTTGCCGCCAGAAGCCGCCAGCTTCATGGCCCAGCTCTATGCGGGAGTGCCGAGCGCCGAACTCGCGGAGGCCACGCCCGAGGCCATGGCCGCAGCCACCGCGGGCCTATGGTCGCTCGCGTCGCAGCGCCGGCCCAACGAGGCGTTGGTGCGCGTCACCCGGCCGGGCTCGTCGGCCGGGCCTCGCGCGGTGACCGAGATCGTCACGGACGACATGCCGTTCCTGGTGGACAGCGCGCTCGCCGCGCTGACCAAGGGCGGTCGGGTCGTGCGGCAGTTGCTGCATCCCGTGACGCCGATCCAACGCGATGCGCAGGGCCGGCTGCTGGGCTGGGGCGACGGCTCCGGCGGCGCGAAGCGGGAAAGCTGGATGCGCATCGAGTTCACCGGCTCCGCCCGCCGCCAGGGCAGCGACGACGGGCCGGCACTGGAGGCGGCGCTGCGCAGCGTGATGGACGACGTGCGGGCCGCGACCACCGACTACGATGCCATGCTGGCGCTGCTCCGTTGCGCGGAGCAGGAGGTGCCGCCAACAACTCCGCGCCGGACACCGGCCCGGCCCAGGCGTTCCTGCGTTGGATGGCGGACGACAACTTCGTCCTGCTCGGGCACCGCCGGATCGCGGTCGGCGCCCAGGGCGCGCTGTCCGCTGCGGCGGGGGAGGACCTCGGCCTGCTCCGGCGTCCCGGCGTGGCCGCGTTCGACGCGCTCGCCGACCTCGCCGCCGTGCCGCAGGCCGTCCGCGCGGCGTTGCTGGAGCCGGCTGCGCTGGCCGTCGCCAAGGCGAATCTGCGATCCACCGTGCATCGCGCCCAGCATGGCGACGTCGTCGTGACGCGCATCTTCGGGCGGGATGGCGCGGTCGCCGGCGTGCGGGTGTTCTACGGGCTGTTCGCCGCGACCGCCTACAACCGCAACCCACGGTCGATCCCGCTGCTCGCGCAGAAGGTCGACGCCATTCTCGCGGCGTCGGGCGTCGACCCTGAGAGCCATGACGGCCGCGCGCTGCGCAACACGCTCGACACCTGGCCGCGGGACGAGCTGTTCCAGGCGCCCGAGGCGGCCATCCTGGAGGGCGCGCGGCGGGCGCTGGACCTGCGGCTGCGCCCGCGCGCGGCGCTGGCGCTGCGGCTGGACCCGTTCGAGCGGTTCGTCTCGGCCATTGTCTGGCTGCCGCGCGACGTGTTCGACACCCAGTTGCGCGAGCGCGTCGGCGGCATGCTGGCCCGCGCCTTCGCCGGGCGCATCGCGGCGTTCTACATCGCATTGGGCGACGAGCCGCTGGCCCGCGTCAACTATATCGTCAGCACGACGCCGGGCGCCGTGCCGCGCGTCGACATGCCGCTGCTGGAGGCCGCCATCCGGCAGGCCGCGCGCGACTTCCGCGACCGGCTGGGCGAGGTCCTGGTCGACGCCGAGGGCGAGGCCGCCGCCGCCGAGCTGATCGCCCGCTGGGGCGACGCCTTCCCGGCCGCCTACCGGGAGCGCGCAACGGCGGCCCAGGGCGCCGCCGACCTGGCCCTGGCCGAGCGCGCGGTCGCGACCGGCCGCGCGGCGATCCGGCTCGGGCGCCAGCCCGGCGACGGCGCCGACCAGTTGACGATGTGGCTGGCCCAGCCCGGCGCGCCGCTGCCGTTGGCCGACGTGCTGCCGCTGCTCGAAAGCCTGGACCTCCGGGCCATGCAGGAGGTGCCGTTCGACCTGGACCCTGCCGGCGCTCCCCCGGTCGTATTGCAGGTGTTCGGGCTGCGGGCCGGGGCGGACGCGGACCCGGCCGTGTTCCCTGCCCTGCTGGACGCGCTGGACGCCTTGCTGGATGGCCGGGCCGAGGCCGATGGCTTCAACCGGCTGGTGCTGCGCGCCGGGCTGACGTGGCGGGAATGCTGGCTGCTGCGGACGATGCACCGCTGGCTGAAGCAGGTGGGCTTCGCGTTCAGCCAAGCCAGCGTGGAGAGGACGCTCGCCGAGCACCCGGCAGCGGCGCGCACCCTGGTCGACCTGCTCCACGCCCGCTTCGCGCCGGGGCGAGAGGACCGGGACGAGGCCGCGCTGGACGGCGCATGGACGGCGCTGCTGGACGGCGTTGCCAACCCCGACGAGGACCGTATCCTGACGCGGCTGATGACGCTGCTCCGCGCCGTGCTGCGCACCAATTTCTACGAGGGCAAGCCGTACCTCGCCCTGAAAATTGGCAGCGCCGAGGCCGGGGACATGCCGTTGCCGCGGCCATGGCGCGAGATTTTCGTCCACTCCGCCCGTATGGAGGGCTGCCACCTGCGGGCCGGGCCAGTGGCGCGCGGCGGCATCCGCTGGTCCGACCGGCGGGAGGATTTCCGCACCGAAATCCTGGGCTTGATGAAGGCGCAGCGGCTGAAGAACGTTGTCATCGTGCCCACGGGGGCGAAGGGCGGCTTCGTGTTGAAGCGCCCGCCGGCGCCGGGCGACCGCGAGGCCGTCATGGCGGAGGGCGTGGCCTGCTACCGCATCCTGATCAACGCCATGCTCGACATGGCCGACACGCTGCACGGCGACCGGGTGGTGACGCCCGATGGCATTGTGCGGCGGGACGGCGATGACCCTTATATGGTGGCCGCCGCCGACAAGGGCACCGCGACCTTCAGCGACATCGCCAACGGCATCGCCATCGAGCGCGGCTTTTGGCTGGCCGATGCGTTCGCCTCCGGCGGCAGCCAAGGCTACGACCACAAGGCCATGGGCATCACCGCCAAGGGCGCCTGGGTGATGATCGCCCGGCATTTTTCGGAGTTGGGCTTGGACATCCAGGCCGACCTTTTCACGTGTGTCGGCGTGGGCGACATGAGCGGCGACGTGTTCAGCAACGGCCTGTTGGTCAGCCGCAAGACCCGGCTGCTGGCGGCGTTCGACCACCGGCACATCTTCATCGACCCCGATCCCGACGCCGAGGTTTCGTATGGCGAGCGTACCCGGCTGTTTGCGCTGCCGCGGTCGTCTTGGGCGGAGTACGACCGGGCCAAGATCAGCGCCGGCGGCGGCGTGTTCTCCCGTGCCGAGAAGCGGCTCACGCTGCCGGCTGCGTCGGCGGCGCTGCTGGGCCTGCCGCCGGGACCGGCCGAACCCGCGGCGGTGATGCAGGCGATCCTGCGGGCGCCGGCCGACCTGCTGTATTTTGGGGGCATCGGCACCTACGTGAAAGCTGCCGCCGAAACCCAGGCCGAGGCGGGCGACCGGGCGAACGACGCGATTCGGGTCAACGGTGCGGAGGTGCGCGCCCGTGTCATCGGCGAGGGCGCGAACCTTGCCATTACCCAGGCTGGCCGCATCGACTATGCACGGTGGGGCGCCGGGGGCGCCGGCGGCCGGGTGAACACGGACGCGCTGGACAACTCGGCGGGCGTGTCGACCAGCGACCATGAGGTGAACATCAAAATCCTGCTGGCCGACGCCGAGCGGGAGGGCGTGCTGACCCGGCGCCAGCGCAACGACCTGCTCGCGGCCATGACGGCCGAGGTCGGCGCCCTGGTGTTGCGGGACAACCAACAGCAGTCGCTGGCGGTGTCGCTCGAAATGCGGGACGGCGTGCGCGACCTTGGCTCGCATGCGGCGCTGATGGCGCGGCTGGAGGCGGAGGGCACGCTGGACCGCGCGGTTTCGGGGTTGCCGGACGCGGCGGCTTTGCAAGCCCGTGGGACAGCCAACGAGGCGCTGCTGCGGCCGGAGGTGGCGGCGCTGTTGCCTGTTGTGAAGCTTTGGCTAATGGATGCCATCGAGGTCGCACCGCCTGCTGATGACCTGACCGCCGATCCGGCCTTCATGCCGGCCCTGCTGGCCTACTTCCCGGCCGAGCTGCGGGAGGGGTTCGCCCGTTTCGCGCTGGGTCACCGGCTGCGGCGGGAGCTGATCGCGACGACGATCGCCAACGTCGTCGCCAACCGGCTTGGCCCGGCGGCGCTGGGGCGTTTGGCAACGGAGCGCAACCTTGTCCGCGTTGCCCGGGCGGCTTGGCTTGCGGGAGCGTTGTTCGATCTGGAGGACCTTTACGACGCCATCGACACGGCGCGGGCTTCGGCCGCCGTTCGGCTGGACGCACTGTTGACGGTGCGGCGGCTGCATGAGCTGGCGGCCCGCGACCTGCTCGGCGCTGCGGAGCTGGACGAACCGCTTGGCGCTGCCGTTGCGACGCTTCGGCCGGGTATTGCCGCCCTGGCCGCGTCGGCCTCGTTGCAGGCGGCGGCCGGGCCGGCGGCACAGCGGTTGTGCGGCGCCGGGTTGCCGGGGGGCTTGGCGGCGCAGGTCGCGGCGGCGCCATTCCTTGCTGCGGCCCCGGCCATCGTGCGCCTCGCCGAGAGCCTGGGCGTGCCGCCGGCGGACGCTGCTGCGGCGTGGCGGCTGGTGGGGCAGTCGCTCGGCATCGAGGACTTGCGCGCTGCGGTCGGCGCAGTGCCGGCGGTGGGCAGCTTTGCTGGCCGGGCCAAGGCGGCACTGCTCGCCGATCTTATGGCGGCGCAGATTGGCTTGGCGCGGGCGGCGGTGCGCGGCGCAGACCCGGCGCAATGGCCTGGGGCGCCCGCAGTGTTGCAGCTTGCACGCGAGGCCGCGGCGGCACCAGACTTTGCTGGCCTTGTCCTCGCGACAAGGGCTGTGGCCACCATGGCTTGACCACGACTTAATTCAGTAACTCTGCTCCATGATGGCCTTCGATGGAAAATGGGTCTAGCCGTCCCTCTCGGAAATGACGTAAGTCTGGAATTAAATAGATTAGAGAGGGACGCGCATGACCAAGGACAGATGGTTGGCGCTGCCCATATTTGCATCACTCGGCATACCTTTGGCCTTCGCTACACTGTGGTCTTTCGTATCTACGACAAGCTATTCTGGAAATATACTGTTTTTGTTCAGTTTTTTTGTATGGCTACTCTACTTTCTGTGTGGAGTGACTGCCCTTTGCGTAGGCATGGTCTTTCTCACGAAGCGAAGTTGGCGCTCGGCGTCATCTTGCAGCCTTTTACCCATGGCGGTGGTTGCCCTAACTTTACATGAACCATTTTGGTTTTTCATATGTTTCTGGGTGCCGTCCTACGTGCATTTCGCTATGCTTAGCCCCTATTATTTATATGAAATTTCGTCGACGGGATGGGTTGGAGAGCCGCGAATGCGCTGGTTTTACTGGCGTGATGCGTCTGGATTGAGTGGGGAAACTTTAGTATACTTAGTTTTCGATGAAAGTGATGAATTCTCGATACCGAACGTCCAGCGGTCAGACACTTGGAAAACGCGCGCATCAAAGGGGCTCGCCACTACCACGAACTATGAAATCAGCGCAAAAATGCCGGATGACGCGCTCCATCTTCTAGGCCACTATTATGTAGTGGACGTTTATGACTGAGGTTGTCTCAATGTTATTCAGTGGTAGTGCCGAAGCTAGTGGTCAAAACCTGACGCTTGGTACCCGCATCAGTCTTTGAAAGGCCAAGTTCGGCAGGGTTTTGCTGGGTACTTTCCGTTAGGTTTTGACCACTAGTACCGCTGCACAGAGGTTTTGACCGGTTGGCGCCCGAGGCGGTTAGGTCTGGCAAAGGCTGTTTCCAGGCAGAACGGTGCTCGGGACGAGGATGCGGCAAGGATAACTCAAGAAGATCAAGCTTGGGATCAGACCAATGAT
>JAABUY010006547.1_pt1 | contig 11363 bp, 11 predicted proteins | sample 5560271 | NCBI WGS metagenome assembly JAABUY01 (sample SAMN10711886, study PRJNA513374) | rock metagenome | isolation source: Antarctica rocks | place: Antarctica: Victoria Land, University Valley
GGAAACCGGCCCTCCAGCTCAAAGAACTTCAGCAGCACCGCGAATCCCAGACGCGTCGCACCCACCTTGTTCGACAACAACGCCAGATCCGACTCCAACAACGTCCACGACGCGATCAGATCCTCAGACTCCCACCCCCGGCGCATCCACCAACCCTGTCAGCCCACCACCGACCAGCGGAAGACCCCGGAGCACCCCTACTTTGCCCCCGGTGACACGTTCCCGAGTACTGGGCCGTGAAGGTGGGCGGCCCGGTGGCCGTCGATGACCTTGACGAAGAACCGACGCCACGGCCGGCCGTCGAGATCCACCGGGACGAAGTGCCAGGACGCGCCCAAGGCGACGGCGATGTTCAGGGTGCCCTCGAGGTCTTCGACGGCGGCCTGCAAGTCCAGGATGGGCTTGGCGGCCAGCCCGGGTACAGCAGTCGAACCAACGTGCTCCACCGGAGCGACGAGCCACGGCGACAACGTGCTGGCCAAGAGTTGACATTCCCGCTCGCCTCGCTGCTGCCACGCGGCATCGGGTTCACGCACCTCGACCTTCTCGGTCGTCCACGCTGGCCAACTGGCCACCAGGAGATCCTCTCGTAGACCGATCCTTCTCCGGCAACGACGTGGCGCCAGAAGTGCCGCTCTGGTACCGCATCTCATCTGGTCCCCCGGTAGCTGGGCGTGACACGATCGCCGGTACCGGCCCAGGACTCGGGAATGCCCGACGAAGTGCAGAGTAACTTTCTGTGATGGTTCACTACGTAGGGTTGATGTGGCGGTAAATGCTGGCGCGTGAGACGCCGAGGGCTCTAGCGATTTCGGTGGGTGTTTGTCCGTTGGCTCGACGGGCTCGGGCGGCGGCGAGGGTGTCGGGGGTCATGACGGTGGGTCGACCGCCGATCCGGCCTTGTTCGCGGGCGGCGGCCAGTCCGGCGAAGGTGCGTTCTTGCAGCATGTCTCGCTCGAGTTCGGCGAAGGCGGCCATCATGGTGAAGAAGAATTTGCCTTCACCGGTTGGGGTGTAGGTGCCGGCGAGCCGTCCGGTGAGGATTTGGAGGCCGATGCCGCGGCTGTGCAGGTCGTCGGCGATGGTGAGGACGTCTTTGACGGATCGGCCGAGCCTGTCGAGTTTCCAGATGCACAGGGTGTCTCCGGCTCGGAGGTAGTCCAGGGCGGCGAGCAGCCCGGTGCGGTCCTTGATTCGGCTGGAGATCTTGTCCTGGAAGATGCGGTGGCAGCCGGCTTCCTCCAGTGCGTCTCGTTGTAGCTGGACGGTCTGCGGGACGGTGGAGACCCGGCAGTAGCCGATCAGCTTCGAGTCTTTCGCCTTCACCATGCCGAGAGTGTTGCACAACCCGTCTCACAACACCATGGGGCAGGCACTTGTTGTGAGACGGGTTGTGGACGTTTCGAGTTGGCGTGTCGGCGCTGTCGACCGGGTGTCTCAGAATCGATCGGTTTCGGACATACCGCCGCTGGGCTCCCGTGTGAGTCCGATCGGTGAACGGCCAGCGAATTAACGAGCTGTGTGGCCGGAGGATCGATCCGGCTTTATGCCATCAGCGCGCCTTGGAGGGTCCAACGAGCGCTGTGTACGTATGCCTCCCGAGTCTTGTGCGGATCGTCGCTAGCGCCGTAGCCGGCAAAGCCGATCACCTGGACGACGAGTACGTGAATGGCGAGTTGAGCTGTGCTGGCCTCGACCCCCAACGACTTGAAAGCTTCAAGCATTCGTTCGCCTAGCCCGACGGCGTTCGGTCCGCGGGCTCCGTGGCGGTCGAGATAGAGCGCCACCAGATCTCCGCGTGCGGCGAGGACGTCGAAGGTCGAGACCATGATCGACAACAGGATGTGGAGTGGGTCATCCGATGATGGCATCTCAATGAGTCCGAGGGCGTCATCGAGTAGGGCGTCGATCAGCTCGGTCTTGTTCTTGAAATGGTTGTAGAGCGCGTTCGGGGTCACTCCGAGATGAGTGGCCAGGCGACGCATCGACAGACCGGATGACCCGGCTTCGGCAAGGAGCTGCACCGCGGCGGCGAGGATGGCCGGCTGATCGAGCCCGACGGCGTGACCCCGACCGCGGGTTTCGAGTGATCGCATCCTGATAATGTACGGTGTCTATCAAATGACCGCCGTACATTTACAAGGAGTGACCATCATGCCTCAGATCGCCATCTTTCATTCGGTGCTCGGCGTACGGGCCGGAGTCGAGGACGCCGTGACCAGGCTGCACAAGGCCGGCTGGTCGGTGACCGTCGTAGACCAGTACGACGGCCGGTCGTTCGACGACTACGGCGCTGCCGCTGCGTTCTCGGCATCGGTCGGCTTCCCAGAACTGATGAAACGCGCGCTGGACGGCGTCGCTGAGCTGGCCGAGGGGTTCGCAGTGCTGGGCTTTTCCAATGGGGGTGGGATGGCCACACATGTCGCGCTCAATCGCCGGGTCAGCCGTGTGGTTCTGTGCTCCGGGGCGTTGCCGCTCGAACGCATCGGCGCGCACCACTGGCCGGCCGCCGTACCTGCCCAGATCCACTACACCGTCAACGACCCCTTCAAAACACCCGGCTCGGTCGGATCAGTCATGGACTCGGTCAACGAAGCCGGCGCGCCGGCCGAGTACTTCCAGTACCCCGGCAGCGGCCACCTGTTCACCGACGCCGATCGCAGCACCGAATTCGATCCGGATGCAGCTGAGCAATTTTGGTCCCACGTCACCGAGTTCCTAGGGACCGACGGCGACGGCTCATAACCGAATGTTCGCGAGTCCGAGTCGGCGGCCCATGTCGAGGTGGATCTCGCCGTAGGGGTTGATGTTGGCCCAGAACAGCGGGGTCATCGCTCGGCGGTCCTCCGCGGTCATCTTGGCGGACCAGGTGGGTTCGTCCAGGACGGCTTGCATCAGCATGGTGTTGACCAAAACGGCCGCCGATTGGAGCAGGTGCAGGGCGAGCATCGAGGTCTCCTGGTGTTCGCGGTCTTCGCCGGTGAGGTCGGAGTCCTTGCCGTAGAAGAAAAATCCGTTGCCGGAGTTCCAGTTCTCGACGACCTGGAGGCCTTGGTGGATCTCGTGCCGGAGGGTCTCGTCGGACAGGTACTGGCAGAGGAAGATCGTCTTGACGGCCCGTCCGAGTTCCTGCAGCGCGAGGTAGGCGGGGTGTTTGGGTCCGCCGCGGGTGAACCGGCGGAGCACCTGCTCGGCCTCGGCGGTACCCAGCCGCAGAGCGGTGGCGTACTTGACGAGCTGGTCGTACTGCTGGGCGATGAGGTCGAAGTTGATCGGCCGGGACAGCGCCGGATCCAGGTGCCCGTACCGCGTGCTGGTATCGACTTGGTAGAGCCGTTGCCGGCCGATGTCTTTCAACCGGGGCAGTAGCCGGAAACCCAGCAGGTAGGTGAACGCGAACCCGACGACGGACGCGCCGTGGGTGTCGACGTAGTTCTTGTCGATCTCGGTGTCGCTGCGCAGCACACCTTCGATCATCGCGGCGACTTCGGAGGAGGAGCAGGACTTGAGCTGGCTGTAGATGCAGACGCTCTTGCTCTCCACGTGCCAATAGATCATCACTCCTGGTCCGCCGTAACGGTTGTGCCACTCGGTCATCAAGTTCGACTCCCAGGAACCGAACTTCTTCGAATCCGACGCGCACGCCGTCCCGGTGCCCCACCAGGCCTCGTCCCGGCGGGCGAACGTCTCACCGACCACCAGGGCGATCGCCGCGCGCAGGTTGTCGCGGGTCAGGAACATCCGGCGGATCCGCCGCAACGCGGCCTCGGTCTCCCCGTGGTCGCCGCCATTGACGACGGCCCGGATGCCGAGGTTGGTGCCCAACGCGTATAGCACCAACAACAGTCGTCGTTGCAGCTCTGCTCGGGGGATGTGCTCGCGGGTGGCGACCGAGGTGAACTGCGAGGTGAAATCGACCAGCCAGTCCGTCTCCTTGAGCATGTCCAACAGAGCGACGGTGCCCCACCGCTTGCTCACTTCCGCCTTCAGCGCGGCCAGATTCGGCGGCTCGACCAGCTTCGGCAGTTTCGGCACGGTGATCCACGAGGCGCCGTTGCGGGTGCCGATCCGCACACCGCCGGTCGTGCCCTCAGCCAAGGCCCGGTCCAGCCGGTGCAGCCCGTCTGTGAGTTTGCGGCGCAGGTCGGCGACGAACTCGGTCGGGTCCTGCGGCTGGCCCAAGGCGGCGTAGTGCACGTCGCGGTTGTCCTCGTAATCACCGGGCAGGTCGACGTCGGGATCGCCGTGCCGGTTCGCGCCTTCCACCCAGATCTCCCGGCGGCGCAACGCATCCCGCAACGCTGAGAGCACACACAACTCGTACGGGATCCGACTGACCCGGCCTGCGTCGTCGCAGATCGCCTCCCGCCAGGCCGCGGGGACCACGCCGTCCAGCGGGATCGTCTCGTCTTGGTCGTAGACCTTGGCCCGTCCGTCCCGGCCGGCGTAGCGGCGGAGCACCTCCAGGGCGTCCATCACCGGCCGGTAAGCGACGTTGTGGCTGCGGAACGTCAACGCGGCCAACAGTTGCGGCAACATCCGGCGGTAGTGGTTGGTGTAGGAACCCGACAGCACCGTGCGGACCCGCGTCTGGAAGGCCCGCTGGTTGGCTTTGGCCTCACGCACCAGATCCCGCAGCGTCGCCTCACCGACGACCGGGAACACCACCGACCGGACCGAGTCATCCGGACGGTCCAGCGCCGCCCCGGCCACCGCGAACAGCAACCCCTCCTTGCCCCGGACCCGACGCAGATCCGTCAACAGCTCACCCTCGACCCGCCGCTCCGCCCGGGTGCTGATCTTCAACACCAAACTGTTCAGCAGATCCACCAGAGCATCGATGATCTCCGCCTGCCGCATCCAGCACAACGCGGCCAACAACGTCAGTCGCACTGATGAGTCTGATGCTCGTAAATCCGATGGATAGGCGCGCATCGCCCGGGCAGTCCACGCCCCGACCACCCGCTCGCTCACCCCAGCAAAGAGACCCGCCGGCAGGCCGAGCGCCTTGACCTGGCTCAACTTGTCGACCTCGCTGAGCAGGGTCTCCAAGCTGACCCGTCCTGGGTCGGCCTTGATCTGGGCGAGCATGCCGGCTGCACGGTCCGCGGTGCTGGTCATCGCTTCGAGTATTCCCTGGCTGGCGGTGGTGAGCCGCAAAACCGTCTGGCTGCAGAAAGTCTGCTCAAAGGTAGCCATCCCCGAGGTCGCAATACGGTCCAGCTGACCGCTGGTTGGGGGCACCAACTGATCCAGTCGGCACCTGGCCACCAACGCGTCTCGGAGTTGGTCCGAGCGTTGCTCGATCGGGCATACCTCCGCAGCGAGCCACGCGATCAGCTTGTCCTGATCCCCCAGACTGCACTCCCGGAAGTTGAACCGCTTCCGGATCTGCACCCGATGGGCCTTGACCGACCGGCCCTGCCAGTCGTAGGACTCCCACGCCGAAGGGTCCACCCGCACCTGCTGAGCGACGAAATGGACCGCCAGTAAAGGAACCTCGGCTGGGAACCGAGGAAATCGCGCCTCAATCTCGAAGAACTTCAACAACAAGGCGAACCCCAGTCGCGTCGCGCCGGACTTGTTCACCAACAAGTCCACATCGCCCGGAAGGAGCGTCCACGACGCGATCAGGTCCTCCGGCTCCCACTCGCGTCGCATCCACAGACCCTGCCAGGTGCAACGCGCCCAGGGGAAGACCCGACCTCTACCCGGCGAAACACCATCTGTGTCTGTCGGTTACCGATCGTTACTCTGCACTTCGTCGGGCGTTCCCGAGTCCTGGGCCCTCATGGCCCGCAAGCGGCAACGCCGCAACCAGCAGCCTCCACCGGCGACCGCTCCCATTGACTGGTCAGTAGCAGAGGCGCAAGCCCGCCGGGAACTGCAGCGCAACGCCCAAGCGATCCAGAACACCCCGCGCGGCACGCCCGGAGCCAAACCACCCACCTGGCGACTCGGCCGCTCCCCCGGTAGTACGCCCAACAACAGAGCGAGCTGATCAGAGTCCGTAGCTGAATCTGATGCGATACCATGAGCTTGCAGGGGTTGATCGTTACGGTCGACTGTCGGTAGTCCGTGGTGAACCGCCACCATGACTGACGAAAACGTCACGGTGCGTCTCGTCAAGTTCCTAGCGCCCGACCGACCGCTGCCGGCGACAGGCCCTCAGCCAACGCCGCCAAGATCGCTGCGTCGCGGTTCCCTCTCGCCCCGCTAGTACGCGGTCCGAGCCAGCTGGCGCGTTGTTCGCAGGCTTATCGATGTCCACACGCTCGGCCTGTGGCTCAGGTGCGGCCGGGACAGCCCGCCCGGCTGCCTCGACGAGGAGCATCTCATCGCTAACGATCGACGGCAGCTCGGCCGCCGCTCCCCGTCTTCGCCGTCATAGAGTGCAAGCCTCATTGCAGGTGACCGTCGTCTTGCACCGTCTCTCCTTGTCTACCGTTATCTGTCACCGTCTGCTGATGTCTATACTGAATAAGTCGTATGTGTAACACACTGTCGAACGGGTCATCCGGATTACTCGCAGACGACAGGAGGAACGATGAACAAGAAAAATCGACCCGAGCGACAACGTGGTCACCCCCGACACCGCCACCGCCATTGACCTGAGCCGTGAGGAATTCAACCTTCGCAGCGGGCAGCGGCTCACCGAGGACCTGGCCGAGCAGCTCGCCAACGATGCGCGCGCCGAGATCCGGCAGCGCAACCTGATCCCCGAAGCTGCGCCTGGCCGCCGCGCAGATCGACGCCCGCAAGGTGCCGGAGGCGGACAAGCCGCCGGCCGCCGATCTGCGGAGCGCCCTGGGACAAGCAGCGGCGCACGGTCGAGCAGCTCGGCCGCCCCGACCATCTGCAAGACGCCTGGGACAGGGCTGGGCCCTACCTGGCCCAGGCCCGGGCCCTGGCCGGACGGATCTCCGCCGGCCGGGCCGAGCCGGAGCGGGACAAGGTGCTCAAAGGGATGGGAATGGTTCAATATTTGGCGGCCAATCCCGCCGGAGGTACACGTCAAGCTCATCTCTAATCAGGCGCATTTGGCTAACACCTGCAGCCCGATCTTTCTCTGGCCTAAACCAGGCAATCGTCGATCCAATGATGCCGCCTGCAAATTTTGCCATGTCCTGGTAGTTGGGCTTTGGCCTCGTGCCGAATGATGTGAACTCCGATACTCGATCACCGAAAAGGCCCACAGCCTCTTTAAGCAGATTCGTGAATTCGTCGTCCCCCGGTGCTAGGAGCACTGAGATACGGGCGGCGGACGCTGCCCCTGCTAGAAATTCGTAGGTCATGGCTTGGCTATCCGGCCCCTCACGATCAGCCGCCGCGCCAATACGAACCATCCGCGAGAGTGACCTGGTGAGTCGGGTAATTTCTGTCAACGCCGCGTTCTCTCGGTCTGATGTTCGCAGGTCGTGGGCCAGTCTTTGAGTCGTCGATAACACGCCGCGAGCTAGGTCTTGGATGATTTCGCGTTGTTCTTTCAAGTTCCTGTGGAAGTACTCCTCGCGACTTTCGGCGCTCCGCATCTCTGCCCGTGTTGCCTGCTTGCGACTGACTGCGACGACCGCCCACGATACAAAGACGGAGCCGATGATGCTGATAAATGGGTTGACGTCGATCTGCCAGAAGCTCATCAGCTAGATCCTAAGCAAGGGTGCGCGCCCAGCGGGGTTCGCCGGCGCCCTGACCGGGGGCGCCGCAGGACTCGATACGACGGCCCGAGCTCAGTCGTTCCGGGGAGCCTCGGGAGCCGTTAGACGGGGTAAGCCCTCCGGAGCGACGTCTGCCAAGAGCCACCGTCTAATACCGTCTGTCACTGTCTGGCGATGCCTGCCACCGTCTGCTGTTGTCTATGGTGAATCGGTCGTATGTGTGACACACTGTCGAGTGTGGCTATCCGAATTACCCGCAGCGCTCGCAAGCACCGCATCGGCGCTGCACACATATTGGAGGCCATGACGGCGGCTGGAGTTCCCGAACTTTTGGAGGACGACAAGCTCCTCTACGTGGGCGCCGATAGCCGCGGCGTCGAACTGGAGATCGTGGCCGTGCCCGACGACAAACGCCCGGGTGGCCTGGCCGTCATCCACGCCATGCCCACCCATTACCGACGACAGGAGGAGCGATGAGCAAGAAGATCGACCCGCGCGACTACGTGGTCACCCCCGACGCCGAAGTCAGCCCCGTTGACTTGAGCCGCGAGAAATTCATCCTCCGCAACGGGCAGCGGCTCACCGAGGACCTGGCCGAGCAGCTCGCCAACGATGCGCGCGCCGAGATCCGGCAGCGCAACCTGATCCCCGGACGTAAGTCCCTCTCCGGTGCAACCGGGCAGCACTCCCCTACGATTCGGGTACGGGTGCCGGAGGATTTGCGGGCGCTGGCCGAACGACGCGCAGCCGATGAGGGCGTCACCTTGTCTGTGCTGGCCCGTGACGCACTCACGGCTTACCTCCGATGAACACAGCAGAGCCGGCTGCCCGCGAGTAGCTCTGCGGGTGCAGTTGTCCACCGCTGCTTACCTTGAGCGCCGCGGCCGGGATCGAGCGACCATCGCCGGTCGTCTACGCGTCGCCGCAGGCGGTGTGTGTGGGTGCGGTTGGGCAGGTCTGTGACTGTTTTCTGGGGCCCGGGCCGTCGAGTCCGGGACGGACCACATGACGACAGCCGGCGCGGCCCAAGTGGCCGAGCCAGACCGGGGGGCAAACACGCGACGACCGCCGACTAGCAGGGCTTAGCTGTCGGCGTCGAATCGAAGGAGGTACACCTCTAGCGCGTCGGTCAACAATCGTTGTCGGGTGATGCCGGTCTTGTCCGATACTGCGCCCAGCCGGTCGAAAGTCACCTGCGGAATTCGCAGGCCCAGCGGGACACCGCGGCGTCTCGAGGCCGCGGCCTTACGAGCCTCCGGGCCGCGCGGATCGCCGTAGGAGACGCCGCTGTCCGGCGCGGCCGACAAGCCCGCACCGACGACGGGTGGCGCGTCTTCGGTGCGGACGCGCGGGGTACGGGTGCGTGGTGGCATCAGTGGTCTCCCTCGGTTAGGCCGGCGGCGGCGAGCACCCGGCCGGCGATCCTGTCGTATACGTCCGCGACCTCGCGGCCATCTGCTCCCCAGGCCCGGACAGGGCAGCGGGCGCCCTCGGACTGGCGCACGACCGTGCGGCGCGGTACCGCACCCCAGAACTGGTTGCCGTACTCCTTGGCCAGCAGCTCGACCAGCTCGGCGGCCCTGGTCTCACGCGCGGGCGTGTTTGTCGACAGCACCCCGAGCACGGCGGGCGGCCGCTGAACCTGGGAAAGCGTGTCCAGCGTGCGGGGTAGGCCTTCCACGCTGTTGTCCGCCGGCTCGGTCACCAACAGCACCCCATCGGCGGCGTGCATCGCAGTCAGAAACAGACCGCCGAGGGTAGGCGCTACGTCGACGACGGCCAGGTCAAAATGGTCACCGGCACCCTCGAGGGCGACGGCCAGCCGCCCAGTTGCGCCCGGCCATGCTTCATCCCCGCGGTTGGCCAGTGTCGACGCCGCCGGGACTACTCGCAGCGTGTCGGCCCAGTAGTCGCCGGGGGTCACGGCGATGCGCAGCGCGGTACCCGGTGTGCGCGGTCCGTTGTGCCGATCCTGCGCCGCATACAGAGCATCTGAGATGGTCACGGGCGTCCGCTGACCGAAGGCGTTCGGCTCGGCCATCATCGGCTGCGAATCGGTCAAGCTGGTCGCGTTGGCTTGCGGGTCAAGGTCGACCAGGAGCACCCGTACACCGCGCCGGGCGGCGGAGTCGGCGATGTTGGCGGCGCTCGTTGTCTTCCCAACGCCGCCCTTTTGGTTTGCCAGGGCCACCGTGTACACGCCACGCTCCAATCAATCACCGTCTAGCAATGTCTGCCACGGTACAGCCCATGCAAGACAGGAATGCCCCCGCCGCGCCGCCACGGTGCTGCCCTTCTGCGCCGGGAGAGCCAATGCAAAATCTGAGTTTTGGGTCGCGCTTACACAAAAGGAACCCTTTGTGTAAAGTGTGGTATGACCACCCCACGCAGGCGCTCGAAGGCCCCGGTGCGCCCCCGGCCGTTGGCCCTGGGCTACGTCCGCGTGTCCACCGCCGACCAGGTGGAGAACGGCGCCAGCCTGGACGCGCAGCGCACTGCCCTGACCGTCGAGGCCGACCGCCGCGGCTGGGATCTGGAGATCGTCGCCGACGAGGGCCTGTCCGCGAAGAACCTAAACCGGCCGGCACTCGCGGCCGCCCTGGACCGGCTGGACCGCGGCGACGCCGACACGCTGCTGTCGCTGCGGCTCGACCGGATCTCCCGGTCCGTCGCGGACTTCGCCGGCCTACTCGACCGCGCCGACCGCAAGGGCTGGGGCCTGGTGCTGCTATCCCCCTCGCTGGACCTGGCCGGCCCGGCCGGCCGGTTCACCGCCAACGTCCTGGCCTCCGCCGCGCAGTACGAGCGGGAACTGATCAGCGCCCGCACCAAGGAGGGCATGGCCCAGCGGAAGGTCGACGGGTGGGCCGGTGGTCGCCCGGCTGGGCGACCGCGGGTGCTCGACGAGGACGTCCGGGGCCGGATCGTCGCCGCGCACACCGCCGGCCGCGGCTGGACAGCTATCGCCCGCGAACTCAACCGAGCCCAGGTGCCAACCGCCCGCGGGGGCGCCATCTGGTACCCCTCGACGGTTCAGGCAGTTGTGAAGGGTTCGGCCGCTAGTTTCGCTGCACCGTGACAAATGTGGTGCCTGCGGTGGCCTCGTGGCCGCGGTCAAGTAGTTGCCAGGTCAGCCGGCCTGGCCCGGCCACCTGCCCGGCGGTGTCGAGTTGCATCTGCATCGTCACCGACGAGTTGGCGGTGATCGCCCGCGGCAGATGTGAGCAGTTCAAAGGTCCACGAGCGCCGACCGTAGTCGGAGTTTTGAGTGGCACGACGCTGAGTTGTTCGCCGAATTGCGGGCAGCCAGTCAGCGGCACCGTGGTGTTGGTGGGGTTGGTCAGTGTGACGGCGTACAGCAGTGTGGACGGGACGTGGACGGTGGCCGGCGCCATCACGGTCGCGGTCAACGTGGCCAAGGTTGCGGGGTCGGCAGCAAATGTGAGCCGTCCGTAGGCGGTGGACTGCCAGGCGTTCTGCGGGGATCGGTTGGTTGGGTGCGGCGGGATGCTGACATCGGCGACCGGAATGCTGATCGGGGCGGGTGGGTGGTCGCGGAGTGTGAACGTCAGGTGTGCGGGGTGCGGGCGTCCCTGTTTGGGGGCCCACCATATGGACCCGAACACCAGTTGGTGGGGTCCGATCCTCATCAATGAAGAACCGGGCCCGGCAGGGAGGCTGTCGATCGGCAGGATCGTGCCGTCG
>JAABUY010006550.1_pt1 | contig 11358 bp, 11 predicted proteins | sample 5560271 | NCBI WGS metagenome assembly JAABUY01 (sample SAMN10711886, study PRJNA513374) | rock metagenome | isolation source: Antarctica rocks | place: Antarctica: Victoria Land, University Valley
AGCCCGTATCGCGGTCGATCAGGCGGAAGTTGCTCATGCGGAAGGTGTCCGGGCGGGGAGGCAGGTGAGTCGATCTACCAGTCCTACAGCGTGCATCCGCGTCGCGTTAAGTCCGACAGGCTGCTAGCAACCATCATCTAGCATATAGCACATAGAACATAAAATATAGCATATAGCATATAGCATATAGCATATAGCATATAGCATATAGCATATAGCATATAGCATATGATGTATAACGAGTCGCGTATAGCGCATACCGTACAGCTTAACGCCTAACCTATGGCAAAAGCTTGTGAGGTGGTACCCGCTCTTCGGATAGATGGTTAAGGTCGGCTCGTCCTATGAGAAGGACGGACCCGATGTCGGGAAAGCGGAAGCGGTATTCGGCGGAGTTCAAGCCGTGTGTGACGCTGGATGCGTTGCGAGGTAAGCTGTGGACAGCGCACCTGCCGACAACATGGCATCCATCAGACGATGGTGGGTGAACGTTTCCCAGTCTCAGCCGGTTGACGCACGAGGAAAAGGCAGGGGCTACGCATGAAACCTCATGTCGCTCTAGCATAGAGTTCTGTGGCTGCCCGACCAGGAGCTTGAGATACCGCTACTCGGTGCTCAACAAGCGAGCGCCGCGGCTGTTCGCCGACTTGGCCACCGCCCGCGGCGAGGGGCGACTGCCGCGATTGCTCGCCGCGATCGAGCGCACGCGCCTGCTGATCATCGACGATTGGGGGCCCGAGCCGCTGACCGCCGAGCAGCGGCGCGACCTGCTGGAGATCGTGGACGACCGCTACGACAAGGGCTCGCTGCTGATCACCAGCCAGGTTCCCGTCGGCCGCTGGCACAAGGTCATCGGCGAGCCGAAGATGTCATGATGCCTCCTATTTTGACTGACTGGTGCGTCGCACTTGCGTCCGCAAGGCGCTGATCTGATCGGTGGACAAGGAGATTTGCCAGGGCTGGCCTTTGGCCAGTTGCCGCCCGGTCAGGCGACCGTTCCGCAGCCAGTCGAACACGGTCTGCGCCGTGATGCCAAGTGCTGCGGCGGCGCCCTGGATCGAGTAGCTTCCGTCCGGCCAGCGTGGCGGGTTCGCCGCGTCACCATTGATCTTGACCGTCCGGATGCCCCATCGCTTGCGCAGCAGGTGCACGGTCCCGTGCAGGAATGGCGTGCCGCGCGCCGACATGATCCCCTGGGCATTCAGGGTCGCGGCGACCTCGCCGTCCATCATGCCAGCCGCGTTCAGCTCCCGCACGCGGCATTCCAGCAGGTCCTTGCTGGAACACTCCTCATAGCAGCGCACGTGACGCTGCAGCCGGTGCTCGCTGGCGGCCCCGGTCTGCCAGGAGATCCGCAGCCAGACCAAGCCCTGCTCACGCTTTTGGTCGATGGCGACCTCGCGCACCACCAGGCGCAGAATGCGCTTGCGCTCCTCTGCCGTCGCGGTCTGCCACACGCGCGGCAGGTCCTGCGCGAGGGCGAGCACGTCGGCCCGGCTGGCCTCGTCCAAGGGGGTGCCCTGTTCGCGGCGCCAAGCCTCGCAGGCCTGCTCGACCGCCTCAACCCCGCGCAGCTTCTCCTCCCAGACCCGCTCAAGCGAACGCGCCACGAGGCGGTTCTCCGGCTCCACCGCGTCGTATTGCCGCCGCGCCCGTTCGGCCTCGTAGCGGGCACGCTCGCGCTTGAGCGCCCACTGCCGCTCCAGCACCCGCGCCTGCTCCTCGAGCTGCCCGACAGCGGCGACGGCCAGGGCGATCTGGTCGGGGGCGAGGGCGCCCAGCAGCACGTCTTCAACCGTAGCATCCACCCTGAACGCCCGCACTTCCTGGCAACGCGGGCTTCCGTCGTTGTCCTGGTCAGCGGTGCATTGGTAGACCGGGTAGTCGCCGCGCGGTCCCGAGTAGCGCAGCGCCATGCGTCGACCGCACCGGCCGCACACCGCGATGCCCTGCAGCAAGGCCCAGCCTCGGCGCGGGGCGCCCGGCCGTGCCGAGGCCAGCCGGGCGACGTTGCCGGCCAGGCGTGTTTGGTTGGCCATGAACTCCTCCCAGCCAACGTAGCCCGGATGGGCGTCGCGCAGGCAGACCGGCCACTGCTCGACCGGCACCCTGACCGTAGCACTGCGGGCCGCGCCGGTGCGGCGCCGCAAGGGGTCCTGGCGGTGGCGCCCATAGACGTAAGCGCCGGCATAGGCCGGGTTCTGCAGCACCCGGGCGCTGTCGGCCGGCGTCCAAGCCACCGCGTGCGGCGCCGGCCCCTGCAGTGGGCGCACCGGCAGCAGCAGGCCGTGCCGCCGCAGCTCGCGCATCACCGCCCTGGCGCTCTGCAGCGCCCGGAACAGGCTGAACACCAGCCGCAGCCGCGCCTGCACCTCCTCGTCCGGGTTGAGGACAACCGCACCGCCAGCCCCATGGGCGAGCCCCGCCGGCAGGGGCAGGCGCAGCTCGCCGCGCGCGGCCTTTTGCCGTTCGCCCTGGTGCAGGCGCACCCTGATCTGGTGCAACTCCGCCTCACTCATGATGCCCGACAAGCCCAAGAGCAGCCGGTCGTGGTAAACGCCGGGGTCGTACAGGCGCTCGCCGTCGCCGATGACCACGCCGAAGATCGAGCACAGCTCCAGCAACTGGTGCCAGTCGCGGTTGTTGCGGGCCAGGCGCGACGCGTCCAGGCTGAGCACCAGCCCGGCCTTGCCCAGGCCGATCTCGGCGATCAGGCGCTGGAAGCCGTGGCGCTCGGTGCCCGACGCCCCCGACTTGCCCAGGTCGTCGTCGATCACCGCGATCCGCTCGCGCGGCCAGCCGAGCCCGGCAGCCCGGTCAACCAGCCGGTATTGCAGCTCCGTGCTCTCCTGATGCTGGCGGACCTGGCCCGCCGAGGACTAGCGCACATAGATATAGGCCAGCTTGGCGCGATGGGCCGTGGTGACCCGCTCGACAGGCTCATTCAGCGCGGTCAGCATGGCCTGCCTCCCCGTCGCGGACGCGTTGCAGCATGCAGGCAAGCTGCTGTGCCAGTTGCGTCTGCACCGAAGGGGGCAGCATGGTCCACAACCGCGGACGGCGGGATGGTGCCGGTAGCCGATGAGGCGGACCGGTCGGATTGGGGTCGGTCGGCATGCTCCGGATATGCCGCGCCAGCGGCAGCAGCGCGCGGGCCGAGATGCGCGGCAGCGCCGCTTGCGGCGCCGACGGCTGTTCCAAGTCGGTCGCCGCGCGCCGCAGCAGCCGCCGACGCCCGTCCGGCAAGGCAACCACGATGAAGGCTGGTCCCCGGCTGCAGGCGAGCGACAGCAACTCCAATTCTCGACCGAACAGCGGGTGGTGCGGGTCCGTTACGGTGACGCTTGAGATGACCCGCTCGAAGTCAGGGGCAGATCGAAGTGTTCGGCGATTTGACGATTGGGGATGCCATTGTCGACCGCATTGTTCATCGCGCTCACCGCCTCGAGCTGAAGGGTGGCAGCTTGCGCAAACGACCGGCGGCCAGCATTGCGAGCTTGACGGATGCTGCAGTCGAGTGAGACATCCATTTCGTCAGTGACGCCGCCTCGACGTCCAGCACCACGGTCGGCACCGCCCTGCTCAGGCAAGGTCCGGCGCGTGTTCAGGATCACCGGATTGAGTGTTCACGATGAACCGGATTGGCCGTTCAAGATCACCGGAATACGCATCAGGCTGATCAACGGCTCGGAGCGCTTAGGAATGCCTAATCTTTGGATGGTCGGCACAGATCGCGATCGCACGCTACTCGGTGCTCGATAGTTTGGCGCTCAGGTGAGCTTGTGCCACTTCCTGGTAAACCGCATACGATCGGCAAAGTAGATCGACATGCGCTTTACCAGGGGTCACTCAACATTCGCGACGCTAGCCGCAAAGTGGCGGAATCGGCCGTGCCCGGTGAGCATTACCGTATGCGTAAACCCCAGCAACGCACTCAGGCGAGACACTTTCCAAGTCTCTTATGGGTTGTTGTGAGCATTTTGACACGCGAGTGTGAGCGGGTTTAAACCCTGCCGAGACAAATTCTGCCTCTTCGATCCTTTGGGCCCGCGACGTAGCGACCGGCCTTGGTGAAGCGCCCCGTACTACTTCGCGGCTGGCGTCGCGAATGTTGGGTCGACCCCTGCCAGGTGAGCGGCAATGTGATTGGCGTATAGCATTTCGGCGTCGTGTCTCCGAACGACAGACCTTTCGGATGCATGAGTCCAATTTGACGGGGTGAGATGAAGAGAGTTGATGGACGCGCAGTGGTGGCGTTTCTAGCTGTTGCTGTGCCCGAGAAGCTTCGGACAGGACGACCGAACGAGGATCGCCGGCGCATTCTAAATGGCATGTTGTGGGTGCGTCAGACGGGAGCACCGTGGGGTGATCCGCCGCAGTGCTACGGCCCCGTCGCCACGGTGTCGAGCCTCCCGCCTCTCACGCCGCCGTCGCCCGCGACCACGGTGTTTGGCCCGACAACAGCCCCACTGCCCAAACCGCCTGCGTGGACGGCAGATCCGGTCGATACCCCCAGCAAAAGCAACCAGCGCCGGCAACCCTGCTTTGATCGTGGCGGATACCGGCGGCGCAGCCGGATCAGGTGCTTGATCAATCGCCTCAAGCAGTTCCGCCGGGTCGCGACCTGCTACGAGAAGCGCGGTATCAACTACTTATACCGGTTATACCGGACGCCCTGACTGCTGACCGGTCCGATGACTGGGACGCTGCGCCGAGCGCATGAACTCGCGCTACAGAGACCGGTCATTTATCAGGGCCTCCGGTATTAGCCCTAGTCAGCCTCGGCATGGTTCCCCTCGTGCTGTAACCACCGTGCCAGAGACATCCTATGTACTAAGACGTTTAATTCCCGCCATGCTTACAGCAGTTGCGGACACCGGCGGTCGAGAAGGGTGCAGGACCAGTCCGCTCGTGTCTTCTGCGACTTTCGCATCAGGATAAACGCTCAGAGCAAGTTCGAGTGCCTTACGATAATGTGTGCGGAAATTATCGAGCCTAGTAACTCCTTGTCCGAACTGAGCTTTCATGGCTCGCCACGTAATCGGTGTCGGTTTAGACAGAGACCTCAATCGGAAAGCCAACCAAAGATAGACGTCGATCGCTAAACTATTGTTGCTGATTTCGCGGATCGCGGCTTCATCGACCGGCATGGCATGGGCCTTAAGCTGATTGAAGAAACCTTCGCTTAGTCGGGCGGTCTCTAATGCTAACGATCCTTGGCGTTCGTCGGGCGACAGAAAGAGCGCACTATCGACAATATTCTGGTTTAGAAGACCTGCTCTTCCGCCACGCTGAAGTTCAAATGTAAGCCGGCAGCGGCTAAGTCGGTTCGCCTGATCGCGTACACTCCGTGCACCTTCGCCCCCGAGTGGAACCCCAAGTCTCGAAAGCCAATGGTTCATGCTACGTCCGAGTTCGACTTCACGGCTGTTCAGACGCAATGCTTCAGTTTGCAAGTAGAGTAGGATTAGTCTTGCACGGCTGCCGTAAGGGACGCCGACGGGCACTACGTCGCCATCAACTTTTTGTAGGCCGGGCTGGACGATTAAGGTCACATGGTCATTGCTGATCTCCCAATGAGCATCATCTTCCAGCTTTCGATGGGGAAGTGCTGCTTGCGCCCATCCTGTGAATAAGAAGAGGTCTCGCTCTTCGGCACTCATATAACCCGCAGCTGCATCAACTACGGATCGTGGGAAATCCATTCGACGTACGGCGTCAGCACCGTGCTGTTCGATTAGTTTATGGACGTCACCCATTGTCCGCACCCCCGATCAATTCCTTATGCATTATTCGTCAAGCGCCCATAGCATGCGGTTTATCAGGATAAGCTAGTTAGACATATTTGTACATAGTAATGTTCCTGGTAAAGCGCAGGGGATAACGTCGTAAATTATTGAAATATCTGCCTTGTTGCTCCGTAGGCAATGCCTGGTAAACATCATGCTGCCCCCTGGTAAACCGCACACTTCGAAAGAGCACCTCCGCACCAACCCGATCATCGACTCCGGCCCCTAGGCCCGATCCTGGTAAACCGCACGGGTTAGAGTTCCTTGTAAACCGCATGGCGATCGACAGTCCCAGCAATCGTGTGGCCCTTCATGCCTTCAAGTGCGCGCTCGACCTCGGAAAAGCATAAGCCACTGTAACAAGCCGGTGGCGGCGATGTCGGGGAGCGACAAGGAGGTCTGGGCGACATGCTGAAAGGAACGGTGGTTGCGCCTGATGACCACTGCATCGGCGAAGCCCTTGATGATCAACAGCTGCTGGTCGCCGTTCGAGAATCTGGCGAAGGTTTGCGGGTGCTCAAACGTCAAGATGCCGTCGTATTCGCCCACCTAATGGTTGATACAACATCGGGGGTCCGATCCCGCGGCGGCCGCGCAAGCGGGCAGGGGGCTCTGCCGCGACAGAGGTCGGTCCCGTCGCCGGCCGCGGCGCTGGCCACCGCCCTCGAGCCGGGGCTTCGACCCTACAAAAGTGGTTCGCCGCCGTGGTTGTCGAACAGCAGGGCGTCGCGGACGTAGCCGGACAGCACCTGCAGGGACTTGTGGCGGCTGACCTGCTGGATCTTCCACACGTCGGCGCCGGCGCGGGCGGCGGCGGTGACGAAGCCGGCGCGGAGCGAGTGCCCGGCGTAGCGCGCCGGGTCGAGCCCGGCCGCCAGCGCGCGCGCCTCCACGATGCGGCCGACGGCGTTGCCGGACAGCCGGGCGTCGCGCACCCGGGGACCGCCGCGCCCGCGCACCCTTGCTGGGCCGCTGGACCCGGGCCGCCCGCCGCCCTTCGGGCACGGCGACCACGGCGCCCGCGCCCTCCTGGTCGGTTTTCGAGCGCCGGATGGTGACCCGCAGCCCGTGCGCCTTCCAGGCAAGGTCGGCGAGCACCTCGGCCACGACCGCGCCGCCGTCGGCCCGGTGCGGAGCGACAAGGCCGGCCCGCTGGTGCGCATGGGCGATGGCGGCCAGCGCGCGGGCGACCGAGGGCGGCGCCAGGCCGCGCGCGGCCAGGGCGGACAGGTGGAGCGCCACCAGCGCCGGCGGCGCGGGCAGGGCAGGGCCGGGGCGTCGCGCGCGGCACGACAGCGCGAAGAGCCGCCAGTCTCGTCGTAGGCCTTCCGGGTGGAGGCGGCGCGACTTGCGTCGACATAGCCGCGGGCGCCGGTCGGCGGCGAGGGCGGGGGGGCGGACCGGCGCATGCCCCGACGATTCCGGCCGCGACCCCGCGCCGTCAATCCCCTCCGGAATATGCATTTCCGGAGGTAATGTGCGGAGGCAGGGCGGGAGGATCGCCCGGAAAGGCGGGTGAGGGGAATGCAAGGTTTTTTCAGTAGGTTGGTCTGGACAACACGCGATAAGCGCGGTTATCGCGTGTAGCATATTTAAATTGCCTCCCATTCGGCGGTGGGGCGGTCCCGGCGGATTTTCGCACCCCCGACCCGACCGACGGTCCTGTGCTCCTTGAGTCGGACGGACCCGATGCCGCCCAGATCGTACGCTTGGTGCTCCCACAATGGAGCCCTTGCGCCGCTCAGAGCCGGCAGCGCTGCAAGCGGAGGACGTGGCGGTCGTCGCCGGCGAGCTGCAGCTTCAGGTTGCCTGGGGTAAGTCGGACCGGGCGGGGCAGGGACCGAGATCGGACTGCCGCGCGGCCGGGCAGTCGAGACCTGTCTGGTGCGGGCCGCTTGCACCTTCGCTGGCTCCTGGACGGCACGCGAAAGAGACATGCTTGATCGACTGCTGTCAGAGCCGCCCACAGCCACCATGCCGTCGCAGATCCTCCTGCGCCGATGCTCGGCGTGGACCAGCGCATTCACCGCCATCCTGGAGCTCGCCAACCAGTGCGACGCGGGGTTAGCGCACGAGGGTGCTCTCGGCATTATTCATGTCCATGCCGAAACGGCGGCCAACTGGCGCCTGGCAGACATACAGCGAACCCGGGATAACTCGGTGGATGGTTAGGTGGACAGAGTGCCTGCCGCCGAGCCGGCAACAACGCCGGCAACGTGGGCCGGCCGTGTCCCCGTGGCTCAGAACGCGTAGCGAACCCGGCAGTACGGCATCCGCGCCCGCAGCCGGTCCAGCAACCGCCCAAGCCACTGCCCCTTCCATCCCGTGCGGTAGCGCAGGTTGGCCTGGCCGTTCTCGCTGTGCTTGGCTTCCTGCAGGTCCGGGCGCCACAGCAACGTTTCCGCCTTCGGGTGCCAAGCCAGGTTGACGTCGTGCAGCGCCGCGTTGTGCGTCAGCATGATGACCTCGCAGGCAAGCTGCGCTTTGGCCTGGGCGCTCAGCCGATCGTCCACCTCGGCAAACAGCTCGTCCCAAGGCGCTTCGAAGCCTTCCCGCACCACGACGGGCGAGAAGTTCACGTGCGTCTCATACCCGGCCGCGACCAGGTCGTTGATGAAACCGATGCGCTCGGCCACCGGCGCCGTCCTCACATCCAGCAGCTTGGCATCGGCGTGCGGCATCAGCGACACGCGCACCCGGGTCCGCCCTTGGGGATCATAGGCCAACAGGCCCGGATTGACCCACTTGGTCGCGAAGCTGCCCTTGGCGTGCGGCAAAGTGCGGAATGTCGCCACCAGGTCGCGCACATTGTCCGAAATCAGGGCGTCAACCGCCAGATCGCCATTCTCACCGAGGTCGTAAACCCAGGCCTCGGGATCGACCTGGTTCGGCTCCCGCTTCGGTCCCTGCGCCCCGGCGTGGCGGTGAATGGCGGCGCATACAGGGCAATCGCATATGAATTTCCGAGCCGCCGCTTTAATTTGACGGTGGTGGATTCTGGCGGCTCTGGTCGAATTCGGGCTGGATTAAGAGCGTATCCGCGACCAAAATTCGCCTCCATGATCCATATGCGATAGCCCTGGCGGCGCATACCTCCTCGATGTTGACGAACGCAGTGACCGGGTTGCTATGGCCTTTGCGCCGGGCGACATAGCAATAGGCACAGGCCATGGCGCAGCCGTTGCTGGTGCTGGGCGCGATGAAGTCCGCGCTGCGCCCGTTGGGGCGGAAGCCCAGCCCACGCTTGGTGCCGAGCACGAGGGTGCCCTGCTTGGCCCGCAGGCAGTCCTCGGCATCGGCGTCGCGCAGGGCGGGGATGCGCCAGTGCGACGCGACGGGGATACGCTCGGCCGCAGGAAAGCGCGCCAGGATCTCGCGCCCGCGCTCATGGCCCTCCACCTCCGGCTCCAGATAGATCGTACGCACATCAAGCAAGTGCTGCGGCAAGGCCGGGGCGAGCGTCATGCCGGAGATATGGGGGTTTGGGGCGGTATTGCGCGTGTGGACCTTGGGTAATCGCGGCCGGAAGGCTGTACCGCCCACGGTTGAGGCTCTGCCGCACTTTGCGTGGATCGTGACGGGGTAGGTCCGGTGCTTGGCAAAGCTGGTGCGGGTCCCCACTGAACGGGGCATGAACAAGCTCTTTCCCATGCCGGGCTGCCACATCGAGCAGATCACGCGTGCAAGCCCGGAGCTGCTGCATGTCACCGCGCACGGCACGAGACCCGGTGGCCGCTGCCCGGACTGCGGCCGCGCGAGCCGGGCCGTGCACAGCACCTACCGCCGACGCCCGGCCGATTTGCCCTCACTCGGGCGTGCGGTGCGCATCGGCCTGGGCGTGCGGCGCTTCTACTGCCGCAACCCAGCCTGCACCCGGCGCACATTCGCCGAGCAACTGCCTGAGCTGATCATGCCTCATGCTCGCCGCACACGCCGGCTGGCCGAGGCTCAGGGTCGGGTTGGCATCGCTTTCAGCGGCAAGAACGCCGCACGTTTGCTGCCGCACCTGGCCATGCCGGCGAGTGCCGATACCGTGCTGCGCCTGATCCGGCGTTTGCCGCTGCCTGAACGCGAGGTGCCGCGCGTCGTCGGCGTGGACGACTGGGCGGTGCGCAAGGGTCGCACCTACGGCACCATCGTCGTGGACCTGGAGCGCCACCGCGTGCTGGACCCTTTGCCCGACCGCGCGGCGGAAACGCTGGCCAGTTGGCTGCGAGCTTGGCCAGGCATCGAGGTCGTCGCCCGCGACCGCTCGACTGAGTATGCCCGCGGCATCCGCCTCGGCGCGCCGGAGGCGGATCGGTGGCACCTGCTGGCCAACATGCGCCAGGTGCTCGAGCGCTGGCTGGCCGGGGCGCAGGCGCGGCTGCGACGTTTGCCGGTCCCACCCGGACCCGAGGCTCTTGCCGAAGCGCCGCAGCAACCAGCGCTGCGCACCAAGCCGTTCCCGCGCTCGGCCGCTGAGCTGACGGCTCGCGCGGGGCGCCGAGCGCGCAAGATCATGCGCTACGAGGAGGTCAAACGGCGCCGCGCCGCGGGCGAAACGCTGCTCGCGATCAGCCGGGCGGTAGGCTTGGCTGTGAACACCGTGCGCAAGTATGCCTACGCCGAGAGCTTCCCCATCCCCGAAGTGCAGCGTCCCTGGCCCAGCATCCTGGATCCCTATCTCGCCCACCTGCAGGCGCGATGCGCCGAAGGCTGCAGGAACATGCAGGCACTCCGGCGCGAGGTGCGCGCCATGGGTTTTCCAGGGACGGACAGGCAGGTGCAGCGCTGGCTCGCGCAGCACCGGGCCGCACCCACCCCGTCCTCCCCGCCGGCTGGACCTGGCCAACCACCCGCATTGCCCCCAGCGACACAGCTGGCGTGGTTGCTCATCCAGCCCTCGGCAGCGCTGTCCGCTGCCGATGCCGCCACAACGGCACGGGTCGAGCAGGATCGCGAAACCGCGAGCGTTGCAGCCCTAGCCCGTCGGTTCACCGCGCTCGTGCGCGCCTGCGGCGCACACCAGAAGCCTGACCCGGACGTGGCGCTGGCGGCCTTGGACGCCTAGCTCGCCGATGCCCGCGCCTGCGGCGTGCGCACCATCGAAACGTTCGCTGCTGGATTGGAACTGAACGCCGCCGCCGTGCGCGCCGCACTCACCACGCCCTGGAACAGCGGCCAAACTGAGGGACAGATCACCCGGCTCAAGCTGATCAAGCGGCAGAGCTACGGTCGCGCCAGCTTTGACCTGCTGCGTCGGCGCGTTCTGCTGGCGGCATGATCCACGCAAAGTACGGCAGAGCCAGGTTTTTGACACTCCCAACGGACCCGGGCGCAGCGCAGGACATCGCGTTGGCGGGTGTCACAAAGGCTTCATCCCGCTGGGGAGCCGGCCCCAGAAATACTTGCCACGCTTGGGACAAGGACCAAAGTCGCCGCAGTGTCGACGACGGCGCATTCCCAAGATCACGCAACTCGGCGTGGGGAGTGTCAAAAACCTGGGGCGCTACGCCGCAAGCTGGATCGCTTGGTGGCCAAACCGTCCGTCCAGCAGGGCGGCCCTGACCTGAAGCACGCGGTGAGC
>JAABUY010006551.1_pt1 | contig 11357 bp, 9 predicted proteins | sample 5560271 | NCBI WGS metagenome assembly JAABUY01 (sample SAMN10711886, study PRJNA513374) | rock metagenome | isolation source: Antarctica rocks | place: Antarctica: Victoria Land, University Valley
CGCGCGCGACGCGCGCCCGCGCCCGCGGTGCGCCGGGTCCGAGTTGGTGCGCCCCTGGTTGATGGGCAGCCGGTCGTCCTGCGCGCCGCCGCCGGCCGCGCCGCCGGCGCCGTTGCCGCTGCCATTACCGTTGCCGCCGCCGTTGCCGCCCCCGCGCTGCGCGCCCGCGCACAGTCTCAGGGCGCCGGCCTGTCAGGACCGCTACAGGGCGCCCTGCCCAGTTTCACACATTGGCCTTGCACCGCGAGGCGACAGGGCCGCAACGAGGCGGCAGGGCCGCGGTGAGGGCACAAGCGGGTGGGCGGGCACCTGCTGCAGCGTGCGCGGGTGGACGGGCAGGTCGCAGCTCGCGCGGCGCGAGGGGCTGGTCGCCGGCGCGCCCTCCGCCGGCGCCTCGTACGTGCGCAGCAGCGACGTCAGGACCTCTATCACGCGCCGCTCCTCCTGCGCGGCCGCCCAGGCTCCGCTTTACCCCATCCGTACGTGCCCCTCACCGCGCCGCCACCGCGCTGCTGCAGCGCCACAGGCGCCCGCATGAGCGCGCTTCCGACAGTGTTCCAAGACGTCTCACTGGAAACTTCCAGCCCACCAGCGTCCAGCGACACGCACGGAGCAACCCGGACCAGCAGCGCAGGCGGGAAGACAGCGTCCAACGCTGAGGCGCCAGGGCGCCGCTGAGCGGCCGCGGGCGCCGCACCTGCGCGGAGCGCGAGCTGACGTGCTGGCCGGCGGCGACCTGCAGCGCGCCCAGATGCTTGGAGAGCTCGGCGCTGCCGCCGCCGGCGCCCGAGGCCTCCGCCTTGCCGCCGCCGCGGCCGCCCTTGCCCGGCTGCACAGGCGCACCAGCATCGTCAGCTGCTGGGTCACATCATGTGACGGCTTACAGCCTGTGGGGTCCCGAGTGAGCCACGCTTTAAAGCACATGCTGAAAAGGAGCTGGCGGCAGGGTACAGGCACGGCTTGTCAAGAAGCTCGCACTCGTTATAACCACACAGCGCAGCACATGCAAGTTTATACAGAACAGGCTGCAAACGTCATCATGTGCAAAATCCCCGCGCCGTCTACCCCTGATCAAATTCAAACTCAAACGACCAGTGACGCATCAGGCAATAATAGAAGGTGCAGCAGCGCAACGTCAGACATGGTTGCCGCACCGGGCTGTTGTCGGACGAGGCCGCAATCGCCTTCTCCGCGGCCTTGAGCGCGGCCGTGACCGAGGCGGCGGCGAGCGCCTCGGGCGGCACAAACGGCTTGTTCGCCGGCACGCGCAGCTCCTCCAGCGAGTGCGCGAAGAAGCAGATGCGGCGCGTGCAGTTGGGCCCGTCGTTGCACAGCTGCGTGCGGTACCTGCGCGGCGCGAGCCGCCAGGCTTGGCGCGGGCGGCCGTGCTGCTTTTCCTGTTCTGGGAGTCGTGCCAGGCAGCCTTGGCGCGCTGCTGTTCGGAAAGCTTGCACACTGTGGGGATGAGCGTTAGCTGCCACACACAGGCGACTCTGGCACACCTCTGCTGCCACACAGCGCAGGGGGACGCGGTCGCTGCCCAGACGAGACAAGGCCGGCGGGGCCGTCAGCCGAGGCGGGCCGCACCGCGTGGGGTGCAGCCAGTACTCAAACACGTTGTGCGCATAGGGGCAGGCGTCGCCGCGCAGGCACGATTGGTCCTGCGCGCCCGCTTTGCACGTCAGTCGGCACACTCTCCTCGGCGTACTGCACCCGCAAGGATGTTGCCCAGGCAGCCACTGCCCCTGAGTGTGCAGGCGCCTCCACCATGCAGGCATGGCCTGGCCAGCAGGCGTAGAACAGCCAGGAAACCACGGCGCGCCTTCTTCATGTCCGGGCAGGCGATGCCGGTGTACGTGAAGAGCCGCGGGTCGCGCCGGCGCGCCTTCTCGCCCGGGTGCGCGAACGGGCAGACGGTCCAGTCGTGGCAGAAGCGCTTGGAGCAGGGGAGCACCTGCGCGGCGGCGCGCGCGCGCCGTCAGACTGCGCACCAGGCGGCAGGCGCGCATCGCCGCGCACCCTCGGAGCTCGCTCGCACCTTGCCACACTTGGGCCGAGCAGGCGAGCAGGCAAGCTGGCCGCGCAGTGGCCAGACCGGGCGATGCCCAGCCCGCATCCGGCAGGTGTCAACTGACAAGGTCTGCCCGGCCAAACGGCCCCCGCCGGCCATCGAACCGAGCAAGTTCACGCTGCACCGCAGGTGAGCGCATCACGGCCGCCACGGCCAGCTCACGAGGCAGGCTTGGGCTCGGGCTGCCACCCGACCGCCGGCTCTGCACTGCGTCCCGGCGCGGGCTTCACCTTCATACTGTTGACGATAAACTCCACGCTGCACAGCACGGACGCCTCGCCCTCGTCCTGCTGCTTAGCCTCCTTGTTGCCCTGACGCCAGAGATGTCTCGTCAGTCCGACAAGAGGTGCTGGCAGCAGCCACACACGCCCAGCGCCCGGAACAAAGCGCCCATAGCCTCGTCCGTAAGCTTACTCAGCTGGCCGTGCAGGGCGGGCACAAACCCGCAACGCGCTAATCGCAGCTGCCTGCCAAGGCGCGCACCCTCATAGTGGCTCCCCGCACGCCTCCTCCGCTGCTGCTAGCAGACCTGCGTGCTGCGCCCAGGAGCCCAGCGCGGCACAGCGGCGCCGCTACAGTCAGCGTGTGGGCGCGGTCCTCGCGTGATGCACAAGCTGTCCTAGAGCTAGCGCTCCCAGCACAATGTGCCTGCCATCCCAGGGACTGGTCTGTATGCACGCGCAGTAGATCTGCAGCAGATGCAGTTAGATTTTGCTGTGTGTGGGGCTGGACAGGGTAGGGGCTGGACCCTTCCACTGGAGCTTCCACTGGAGTCCAGCCGCAAGATGAGCTTCTGCGAAGGCCTTCGCGGAACACGCCTCCGGGCCGACTCAGCCACGCGCTGGAGCTCTCGGCAAGAGAGGAGACAGGCTGGCAGAGGCTGGCTCGCTACAGAGCCCATGCACTGGCAGCATTGTGCTACCCGCGGGGTTGTTCTCGGGCGGCATGGGTCAGCGCTGTGCAAGCGGCGCTGCAAAGCTTGCTCTTGAAGCAGCGCCCGGGCTGTCAGCCGCGTGGGCCCGGTGGCGCGTGCCACAGGCAGTGGTACAGGAGTCTGCTGTACGGTGTCCAGCACTGGTGCAGTTACATAAGCATTGCCTGTGTGGTCACTACTTGGCGCATACAAACACACTGGCTAGCACCCCGCTCCACTAGCTATCAGAGTCACACTGGGCACCCCCACGACCCAACAACAAAGCCGCACAACACCTCACATACAATATGATACACAGCGTGACCCACAACTGCTGCTCACGCCTTGCGCCCGCGTCGCCGCGCGGACACCTGCGGCATCCACAGCTTGACGCTCGAGTCGATGCCCGCCGACACAAGCAGGGGCGCCTGCGCCCAGCAAGCCTCGCTTTAGTGCCTGGTCAGGGCACCGCACGGGGAGCGTGAGCCCACTCACCACGCAGCCTGGCGTGGGCGACGTGCCGTGCCTGTGCCCACTGAGGCACTGGGGTTGCCACGCAGCCTCTTGGACCAGTGCTACACAGGAGGCTTCGGTCGCGGTGCGTGCTGGACGCTCGCACCAAGATGCGTTGAGGCTGCATATTGGTGTTCCTCGGTAAACCACCATATGTCGTGTCAGCGCTGCGCTACGCAAAGCCTGTGACGCAGCAGGCGTGGCGCGCACGTGCGGGTGCGACGCAACCACGTTGACGATGTCCGTGTCGGCGCGGCGCGCGGCCAGCAGCTCGCCTGCGCGCGGCGCCGTCACAGCAGTCGAGCCGCACCCCCTCGCCAAAGCAAGCACGCAGCGCTTGAGCCGGAGGTGGCGCAGCTGCCAGCTGCCCTACCACGCTCTGCACTGCTCTTTCTGCTTGCCGCCCTGGAGCTGTTCAAGCGAATATGTGAAATACCGTATGCAACTACAGCACGAGCGCGATGCACAGCGCGGTAACCGTGCAGGCCTGGCGGCCCACCTGTGTGCCGGTTCCAGACGCACAGGTGCCCGCTATCGCACCCGGCGGCCACGCCCTCATCGTTCGGCCCCACGAAGGCTACATCCTGCCACGCCCGCCCGGCCTGAGCGCACCTCACCTGGGAACTGGGGCTGTGCACATGCCGCCGGCCCGCACGCACAGCGCAACCTGGCCGACGAGCGGCTGGGGCACAGCGAGCACCTGACCATCTGGGACAAGCACAAAAGGAGCACCCGTGCGTGGAAGGTGTTGCGCAGTCAGTCTCGCGCGATCGCCGCCCGGCGCCCAATTACAGCCTGCACCTGTGCGCCGCATGCAGCCTCTGCGCGCCGGGGGCCCTGCACAATGCCCGGCCTGCCGCGGGCGCCGCGCCTTGTAGGTGCGGCGGTTGTCGGCGCCGCGGAAGCACTGCAGGAAGCTGGCGCCCTGCACGCCCGCCGCCTGCCCCGCGCGCTGCTGCAACTTGGTCCGCCACCGCGCCTCGCGCTCGCCCTCGCCCTCTGCGCGCGCGCCGGCCCCGCAGTCGGACGCCAGCGGCACGCGGTAGACGCGGGCGGCGCGTGGCGGCCTGCAGGCACGCTTCAGGCCCGTGCGTTTGGCCCCTCCCTACCTGGCCCCCACCATGCTGTCCGCTGATATGAGGGGTCCCTTTCTTGAGCACCCCAATGGTGGGCACCCTCGGCTACACGGCGGTGATGGTCGAGGCGCCGTGCCGCTCGCACAGGTGAGAAGCGCACCCTCAGCATCGCTGCCGGCGCCGGAGGCGCCGCCGGCGCGCTCAGTGTCCGGGAAGGCGCCCCAGGCAAAGGGCGGCCGCGCGCGCGGGCGGATGCTGCGCTGCAGCAGCCCAAACACCGCGCTCGCGATGTCCAGCCGCGCGTCGCGCGCCGGGCTTGCGGGCACCGCGCCCCACAGGCGCCCCGGCTGCGCGCGAGTGCGCGGCTGTTGACATGCACACTTTTTTGTCCAGCATCTGCGCTTGGCTTTGGCAGGCACGCAGTAGGCCTCTATCATCCAGACCTGAGTCGAGGTGGCAACACAAAGATGCTGCTCCGATCAGCGGTGGCCTTACGGGGTTGGCAATTTAGACCGCAGCAAAAGTGTTTCGCCGCCTGCAATCTCAGCTAGGGCAGAGCGTGCGCATGCCTGCATGCCAGCGCCCTCCTCCTCAGCATCGGTGAACTCGTCAGAGTCCATGCCCTCCCAGCCTGGGCTGCCGAGCGCCGCGCCCTCCGCAGGGCTGCTGAAGTCGGAGTCCTGGCACGCGGGAGACCATGCCCGGGCTTGTCAACGCATGCACTCGATACGGTTGTTTGGAGCAAGCCGCCAAGATGTGCGTCCATGCTAATGGTCAAATGATGCCGAATGAGCACTGAGAGTACGTCCATGGGCAAGGGCATCCACTTGACTGGCAGCATGGCCAACGACCACACCCACCCAGTCATCAGTGCATGCGGGCCTGCAAGCTGCTCTTGTGGCCAACGCCATCAACCTCAAGGACACCCAGGCAGCTGCCCTCACGCAGGAGCCTGCTCTCGCGCAGGATAGCTACAGCGGCATGCGCACAGCCCCGGCTGTGGGCGCCGCTCAGGTGGCGCACACCTCGTCCTCGTCATCATCCGGACCTCCTTCCTCTTCGCCTTCGCCCCGCTCGCTGAGCATGGGGCTGCCCCATGCTGCCTCTGTGCCGGGCGACGCGCTCCCGCGCCTGTGCGCCGTGCGACACAGTCCATCCATGCCACCATCCCACAACACTCCAGTGCAGCTGGCCATGGTGTGCAGCCTCGGGTCGGCCTGTGGTCCCACTGCGCATGGTGCATGATTGAGCATGCACACAAGAGCGGGACTGTGGGCGCACCCGGCAGCCGCCGCCTGCGCCGCTGCAGGCTCGCCGCCCGCCTGCAGCCGACGCCTGCGCTGCGGCGGGCCGCCGCGGGGGCCGTCCGCCGCCTCTTGCGCGCTGGACGCGCGCTCGACCCCAGACCTGCCCAGATCCTCTGCGGCATGTGCACCGCCCCCAGCCTCGCCTCCCCTCCCTTCTGCAGTGTCATTGCGGAGAGCATCGCTGTCACTGCCAACGCCGCGCGCATGCTGGCCGGCGCTGACAGGCGCGCCCGCCCGCCACAGCGCACCCGCATCGCGCGCCTGCAAAAAGGCTGCGGCGACAGCAGCGGGACCGGCCCCGTCCTGCGACGCAGCTGGCCGCTCGGCGCCGGCGGCGCCGGCGCGCTCCCGGAACGCCGCGCGGTGGCTGGCCACGATGGCGCGGAGGGCCGGCGCGGCTGCGGCGTCCGCCGCCGCTGCCGGCGGCGGCGGCGGGGGGGGAGGGTCGGGCGCGCGCACGGCCGCGCGCAGCCGCGCCTGCAGCGCCTGCAGCTCCTCGCTCCAGCAGAATCTGTTCCAGCGTCGCTCTGTGAGAGTCCACCTGGCCCTCTGCCCAGAAATTCCCGGTGTGGTGCATGCAATCTCGTGGCCAATGTCAGCGCCCGCAGCAGCGGGCGGGCGGTGAGCGGTCCAGGCTTTGCATGGGTTGTGAACCGCTGAGCAGGAGGAGCAATCTTGGCATGTCCGCAGGGGTGTGGCACGGGCACAGACCCAGCACCAAACGTCTCAGGCAAGCTCAGCAACATCCCCATGTCAGCGCACGCGCTCGTGGAGCATGCACGTGGACGCACTCGGATGCGCGCTGTGCAGCGGTGAGCTCGGGCGCCAGCTCGCCGGCAGCCTCGTGCGCGCACGCGACCTGGTAGTGCGCACGCCCGAGCGTGGGCGCCAGCCGCGTGGCCAGCCGCGCGTAGCGCATTGCCTCCTGCCGCGCAAGCGCGCCAAGCCACAGGGCTTCACAGGGCTGGTTGACTTACAGCAGCATACGCACTTGTACTTACAGGCAGCACTGTATCTCGTATATAGCCTTGGTGCGGCAGCATGCCTCGCAAGCCGCAGACATGGACACGACCATGCCACAGCAGAGCGGCAATCCGCTGCCTGCTGCAACATCGGCATGCGCACAGCGTCTGCAGTTGCATGTCAGTTGGGTAGGGTCTGCCCCATGATGGCCCTGCCTGCCCTGAAACCGCTTGCACGTAGGTGCTTGCATGCGCATGGCGCTGCGCCCTGTCAATCCCCTGCGCGCACCGCCAGGTCGCCGCCCGCCCTGAGCCGCCCGGCCGTGGTGGCCAGCGTCTCGGCGATGGTGCGCCGCTGCCGGCGCGACAGCGCGATCTGGTCGGCCTCCAGCAGGACCACCAGCTGCGAGAGGCTGAGCGTTGTGCGCTGCGGCTGCGCCGCCAGCGCCTCCAGGTCCTCCACGCCTGCGCAGCACAGCGCAGCATGGAGTCGGGCACACAGGTGGGTGCTTGCTGCCATGCATGGGTGCTTGCAGCCATGATTTGCACCGGCGCAGCTGCTAGCAGTGCGAAGGAGTACCTACCCACACCCGGCAGGGTAAATTATAGTGCAGACGCTGTTTCACCGGGCGCATGCGGAGCACTGTCGAGCGCACGGCGCAAGCACGTGAGAATCACAAGCTGCACGTTCACCTACTGGGAAGCGAGCCAGCACCGCCAAGCAGACTGCAAAGGACCTGCCCGTGATAACATCTAACCATGTTGTGCCCTCACACCATAAACGAGACAATGGAAAATTGGGAGGTGCACGGGTGCGCACTCGCGTCCAGGTACGACTGGTCGGGCCGCGCGCGCCCGGCGCGGCCCCGCTCGTCGCTCGGCAGCGGCCCGGCGCCCTCCACGCCGTCCATCGAGAATGTGTATATGCAGTCGTTCCTGCGCGTCGACGCAGCCGAGCGCGTGTGTCAAGGCATGCTGCGCCGTTCACTCACGGGCGCTGACGCGCTGCTCGCAAGCATGAGACCACAACAGTAGGGCTTCTTGTTGTGAACTCACATGCTCCCTACATCATTGATCAGCACAGCAATACCCCTATGACCATCTCTGCAAGTATGACCAAGCATTTGTGAGCATTGCCAACATTGTGAACTGCTGACCAACCTGCTGCACACGCAGCAGCGTGCCTCTCTCCATCCTCCCTGCATGTGACGAGCAACCACCTAGTCACCCAGGTCATGGGGCGCGCATGTAGTTGGCGCAGACCGTGGACCCATCGCGCGAGAACGCGACGCCGGAGATGTTGTTGTCCAGGCGCATGGACGGGCGCGTGTTGGGCTCGAACTGCGCCAGCCTCTGGCGGACCGCACCGCCGCGTGAGCACGTGAACTACGGAGGCACACCATGCATTCACGGGCAGGTGCTGCGCTAGCCAGCTAAAGTCAAGCAGCCCACCATCAGACATTATCTCATTGCCGCTTGCCGAACTTACTCATGTTGAATGATAGCAGACGCAGCTTTGCATAATATTGCATTCTGAGGTGCTGTCATGTCAGCCTGCGGCATGCATAGCCAGCAGCCTCAAGTACATCCATCAGCTCACAAAACATGACGCTGTTCATGTATCTTGGCCTGCATGTGGGGCCCTGTGATGGCGAGGCGCACCTTGATGGGCCCGGTCGAGTAGCCGACGCGGCGGTCATACACGCGCAGCAGCGGGTCTGCGCCGCCCACGGCGAGCAGCCAAGGCCGGTGCTCGGGCGCTGCAATGGAGTGCGCCTCCACATAGTTGCCGGTCAAGTGGTGCTTGAGGGCCGCAAGGGCCTGGGGAGCGCCGCCTGGCTGGCGGCGATCGATCTGGCGCACTGCGCGCCCAACAATGCATTACGAGATGACGACGTTGTGGCAGGGCAGCCAGCTTGTGTGGCACAGCGCTGGTCAGCATGCATGGCTGGTGAGCAAACCAAAATGTTGCCCAACAATTGGCCTACTGAACAATGAGAGGAGGCGCACCAACACCATCCTCGCCGCACGACACAATGACGTAAGGATTTGATGGCTCCACCACCAGCTTCTTGACTCGGTCATGGTGGTGCCTGCCGGAGACAAGGTCTCCTTTTTGTCAGGTTGTGTACAAATTCAAGCCAACACAGGCCATCCCAAGCTTGATTCTATGTATCTTTGTGCAAACTGCTTACACGAGCTCGCTCTTCGCTCTTCAAGGAGCAAGCGTTGCCTGCGGCTGTGAGTCAGACAACTCGTCGCCACAACCCACCAATCTACAAAGTAGACCGCTTAAACTACAGCTACGCTGCCTAAGAGCTTGCACAGAAAGCACTTGCGCACTACTTGCTTGCCCGTGCAAGAACGATGTGCTCACCTGAAGACTGTTGTTGTGCCTGTCTGCAGGTCGTGCACCCTCACTTGGCTGTCGCCCGCACACGATGCTATGACGCCGTCGCCTGTGCGGGCAGTCAGTGTCGGTAGCGGTGATAGGCGGGTTGAGCAAGCCGTGATACTGCACAACACCACAACCTGCTCGCGTTTCTGTAAACCTGAAAGATTGTCCGCACCAGTGTTTGGCAGGTAGCGCACACAGAAGATGTTGGCGCTGTGGCCTGTGTCCACGACCGCGCGGCACTCCCGCGACTCCACGTCCCACACGCACACCCGCGTGTCATCTGAGCCGCTCAGGAGCGTGGCCCCTGCAAGGTGCGTGACGCCTCCCTGAGCGGGCCCCGCTGGGCATGTCCTGGCGGGGGCTGCGCCGCGCCGGGTGTGCCGCCGCCGGGCTCCTCGCGCGCCGGCGCGCGCGCGGCAGCGGCCGCCCGTGCAGCCACCGCTGCCGGCAGCGCCAGGCCGCGCTCGTGGAGCGTGCGCCCGGGCGCGCGCACGGGCGCGGAGCCCAGGCACACCTCGCCGTCGTAGAACACCAGCGCCTGCCCCGGCGTGACCGCGCGCACCGGCAGGTCGAAAGCCACCTGGCGCCGCCGCCGGCGCATCAGCCCACGCAGCTCCCGCCGGTCACGCGGCCAGCGAGCGCGTGCGGGGCGGGTTGGAGGGCGCTGCTCGCGCACGGCAGCCGGCGCCGGGGGCGCGCCTGGAGGCCGTCCGACTGGGCGGCCGCGGCCGCAGCGGCGTCCTCGGGCAGCGGGCGGCAAAACGCGCTGCGCGCCAGCGGCGCCGCGGCCGCCGCCGGCAGCACCGCGCACGCGGCCGCCGCCTCCCGGTAGCTGCGCGGCGGTGCGCCCCCGCAGTGGGCAGCGGAGCCCCAGGGACATGCAACGGGCAGGCGCCACCGCGGCCGGCAACGCCCGACCCGGGACAGGCCTGGCAGCGCCTCCCACGCGCGGCAGGGAAAGAGGGGCGCGGGCGGCGCGTGGCGTGGCGCCGGCACGGGCGCAGCAATTTCCAGGCGCGCCGGCGGCGCGAGCGGCGGGGCCCGCCGCGCGCCGGGCCGCGCACCGGTCCTGGACTTCGCAGCGCAGCGGCCGCCCGGCGGCCAGCGCGGCCGGCGGCGCGCCGGCCACCCAGTGTGGCGCGCCCGCGAGCGCGGCGCCGCTGAACAGCGCCGTGTGCGCGTGCCCGGCGGCCACCCACGCGCGGCCGCCAACCAGGTCCTTGCCGGCCACATACATCCTGCGCCGCGCCGCCGCCCCCGCCGCCTCGCCTCCCCAGCCAGCGTCGCCGTGCTCGGCGCCTCCGCGGCGGCAGCAGGCACCCGCACCACCCTATGCTGTTGACCCTAAGCGCTCTCGCCAACACCACAAGACCTCCCACCGGCTGTCTGCCCAGGACTTCACACCGGCCACGCCCCACATGCAGCCCTCCCACGGAGCATTCGATTCCTCTGTGACGAGCGACACCCTCCCTGTCCCTAGCGCGTCTGCCGGCGCGCACGAACGCTTGCCCCGCACCACATGCAGAGCGGCGTCTGCACGCAGGCGCCTGCTGCTGCCCGGGGCGACCGCGGCGAAGGGCGGCGCGCCTCTGCGCGCTGCCGCTGATCCTGGCGCACTGGCCGTGCGTCAGGGCGGCCAGGTTGGCGCACGGCCCGAGGTCGGCGCCGGTGTCGACGTCCGCGAAGCGGCCCACGCGCGGCGCCGCGTAGCCCTCCAAAAAGTCACCAAACTTGCGGCGGCCTGCCGCAAGTTTGCGGTTACGGTTGGGGCCGCGCCGCAGCCGCCCGGAGCGCGGTATGCAACGCTGTCCAGCGCGGCGCAGTGGCCACCTGTGCTGCTCCATAAGCTTGTGCGGACAGGGGCGACGCCGTCCAGCAGGCGGCTCCCACAGCAAGGCAGGGCCGGGCGCCCTGTGCACCTTGCGTCCGGACGCCTGGGCGCCCTTCCCAAAGCGACGCAGCGTGCCGGGCTGGGACGGCGCGCTACCCATCCCGAGCAACGCCCCGCCGCGCGCGCGCACCGATGAAGCAGATGCCCGCGCTGGGGCGGCGCTCTGACCTATCCAAAGCAGCGCCCCGCCGCGCGCGCGCACCGATGAAGCAAATGCCAGCGCTGG